>OFMX01000426.1_pt1 | contig 42429 bp, 32 predicted proteins | sample 1541901 | NCBI WGS metagenome assembly OFMX01 (sample SAMN04209222, study PRJEB22552) | human gut metagenome | biome: gut; material: feces | host: Homo sapiens | place: USA: Oklahoma | reverse complement strand
GGCGGGCGCACACCTTCTCCAGCTCGGAGGCGACGGCGAAGGCTTCCTCATAATCCTTGCCCATGCACACGGCGCCGTGGTGCGCCATGATGACGGCTTTGCTGTCAGAGCGCTCAATGGCGGCAATGACCCCTTTACGCAGTTTTCCGGTGCCGGGCAGGCCGTAAGCGGCCATTGGGACATGATCGCCGATGATGGCCGCGCTTTCCGGCGCGATATTGTTGATATCAAAGCCCAGAGGGCTGACAATGCTGGCGTTTACCTGATGCGTGTGGATGACAAAGTTGACCTCGGGGCGGAGTTGGTAGGCGGAGGCATGGATGCCCTTTTCGGAAGAGGGCTTTACATCCCCGTCATAGCTTAAGTCCGCAATGTTGACCAAAACGATTTCCTCCGGCGTGAGGGTTTCATACGCCCTGCCGCTGGGGGTGATCACAAATTGCGTATCGCTCACACGGCAGCTGACGTTGCCCCAAGTGCGCGCAATGAGGCCGCTTTTCACGAGCTGTTTGCCCGCGCGGACCACAAGCTCCTTGGCTTGCATGATTTCCATATCCAACGAATAAGCCTCCTTTACTGAAAAAATCCGGCGGCGCAGCAACGCCGCCGGAAAAATTGGTTTATTTTTGAACGGTGACTGTATCGAACACTCTGTCGAAACGGGTCAGAGCATCGTCGATCATCTCCGGCGTATAGGCAGCGCTCGTATACAGGCGGCTGCCGGCTAAGGTCACAAGGCCTTCCGCCATGTAGGCAGCGCCCATGTGCTCCATGACCGCTTTGCGCTCGGAGGTCGCCTTGAGCACACCCGGAACCTTCCACAGCTTGCCCCAGTCGATGGAGAAGTGCATGGTGCCGACCGTTTCCAAATGGCAGATAGAGCCCTGATTGAAGGCGACAAACGGCAGGCCGTGCTTTTGGATGAGCTGCTGTAGGCCGGTGGTGATGCGGTCGCCCATTTCGCCGGCCTTCTGGCAGGCGTTGGTGCGCTCAATTTCTTCCAGCGTATAGTAACCGGCCACGCAACTGATGGGCGTTGCCGCCATTGTGCCGCCGATGAGTGCTTTGTGAACCTTGTCGCCCGTCTGGATGCCGGCCGCCAGATATTTCATGTATTCCTTTTTGCCGCCGAGACCGCCCGCGCCCGGGTAACCGCCCGCGATGACCTTGCCGAATACCGTGAGGTCGGGGGAAACGTCGAAGTAACCCTGCGCACCGGCCATGCCGATACGGAAGCCCGTGACGACCTCGTCGAATACGAGCAGCGCGCCGTATTTGCGGCAAAGGCGCTCTACGCCCTTGTTGAAATCCTTGTCGAGCGGACGGGTGCCGCTCTCCGGGCCGACCGGCTCAATGAAGACCGCCGCCGTGCCGCCGCGCATCTGGTTAAAGCGGAGCTTTCTTTCCAGATCGTTGAGATCGTTCGGGAAGAACTCCTGCGTGTGCTTAAAGATGTAAAGCGGAACGCCGTGCGCCTGCGTAAACTTGGAGCCGGGCACACGGATGCCGTAGGCAAGCTGATCGCTCCAGCCGTGATAGGCGCCGCCCATCTTGATGATATTCTTATTCTTCGTGGCAAGGCGCGCGACACGCACCGCAGCCATGCAGGCCTCGGAGCCGGAGTTGAGCATGCGGAACATCTCAACATTCGGCACGCTATCGCATACCTTTTTAGCAAGCTTATATTCAAACTCATGGAACAGGCCGGTGGAAGGGCCGCAGGTGTTGAGAAGCTCAATCACCTGATCGCGCACGACCTTCGGGTTGGAGCCGAGCACCGTGGGGCCGCCCGCCTGCAAAAAGTCGTAGTATTTGTTGCCGTCGATATCATAGAGATATGCGCCGTCCGCCTTGGTGAACACCAGCGGGAACGGGTGGTTGAAGGCAAGGTTATGCTGCACGCCGCCGGGGATTACCGTTTTGGCCTCCTCGATCATCTCTTTGGATTTCGCGCACTTTTTGTCGAAATAGTCCTCTTCATAGTGCTTGAGGGCCTCCGGGCTGATGGTGTAGATCGGCAGCTTGATCAGCTCGTCGAGCTGCTTGGTGACGGCCGCCGCATCCGGATAATTGCTGATGGCGTAACGATTGTCCATACGTTCAGTTTCCTCCTTCATATTGACTCTCTCGAAATTCGGGCTTTTATGGAAACCCCCTCCTGCGAGGGTGAATCTCCGCTCACCTACAGTATAGCATACTTTTCAAGCTTGTCAAATCAAAATTTATGAATTTTTTATGAAAATAGGGGCGTATATCAGCCATGCGTATTTGAATGGCCGCCGTGGTATGCGGGATGTTACTGTGAGGGGCCATCTTTTGATACAGATGGCCTTTGAGGAGTGTTGGAAAGGCACGGGGAGGAAAAATGCAAAAAAACTCCGTATTTTCATTGATTTTTTCCGTCAGTATGTTAAAATAAGAAAAAGGGTGAGCGGCCACTCATTTTTTGAGCGTGTGTTTTGTGCCGGTGGGATGGCTCCGGCCGCAGGCTGGTGCGCGGGAAAGGATGGCTATGATACTATGGATACAGCCGGTGGAAACCAGCCGATCTATCATAAGAAAACGTTTGAGAATATCCCGGAGGAGAAGCGGCACAGAATCTTGGCCGCGGCAATCGGGGAATTTGCCAACAAGGGCTTCGATAACGCCAATATTAATGTGATCGCCAGCAAGGCGGGCGTTAGTGTCGGCTCGCTTTATAAGTATTTCAATACAAAGCAGGATCTGTTCCTGACTGCCGTGCACCACGGCATCTCCATATTGGAGGAGACGCTCGGGCCGCTCTCCCAGGCGGAGATGGACGTTCGCGATAAGCTGGAGCAGATTATCCGCACCGTGCAGACCACCTCCCGGCAGCTCGGGAATCTCATCAAGCTCTATAATGAAATGACTTCGGAAAATAATGCGGAGCTGGTGCGGCTGATCTCGCAGGATATGGAGGCGGTTTCCGCCGCCGTGTATACGCAGGTCATCGCGCAGGCACAGCAGGAGGGGTTAATCCGTGGGGATATCGATCCCCGGATGTTTGCCTTTTTGCTCGACAACCTCTTTATAAATCTTCAGTTTTCCTATGCCTGTGGCTATTATCAGGAGCGGTTTAAAATTTATGTGGGCGAGGATATCCTTTCCCGCGATGATTTTGTTGTGGAGCAGATGCTCAAATTTATTGAAGGCGCGTTTACAATGGGCCGTGGGCAGGAAGCACCGGCTAAGCCTGAATGAAAGCGGCGGGGAACGCCCCGTAACGATAAGCTTTGTGTGTGAACTGGAATCATATTTTTGGAGGGTTTTGCATGAAAGAACCGACCTATGTTATCACCTACGACGTGGGCACCACGGGCGTAAAAACCTGCCTGTTTGAGATCGGCGAGATCGTCCGCCTAACGGCGGCGGCCATGCGTGGGTATGAGCTCTATGTGCTGCCGGATGGCGGCGCGGAGCAGGACCCCGCCGAATGGTGGGAAGCCATGTGCGCGAGCACGCGGGAGGTGCTTGACGCCTCCGGCATGGACCCGGCTCAGATCAGTGGCGTTTCCTTCTGCTCGCAGATGCAGGGCGTCGTGCTCGTGGATAAAGACGGGGAACCGGTGCGCCGCGCGATGAGCTACATGGATCAGCGTGCGCGAGAGGAGCTGAAAAAGGGCCTGGCCCACGGCCCGCAAATCGCGGGTGCAAATGTATTCAAGCTGCTGAAAAGCTTGCAAATTACCGGCGCGGTTGCGGCGAGCGTGAAAGACCCCGTGTGGAAATACAAGTGGGTGCAGGCCCATGAGCCGGAGAATTTTAAGCGCGTACATAAGTGGCTGGATGTGAAGGAATTCCTCATCTGCAAAATGACGGGTGAATTTGTCATGACGCAGGATTCCGCCTTTGCCGCCCTGATCTATGATATCCGCAAGGGCAAAGAGGGCTGGAGCCAGGAGATGTGCGATATGCTCGGCATCAATAGAGAGCATCTTGCGCCGATCAAACAATCCACTGACAAGGTTGGAGAAATCACGGAAAAAGCGGCCGCGGAGCTTGGCCTGAAGGCGGGCACCGCCGTGTTCGGCGGCGGTGGTGACGCATCCCTCATCGGGGTTGGCGCAGGCTCCACAGAGCTTGGCGACACACATATCTATTGTGGCACGAGCGGCTGGGTTTCCACCGTGGTTGATAAGAGCATCGTAGATACCTCCGCGATGATTGCAGCCATCGTGGGCGCGCAGCCAGAGCGGTTTAACTACTTCGCCGAGCTGGAAACGGCTGGCAAATGCCTCGAATGGGTCAAGGATCATTTGGCGCTCGACGAGATCGATATCTATTTGGAGAAAAAGCATGTGGCGGAATCGCAGGAGGCGGTTTATACCAGCCTTTATGATTATATGGCGAAGGTGATCAGCGAAGTGCCCGCAGGCTCAAACGGCGTGATCTTTACCCCTTGGCTGCACGGCAACCGCTGCCCGTTTGAGGACCCAAACGCGCGCGGCATGTTTTTCAACATCAGCCTGGAAACCGGCAAAACGGAGCTCATCCGCGCTGTGACGGAGGGCGTTTGTTTCCACCTGCGCTGGTTCCTGGAAACAGAGGAGAAAAAGATCAAAACCTCGGATACGATTCGTTTCGTCGGCGGCGGCGCACTGTCCGACGTGACGTGCCAGATCCTTGCGGACAGCATCGGCCGCAAAGTGGAAACGGTTGACAGCCCGCAGAACGTCGGCGCGGTCGGCGCGGCGGTTGTGGTCGCGGTGGGCCTCGGCCTGCTGCCGAGCCTTGATGAGGCGAAGCGGATGGTGCCGGCGAAAAAGACCTTCATGCCCAATCCGGCTGTCAAGCCAGTCTATGACCGTAACTACGCCGTTTTTCAGGAGCTCTACAAGGCGAACAAAAAGAATTTCGCAGCCCTCAACGGCTGATATCAAAAAGAAGAGCGCCGGGGCCTGCTGTGCGGAGAACCCCGGCGCTTTCGCTTTTCAGGAGGTGCTTTTCTTGGCACACATCAAGCTTTTTACGCTCAATGTCTGGTCCGGTTTTCGCTATCATGGCCTGATCCGGTTGGAAGAGTATGAATCAAAAGAAACGCGGGAAAAGCGGTTTCAGGGCCTGTGCGCCGTGCTGCGGGAGGAGCAGCCGGATGTTATTTTTCTCAATGAGGCGAACCCGCTTTTCTCCTATGGCAACCGGCTGGCGGAGGAGCTTTCCTATGTGCCGCTTGGCCATATGGGCGTAGCCGGCCTGCGCGCGGGAAAGCTGGGTTTTCCGCTGAACCTGCGCGAGGGAGACCTGATTCTGGCCCGGCCCTCCCTCGCCCCCAAATATGTGGGGCAGAAGCACCTGGGCGGCAAAGGGTATTGCGGCAACGTTTTCTCCTGCCATTTTGACAACCTGACGCAGGCGGTGCTCGTGCGCTGCATGCTGCCGGAGGGGCGGCCATTCTATGCGTGCGTCACGCACTGGGTGGCGGGCCCCGCGATTACGGATGAAAACCGGGCCAAGCTGCCGCTGCTTGCAAAAGAGTGGGGCTTCCCCGCCGAACAAATCGCACAGGCGGAGGCCAAAATGCGGGAGATGGACCGCTGCAAGCGTATGGAAGCGCAGCGGCTTTGCGCGTGGCTTTCGGAGACCGTGCCGCCGGATGCGCCGCTGGTGATTGCGGGCGACTTCAACGCGGAGGCCGGGTGGCCGGAGTTGAAGGTTTTGCAGGAGGGCGGCTTTACACGGCTCATCCCGCGTGAGGATGGGTATGCGACGTGGGACCCGCTCCACAACACGAATTTGCAGCGCTATTATACGGAAGAGGCGCGGCAAAAGCAGAAATCGCTCTACCACCAGCTCGACGCGCTCGATGAGATGGTTCCCCGAAATATCGATCATTTTTATGTGCGGAACCTACCTCTGAACGGGGTGACGGATTGCCGCGTGTGCGCAGTGGAGCCATATGAGGGCGTCAGTATTTCCGATCATTTTGCGCTGACGGCGAGCGTGGAGGTTTAGGTCGGCTCGTCCGTCCTTCCCAAAATATAATCTACAGTCACATGATAATGGTCAGCGAGAATGATTAGGAAATGAGAAGGAATTTCTCTTTTCCCTGTTTCATAGGTGCTGTAAACTCTTTGATTAATTCCAAGGAAATCTGCAACTTGTTTTTGCGTCAAATCAGCGTCGTCTCGCAAATCACGAAGTCTTTTGTAATACATAAAAATCACCTCTTGGACAAGTATATGATACAATCAAACGATAGTATTGATTTTACTATCGAATGATGGTAAAATAAGGATGGAGGTGATCTTATGTCAAAATATCAATTGTCAAAAGAGGTTCCATGGAATGAAATTCTGAAAATTTTAAGGTGGCATATTAAAAGACATTTGCGCATTTATCTGCATTTTTACGAGGAGGAGAAAGCTGGACACATCAATGTAGGCTTATCTGATTTGGAGTGGTTGCAGGTACAACGGGGATGCAAGGCTTATCAGTCTTTGCGTTTATTTCTAGGCTGTAGAGGCACGACGGCCTTGGAACAGGAAGTCGAAAAGGAATTAAGGGGACATCCATTAGAATGATTTCTTCCCGTTAAAAACTTTAAAAGCTCTGCCTTTGTTTTCATATCTTTGTATTCCTGCTGCGCGGGACGCCGTTTTTCATTTACAAATTGTCTTTATTGTGTAAAACCATCGTTTGTACACAGGAAGCTGTTGCGTAGCCAGTTGATTTGATCACAAAACCCAGTTCTCACACCAATCTTTCGTCTGCGTAACCGCTGACGGAAGGCCAAGGCAGCAAAGCGCTTTGCTTACGGCGTGGCTCGTGAGGGGATTTTAACCGGGGGGACAGGCGTTGCTTTGCCTGACCCCCCGGTTAAAACGAGCGCCCAAATTGTTTGAGCGCCGTGAGGCAGCGAGTTTTCGGGCGTCTCGCCGAACGGGTTGGATCGTGGCTTTTCGCTTCCCGCTGCCGCAGTGCCGTGCAAGCGGAACTCTGTTCCGCCGGGGGTCCGGGGCGCAGCCCCGGCGTGTTTTCTTTTGCTTCGTTTTCTTTACAAGAGTAAAGAAAATGAAGTCGCCTCAGCGAAACACTGCACAAAGCAAAAAAATCACCCGCCCCGCGCGGCATGAGCGCGTTCCATTTTTCAGAACCGTGATTGAAACGATCAACAAAAATATAGACGCTTCAATAAAACGCATTCACAAAGCGAAAAATGATCCCCGGAGGTAGCATTTACCGATTCGATTGAAACCCATAAAAAAACAATTTGAAATAAAAAATGCCGGAACAGATTTTCTTCCTGTTCCGGCGCTTCTCATTTTAAGATAAATTTTATTTTTGCAGCTTCTGCATATCCTTCGCGCGGATTGCCGTGCGCATGATCTTGCCGCTCGTCGTCTTGGGCAGTTCCTCCACAAACTCTACCACGCGCGGGTATTTATAGGGCGCAGTCGCGTGCTTGACATGGTTTTGCAATTCTTTTACCAGCGAATCGCTCGGCTCATAGCCGCGCGCCAGCACAATCGTCGCCTTGACGACCTGCCCGCGTACCGGGTCCGGCACGGCGGTAATGGCGCATTCGAGCACGGAGGGATGCTCCATGAGGGCGCTTTCCACCTCAAACGGCCCGATGCGGTAGCCAGAGCACTTGATCACATCGTCATTGCGCCCTACAAACCAGTAATAGCCGTCCGCGTCGCGCCAGGCGGTGTCGCCTGTGTTGTAAACGCCGTTTTTCCAGGAACGGGCCATCGCGTCCGGCGCTTTCCAGTATTCACGGAACAGGCCGGTTGGATGCTTCTTGTCCATATTTTTGATGCAGATCGAGCCGACGATACCGTCCTCGCATGCGTTTCCATCCTCATCGAGCAGGTCGATGTCATAGATCGGAGCGGGTTTCCCCATCGAGCCGGGGCGGATTTCCACCCACGGGAAATTGGCCAGCAGCACGGAGGTTTCCGACTGGCCGAAGCCCTCGTGGATGCGAAGCCCCGTCTGGCGCTCGATCTGGTTGAAAACCTCCGGATTGAGCGGCTCGCCCGCAAGGGAGGCGTGCTCGATGAAGCTGAAGTCGTACTGCGTCAAATCCTCCTTGATGAGGAAGCGGTAGATCGTCGCGGGCGCGCAGAAGGTGCAGGGGCGCAGCCGCTGGATGGCCTCCAGCATGCCGTGCGGCGTGAATTTCTCCGTATCGTATGCGCCGATGCAGGCGCCGCAGATCCACTGACCATAAATTTTACCCCAGGCGAATTTTGCCCAGCCAGAATCCGTCTGCGTGAGATGGACGCGGTTTTCCTTGACGCACTGCCAGAAGCGCGCGGTCGTGATCTGGCCGAGCGGGTGGGAGTAATCGTGCCGCACCATTTTCGGCATGCCGGTTGTACCAGAGGAGAAATAGAGCAGCATGGTGTCCGTCACTTTTGTGGCTTCCGCTCCGGTGGGGCGGGCGAACACGTCGCTTTGCTGTGCGAGCGCCTGTGCGAAATCGACTGCATTTTTAGGGATCTGCTCGCCGAGTACGGCGTAGGTTTCCACGGTCGGGCAGTCGGCTAAGGAATCCTCGCAGTGCTGAATGATTTCCGCGTCGTCCACCGTGACGAGCATCTTCACACCCGCCGCGTTCAGGCGGTAAACCAGGTCGTGTGGGGTGAGCTGAAAGGAGGCGGGGATGACCACCGCGCCGATCTTATGTAAAGCGGTGAAGCACATCCAGACCTCTGGGCGCTGCTTTAAGATCAGCATCACATAGTCGCCCTTGCGGATGCCCTTGGATTTGAAAAAGTTTGCCGCGCGGTTGCTGCCCGCCTTCATATCGGCAAAGGTGTAGCGCTTCATATCGCCTGCGTCGTTCGTCCAGAGCAGCGCCTGCTTGTCCGGCTCAAGCTCCGCCCAGGCGTCTACCACGTCGAAGCCGAAGTTGAAATCCTCCGGCACGTCAATCGTGAAGTTTTCCTTCATATCTTCATACGAATCGAATTCGATCCGCGGACAGTAGCGTTTGATGATATCGTCCATTGTTTTGGCCTCCGGTTTCGTTATTCATTAATGATTGTTAAAAAGCGCGTGGTTCCGCCGACAGCCGCCTGGCCGTGGGGAAGCTTGGGGTCAAAATAAATCGAGTCTCCCTCATTGAGGATGAAGGAATTCTTACCGACGGTCACTTTCACTTTGCCCTCAAGGACGAAGTTAAATTCCTGACCGCCGTGAATAACGAGCGGGGGGTCTTTCTCCTGGGCTTCCAGGGTGACCAGCATAGGCTCCATGCTGCGGTGCATAAAGTTAAAGGCGAGGCTTTCAAACTGATAGCCCTCATAACGGTCAACGGATACGCCTTCCCCCTTGCGCACGACCGTGTGGACATTCATGCGCGGGGTGTCCCCTGTGAGCAGGACGGTGCAGTCCGTGCCGAGGATATCGGCAATCTCATACAGGGTGCTGACGGGAATGTCCTGCTCGCCGCTCTCATAGCGCTGGTATTCATCGAGCGTGACGCCGAGCTTCTCCGCTACCTCAATGGTGGACAGGTCGAGAATTTCTCTCAACTCCCGTATTCTCTTTGGAATTTGCAATAGCTCCGGATTCATACGGACACTTCCTTTCAATCAGTCAATTTCAGCAGCGCACCTGGCGGGGCAGAGGCTCCGCGGCGTACCGGACTGTTTCTCATCATTATACTGCAAAAAATGGAGCGTTTCAACGATTTGCCGTAAAAAAGCGAACCCCGCCTTCCAAAATCAAAGGGCGGGGATGGAGCATTTTTGGAAACTCTTTAAAAAATATGCAGAAAGGCGGCACACAAGCTCTCTGGGCCGGGCGCTACTCCAATTCGTCCAGCGTCAGCGCGTAGCCGGGCAGGAATTCCGCAAGGAAGCACTCCGCCTCCGGCAGCTGCATCGCATGAATAGAGGCAAGCAGCGCACTTTTTGCGCGGGTGAATTCCCGGTTGCCTGCCTTCTCCTCTTCCATGCATTTTGCGAGCGCACTGATTTTATCTGCCGCCTTAACCAGCGGCCAAAGCGATGCGTCCGCCTGCGCTGGGAAGAAAAATGGCTCGTAATCCGGCCGGAGATCCTCCGGCAGCATAGAGGTCAGCTTCGCACAGGCGGAATCCTCCACTGCCTGATAGGCGGCCCGAATTGCCGAATTATGATATTTGACGGGGGTGGGGAGGTCGCCTGTGAGCGTTTCAGGCAGATCGTGGTAGAGGCCCAGAAGCGCCACCCTGGCGGCATCCACATGCCCGTCAAAGCGACGGTTGCGCAGCACCGCGAGCGCGTGCGCGATGACGGCCACCTCATGGGAATGCTCCGTGAGATTCTCCTGCCGCGTGTTGCGCATAAGCGCCCAGCGGTCGATATATTTCATGCGGGAAACCATCGCAAAAAAATGATAGGCCATCCAAAAGCGCCTCCTTCCGCCGTAAACGGACTCAGTTTATGATACCCCCTGCGCCGCGCTGCTGCTGAGTACCACTCCGCGCTCCGCATCCAGCGTGACAACAGCGCCGGTGCGCAGCACATTTGTTGCATTTTTCGCGCCGATAATCACGGGGATATCGAGGCTTAGGCCGACGATTGCCGCATGGGAGTTCATACCATCCTGCTGGGTGATGATGCCGCCCGCCCGCTTCAGGAGAGGGAGCATATCGTTTGTCGTGTGGTCAATGACGAGAATATCACCGTCGCGGAATTCAGCCTGTGCCTGCCGGGCGGATTCGCATACGCACAGCCGTGCGCAGGTTTTCTTTTTCGTCACGCTGCGCCCGGTGGCGAGAATGTGGCCAACAACATGAACCTTCATCATATTTGTTGTGCCGGAAATGCCAAGCGGCACGCCTGCCGTAATGGCGACCAGCTCTCCGCTTTTGACAAGGCCTGCGTATTCCGCGGAATCGACGGCGTGATTGAACAAATCGTCCGTAGAGGCCTTTTCCTCGATGAGAAGCGGCGTGACGCCCCAGGAGAGATTGAGCTGGCGACAGACGCGCGCCTCCGTGCTGAAGCCGATGATCGGGCAGTTCGGGCGGAATTTTGAGATCATGCGTGCTGTTTTTCCGGATTTCGTCACCGTGATGATCGCAGCCGCGCCGAGGTCGTGCGCCGTGGTGCACGTGGCGTGGGAGATGGCGGTGGTCACATCGGGGTTTGTCTCCACCTCACGGAGCTTGAAGCGTTTGATATAATCAATATCCTGCTCCGTGCGCTCCGCAATGCGGGCCATGGTGCGCACCGCCTCCACAGGATATTGGCCTGCGGCTGTTTCACCGGAGAGCATGATGGCGCTTGTGCCATCGTAAATCGCGTTGGCAACGTCCGTTGCCTCAGCGCGGGTTGGGCGCGGATTTTTGATCATGGATTCCAGCATCTGTGTGGCGGTAATGACCTGCTTGCCCGCGTTATATACCTTTTTGATAATCATTTTTTGCAGCACCGGCACATCCTCAAGCGGGATTTCCACGCCCATATCGCCGCGCGCGACCATAATGCCATCTGATACGCGCAGGATCTGATCAATATTTTCAACGCCCTCCTGGTTTTCGATCTTCGCAATGATATTCACGCCATGGCAATCGAATTCATCGAAGATCTTCCGGATCTCCAGCACATCCGCCGCTGTGCGGACAAAGGAGGCGGCGATGAAATCAAAGCCGTTTTGAATGCCGAAAATAATATCCTCCCGGTCGCGCTCACTGATAAAGGGCATGGAGAGATGGACGTTCGGCACATTGACGCCCTTGTTGTTGGAGATAAAGCCATCGTTTTGAACGCGGCAGACAATATCGCAGCCACGGATGCTGCGCACGGTGAGCTCAATGAGCCCATCGTCGAGCAAGATGGTGGAGCCCTCCTGCACATCGCCTACCAGTTCCGGAAAGCTGATGGAGGCCTGCGTTTCATCCCCTTCCACGGGCGTGGTGCGCAGGGTGAAGGCCGTGCCTTTTTTGAGCAGGACCCTCCCATTTTTGAAGGTGCCGAGGCGGATTTCCGGCCCTTTTGTATCGAGCATGGTAGCAATGGGGAGATCCAGCTCCTCCCGCAGGCGCACAACGCGCTCCAGCGTTTTTTTATGCATTTCATGGTCCCCGTGTGAAAAGTTGAAACGGGCGACTGCCATGCCGGAACGCATCAACTCCCGCAAAACTTTATCGTCTTCCGTAGCGGGCCCCATGGTACAGACAATTTTCGTCTTTCTCATTCAAGAACATCTCCTTTATGGCAGGAAGCGGCCTGTGCGGGAGGCACGCATCCCGAGCGAGAGAAGCAAGATTCAACTCTTCCCCCATGATAGTTTAGCACAGGACGGGCTTCCTTCACAAGGAGTAGAATTCCCAAAAGCAGGGCTCCAATCCCTTCCTTTTTTGTGGTCGATTGCCCGGAAATGCAGGCCCTTTATTCGCTAAGCTGCTGTTCAGACGGGGTAACCTGCATCCTGTTTTCTGAATAAAAAACGGCGCGAAGCAGCTGAATAACTGCTTCGCGCCGAAAAGGCCTTGCTTAAAAGGCAGAAAAAACGGCCGGTTGACACCAGCCGTTTTTTCCAAATTGAGGGGTTGCTTTGAGGAGGGGTAGAGCATGTGCTCAGTCGATACTCGGTGCGGCTCCTTTCTCTGTTGAGCACAGTTTTATTATAGCCGCGGTCTCTGATTTTTTTGTTACGCGGCTATGAACTTTCCTTGAACAATCCTGCACTTTCCTATGAACAAACTTCTAAAAAATCCATTTTCTCCAAATTGTGCGCTGGGTAAAATAAATCGCAAACAAATGTTTGCTTTTTAAAAAGATGTGTGCTATAATACAACCGTATTTTAAGAGAAGCAGGCAGATGAAATCGTTTTTGATAGCTTGGAGGAGACTGCGATGGACCGAATTAACGATACACAGCAGCGCATTTATGAATATTTAATGGAGCGTTCGCAGGATGGCGTTCCTCCCTCTGTGCGGGAGATCGGCGCCGCCGTGGGCCTTAAATCCACCTCTTCCGTGCAGGCAAATCTCGATGCGCTCGAGGCGGCGGGCTATATCACGCGCGACCCAATGCTCAAGCGTTCGATCCGCATCAACGGGCAGGCGGAGAATGTGACGCATGTGCCCCTGCTTGGCACGGTCACGGCTGGCCAGCCGATTTTAGCGGTGGAGCAGATCGAAAGTTATCTTCCCTACACGGGGCATGTTTCGCGGGATAAGCCGCTTTTTGCCTTGCATGTGCGCGGCGAAAGCATGCTGAATGCCGGCATTCACGACGGTGATATCGTGGTGGTGGAGCAAACGCCGGAGGCGCGCAACGGTGAGATTGTGGTTGCGATGATGGAGGATGAGGCGACGGTAAAGCGCTTTTATAAGGAAAACGGCCATTTCCGTCTCCAACCGGAGAACGATGCGTTTGAGCCGATTATCGTCACAGAGGTTGCCATCCTCGGCAAGGTCGTCGCGCTTCTGCGTTATTATTAAAATTCAATCGAACAGGATGGATCAGGCAGCTCTGCGTGATATTCACGCGGAGCTGCTTTTTTGGCCGCAGGGCAATCTGGGGTTGCGAAAGGGCAATCTGCGGGTGGTGGAGGGGGCGCGGCATCTGTAATATGCTGTTGCTTAGGAGGGATCAACATGACGTATGGTCAAACAATCAGCCTTGCGCGCAGGGCGCGGGGTTATTCGCAGGAGGCGCTTGCAGAGCAATGCGGCGTGAGCAGGCAGGCGGTTTCCCGCTGGGAGCAGGAGGCAGCCTATCCGGAAACAGAGAAGCTAAGCCTTTTGAGCCAGGCGTTGGATTTATCCCTGGATGAACTGTCGCTCGGGGGATGTGTAGGCGGGGCGAAGCCCTCCTCGTGCGGGAAATTAAGGATGCCGGAGGCGGAGACGGGAGCGTTTCAGGGTGCCTCATCAAGGAAAGCCTCAAAGATGACACAGTGCTCGATTTTGTGGGAATTTGCGGCGTGGAGCTATGGCAGACGCAAGATACCCCGCGTTACTGGACGGCAATCACGTTTGCATCACACTGCTGCGATTTGCCAGCGCAGGTGCAAAAGAGCCTTGTAGGAGGCTGGTTTGCGGATATGAAACGGAAGAACACCAAATTTATCGTTTTTCCGATGAAATTTTGCAGTATGAAATCGGGAATTAGGCGCAGAAACAGGCGGTGTGCGAGGCATGCCGGAAAAAGGGAATCCCACCGGAGCAAATGAACTGGCCGGAATAGAGAGAGGGGAAACACAGGATGAAGAAATGTTTGCTGACCTCGGCGGGCTTTGAAAATCCCGCCGTAAAGGAGGCTTTTTTAGATCTTGTTGGGAAAGAACCTTCCCAGATCAAGGCGCTTTGGGTGCCGACGGCGGCGATCGATGAGCAGGCGCGGGCCGTTTTGGCGAAATGCATGAAGGATTTATTCGACGCAGGGCTCCAGGCCGAAAATATCATGGTGTATCACCTGGAGGAGCCGATGCCGCTTGCAAAGCTGCGCGGTTACGACGCGATCTATTTCTGCGGCGGAAGCCCGAAATACCTGATGAAACGCATTCGGCGCGTGCGGTTTGCCGCCCCGCTCCGGCAGTTTGCGGAAGAGGGCGGCGTGTATGTCGGCATCAGCGCGGGGAGCATCGTGGCGGCGGCGAACATGCGCTCCGGGTTAAAGCTTGCGAATTGTGTGGTGCACGTCCACTGTGACGCGGGGGAGCAGCCCGGAGAGATCCATTTGGGTTCGTGCCCGCAGGTCCGGTTGACAAACAGCCAGGCGCTCAGAGTAGTCGGGCGAGAAGCGAAGGTGATTGAATAAATTACCGGCCGGGGGGGTGAGAGGCCCGCATTTGTGCGGAATTGGATCTTTAGGCCGTCATTCAGAATAAAAATCCTGAAGATTTGCATAAATTTTCGGGATTTTTGTTTTCTAAGATGAAATTTTATGCTAAAATAAGCCGTGAAAATGGATCGGGAGGTTTCTATATGAAATTGGCAAAACAAATTCTTGCCGTCGGCCTGACCGCGGTGCTTTTGGCCGCCGCGCTTCCATCCTGCACCCCCACGGGCACGGCTGAGCTGACGATCAATCCGGCGGCGCGCCATCAAACGCTGGAGAGCTTCGGCGTGAGCAGCGCCTGGTGGAGCCAGAATGTGGGCGGCTGGACGGACAAGGACGCAAACGGCGTGCCAGTGCGCGAGGCGGTGATGGAGCTGCTGTATGGTAAATCCGGGCTCGGCCTACAGGTTTACCGGTATAACCTGGGCGCGGGCACCGGCACAGGGGAAAAAGCCGGCGAATTCAATGACCCGTGGCGCTCCGGGCAGAGCTTTATCGGGGATAACGGCGAGATCGACTATACCCTCGATGAAAACGCGCTTTGGTGCATGAACCGGGCGCTGGAGCTGGGCGCGAAGGAGGTTGTTTTCTTTTGCAACAGCGCGCCGGACTCCATGACCATCAACGGCAAGCCGCATAGCGATAAGCAGAAGAAAAAGGTGACGAACCTTGCGCCGGAGAACTACCAGGCCTTTGCAGACTATGTGCTGGACGCAGTGGAGCACTTTCGCAAGCAGGGCGTGCCGGTTACAACGGTTTCCCCTATTAATGAGCCGCAATGGACGTGGCAGGGCGGTCAGGAGGGCTGTCATTTTGAGCCGGACGAGATGGTTGCGCTCTATAAGGTGTTTTATGCGGAGATGGAGAAACGCGGCTTGACGGATGAGGTCGCACTCAGCTTCTTTGAATCCGGTCAGTGGGGCGGGAGCAAATTCAAAAAATGGTTTGAAGCAATCATGGAGGATGAAACGCTCAGCAAGGTGATTACCACGATCGATGCCCATTCCTACAACAGCTCTGCTAGCGAAAAGGCAAGCACGGCGCGTTGGCTTGCCAAAAACTATCCAAATCTCAAGCGTAGTTGCACCGAGTGGACAGAGATGGAGGATCTCGGCCGCGACGAGGGCATGGATTCCGCTGTGGTGATGGCGGATATGATCTGTACGGATCTGACCGTGCTCGACGCGGTGCACTGGAGCTATTGGCTGGCGGTATCCTGTTATAATTGGCGGGATGGGTTAATGTATGTGGATTTAGAGGAACATACCTATACCATCACCAAACGGCTGTATGAATACGGCAATTTTACAAAGTTCATCAAGCCGGGAGCGGTACGTGTGGAAACAGAGCTCAAGGGGAAGGAGCTCAACGCCGTTTCCTTCGATGTGGATGGGGGGTTGGTGACAGTGCTTGTCAACAGCGCCGATGCGGAAAAAACGCTCACGCTGAACGCCCCGGGCTATCAGGCGGCTGAGCTGCACCTCACCGACAGCGCGCATAACCTGGTGCAGGTTCCGGTTGAAACCTATGTTACGGGCGGGCAGGTAAAGCTCCCTGCGAAGAGTGTTGTCACCCTGGTGATGGATCGAACTTAAAACACAAATGGTGCATTTGTGTTTGCAACCTTGCGCCGCCGTGATTACAGCTTGGATTTCCAGCCGCGCCACGGTTCGGTGCTACCGGTCAGCGAGGAAGCCTACCAACTGCTGTTAGAGGCCTATGGAAACCCATAGGCCTCTGTTGATACGGCAGATTCTAAAAATACGTTACCCTAATCTCTTTTTGCCCCGGCTGCCCGGGGCTTTCCCGATGCGGAGCCACTCCATTTTTGCGCGCACAGAATTGGAGCGGGAGCCGATGCGTGCGGCCGGCAGATGAAAGGAGGCGTTTTTGATGCCTTCGCACCGGACAGTACCGTTGTGAATAAATTTACCGGTAGCCGGGCGGGCGGATTGGCCGTTGACGGAGAGCGCTGTCTCCTGAATCCCTGTTTCAATGCGCAGGGTGAGCGGCTGGCCCACCGGCACCTCGCAGGGGAATTCGTATTCGTAGCCCTCCCGCGTGAAGCCGAGCTTGCCGGAAGCGGTGAAGCGGATATCATGAGTGCCGTAGGGCGGATCGCACTCCAGCAGGATTTGCCCCGGCTTTTTTTCCGCAAAGGTGACCCGGCATTCGAGGAACGCGCCCATTTCAAGCGATTGCAGCGGTGTTTCCACAAAGCTTTCGCCTCCGTGGAGCACAAGGCCACATTCGCATTCCGCGTGGACGGGGGCGGAAAGGCTGCGGCCGTTACCGGAAGCATCCTCCAGCGGCCGTGCAGCGTCAAAACGGTAGTCGGCAATGAGGCTGCTTGCAGTGCTTACGCAGCGCAGGGGATTGGTGCCGGGCGCGAATGCGGTTTTGTTCGTCAGCCGGTCGATTGCCGCCGCGCTGCCCTTTTCGCAGCCGTTGGCCCAGGCCTTTTCGGCAAACAGCGGCAATGCGTCAAAAAAGCGGAGGAAGAGATCCGTCTCCGTCAAACCGGAGGCCTTTTTATCAATGTTATCGTTCCAAAGGGCATAGGCCGCGCCGAGCATCTGCGGGTCCCCTGCGGGCAGGGCCTGATACTTGCCTTTTTTCAGGCGAACTTTGCGCGGGTCAAATTTTTGGTAAACCATTTTTTTGTTGAGGAAATCGGCATAGCTGCCCTTGTTCCCCTTCCCGTTTGGCACCATATAGAGCAGATGGTCAATTGTGTTGATGAGCTGATAGCCCAGCCGGTACATCTCCATACCGTCCGCCCAGTTGCAGGCCCAGAGGTTCATCTGCACGTTTTCGATCGCTTCGGGGAGAATTTGCGTTTCCGGATCGTCTTTAATCCAGGTTAACCCTCCCCAGAGCCGGACGGGATTGGTCTGTTTGAGGTGTGGCACGAGCTCGTTGACAAACCGGCGATAGGCGCTGTAATCCGAGAGAAATTCATCTGCGCCGATATGTACCGTTGTCCCCGGCCCGAAAACAGGATGCTCCCCTCCCGTATAATCATCAAAAATACGCTTGACAAACTCGATGGTTTCCGGGCGGCTGACATCCAAATGATCGGTCAGCGGGCGGCCCTTTTGCAGGGGGGAGGTCTTTCCGACTACCATGTGCTCTGGAAATACCTTTGCAAAGGAGAGGGCGTGCGCGGGCACGTCGATTTCCGGCACGATCTGCACATGGTAGCGTTGCGCGGCCTCCTCCAGGAATGCTTTGAATTCCGCTTTGGTGTAAGCATAATCTTTGGCGGTTGCCGTTTCCCCCTGCCCGTTTTGCAGGCTGGATTCGAGCCGCATGGCTTCATACGCTTCGAAGCTGTCCGTTTCTTCGCCGCGAGAGTTGTATTCCTCCAGCCAGATGTAATTATCGTTGAGGTGCAGCTGAAGGTCGTTTAATTTATACCAGGCCATATTTTTTGCCACATTGCGCAGGGTTTCGAGGGAAAAGGGCCTGCGGCCGATATCGAGCATGAACCCGCGCACTGAGTATTTGGGGTAGTCCCGCATTTCTCCATGCGGAATGCGCAGGGAGGTTCCGCTCTGCCGCAGAATTTGCAGGAGCGTTCTGGTCGCCCAATAGAGGCCGTCCGGATGGGAGGAGGAAGCCTGTACCCATGCGCCGGTTTCCATATGGTAGCCCTCCCGGCCCAGGTAAGCCTCTTCCTCGCTCAGCGCAAAGCAAAAGTCGCCTGCCTTCGGCGCATCATCATACCGCAGTGAAAGCTCTGTGCCGGTGATCGCCCGATAATCCTGCTGAAATTCTGCCGCAACGGCGCGGAGAGCCTCTCCCGCATCGGGGGGTAAGACGATGGCAGATTGTGCAGAGGGCGTAAACCAGCCGCTGCTCGCACTGTGCCACTGGGCGATCTCCGGGATGACGGAGGGTTTTGAATGCGCGGGCTTTCCACTGTGCAGCCCGGGAATTCGAACAGGATAGTCGCCCGTGACGCACTCCGCCCCGCCCGGACCGGTCAGCCGGAAGGAGAGCAGCACGGTCTGCGCTGTCAGCGGCGGATGAACCTTCCCATCCTTCCCGACGATCTGCGGGAAATCCGCCCCGTTGAGCGCGGCGCAAAAACCGTTTTGAACCGTAACATTAATTTTTTGATTGGCCGTATCGTAGGCAACAGAGAGCGCCGCCTTCTTCTCGGCCGCAGATGATTTCTTTCGGAACATCGTTTAACCCCCATTTGTTTTATCCCGGTCACTATAGCATGATTGCTGGTAAAACGCAACCGCTTTCGGCGGAAAGGTGCAAGGCTTGTTCCTCTGTTTTTAGCGGATCGAATCGGGGTGCTCCGCCTTTTGGCCACAAACAAAACGCTGTGGCAGGAAGCCTCCCACAGCGTTTTTATTTTTTGAATATCAGTCAATCGGTGCGATGCAGCCGTTCGGTCACGCTCTCTTTGGCCGTCATACGGAACACGATTGCCGGCACGATGAGGCACACGGCAAAAAGGGTCAGAATCAGCCCGGCCACCAGGCCGAAGGGGTAGGAAAATACGGTGTAATCCGCAATTTGCACCACCGCCTTTGAGATGAGGTAGAGCACGCCGTTGCCCAGCGTTAACATACAGCCGGCGGTGAACAGGGCATAGTAAAAGCCTTCCCACGTAAGCATGCCGGAGATCTGCCGCTTGGTCATGCCGATACTTTCCAACACGGCGAGCTCCTGACGGCGGGAATAAACCCCGGTAACCATGACATTGATAAAATTGAGCACGCCGATGAGCAGAAGCAGGAGGGAAATCCCGCTGCCGAGCACATTCAGAGAGGACATATCGGAGGAGAAGGATTCCGCCCGCTCCGCCCGGCGGCTGAATTGGTAGGAATCATCCGTCAGGGTCTGGTTGAGAGCTGAAAGCCTGTTGGCGATCTGGGGTTCCATTTTCGGGTCAACATCCAGCTGGATGTTGGTGACGATGGGGCTGGGGCTGAACTGCTCCATGAAGGCTTTGCTGACAAACAGACCGTCCGGAGCGCCGAGCGTTTTGGAGGTGGCGGCAAAAGGGCAATCCTGATAGGAGAATACGCCGCCGATAACCGCTTCCTTTTGCTGCTGAGAGCGGTCGCCCGTCAGCGTGATCTTTTTCCCGATCATTTCCCGAAAGGCAGTCTCTTCCCCGTAGCCGAGAATTGCAATTTCCCCGCGCCGGAAAGCATCCAGGTCGATTGGATGGTCGTGCGTTTTGTTATAAGCTTCTACGTAGGAGTCATCAATGGCGAATACCCAGGTGCCATACTTTCCCTCTCTTGCGTTCTTTTGCAGGCTGGCCAAAAAGGCTTCATAGCTTTCGCCTTCCCCGGCCAGCCAGTTGTCGTAATCCTTGCGGGCGAGGCCACCGAAAATACCGGCATTAAACGGCATGGCGCAGGGCTCCGCCGTCACAACCTCCCTGTGGGTGACGCCGTCTAATTCTGAGAGGGCGGCAAGGAAATCCTGGTCGAATTTTTCATTGGCCAATGGGGGGGTGCTTTGATAGGTGAAATCATGGGGATAATAGCGGTTGACGAAATTTTCCGCCTTCATGCTGCCGATGAAGCTGTTTACACCCAAGAGCGTGACAGTGCCCATGAATAGGGAGGCAAGCACGAGCGCAGCACGTTTTTTATCGCGGAATACATTATAGAATGCCATGCGGCGCGCTTTGCCACCGTGCGTGGTTTTGCGCACCTGCTGTTTTTTCGCCGGGGAAATATCCGCGTGGCGCAGCGCCTCGATGGGGGAAACACTTGCGGCCAGCTTTGCGGGTTTGCGGCAGCTTAAAAAAACGGTCAGCAGGGAAAAGCAGGCGGTGCCGATAAAGATGAGCGGATGAAAGGAGTTTGCGCCGGAGGACGCTTCCATGCCGGTCATAGCGCTTGCGAATAGTTTCAGTGCAAAGGGGACGATGCCGAAGGAGGCCGCAGCGCCCAAAAGCAGCCCTGCCGGAACTCCAATGAGGGAGAGCCGCAGCGCCTGGAGCCGCACGAGCCGTTTGATCTGCCGGGAAGATGCGCCGATTGTTTTCAGCATCCCATAGAAGCGGATATCACGGGCTACGGAGATATACATCACGTTGGAGATCAGCAAATAACCGCTCAGGACGATGAAAAGGGCGAGCATGACGATCACGGCTGCCGTGATTGTGGTGCCGGAGGCGCTTTCTTCCGCGGCGCTGAAAGAGGCTTGAAAGGATTGCCCATCCCGCAACGGGATAGTCTGCTCGAGTGTTTTTAAAACTTCCTTCTGCCGGGAGGTATTGCAGGAGATGGCCAGCACACCGGTTCCCTCTGCCGTAAGCCCATGCTGGCTGCAAAAGGCGGTGCTCAACAGCGCCTCTCCGCCGGATTGGGTGATTTTATATTCCGTATACCACCCGCTCAGGCGGAAGGTGTCGGAGCGGGTTTGGCCATTGAGCAGATAAGTGAGGGGAACGGCCATGCCTTCTCGGGGCGATTCGATCCCCAGTTGCTCAAGCGCCCGGGTGGAGAGCATAATTTCATCCGCTGTATCTGGGTAGCTGCCGTGGATCTCCCCAACGGCGGGCTTGATATGCCGCTCCCATTCGACTGAGTCGTAGGATAAAAGGGCGATGTTAGTGGATTTTCCCTCTTTGGTTTTCTGCGTTGTGCTCCCCACGGAAATTTGGGTGCCAACGGCTTCGAGCTGATCGGAGGATGCGATTTTTTGCACCTGACTGGCGCTTGGATTGTTTAAGAAAATGCTGGCTGTGGTGCCGTTGAGCCGCACCTGTGTGGTTTGGTAATTTTTCGCGAAGCTCAGGCCGATGCTGAAAACGGTAGAGATCATGAAGGTAGTGAGCAGGATGGCGAGTACTGCAAAGAGGTTGCGGGTGCGGTTTGTGTGCATCGAGCGTGCGGCGATCCGGTGGATAGCCGCGTCTTTTCGCCTGGTTTTCATTTGGCACCCCCCTCTGCAATCCGCCCGTCTTCCATGCGAATCACCCGATCCGCCATACGGGCGATTTCTTCATTGTGCGTAATCATGACAATCGTCTGATGGAATGTGCGGCTGGTTTCCAGCATGAGGGAAATCACTTCGTGCCCCGTGCGGCTGTCAAGGTTGCCGGTGGGCTCGTCGGCCAGAATCAGCGCGGGCTTGGAGGCAAGGGCGCGAGCAACCGCCACACGCTGCTGCTGGCCGCCGGAGAGAGTGTTCGGCATGTTGGAGAGCTTTTCCGTCAGGCCGAGCGCATCGACGATTTGCGCGATATAAGATTTATCCGGCTCCTTTCCATCCAGCTCCGCCGGGAGCACGATGTTTTCCAGCACATTGAGCACGGGCACCAGATTGTAGTTTTGAAAAACAAAGCCGATTTCCCTGCGGCGGAATACTGTCAATTCCTCATCCTTCATCGCATACAGATCCTTGCCGCGGATTTGGACGCTGCCGGCCGTTGGCCGGTCAAGGCCGCCGAGCAGGTGCAGCAGGGTGGATTTCCCACTGCCGGATGCGCCCACGATGGCGGCGAATTCTCCTTCTATAATTTTGAGAGAAACGCCGTCGAGCGCCTTGGTCAGGTTCGCCCCGGTGCCATAGTGTTTTGTTAGGTTTTCGGCAGTTACAATTGCCATCAGAATTCCTCCATGTGTTTCAAAAATTTGCGCGGCATTGCAGCGCATGTGGGTTGCATCAGTGTACAGGGGTACACATTGGTTTTCAGAGCCGTGGCCGCACCCTTGGTTGCGTTATCCTCCTTGCCAGAGATCACGGCCACGGGCTGAAAACTGCGAAGCACCGCCAAGGCGTCCCAGACGCGGGATGACAAGGCCGCAGGGCGACGGCTGGCTGACGCCAGTCGAGCCCGAGAACGCAGACAGCGTGCGTCTGGACACGCCCTGACGGCAATGTTCACCCTTGTGCACTGATGCTTTGTTCTGCCCCTGATTATAAAAGCCGTTTTTTACACATGGGCGCTCATTTCTCTTACAAATTTGCAACGGACTGCAAAAAGATTTGGAAAGATCGGGCCCCTATGCTAAAATAAGATGACGATTGAAACCCGGAGGAGGATGGCTATGCTGGATGCTTTTTCGCGCGAACGGATGCTCCTGGGGGAGGCGGCCGTCAAACGGCTGCAAGAGAGCCATGTGATCGTGTTTGGCCTGGGCGGTGTGGGCTCTTTTGTGGTGGAGGCGCTTGCCCGCGCCGGAGTTGGGGAGCTGACGCTGGTTGACCATGATACGATATCCCTGACGAACCTCAACCGACAGCTCTACGCCCTGCACTCCACGTTGGGCAGGAGGAAGGTTGACGTTGCCCGCGAGCGGGTGCGGGATATCAACCCGGATTGCATTGTACATGCAATCCCGGAATTTTACCTGCCGGAGCATGCGCAGCGGTTTTGGGGCGTGCGCTATAGCTACATCGTGGATGCGATTGACACCGTCAGCGCGAAAATCGACCTTGCCTGCCGCGCGCAGGAGATGGGAACCCCGATCATTGCGAGCATGGGCACGGGCAACAAGCTCGACCCTTCCCGGTTTGAGGTGGCCGATCTCTATGAAACACAGGTGTGCCCCCTGTGCCGCGTGATGCGCAGAGAGCTCAAAAAGAGGGGCGTAAAATCGCTGCGGGTGGTTTATTCCCGGGAGGAGCCGGTGAAGCCCGCGCCCTGCGATGAGGAGATGGAAAAGCGTGCGGTGCCCGGCAGCGTCTCTTTTGTGCCGTCTGCCGCGGGCCTTTTGCTCGCCGGGGAGGTTATACGGGCGCTTTGCGGAATCTGAGCCGTTTGCCATTCATTGGTATATTGAAAAAGCCGCCGGATACAATAGTCTCGGCGGCACTTTTTCTGGCGGAAGGAGTGCGCAAAGAAAACCCGGCTCGCCGGGTAAAAAGGAGTGTTTCCTATGAGTTCCTGCGCAATGGGCGCGTTCCCGGAAAAAATCCGCGTGATCCAATATGGCTGCGGAAAAATGGCGAAGGTGCTGATTCGCTATTTGACGGAGAAGGGCGCGGAGATCGTTGGCGCAATTGATACGAATCCAGAGGTTGTCGGCATGGATATCGGCGATTTTGCGGGCCTTGGGCACCGGACGGGCGTTGTCATCAGCGACGATGCCGACAAGGTGCTCGACAGCTGCGACGCGGAAGTGGCGATCCTCACGCTGTTCAGCTTTATGACGGATATGGAGCCGTTTTTTGAAAAATGCGCGCGGCGGGGTATCAATGCGATCACCACCTGCGAGGAGGCGTTTTATCCCTGGACGACCGCGCCGGAGATCACAAACCGGCTGGACCGGCTGGCAAAGCACCACGGCTGTACGCTTGCGGGCACCGGAATGCAGGATATCTTCTGGTGTAACCTCATCAGCGTGCTTGCCGGCGGCTGCCATCACATCGAGCGCATTGAGGGCATCACGAGCTATAACGTGGAGGATTATGGGCTTGCGCTCGCCGAGGCGCATGGCGCGGGCTTCACCAAAGAGGATTTTGAGGAGACGATTGCGAGCGCGGACAGCCTGCCAGCTTATGTTTGGAATTCCAACGAGGCGCTCTGCTCTAAAATGGGCTGGACGATCCGCAGCATTTCGCAGAAATGCATTCCCACCTTCCACAGGGACGATATCTATTCCAAAACGCTCGGGCGGACCATCCCCAAGGGCGACTGTACGGGTATGTCCGCCGTGGTGACGACGGAGACGATGCAGGGCGTGACGATTGTGACCCAATGCGTCGGCAAGGTGTATGCGCCGGAGGAGAGCGACCTCAACGATTGGAAGATTTTTGGCGAGCCGGATGTGGACTGTTCAATTCGGCACCCCGCAACGGTGGAGCACACCTGCGCGACGGTGGTCAACCGCATCCCATGGCTGTTAAAAGCGCCCCCGGGCTTTTACACGGCGGAAAAGATGCCATATAACGAATATCTCACCTGGCCGATGCAGTTTTCTGTCTAAATGGAGGGATTCCCTTTTCGCAGTCAATGTGATATGCTTGTGGCAAAGGAATACAGAGCGCGAAGGGGAACAGACTGCTGCAAAATTGTAAATTTGAAACGGTTCCTTTGGGGGAAGCTGCTTGCGGGCCATTCATTTTGGCCCGCATTTTGCGGCAGTTGGATGCGTTTTGCGTTGAATGATTGCGGCGCATTTTAAAACAGACGTTGCTTGCGGAGAAAGGAGGGCAGTCATGGTGAAATCGATCGGGCTTTATCTGCATATCCCGTTTTGCCGTGGGAAGTGCCCCTATTGTGATTTTTATTCGATGCGTGCGGATACGGCGTGCATGGATACATATACGCAGGCCTTGCAAAAATCCATGGTACAATGGGCAGAGCGCGTCGGGCGGGCGGCGGACACGCTCTACCTTGGCGGTGGAACGCCATCCCTGCTGGGCGGGGCGCGCATTGAGGCGCTGGTGCAAACCGCGCGGGATTGTTATGGCCTGCGCGGTGCGGAGGTAACCGTAGAATGCAACCCCTCCGATGCGGATGGGAGATTGTTTGAGATGTTGGCACAGGCGGGCGTCAACCGGATTTCCCTGGGCCTGCAATCCGCCGTGGATGAGGAGCGCAAAGCTCTGGGCCGCCGGGCCGGCGTAAAGGAGGCGGCGGAATCCATCCGGCTTGCACGGGCGGTGGGTATTCCAAACCTTTCGCTCGATTTGATGCTCGGCATCCCGGGCCAAACGGCGGAGAGCCTGCGCCGCTCCATTGATTTTTGCGTACAGGCAGGGGTTCGCCATATCAGCGCGTATCTGTTAAAAATCGAGGAGGGCACCCTGTTTGCCCGGCGGCGGGCCTCCCTTGCCCTGCCGGAGGAAGACGCGGTGTGCGATCTCTATGAACAGGCGTGCGAGTCGCTCGAAGCGGCGGGCTTCCGACAGTATGAAATCTCCAATTTTGCCCGGCCGGGCTTTGAAAGCAGGCACAACTTGAAATATTGGAATGCGGAAGAATATTTGGGCCTTGGCGCATCGGCGCACTCCTTTTTGGAGGGAAAACGCTTTTTTTACCTGCGCGATCTCCCTGCCTTTCTCCGCGGGGAGGAACCCATACAGGATGGGGAAGGCGGCTCCTTTGAAGAATATGCCATGTTGCGCATGCGGCTGGCGGGAGGCTTGCAGGAGGGGGCGGTCCGGCAGCGGTACGGCTGTGGAATTCCGCCCAAAATGCGGGAAAGCGCCCGGCGGATGGAGAAATATGGCTTGGTGAGCCAGGATGGGGACGGCATCCGCCTGACGCGGAAGGGCTTTTTGCTCTCCAACACGGTGATTGCGGAGCTTCTCTATCCTGCCAGCGGCACGGCCGGGTAACGCGGCCGGTTTTCCGCTGTACAAAATCCAATGGTATGATAGACAAAGCCCAATTGTGCCCGACCGTCGGGCGCGGCATACAGGAAAGGAATGTCTGCTTTTGCTGCTTGCGATCATTTATATTGCCTTTATCAGCCTGGGGCTGCCGGATTCCCTGCTCGGCGCCGGGTGGCCGGTGATGTATGGGGAACTCGGCGTCCCCATTTCTTACGCCGGGATTGTCACGATGATTATTGCCGCGGGGACGATTGTTTCCAGCCTCTTATCCGACCGGCTGACGAGGAAGGTTGGGGCGGGAGTTATCACAGCCGTCAGCGTGTTGATGACCGCCGTGGCGCTGTTTGGGTTTTCTGCTTCCCATTCGTTTTGGCTGCTGTGCCTGTGGGCGGTTCCCTATGGGCTGGGCGCGGGCGCGGTGGATGCGGCGCTCAACAATTATGTGGCGCTGCATTTTTCCTCCCGCCATATGAACTGGCTGCACTGCTTTTGGAGTGTTGGCGCGGCGGCCAGCCCCTATATCATGAGCTATTGCCTGACGGGCGGGTTCGGCTGGAACAACGGCTACCGCTCTGTCGCCGTTGTTCAGACGATTTTGACGGCGGCGTTATTCCTCAGCCTGCCGCTCTGGAAGCGGCGCCGATTAGAAGGGGCGGAAGGGGAGAGCGCGGCAAAGGCGCTGAGCTTGCCGCGGGCCGTAAAGATCAAGGGCGTGCCCTTCGTTTTAATCATGTTTTTTGGCTACTGCGCGTTGGAGCAGGCGGCAGGCCTTTGGGCCAGCAGCTATCTGGTGCAGTTTCGCGGGGTGGATCCCGATACTGCCGCATGGTCTGCTTCCCTGTTTTATCTCGGCATTGCGGCGGGGCGGTTCCTCTGCGGCTTTATTGCGGAGCGTTTGGGCGACCGGCGGCTGATCCGGATTGGAATCCTGACGATGATCGCCGGGGTGTTGCTGATCGCGCTGCCGGTTTCATACGATGTTTTCACACTGGCGGGGCTGCTCATCGTCGGCCTGGGGTGTGCGCCAGTATATCCGTCTGTGATCCATTCGACCCCAGCAAACTTTGGCAAGGAGAATTCGCAGGCAATCATTGGAATCCAGATGGCGAGCGCCTATGTTGGCACCACCTTCATGCCGCCGCTGTTTGGCCTGATTGCGGCACACATCCACATTGGGCTGTATCCGGCCTTCCTGCTGACATTGGCAGTTCTCATGCTGTGCATGTCGGAAAAGCTTAACCGCACGGTTGCAAAGCGGCAGGAGGAAGAGGCGCGCAAAGAAACGGTGGAACAGGAAGCGGAAAATGCATAAATGATAAAGGCAAGTTCGCCTTTATGCGCAAAAAGCAAATAACGAAAAAAACCGCCGCAGCCCTGCTAAAAAGGGCTGTGGCGGTCGCTTTTTGATAGAATGCTCTCTTTTTTATTTGATGATGCTTTCCCCAGTCATTTCCTCCGGCTGCGGGATACCCATGATCTTGAGCATCGTCGGGGCGATATCGCACAGGCGGCCGCCCTCGCGCAGCTCGCAGGGATAGCCCGTTACGATGAAAGGCACCGGGTTCGTTGTATGCGCCGTGAAGGGGGAACCATCCGGCTCATACATTTTATCCGCGTTGCCATGATCCGCCGTGATGAGCATCGCGCCACCCATCTGTGCCACTGCATCAACTACGCGGCCCACGCAGGTATCCACGGTTTCCACCGCCTTGACGGCAGCTTCAAATACGCCGGTATGGCCAACCATATCGCAGTTGGCAAAGTTTAAGATCACGGCATCGTAGTTACCGCTGAGGATACGCTCGACGACCTTGTCGGTCACCTCAGGCGCGCTCATCTCCGGCTGGAGATCATAGGTTGCCACCTTCGGGGAGGGCACCAGCACACGATCCTCGCCGGGGAAGATTTTTTCCACACCGCCGTTGAAGAAAAAGGTAACGTGCGCATACTTCTCCGTTTCCGCGATGCGAAGCTGTGTTTTGCCGAGGCTTGACAGGTATTCGCCAAACGTGTTTTCCAGGGATTCCGGGCGGAAGGCAACATCTACGTTCGGCATTGTCGCATCGTACTGCGTCATGCAAACATAGTGCAGCGGGAAAAAGCCGTTTTTGCGCGTAAATCCACTGAAATCTGGATCGACGAGCGTGCGGGTGATCTCCCGCGCGCGGTCAGGGCGGAAGTTGAAGAAGATCACACTGTCATTCGCCTTGATGCGGGCGTCCGCCTCCTGTGAGCAAACGGTGGGCACGACGAATTCATCTGTGATGTTTTTGCCCTCTGCATCGATCTCCAGATAGGATGCGCGGATGGCCGCAACCGGATTCTCCGCCGGATTGCCTTCGCCGTATACCATGGCAGCATAGGCCTTCTCCACACGCTCCCAGCGGTTGTCGCGGTCCATCGCGTAGTAGCGGCCCATCACTGTGGCAATTTTGCCCACGCCGATCTCTTGGAGCTTCGCTTCACACTCCGCAACAAAATCCGCGCCGGAGGTGGGGGGCACGTCGCGCCCGTCGAGCAGGCAGTGGACAAAAACCTTTTTCAGCCCCATGCGCTTTGCAAGCTCCACGAGCGCCCAAAGGTGCGTGTTGTGGCTGTGAACACCGCCGTCTGACATCAGGCCGATCAGATGCAGGGTGGCATCCTGGTCAATTGCCGCCTGCACCGCGCCGGTGAGGGCGGGGTTTTCAAAGAAATCGCCGTCCGCGATGTATTTAGTGATGCGCGTTAGCTCCTGGTAAACCACGCGGCCTGCACCGATATTGGTGTGGCCCACTTCGCTGTTGCCCATCTGCCCATCCGGCAGGCCGACATCCATGCCGGAAGCGCCGATATAGGTCATCGGGCATTCCGCCATCAGCTTATCAAGCCGGGGCGTTTTTGCCGCCGTGATGGCGTTGCCGTAGTCGGAAGGATTGTGGCCGAAGCCATCCATAATGCATAAAACAAGGGGCTTTTTCATAATCAATGGTTCCTCCATATCAGACAATAGACGCCAGATGACAGATCACAGAAAAGAGCCATCACAGCCCCTGCTTTTCTGCTGTAAAATCTGCAATCTGACGCCTGACAGCCGTTCTCTTTATTTGCTGGCAGCTTCCACGATCTGTGCAAAATCCGCAGCCTTCAGGGAAGCGCCGCCGATCAGACCGCCATCTACATCCGGCTGAGCAAGCAGCTCCGCCGCATTTTTGGCGTTCATCGAACCGCCGTACTGAACAACGAAAGCATCCGCCGCGGCATCGTCATAGAGGCCGGCGACAACTGTGCGGATATAGTGGTTCACCTCGTTGGCCTGCTCCGAAGTAGCGGTGCGGCCGGTGCCGATGGCCCAAACAGGCTCATAGGCGATAATCACGCGGGCAAGCTCCTCCTTGGATACGCCGCCGAGGGCGACCTTTGTCTGCATGCCGACCACCTCAAACGTGATGCCCTGCTCGCGCTGCTCAAGCGTTTCACCCACGCAGAGGATCACTGTAAGGCCTGCATCCAGCGCGGCGCGCACGCGCTTTTGGACGGTTGCATCTGTCTCGCCGAAATAGGTGCGGCGCTCACTGTGGCCGATCACAACATATTCCACGCCCATCTCCGTGAGCATCTCTGTGGAGATTTCGCCGGTGTAGGCGCCGCTCTTTTCCCAATGGCAGTTTTCCGCGCCAACCTTGATGTTGGAGCCCTTTGTGGCCTCCAGCGCCGCCTGCAGGTCAACATACGGCACGCAGATGACCACGTCGCAATCCGCGCCCTTTACAAGGGGCTTCATTTCCTCAACCAGAGCGGTTGTCTGGGAGGGGGTTTTGTTCATTTTCCAGTTGCCAGCAATAACGGCTTTGCGCAGTTGTTTGTTCATAACGCGATACGCTCCTTTAAAATTGATCTTGATACATCCAAAGGGCGGTATGCGCCGCGCCGGGGGGCGCGGGAACGCTCCCGCCCTGCAAGGTTTTTATTTATCGTTGAGGCACGCGATGCCGGGGAGCTCCTTGCCCTCCAGGAACTCGAGGGAGGCGCCGCCGCCGGTGGAGATGTGGGTCATCTTATCGGCAAAGCCGAGCTTCTGCACGGCTGCCGCGGAATCGCCGCCGCCAATGATGGAGATCGCGCCGCTGTCTGCAACCGCTTTGGCAACCGCGATGGTGCCGCTTGCGAAGTTATCCCATTCCGAAACGCCCATCGGGCCGTTCCAAACAACGGTGCCTGCGCCCTTGATCGCGTCTGCAAAAAGCGTTTCGGTGCGCGGGCCGATATCAAGGCCCATCCAGCCATCGGGCAGATCGTCGGAATCAACGGCCATGAATTCTGTATCCGGCTTATACTCCTTACCAACCTTATTATCGATCGGGATGAGGAACTTAATGCCTTTTTCTTTCGCCTTCTGCATCATTTCGCCTGCGAGTTCGACCTTATCTTCCTCGCAGATGGAGGTGCCAATCGGATGACCGAGCGCTTTGAAGAAGGTGTAGGCCATGCCGCCGCCGATGATGAGGGTATCTACCTTGTCGATCAGGTTGGTGATCACGCCGATTTTATCGGATACCTTTGCACCGCCGAGAATAGCGACGAAGGGGCGCTTCGGGTCGGCAAGCGCGGTGCCCATCACGGAAATTTCCTTCTGGATCAGGTAGCCGCACACAGCGGGAAGATAATCGGCAACGCCCGTGGTGGAGCAGTGCGCGCGGTGTGCAGAGCCAAATGCGTCATTCACAAAGAGATCGGCTAAGGCTGCAAACTTCTTACTCAGCTCAGGGTCGTTTTTGGTTTCGCCCTTTTCAAAACGCACGTTTTCCAGCAGCATCGCTTCGCCATTCTGCAGGGAGGCGGCAAGCGCCTGCGCGTTTTCTCCCACTACGTCGGAAGCCATTTTGACCTCTTTGCCCAGCAGCTCGGAGAGGCGCTTTGCGACGGGGGCAAGGGAGAATTCAGGGTTTACCTCGCCCTTCGGGCGACCGAGGTGGGAGCAGAGGATCACCTTGGCATTGTGGTCAAGCAGATATTTTATCGTGGGGAGGGAGGAGACGATGCGCTTATCGCTGGTGATAACGCCGTCTTTCAGCGGCACGTTGAAGTCGCAGCGAACGAGCACCTTCTTGCCTGCTACGTCGATATCCTCGATCGTTTTTTTGTTCAGTGCGTCCATGAATGACCATTCCTTTCATCTGGGCGGGCAGCAGGCCGCGCGCGTTTGCACGGCGCCAAAACCCCAACCCGTGTTTTACTTCTGCTTTGGGTGTTTTTTATCTATTTCACGCGGTAAATATTGTATAACACGGCGGAATAATTTGCAAGTAGCAAAGACTCTAAACCTGAGGGGAAAGATTGTTAAAAAACTGTCACACTGATGAGGCGCTCGCCCCAGCGGGCAGATGCCGCTCAAAACCGGCGGTAATCGGATGCCGCAAAGGCTGCTGCAGCCATGAAGAGGATTGCCGGGAGCGTGGTGGTCACAAAGGGCGCTCCAACCACAGGCTGAGAGGCCGGGGGAGACTCAGGCGCATTCAGTTGGGCGGAAGGCTGGGAAGCGGTTTCAACCGGCCTCGATGGGGCTGCTGTTTCAGATGCGGCCGTGGTGCGCAGATGCCCGGCCTGAGAGGCGGGCTGTGTCAAAGCAGACTCAGTGGTTTGTGACAAAACGGAACCTTCCGGAACAGTTGTTTTGGATAAACCATCCGTCAGTAATACGCCCTTGCCATCTTGATACCGCACGCCGAGGCCGTCCACTTGGTCGTCCAACCCTTCCGTGTCCACATAAAAACCGGATGCAAGGCCGGAAACAAACGCTCCAATTTGGCGAACCCTCTCTTCTGTGAAGGCTTTTTTCAGAGCGTCCGCGGCGGAGAAACCGGCAAGCTTTGCCAGAGTCCCGGCCCGCATGGAGGAGACGATCCCAAGCGCGGGCTTCCACAACGCGCCCGCCGTGCTTGATAAATAGGAGGTGTCCAGCTTCAGGCTGCTGAGCATTTTGTCGCAGAGGGAGGAAGCGGCGGGGAGCAGCTGCTCGGTAATCAGCACCCGTGTCAGTGCGGGGTTTAGCTGCTCGATCAGAGCGGAGAGGCTGGCATTTGGCACTTCTTGCCCAACGCTATGGGAGAGCATCAACTCCGTTAGAAAATCGCTGACCGTGTAAGGCTGGCTGCCGGAGGTTTGCGATAGGGCGCTTCTGCAAAGCTTTACCACCATTTGCTCGATCTCCTTCCGGAGCGGGCTTTTTCCACTGGCATCCGCCGCGAGCCACTGCTCGTCAAATTGGGCAAATAAATCATGCACCATCGGGATCAGGTCGCCGGAGATAGAGATGCGTAGGGCGGGAAGAAGGAAAGAGGCGGAGCTCTCAACCAGCACGGTGTCTGTGCCCTCAAGCCGGAGCGTCAGGCTTAGATTGCCGCTGAGATTGAGCGTAAGCGGCTTTTTCAGTGCGGATTGGATTGCTTTTTGTAGGGCTGAATCGAGCTCCCCGGTTTTGGCGAGTGCTTCAACCCCTTTTTTGAGCCCATCCGTTTCAAGCGTGTTGAGCGGGCCGTCTAAAAAACGCATCGCATAGCTGGCGAAGGCAGTTTCCGAAAAGAGGGACTGCCGCAAATGCTCCTGGTAATTGATCCGCTGCCCCTGCCAGGTAATTTCCTTGATGCTCTCTGATTGCAGGGTGATTTGCCCGCCCTCTACCGTTGCGGTGCGGATCGGAGCGCCATAGGTTACGAGAGAACCCGTTTCCATATCCAAAAGCCAGTTCCCCTCCGGGGAGGTGTATTTTGCAACATCTGTTTCGTGCATATGCCCGGTGAAGAAATAGGAGAGCCCCGCGTTGGCAAACTGCCGCGCGGTTTCAGCGCTATTCTGGATCGTGCCGCTGAAAGAGGCCGATACGGCGCTGGATTGATGCGCCAATAAGGGGCGGTGCATGCCCGCAATTAGTGTTTCTCCGTTTTGCCGGGCCTTGTCTGCCTGCTGCAAAATCCATTTCATCAATCTGTTGGAGATTATGCCGCCGCCAGCACCCTGCGCATAGGCCTCGCTGTCAATCATGAGCAGGCGGATGCCGGGCTTGGGCGTGACCGCGTAGGAGAGGCCGCCTTGTATAGTATCTTCTGAATACTCAGGCTGATAGTAGGCAGCGCCGTCCGCGCCGTCGTAGCCATATGCATGGAAGATATCCCGAAATTCGGCGGGGGAGAGGCCGCCGCTCCCAATGTCGCTTTCGCCATTGATGGCGTATACGCGGATCCCCGCCTGCTCTACCTTTTTTAATTTTTGCGCCAATTCCTCGGCACTTGCCCGGCCCCCGCCGCTGGTCAGGTCGCCGGTGAGGAGCAGCACATCCGGCCGCTGGCGGATCACAGCCTCAATCGCTTCTTCCGCCGCCGGCGCACTCTCGCCGTATAGCCTCCATTCGTTTCCGTCTGCCGCCGCTTGATCGGAGGCGGCGAGATAATGCAGATCAGATAGAATGCAGAGCTTGATTGGAGTGGAGGAAGCGCCGCGCCCCGAGGTGGCGGCAATGGCGGGCAGGAGGCAGCAGAGAGCCATACATAGGCACAGGCAAAACGGAACAACCCGTTTGACGGGATCGCTGGCCTTCATAAAGCGTCCTCCTTTTTGCGCCAAAACGCATCGCCAGGAATTCATTACAGGGTTCAGTATCTGCATTTTTGGGCTGGAACGGTACATTTTGCATCTGAAAATTTATGGAAAATCACCGCCAGTCCAGAGCACTTCACGGTAAAACGGAAATTCATCAAAAAGTTATATATTTTTTGAAGGCAGTGTGCTATAATGAAAAAACATTGTGGATTTTTATGCCTGCCGTCCTTAAAATAGGAAAGGAGCGGCATGATGGGATTGCCAAATTCAGAAGGGGCTTTTCCAAAACCATACTGAGGAGACTGGTACAATGGGATTTTTAAAGAAACTGTTTGGCGACTATTCCGCAAAGGAGGTCAAGCGCATTCTTCCCCTGCGGGATAAAGTGCTGGCTCTGGAGGAAACCTATGCCGCCAAAACGGATGAGGAGCTGCAGGCCGTGACCCCGGCGCTCAAAGAGCGGCTCGCAAACGGGGAAACGCTTGACGATATCCTGCCGGATGCCTTCGCCGCATGCCGTGAGGCCTCCTGGCGTGTGTTGGGGATGAAGCATTTCCCCGTGCAGGTTGTCGGCGGCATCATTCTACATCAGGGCCGCATCGCCGAGATGAAAACCGGTGAAGGCAAAACGCTCGTCGCCACCCTGCCGGCGTATCTGAATGCGCTGTCCGGCAAGGGCGTCCATGTGGTCACGGTCAACGATTACCTCGCCCGGCGCGACTCGGAGTGGATGGGTAAGGTTTACCGGTTCCTGGGGCTGAAAGTCGGCCTGATCGTCCATGAGAAAAATGATGCGGAGCGCCGCGAGGCCTATGCAGCGGATATCACCTACGGCACAAACAACGAGATGGGCTTCGACTACCTGCGAGACAACATGGTGCCGTATAAGGAGCTCAAGGTCCAGCGCGGCCACAATTTCGGCATCGTCGACGAGGTCGATTCCATTTTGATCGACGAGGCGCGCACGCCGCTGATTATCTCTGGCAAGGGCGACGCCTCTACCGACCTTTACCGCCAGGCGAACGAATTCGCCAAGCGCCTGAAGGTTGTGCGAATCAAGGAGCAGGATACCAAGAAGAATGCCGAGGAAGAGGCGGACGCCGACTATATCGTCGATGAAAAGGCGAAGACGGCTGTACTTACCAAGGAGGGTGTGAAGAAGGCGGAATCCTATTTCCATGTGGACAACCTGATGGATCTCGATAACGTTACCCTCCAGCACCATATCAACATGGCCATCCGCGCGCAGGGCGTGATGAAGCGCGATGTCGACTATGTGGTAAAGGATGGGCAGGTGCTCATCGTCGATGAATTCACCGGCCGTATCATGCTCGGCCGCCGCTACAGCGAGGGCCTCCATCAGGCGATCGAGGCCAAGGAGGGCGTGAAGGTCGAGTCGGAGAATAAGACGCTTGCCACCATCACCTTTCAGAATTATTTCCGCCTGTATGAAAAGCTCTCCGGTATGACGGGTACGGCGATGACCGAGAGCGAGGAATTCCAGGAGATCTACAAGCTCGACGCGGTCGAAATCCCCACCAACAAGCCGATGATCCGCGATGATCATCCGGACGCAGTGTATGCCACGACGGAAGTAAAATACAACGCCGTCATCGATCAGATCGAGGAATGTCACAAGAAAGGCCAGCCCGTGCTGGTCGGCACAATCTCCATTGAAAAATCGGAGTTATTGAGCGCGATGCTCAAAAAGCGCAAGATCAAGCACGAAGTCCTCAATGCGAAATACCATGACAAGGAAGCGGAGATCATCGCACAGGCTGGTAAGTTCGGCGCGGTGACGATCGCGACGAATATGGCGGGCCGCGGCACCGATATCATGCTCGGCGGTAATTCTGAATATCTTGCCAAGGCGGAGATGCGCCGCATGCAGATCCGCGAGGAGCTCATCAGCGAGGCCACCGGCTTTGCGGAGACGGGCGATCAGGAGATCCTGGATGCACGCCGCACCTTTACGGAGCTCAACCAGAAATATAAGGACGAGATCGCCGAAGAGGCGGATAAAGTACGCGCGGCGGGTGGCCTGTTCATCATCGGCACGGAGCGGCACGAATCCCGCCGGATCGATAACCAGCTGCGCGGCCGTGCGGGCCGTCAGGGCGATCCCGGTGAGAGCCGGTTCTATCTCTCTCTGCAGGACGACCTGTTCCGCCTGTTCGGCGGCGACCGGATGGCGAACCTTGCCGATTCCTTCGCGGCCCGCGGGCTGGAGGACGCACCGATTGAATTAAAGCTCGTCTCCAATTCCATCGAGAGCGCGCAGCGCAAGGTGGAGTCCCGCAACTTTGCCATTCGTAAAAATGTATTGCAATTCGACGATGTCATCAACCGCCAGCGCGAGCTGATCTATAAGCAGCGCGACATGGTGCTCGACGGCGAGGATTTGAAGCCTACCATTCTGAAGATGATCGATGAAACGATCACGCAGGCGGTCGATCTGTACTGCCCGGCGAGCAACGAGAAGGCGGACTGGAACGCGAAGGCGCTGTATGAAAATTACAAATGGCTGGTAAAGCCCGAGGACATCGAGGGCGATGCGCTGCAGGATACACTGATCGAGCGCGCGCATGCGCTCTATAATGAGCGTGAAGAGAAATTTACACCGGAAATCATGCGCCAGCTTGAGCGCAAGGTGCTGCTCGACAATGTCGACGCGCGCTGGATGGAGCATATTGATGCGCTCGACGAGCTGAAAAAGGGCATTGGCCTGCGCGCCTACGGCCAGCAGGATCCGGTCGTCGCCTTCCGCCTGGAGAGCTTCGATATGTTCGATGAGATGACCGCCGCGATCCGCGAGGGCACGGTGCGCATTATGCTGACGGTGCCGGTGCGCAGCGAGGAGGATGTCCACCGTGAGCAGCAGGCGAAGATCACCTCCACCAGCGGCGCATCCGACGGCTCCGATAAAGCGCGCCCGGTACGCAAGGAGAAAAAGCCGGGCCCGAACGATCCGTGCTACTGTGGCAGCGGCAAGAAGTATAAAAAGTGCCACATGCAGGCGGATCAGGCCGAGGCCGCGAAGGCCGCTGCGGCGAACCGGAACCGGTAAGAGATATGCTTTGATCCGGCAGAATACACTGGCTAAAGAGGCCGTTTGAATGGCAGTGAGCCATAAAAAAGTATTGAGAAAATATGGACTTACGCCAAGTGAACGGGAAATGAAAAACTCTATGTGGATGGTTAGATATCTACATAGAGTTTTTCTTTTACACTTCTTACGGTTTTTCAGCGTTCGTAGAATGCGTAGCCGCCCCCGCAGGGGGCGTTTCCGGGGAAATGGCTCCTTCCGCCTACAAGCGTTTTTGCGGATTTGCCTGAAAGGCTCAATTTATAAAATGGAAAAATGTACATGTTGGTATCGGTTGCCGGTTTGTAAAATACACGGAAAAATGAAAAGAAGTCTTGCTTGTGACGTAAGGTAATGAGTTATAATACAGACAAAGGTGATTAAAATGTCAAACAACAAAGCGATACCGCAAGGGTATATGACCGTGGGTGTGGTGGCAAAGAAAATGGGTGTCACCGTTCGTACCCTGCAGTACTACGACAGAGAAGGCCTGCTTTCACCATCGGCAGAGAGTGAAGGGGGCCGCAGGCTCTATACCGACAAAGATTTGGTTCAGCTTCATCAAATTCTATCCCTGAAACATTTAGGGTTTTCATTAGATGCGATCAAAAATCGCCTGATTTCTCTTGATACCCCTGCCGATGTTGCAGGCGCTCTTGCAGAGCAAGCTGTTGTTATTCGGGAAAAGATAGAATCTCTGTCAGAATCCCTAAATGAGATAGAAGCGTTGCGAGCGGAAGTGTTGCAAATGCAATCGGTGGATTTCAAAAAATACGCCGATATTATCGTAAACCTGCAAATGAAAAATGAATTCTACTGGCTGATCAAGCATTTCGATGATACGACCCTTGACCATATTCGGAGCCGCTTCGATCAGGAGAGCGGCTTAGCAATGATAGAAACTTTCAACCGCCTGCAAGATGAGGCGATACAGCTTCAAAAAGACGGCGTACCACCCGAAAGCGAAAGGGGGCAGAACCTTGCAAAAACATTTTGGGAAATGATTCTGGAATTTACGGGTGGGGACATGAGTATGCTGCCCAAACTGATAGAGATGGGTAACTTTGACGGACTGGAAAATGAATGGAAACAAAAACAGGCGATTGTCAATGCGTATATTGAACCGGCTTTAGATGCTTATTTTACAAAGTTGGGAATCCATCCATTTGAGGAGGCGCTTAAATGAACTTGGCCATACAGATTGACAGGCTAAAGAAAAGCTATGGGGATCATACCGTGCTGAAGGGTGTGACTTTTAATGTTATAAAAGGTGAAATTTTTGCATTGCTTGGCGTAAACGGCGCAGGCAAAACTACAGCTCTTGAATGTATGGAGGGGTTACGCAAATATGACGGCGGCAGCATCGTAGTGAATGGGAGGATGGGGATTCAGTTACAATCAGCGTCTCTCCCAGCCCATATTAAGCCGATGGAAGCTGTACGGTTATTTGCAAGATGGAATAAAGCAAAAATAGACCATGCTATGCTTGCCGCTCTCGGAATGAACGAGCTGACGAAAAAGCAGTATGCAGAACTATCAACGGGGCAAAAACGGCGGCTACACCTGGCCCTTGCCTTAATCAGCGACCCTGATATTGTGTTTCTTGATGAGCCGACTGCCGGGCTTGATGTGGAAGGCAGAATAGCACTCCACGACCAAATCCGCAAACTGAAAGCGCAGGGCAAGACAATCATTTTGGCCAGTCACGATATGGCGGAGGTGGGAAGCCTGTGTGATCGTATTGCGATTCTGAATGACGGCAACATTGTCTTTTTGGGTACTGTCGCAGAATTGACCGCAAAAATCGGCAAACGCTATACTATTCACATTAAAACCGAGCAAGGCGATGAAAGCTTTGAATCGGACAACATCGGGGATACCATGCTGACTTTGCTGGAAGGTTTTAAGCAGCGAGGCATTGCCGTGCTGGACATTCAAATAGACAGGGGAACGCTGGAACAGGATTTTTTGGAAGTTGCAAGGGGGCATGGCGGATGAATGCGTTTTTATATGGCGTGGCGTTGCAGTGGAGGTTGGATATTCGCAGCAAGTCGCTGCTGATTACCTGTTATGTGGTTCCCCTTTTGTTTTTTGCCATGATGGGCGGGATTTTTACCTCCATAAACCCGGAAGCAAAGGCCACTCTGATCCAATCCATGACCGTGATGGGCGTATCCATGGGTGCGCTGATCGGCTTGCCGCCTTCCCTTGTGGAGACATACGCAAGTGATATCAAAAAAGTTTATAAGGCCAATGGGGTACCGCTGTATCTTGGTCTGGTTTCGATGTTTTTGTCCACTTTTATTCATCTGTTGCTGATGTCTGCGATCATATATTCTGTCGCCCCCATTGCTTTTGATGCCACACCTCCGGCAAACCTTCCATTGTATTTTGGCTCACTTGCCGTTTTTATTGCAGTATCATTAAGTGTTGGAAGCGTCTTGGGGCTGGCGGTGAAAAAACAGGCAAAACTTACCATGATTTCACAGCTGGTTTTTCTGCCTTCTATCATGTTGTCCGGCATTTTGTTCCCTATTGATCTGGTTCCACATTTTTTCGGGATGCTGGGAAAACTGTTCCCTGCGGCATGGGGTTATATATTGATGAAAGGCGACGGCTTTTCTTTTGGAACCCTGTGGCCTCTGGCTGCACTATTTGCGGCTTCAGGCGTTATCCTCACGGTTCTGTTGAAACGGCTGCAGGCGGAAGGGTGAGCAAGCTGCGATCCCCCCATGCGGGACAGGGTTGGCCCGCAGCAATAAAGCCGGCGTATGGCTCCATTTCTATTCAGGAAAATATTTTTACCAGCCTACCTTTACGGAAGTAGCCCACATAACGGCGTTTGAAATGCTGTTTGACAGGATGGCCATGCTTGTGCTATAGTAAAGCTACAACAATATCATATGGACAGGGGAGCTTGTGAGCAGGCTGAGAGGAAGTCATCAACTTCGACCCTTACACCTGATTTGGATAATGCCAACGTAGGGAGCGAAAGCGCGATTGTTTTCGATCAGCGGGGAATGCCAAACGGTGTTTCCCGCTTTTTGTTTTTCTGTCCATAGTGTTTCAGGAGGAACAGATGGATTATACAACACAGATGGACGCGGCGCGAAGAGAAATCCTGACAGAGCAGCTGCGCGCCGTTGCAGCAGAGGAGAAAATGGAGGTGGAACGGCTGCGCGAGCTGGTCGCGAAGGGGCAGGCGGTCATTCCGGCGAATAAAAATCACGCCTGCCTCAAGCCCTGCGGCATTGGGCGCGCATTGCGCACAAAGATCAATGTGAATCTCGGCGTCTCCAGGGACTGCCTTGACCTGGATGAAGAGTTCAAAAAGGTAGAAGCCGCCGTTGCAATGGGGGCGGAGGCAATCATGGATTTGAGCTCCTTCGGCGATACGAAAGCCTTCCGCCAAAAGCTCGTCCACGATTGTACGGCTGTGCTGGGCACAGTGCCGATTTACGATGCGGTGGTTTATTACAACAAGCCTTTAAAAACCATCACTTCGGATGAGTGGATCGATGTGGTGCGCATGCATGCGCAGGAGGGCGTGGATTTTATGACGATCCACTGCGGCATCAACCGGGAGACAGCCCGCAAATTTAAGGAAAACAAGCGTCATACCAATATTGTTTCGCGCGGTGGATCCATCATCTTTGCCTGGATGGAGCTGACAGGGGAGGAAAACCCGTTCTACGCGCGCTTTGATGAAATCTTGGAGATCTGCCGGGAATACGATGTGACCCTGAGCCTTGGCGATGCCTGCCGTCCAGGCAGTATTGCGGATGCGGGCGATATTCCACAGATTGAGGAGCTGGTTACCCTGGGTGAACTGACGCAGCGGGCGTGGAAACGGGATGTGCAGGTGATGATCGAGGGCCCCGGCCATATGCCGCTGAATCAGATTCGAGCGAATATGGAGATTGAGCAGACGGTCTGCAAGGGCGCGCCCTTTTATGTGCTCGGCCCGTTGGTGACGGATGTGGCGCCCGGTTACGACCATATTACCAGTGCCATCGGCGGCGCAATCGCGGCTACCTATGGCGCCTCCTTCCTGTGTTATGTAACGCCTGCCGAGCACCTGCGGCTGCCGACAGTGGAGGATGTAAAGGAGGGGATCATCGCCTCCAAAATTGCCGCCCACGCGGCGGATCTCGCCAAGGGCCTGCCCGGCGCGGACGAATGGGATTACCAGATGAGCGAGGCCAGGAGGAATCTTGACTGGGAGCGGCAGTTTTCTCTGGCAATTGATCCGGAAAAAGCGCGCGCCTACCGCGCGCAGAGCACGCCGGAGCGGAAGGATACCTGCACGATGTGCGGAAAGATGTGCGCGGTGCGCAATATCAACAAAATCCTGCGCGGCGAAGATGTCGACATCATGGACTGAGAAAGGGAGAATGCAATATGTTTGGAGAAAAGCTTGAAAAAGTACGGGAAACGTCGCCCCTGATCCACAATATCACCAACTATGTGACCGCCAACGACTGTGCGAATATCCTGCTCGCCTGCGGAGCGTCCCCCACGATGGCGGACGATGCATCCGAGGTGGAGGAGATCACCACGATCAGCAATGCGCTCAATATCAACATCGGGACGTTGAACGCTATGGTGACGGGCATGTTCCTCGCCGGGAAAAAGGCAAATGAGCTGGGCCGCCCCGTCGTCTTGGATCCGGTTGGCGCGGGTGCATCCCGGCTGCGGACGGATACAGCATGTAGGCTGATTGATGAAATCCGTTTTACTGTCATCCGGGGCAATATCTCTGAGATCAAGACCCTTGCCTCCGGCTCCGGCACGACGAAGGGCGTGGACGCAGACGCGGCGGATATCGTAACGGAGGATACGCTCGATTCAACCGTGGCCTTCGTCAAGACCTTTGCAGCCAAAACGGGTGCAGTGATCGCTGTAACTGGCGCGATTGATCTGGTATCGGACGCAGAGCGTACGTTTGTCATTCGCAACGGCCGGCCCATGATGGGCCGCGTTACCGGCACGGGCTGCATGCTCTCCGCCATGACCGCCGCCTATCTGGCCGCAAACCCGGAATGCCCGCTGGAAGCGGCTGCGGCTGCTGTGTGCGCCATGGGCGTATGCGGGGAGATCGCTTTGGAACGGCTGCAGGAGGGGGAAGGAAACGCCACCTACCGCAACCGCCTGATCGACGCAATTTATCATCTGGACGCACATACGCTGGAAGGAAGGGCGCGCTATGAAATTCGATAAGCGGGATTTATTGCTTTACGCGGTGACAGACCGCTCCTGGCTGGGAGAAAAAACACTTTCCCAGCAGGTGGAGGAAGCGCTTCAGGGCGGTGTGACGATGCTGCAGCTGCGGGAGAAGGATTTGGAGCAAGATGCCTTTCTTGAGGAGGCGTTCGCGGTGAAGGCCCTGTGCAGACGCTTCGGCGTCCCATTTCTGATCGACGATGACGTATCCCTTGCCCTCCGCTGCGGCGCGGACGGCGTCCATGTAGGGCAGAGCGATATGGAGGCGGGCGAAGTGCGCGCCAGAATCGGCCCGGATAAAATCCTGGGCGTATCCGCACAGACGGTTTCCCAGGCGCTTTTGGCGCAGGAAGCGGGCGCGGACTATCTCGGCGTCGGCGCAGTATTCTCCACATCGACAAAGCTGGATGCGGATACCGTGTCTTTTGATACGCTACGGGAGATCTGCGCAGCGGTAGATATTCCGGTCGTGGCAATCGGCGGAATCAACACGGAGAATCTTTTGGAGCTGTCCGCCA
>OFMX01000409.1_pt1 | contig 43546 bp, 64 predicted proteins | sample 1541901 | NCBI WGS metagenome assembly OFMX01 (sample SAMN04209222, study PRJEB22552) | human gut metagenome | biome: gut; material: feces | host: Homo sapiens | place: USA: Oklahoma | reverse complement strand
TTGAAGCACTTAAAATCATTATTCCGTCAATAAAAATTTGATTTTATTTCTTCAAGAGACAAAGATTGTGCCATTTCTAAAAGAAAAGGAAGAGTTGCGTGTCCAACAGAAGTGATTTTCTCCCAAACGGATTTTGGTCGGATGGTATTTAAAAACCAATGCCCTTTAGGAGTTAAGTCGCAGAACGCAAAACCGCCGTCAGCGGGCAGAACGACGCCTGACAAAAGGCCGGCTTCGTTGCATTGTTTGACATGGTATGTTAACTCGGGTTCGGTGTATGAACTTAGCAGTTCAAATTTATCGGGCAATCCTTCATCAAAATCGTCCAAAGAGATAAAAAATTGTTTGTACCCATCACTAACAGCTTCGATAGTTAATAAAATATCTCGTATGCAATCATTGTTTAAGCGCATGTTATTCCCAACTTTCTTTTCTTACATTGTATCACAAAAGCAAAGTAAAGACAAGTTAAACAAAGTAGGGTGAAGTACAAGGAGGTGAAATAAATGGAGTTCTTGACTTGTGAAGAGGTATCTCAGAAAACCGGATTTGCGTTGACAACCATTTGGAAGTGGATCCGACAAAAGAAACTTCCAGCGTATCGGTTTGGAAGAAACTACAAAATCAAAGAATCGGATTTAAACGAATTTTTGAAAACAAGAAAGACTTGCTAAGGAGTGATTTTAGAAGAAATGATGTTTTCAGTTTCAGAGACAGGAAAGATAGAGAAACTGCTATCTATAAGTATAACGGATTTAAAGGGGAGTGGTTCAATGAATAGAATCAAAAAAACCAAAGAACAACAAAGCTATCCATTTTCTGCCGAATCGGTTGAGCGATATGACAAATGGTTGGAAGAATCAGGGAAAAGGTGGAGCAAGATGGAAAATTCACCTGAGAAAGTACTCAGAATCTTAACTGAAATGCTTTTGGCATCTGCAAACTTCTCAAGTTGGGACATTTCTTGCAGGCTTGCTCGAAGTGAGGGAAAAACTTTTGAAGAAATCGTGATTCCACAGTTGGATGCGCGGCTAGAAAAAATCAATTCTGAAATTCCAAAACTGGCAGATAAAGCCGTTGAGAAGGCTATTTCCGATATGGAAAAAGCATCGAAAAAGATTGAATTGAATTAACACTATTTATTCTACTACCTAAGGAGGTAAAACAAAATGGGACAAAACCCAACAAAAGCCGCTGGTAACATCTATTGCCAGAAAAGAAAAGAAGCGGCGAAGTTTAACGACCGGCTCAACAGCAGGGAGGGAGCGTCCGAACTGCTGGGAGTATCACCCTCAACCCTCGCAGACTATGAGCTGGGAATTACCAAAGTGATTCCGGTAGATGTAGTGGTTAAGATGGCAGAGGTTTACAATGCACCGGAGCTGATGCCGCATTATTGCCACAACGAGTGCCCGCTGGGGGATTTGTGCTACCAGGAACCGAAGCTCAAAAGTCTGGACCGAGCAGTGATTCAGCTTTTGGCATCACTGAGATTAGGCGAGGGTGCAGGAGAAAACCTGCTTGCCATTGTAGCGGATGGAGAGGTTTCATCAAACGAAGAGCAGCAGTTGCAGGAAAGCATGGTGATGCTGGACAGCCTCGCTCACTGCATTGCCGAGCTGCAATTAAGGATTCGGAAAGGAAGGTGACTTTATGGAATTTAAGACAGAATTAAAAACGAAAGATGGGAAAGTCATTCCGAAGGAATCAATATGGAAACCACAGGAAGCAGCCTGCCGGCTGATGGCAGATGCTATTCGGCGTAAACACCGGAAAGAGGAGGAAGAAAAGTTGCAGAAACAGGGGTGTAACCTATGATGGAAGTAAATCCTTCATTATTAGGAATGGGACTCCTCTACAAGCAGTTGCAGCTGCTCGCAGAAAAGTCCCAATCTCAAAAATGCGGGTTGATAAAATTGTTGTTAATCTCTTTGGTGATGGTGAGAATTTACAGAGTCATTAGATGAGAGCTGATAAATCGAACTTGGTATTTAAACCGGAATATATAGCGTTATAAATACCGGAGATTTTCTTGGAATCGTTTTCCAATTCTTCCGCGGACAGTGGCGTGTGGCGCGGCGCATCGAAAGGATTACAGATTTCCAAATACTTCAAAGTAAGTTGAAGCGCAATTTCTTTTTCATCGATCATATTCTCACCTCCCTTCATCGGAGGTTTAACCCGCAAAACAATCTTAACATAAGGAAAAATTTTTTCAATAGGAGCTGATGAATTGAAGCGAATGTTAATTGTTCTCTGTTTTTGTATGCTGGCAAGCGGATGCGCTCCCCAGACAGTGGTAGAGGATGCAGATCCAATCGAACCGGAAATCATGCTGACACTGGCAGAGGAGCCTGAACCGATTGCATACCAAGTATGCATACAGATTACCCCGGCAGTGCAGGCAAAGACCTACCGAGATATACCACTTAGCCATGAACTGCAAGATATAGCAGATAAGGCTTGCGAAGATTACAAAATACCACAAGATGTGCTGTATGCGGTGATGGAAGTGGAGAGCGGGTATCAGACAGACGCGCAAAACGGACAGTGTTTGGGACTGATGCAGATACACACCATCAACATGGAGTACCTCAGCAGCAATATCGGAACCACCGACCTCACCGACCCGGAGCAGAACATTGAGGCAGGGGCATTTATCCTCGGCGGGTATCTTGAAAAGTACAGCCTGACGGACAGCCTGATGGCGTACAATCTCGGCGAGGGCGGAGCAAAGCGGCTCTGGAAGCAGGGCATCCACGAAACCGGATACACCCGAAAGGTGCTGGAGAGCATCGAAGTAAACAGAGTTTAAGGAGGTAGAGTAATGTTTGAACTGATGTACTTAATCGCACTGCCAAGCCTGTTTCTGCTGGTTCTGTGCGGGCTTTATGGCTTAACGACATGGTTTTCCATGCAAAAAGAAAAAGCTCTGACAAAGTGTCAGAGCCGAGCAAAAGCAAACGGAAAGGTTGTTCCACCGACCGAAGTGACCAACCTTTCCGTATACGGGAACTAAAGGAATTAGTTCTTTCCCATTGTACACCATTTTATTAAAAAATGCAAGGGAGGAAAAATGACGTGAGAGATTGGACAAGCGAAAACGAGCGCTACGATGCACAGTGCAGGGAACCGCAGGGAATCATTTGTTCCCAGTGCGGAGAGCGATGCAGTGAAGAGAGAATCACCTATCTGGATGGCAATCCGATTTGCGACGACTGCCTAAAGGAGTACATCGAAGAGTACAGCAAAAGCCATGCAGAAGATTTTACAGAAGACTTTATCTCCGAAAATTTGGATGAACGCTCCGCTGACTACTGGGAGAACGACATGAGCGACCAGCAGAGGAAAGAAGTCATGCGGCTGGCTTACTTACAAGCAAAACAGATGCACAAGGAGTATCACGCACACGACATCGAGGAGAGCGACCGTGAGTTTTGCTTTGCATCGGACGACTACACAGATTTTGTGAGGGACAGGCTATGTTGGTAGATAATCGGACAGATTGGCTCAAGGCACGGCGGAAAGGGATTGGCGGCAGCGATGCCGCCAGCGTCCTTGGAATCTCCCCTTGGAAAAGCAATGTGCAGCTGTGGGAAGAAAAAACCGGAATCGCAGAGCCGGAGGACATTTCGGACAAAGAAGCGGTTCGCTTTGGGAAGGAATCGGAAGCGGCTATCAGAAGGCTGTTTGAGCTGGATTTTCCACAATTCCATGTTGATTATGATGAATTTGGCATGAAAGCAAACGAGCCGGATTGCCCTTTTATCTTTGCAACACTGGATGGAGAACTTACCGACCAGAATGGCAGGAAGGGGATTTTGGAAATCAAAACCACCGAAATCCGGCGCTCTATCGACTGGAAGAAGTGGAGCGGGCAGATACCGGATTACTACTATGCGCAGATTGTCCACCAGATGCTCTCCACAGGATATGAGTTTGCAATCCTGAAAACCAGAATCCGGGAACGCAGCGAGTATGGCTGAAAGGCAACAGTCCGGCACTACCGCTTCGAGCGATGCGATATGTTGGAGGACATTGCTTACTTAAAAGAAAAAGAAATCGCCTTTTGGCAGGCGGTACAAACCAAAGTCAGACCGGCGTTGATTTTGCCGGAGATTTAAAGGAGGAACAAGGAATGGAAGTCAGACTGACACCTTCAATCGAGCAGGTTATCCCGCCGCAAATCAGCTTCAACTTCGAAGAAATCAAAGAGGAGCTAGCGGGGAAACTGCAAGTTTACCAGCAGATGGTAGTTACAGAGGGCGGAATCAAAGAAGCAAAGGCAGACAGAGCAAATCTTAACAAATTTAAAACAGCTCTTTCCGACAGCAGGAAATCTGTAAAGCGCCAATGGAATCAACCACTTTCCGAGTTTGAGGACAAGATGAAAGAGCTGGAACAGATGGTGGATGCTCCGATCAGCGCCATCGACAGACAAATCAAGGCTTTTGACGAAATCAAAAAGCAGGAGAAGCGGCAGGAAATTGAGAATTTCTTTGCAGAAAACATCGGGGAATTAGAAGAAATCTTGCCTCTTGCAAAAATCTGGAATGAGCGTTGGCTCAATGCCACCTATCCGGTAAAGGATATTGAGCGTGAGATTTTGGAGGCTATCCGCAAAACCCACAACGACATCAGTATTATCGTAGCAATGCAGCTACCCTGCACCGAACAGATGATTTCCACCTACTTGGATACGCTGGACATGAGTGCGGCGATGGAAGAAAAGCACCGTTACGAAGAAGCTCAGAAAGCGAAAGCTAGGCTGGAAAAGCAGCAGGCTGAGCCGGTAGTAGTAAAGCCGCAACCAGTAGCGGTTGAACCAGAAGTTGAGCCGGAAAGAATCGCAGAAGAACCCAAAATCAGCGCACAGCCAGACCTTCAGGTTCTGGATTTTCGTGTATGGGTAACACCGGCACAAAAGCAGGCGCTTAGAGAATTTCTGATTCGCAATCACATTCGATGTGGGAGGGTTGAGTAATGGCAAATAGCTTGGTAAAAGGTGAGAAAAAACAGCCGTCGTTCAGCGTGTTTTTAACACAGGATGCAATCAAAAAGAAAATCAATGAAGTAATTGGCGGCAAAGGCGGACAGCGGTTCATGACCGCTATCCTTTCCGCAGTTACCAACTCCCCGGCGCTGCAGGAATGTGAATCAATGTCTATCCTGAATTGTGCGTTCCTGGGCGAGGCTTTGAATCTTTCCCCTTCTCCTCAACTGGGACAGTATTACATGGTGCCGTATAAAAAGAAGGACAGAAACGGCAATGTTTTAGCGGTAATCGCTCAGTTCCAGCTTGGCTACAAAGGTTATATTCAGCTTGCAATCCGCTCTGGATATTACAAAAAAATCAATGTGATTGCCATCAAAGAAGGGGAACTGAAACACTTTGATCCTCTCAACGAGGTAATCGAGGTAGAAATTATTCAGGATGAGCGTGAGAGGGAGCAGGCAAAGACGATTGGCTACTATGCCATGTTTGAGTATCTGAATGGGTTCCAGAAGGCAATGTATTGGAGCTACGAAAAGATGCAATCGCACGCTGACCAATACTCGCAGGCATACAGTGCAGAAGCACACCAAAGAATTTTAAGAGGGGAAGTTCCTCAAAAAGATATGTGGAAATACTCCTCTTTCTGGTACAAGGATTTTGATGCTATGGCATACAAAACGATGTTGCGCCAGCTGATTTCCAAATGGGGCATCATGTCTACGGAACTTCAGATGGCGATGGAAAACGATATGGCAGCTATCCGGGATGATGGCACACCGGAGTATGTAGATAACGATACGACACCGATTGAGCCTGCACAGGCTCCGGTATACGAGGCACAGTCAACAGAGATTCCGACCGGAAACAACATCGAGGATGATTTCTTCGCAGGGCTGGAACCGCCGCCGGAACGATAAAGCAAAAGGAGGATAGGGACAATGGAGGAAGGATGGCTTTCAGGGTACATACAGGACTATGACGGGCAGGCTTTAACTCTCATTGTCCCTTTTTCCGATTCGGAATACATTAAAACTCATAGCGTCACAGAGTGCTCTGTGAGGGTCGAGGACGGTCGGAGAATCAGTGCGGTACAAAGGCGCAAGGTTTATGCTCTTATCCGCGATATTGCCGACTGGACGGGCTACGAGCCGCAGGAACTGAAAGAATTGATGAAGTACGATTTTATATCCCAGCAGGAGGACGGAACACAATACTTTAGCCTGTCCGATGCAGACATGACAACAGCAAGAAACTTCATCACTCACCTGATTGACTTTTGTGTTACCAATGCCATTCCTTGCAAGGTCAGCCTTTTGGAGCAGTGCGAGGATATAGAAAAATATCTATATGCCTGCGTTGCCAATCGCAGATGCGCTGTTTGTGGCAAAAAGGCAGACATTCACGAAGTGGAGCGAGTAGGCATGGGGCGAGACCGCAGGAAGATGCACCACCTAGGGCAGTTGGTTGAGCCGTTATGCCGACAGCATCATCAGGAGGTAGACCAGATGGGGCAAAAGAGCTTCGACGAAAAATATCATTTGCAGGGCATTAGATTGGATGAACAGCTTTGCAAAATCCTGAAATGGAGGAAATAGAATGCTGAACAGGGTAGTTTTAATGGGGAGGCTGACCGCTGACCCAGAGCTAAAGAAAACAACGAGTGACCTTTCTGTGCTATCGTTCACGGTAGCGGTTGAGCGCAATTACAGCGGCAACAAAGACAAACAGACAGACTTCATCAACTGCGTTGCATGGAGACAGACGGCAGAGTTCATCAGCCGGTACTTCTCCAAAGGCAAGATGATTGCACTGGAAGGTTCGATTCAGGTCCGCAACTATACGAACAAGAACGACAACAAGCGGCAGGCAGTAGAGGTTTTGGTATCTCAGGCGTATTTTGCAGGGGACAACTCACAGAAGCAGGGACCGGCAGCGGATACAAAGAACTATCCCCCAATCACTTATTCTTCGGGAGCTCCCGAAGACTTCACCGAAGTTCCAGAGGAAGAGGGAGACCTCCCGTTTTAATATGGTCAGAAAGAGGTAAAGTATGGCACGTCCACAAAAGGAAGGCTTGGAATACTTTTCTTTGGATGTGGATTTTTTCTCGGACCGCAAAATCAAGATTTTAAAAGGCAGGTTCGGTGCAGATGGCATCACTTATTATCTATACCTGCTGTGTGAGATTTACAAGGGACATGGCTACTACCTGGAGGTAGACGAGGATTTTGATTATATTACATCCTCTGAGCTGGGTATGAGCCCTGAAAAAATAGGGCAGATGAGGAAATTCTTATTGGAACGGTCACTGTTTGATAACAAACTTTTTCAGTCGGACACTATCCTCACGTCCACCTCAATACAGAGACGATTTCAGTTGGCTGTAAAGTCCCGAGCCAGTAAAAACCCGGTCGTCGTAAACCCAAAGTTTTGGCTTCTTTCAAAAGAAGAAACGCAAAGCTTTATTAAAATGCACCCTATTTTAAATAATTCCGAGAAAAACCCCCGTTATTCCGAGAAAAACCCTAGTTATTCCGAGAATTATGACATAAAGAAAAGTAAAGAAAATGTTGTTGTTGTTGTTACGCGCGCGCGTGAAGAAATGATACGCTGTTTTGAACAGAATATGGCTCCGACGACGATAGCAGTGGAACGGGAAATCGGCGCTTATCTGGAAGAAAAACAAGTAACTCCCGAGCTGATGAGGGCAGTTATTGAGTATTCAGCATTGTCGGGCGCGAAAAGCTGGCGTTATGTGCAGACGGTATTAGATAATTGTCTCCGGGAAGGTATTGCGACACCGGAACAGTTCCGACAAAACATACGCTCGGAATCCAACGGACAACGTACAAGAAAAAAAGAAGAGCCATGTTCGTCGTCAATCGACTTTGAGGCATTGCAGCAGTATGTCACCTATGGAGGGCACTATGAAAGCGAAAAAAAGACAATGTAAAATTTTTTATTGTGACCGTAGAAGAGGAAGATTTTGCTGTGCGGACTGCGGGTACAAAGACTGCACGAACAGCGCACGATGCAAAAAGCCATGCCTAAATGACCCGAAACTGTGCGGAGCTGTTTTGGAAAAGGATGATAAAAATGTCTAAGCGACAGCAGCAACAGCTGGAAAAGAGGTCAGCGGGCTTTATGGGGGAGTTTAAAAAACTCCTCTACCGACACCAGGCATGGGAAGTATGGAGCGATTTCTGCACGATGGCAGCCATCTCCATAGCCAACGCGGTGGACAAGCGGCACTTTGAAGCGAGGGAGAATCTCTATCTGGATACCATCAAACGATATACCAAAGAGGAGCAACAAGTTTTTCCGATTTTGTTTGCTGAAACAGTGATGGAGTTAGAGCGCAACCCAGATCAGGATTTCCTCGGGAAGATGTTCATGCAGCTGGAACTTGGAAACCACTGGAAAGGGCAGTTCTTCACTCCATACAATGTTTGCCACCTCATGGCAGAAATGAATATGGATGCGCAGGTAAAGAACATCGAGGAAAAAGGCTGGATATCCGTCGGGGACTGCTGTTGTGGTGCCGGAGCAATGCTGGTTGCATTTGCCAATGTGTGCCGGAAAAAGAAAATCAACTACCAGCAGTGCGTGATGTTTGTAGCGCAGGACATCGACCCGATAGCGGCTTATATGTGCTATATCCAGTTATCTTTATTAGGTTGCCCAGGGTATGTGAAAATAGGAAACGCGCTGTCAGAGCCGCTTGTGCAGGGAGATGAAGCAAAGGAATGTGTTTGGTGCACACCGATGTACTTCTCTCAGGTATGGCAGACAAGGCGCTGGATGGAGTGGATGAAATCCCTTTGTCCACCGCAAGAGAAACAAAATCAGGAAATGGAGCCGGCTATCCTGATAAAACATCATTCAAAATCACAGACGTTTCAGAATATTGGAGGAATCACAATGACAATGGAGCAGTTAAACAAGCAGATGGAACAGTATCAAAAAGGCAGTTTGGAACACTGCATCGGCATGGAACTGCTGGAACTGTGCAAGGGAAATGAGGGAGCATCCGAGATTGTAGAGCAGGACCTTGCAAAGAAGGGGATGGCTCTTTCGGATTGTGCAAAGAAGATTCGAGATTACGCCAGAAACCACCAGAAGGGCGGATTTTTTGAGATGGACGATGCGCTCTCCGAAAAACTGGTTTGCGAGTTTTACGGAATCAGCAAAGCTGAAGCTGGTGCTTCTGAGGCTGTTCTGGAAGAGCCGCAGGAGGAACAGCAGGAAGAAGTAACAGGGCTTAGTTTTTCCTTGGAAGATTTGTTGTAGGAGGCAGGCAGTATGCGTTTGGCAGAAAAGCGGGAATGGATGGCGCTCCCTTACGATCCGGCACCGGCAATAGAAGTACCAGAGTATAGCGAAAAAACGTTTTGCGGCTATCACCGCAAAGGTAGAAACTACATAGCAGGAGCAAGAACAGAGGGGGATACACTGATTTTCACTGTATACAGCAGTTCAGGAGCCCCGATTTACCGCACGTTCCAAAAACCGGATGAGCTATTTTCCCAGTTCCCAGGTAGGGAAAAACCGAGTGATGCAACAATAACAAATGCGCTGGACTGGTCTGGATGGTATCACATGATGCCGGAAGATACAAATTTGGTAAGAGCATGGTGCAAAAACAATGCCCCATTCCCTTTTGAAGGAATAGGGGATGATGGAGTCACCATCCTGGAAAGGTATCAGGAAGCGGTGAGAAAAACCGAGCTGGACCGTCGCCACGACAGAACCAGAAAGATGGTGGACGAGGTGATGAAGGAGATACACCCCCTCCCGCAGGAGGTGCTGGACTGGGTAAAGGACGAGGTGATGAAGCCGTATCGCTATATCTTTTATAACTACCAGAAAGGAAAGAAAATCCAGAAAGGATTTTGCTCCTACTGCAATCAGATGGTGGATATTCAAGGTACCAAGCACAAAGGAACGGCGATCTGCCCTCATTGTCACAGCGAAGTCACCCTCATTGCAAACGGAAAATACAGGGACAAGGTGGCACGAATGCAGGACCAAAGTCACTTTGTTTATATCCAGCCCACAAAGGATGGTTGGTGTGCCCGGTATTTTGATGTTATTTCAGTGATGGACGGGCGCGGAGGCAAGGACAGCAGTCAGTATTATCACAAGGAAATCGGGCGGTATTTTTACAGTACACAGAAGAGCTGCTACACCGGCTTCTATGAGTGGAAGAATTTCTTCCAGACGGGTGAGATGCGATTTTGCAAGGTGGATGAAAGATTTTCGATGCCTTGCAAGATTTACCCGAAAAGTCTTAACACAGTTCGACAAAAGGATTCCAGATTGAGGTACATCCCACTGGAAGACATAGCGGCGCACATAAAAGAGGATGCCTGCCTGCTGATTGACGCTTGCTGGCGGACACCACTGCAGGTGGAGTATATGGCAAAGATGGGATTATACCGGATGCTGGAGGAAAGCGTGAGCCGGTACGGACACAAAATTCCGGAAGGAAAAACACCTGCGGAGATGTTCGGATTATCCGGGCAGCCGCTAAAGGCAATCCTCAAAACCAACCCAAGCTGGGGAGAGGTTGAGACATATCGAAAAATCATCGAGCATCAAAAAAATGCAGATGTCGATGTTTTCTGTCGGCTCTACCAAAAGTCCGGGTATCATATGCGGCTTCCGGAGCTTGCAAACTATATTTCTCTGCCCAAAATTGAAAACTACTTGGAAAAGCAGGAGAAGCTGCGACCGGAGGTTCCGGAGGACAGGCGGGCTGATATGATTTTAGGCGACTGGCTGGACTATCTGAAAACTTGCAAAAAACTTGGGTATGACATGAAAGAAGACAGAATCCTAAGACCCAAAAATTTGGCAGAGGCGCACGATGAGGTAACAGTTCTGCTGAAGGAGAAAGAAGATGGAAGAACTCGAGAAGGAATCCAAAGAAGGGCAAAGAAAGCTCAGAAATACGCATGGGAACAGGACGGTTTCCTTATCCGACCGATAGCAACGCTAAAAGAACTGGTAGCAGAGGGGACAAAATTGAAGCATTGTGTGGCAGGGTACGCCTCGTCTTATGCCGAAGGAAGATGCAAGCTGTTTTGCATCCGAAAGAAATCAGCACCGGATACTCCGTATTACACCTTGGAGCTTGGAAGGAATGATAAGCTCATCCAGTGTCGAGGGTACCGAAACGATGTGGAGAACGGGTACAAGATGCAGGAGGACGTCCGAAAATTTGTAGACCGGTGGATGAGCAAAGTGGTCAACAAGAAGAAAAAAGAGCGCATCAAAGTAAATGCAGCATAGGAGGATATCGGAATGTACGAAGTTGAAAACATGAGCTTTGAAGAAATAGAATCCGAAACACGCCTGCAGCAGCTGGCAGTGGAAATTGTCACTTTCGACCGGCAGGCGAAAATTACAGCAGTAAGCTGTGCCATCGAAATCGGGGAGCGCTTGTTGGAAGCAAAGGAACTTGTTCCACATGGAGAGTGGGGAAACTGGCTGAAGAAAAATGTAAACTACAGCCAGTCCACCGCAAACAACTTCATGCGGCTTTACAAGGAATATGGAAATAATCAGGGAAGTTTATTTACCACAGTGACAAATTCACAGGCGATTATGAATCTGGATGTTTCCAAAGCCCTTGCACTTACCGTGCTTCCACCAGAGGAGCGAGAGGAGTTTGTATCAGAGCACGATGTAGAGAGTATGTCCACCCGGGACCTGAAAGAAGCCTTGCAGGAAAACAAGGAGTTAAAGCGGCAGCAACAGCAGCTGAAACATCTGCTGGAAGAAAGGGAACGGCAAGCCGCCGAAAGTGCCTCCCAGCTTGATATTGCCATCAGCGAGCGGCAGAGGATGCAGGATAAGCTTAACGAAAGCGTAAACCGAAATGCCGGATACGAAAAATCGCTGCAACTTAAAATTGATGCAGCAAAGAGATTGGAAGCGGAAAAGAAGGCTGCGGAAGAAAAGCAGAAGGAAAGTGAGAAAAAGGCTCAGGAGCTTCAGCGGAAAATGGAGGAGCTGGAAAACCAAAAGCCAGAAGTGGACCAGCAGGTCATTGGAGAATTGCAGGCAGAAGCCGAAAAAGAAGCAGAGAGACGTTTTGCACAGGAAATCGAGAAACTAAGAGCTGAAAAAGAAAAAGCCGAGCAGAGGGCAGCAGAAGCCGAGGAAAGAAACAAACAGCTCCAGAGCAAGGCAAACAGTGAGCAAAGCAAGGAACTGATTGTTTTTGATGAAAAGTTCAAGTCCTTCCAGGATAGCTACAACCAGATCAACCAGCTGATTGCAAAGATGGAAACTCCAACTGCGGATAAAGTCAGAGGAGCCGTCAGAAAGCTCTTGAGTGTAATGGAACAGAAACTGGGGTGATGAGATGAACAGCAGGAAAAATCCGCTCTACAATGCAAGCGGATATAAAGACACTACAGCATTTCTTGCAATAAAAGACGCAGACAGCGAGAAGGAACACTGTGACAGACAGGCGGAAAAACTCATTAAGGCGGTAAAGCTGATGCTTTCCGCCGCAGGTTTTTCGTTGATTCGCCGGATTGAAATTCGGCATGACAAATCGGGGAAGGAGTACAAGTGAGGATTAGAGTTGCTCGACGAATGTACGGACAGTTTGTGGCGGCAGGAAAAGGCGCCTGTTGCGGTGAGTTGATAAACCCCGTTTCAGAAGTAAGAGGGGAACCACCGTACAGGACTGTTTTTACAGTAAATCCGATGGAGAACTTCGAAATCAGCGAAGTATTAGTGTCAGAGGAGGACATGGAAAAAATACAACAGTTGCAGGAGGTCTTAATCAATGTCAATGGAGAAGTGCTTGCCAGAAGAAAGGACGGGAATACGCCAACGCTGGAGTATTATCTAACCAAAGTCCAAACGAGGTACGTTGAGCATAAAGGCAGTTTACTGGACTTTAGAAAAGAAAACATACAAATCACAAAAAAAGGGTACGACGAACAGACGGAGTCAGGGCAAGAAATCGGATACTGGAACATGGATTTCGGAGGAGCCACCCGCGCATTAGTATCTTTGTGTATTCGAGAAAACCCAAATCAAAGCTGGCACAAGCTCGTAAAGTTGGTTGCAGAAATGAAAAACTGCCCGATAGACGAAGCAAACATCAAGCTGAAAGAATTTCGGGAACTTGGGATGTTGGGGTATCACAATGAAAAAGGAGTGTGGGAAGCGTGGGAATAGAAACAGAGGGAGCGGGTGTTGTGGAAGGCAAAATTCCGTACACATACAAAGAGGACATCGAGCAGAAGAGACTTTGGTTGGAGCGCAAAATCAAGCGAGAGCTCAAAATCGTAATCAATGCAATCATCGACAAGGTAATCTGGAAAGGCTGCAATCTGGATGTGCTGGTGATGGCTGTGCCGCAGATTACAAGGACAATCGTACATACCAACCTCAGATACCAAACGGAGTTTCCAAAAAGAGAATCCCAAAAGCTGGAAGCGGACATCAAAAGCTATGCCAAAAAAGAAGTGTGCCGGTGCTATGAGGTTTGCGAGAGGAAGGAAACACTATGAAATCAATGGGAAATATCTACCATCGGCAGCAAGCCTATCTGCGCACCAAAGCCGGGCAGCAGATGATGAAGAAAGAGGCAGATAACATCATCCGGCGCAACTTTGCAATGGTGTTCAAGGTGCTGCATGACAATTATGGCTTTGGAGCCAAGCGCCTGGTTGAGTTGATCCAGCTCCTTAACGATTTTGCGGAGGAGGCAGCCAAAGATGAGCTGTGGTTTGATACCGTAGCAGCATGGTTTGAAGAATACACAGGGATGGACCTGTGGAAAGATGATTGGATGGAGGGAAAATAAGCATGGAAAGAATCACAACCTCTGAAACGCTATGGGATGTATTAGGTAAGGCATACGATGCCGTTTATAGGCTTCAAGAAATCGAAAACATCCTTGGCGATGACTACGACCTCGAACACCTGAAAGAACTGGTAGAAGCGGATAGGGAGGGGAAATAATGCCAGAATACATTGAGCTTAAAGAAGCGATTGATTTATTTTATTCAATAGACCCTGAAAATGATGGTTCAGACGGAGGCACGGTTGCTTTAACGTCTGATGATTACACTTCGGAGGAAATTGAAGAAATGCTATCACTTTTGCCTGCTGCCGATGTTGCGCCGGTGGTGCATGGAAAGTGGATGAGGTATAGTAGAACACTGTGGCATTATTGTTCTGTTTGCTTAGAAGATGCCTTAATGAGCAAATCTACGGGCACAGAAGTGTTATCCAGTTTTTGCCCCCACTGTGGTGCAAAAATAGATTTGGAGGATGACTGATTATGTACTACGACCTTGAAAAACAATACTTAAAGATACTAGAATCAATCAAAAAATGTGGTGGATTCCCTAGTCGTTATTCAGAATTAGACATTGCTGGACTGATTATCTTTTATGGAATTATGAAGAAGATAGGGTGAACCATGAGTAAGATGAAATACAGGAAACCTCCAACAATGCCGAAATGGTTCTGGTGGGGACAAGACGGTTGTTGGTTTTGCAAAAATAAAAATAATTGTTCTAATTGCAGTACAGTCAAGCAGTACAGGAAAGTATGTTTCGGAAAGAAATACAAAGGGAGAAATTCAAACAATCATAAGGAGGAAGACAGATGGGCAACTTGGTCAGAAAAGCTCTAATGGGTAACAAACAGGCTCAGGAAGAATGCACGGCAAAAGGGATTGCGCTGCCGTGTCCGTTTTGCGGTGGTAAAGCAACGATGCAACAGGATATAACAGGCAGAGAATCGTATCATGTTGCTTGCAGCAATGTAAAAGATATGTGCAATTTAATAGCTGGATTACCCATGTGGAGCGAAAGTGAAGAAGATGCACTAAAATCATGGAACGCCCGCCCTGCTCCACCGATTGGAAGATGTGGGGAATGCGAGTTTTATACAGTCTTGGGACATTGTAAATTACATTCTCAAGAACCAGACCAATATGGTTCAGGTGCGTATGTGGAAATGCTGCCGGATGACTTTTGCAGCTATTTTGAGCCGAAGGAGGAATAGCCAATGGAAACTCAAGAAATCATTAAAGCCCTGCGCACAACGACCAGCCGGAGCAAGAGGACGCTGCTGGATGAGGCAGCGGACAGGCTCGAAAAATTACAGGCGGAAAACGATAGGCTTATCCGCAGCATGCTAAATCCTTCTGACGACAAATCAGAATCTGGATTGCTTGAGGAATAACGGAGGAGTGGTTATGAAATTTTACAACAACATATCCAACCTCCAGGATTGGGAGCAGACCGTCCGGGTGACTTTGCAGTGCGGACCGTACAAAGGATACATTTCTTTTGCGGTGATTGGAAATCAGTTTGGGAAGAATGTTTTGGCGTTTTACCCAGACCAGTTGACCCCGAGAGATATTAGTGCATTTGTGGAAAACGAGTGCAACATGAAGGTTGACCCAACGAGGAGAATTTTGCACTTTGATTTAAAATCAGAGGAGCTTAACAGCACGCAACATTATGAGATCCCTTGCATGGATGCCAGAATCGACAATATGGTTGTTGCTGTGGAAATCGTAGAATCGAAGCCGTATAAACGCAAAAAATAGCAGCAAAAAGGGAGAGCCGGAGCCCTCCCCCTCTGCAAAGAAATCTATGACAATATTAGTTTATCAGAAAACCATCTTTGCATCAAGGGGGAGGCAAAAGGCTATGGGATTAACGGAACAGGAAATCATTAGACTTGCAGCAGAACAGGCGGCAAAAGTGACAATGGAAACCCTAGAAGGGCAGAGAAAAAAAGCGAAGAAGGAAAGGAGGGATTGGAGGTTAAGGAATACAAGATTGCTCCTGGACCATCTCCAGCGCTTTCGAGACCATGCAACTCAGTCGGTATTTGATGTGCGAAAGGTTTTGGAATCGGCACAAAACGACCCGCAGGGAGTTTATTCGCAGCAACTTTCTAGCCGGCAGGACGTTTACTTGGAGGGATTAGCCATCTCCACAGGGAGAACCGAGGCATTGGTGGAGCAAACAGAATCGATGCTGGAACTGTACCGTTTACAGTGCGAAAAGGGGAACGCAGAAAAACAACGAAGATTCCGGGTGCTGAAAGCCTATGCCTTGGAAGGGAAGGATTATCAGCTGATTGCAGAAAAGGAATCGATTTCCAAAAGTACAGTTTTCCGGGATATTGACCTTGCAACAGAGGAGCTGTCCGTGATGCTTTTTGGAGCAGACATTTTTTATGACATGGATGGTACCGACGATGGGAAAAAGTTGGGAACAAAACAGGAAAAGGATGTGGTATAATAGCTATACTGCCAAACTTAATATTAAACCCAGAGGAAAAAAGCCGTGCTGTAAAAGGTGCGGCTTTTTTCATGCGATTTTTTAGGAGGGAAAATGTGGAAGAGTTAAAAATTGTCTATCGAAGACTCGATGAGCTCAAAGTATACGAAAACAATCCGCGAAACAATGAGGATGCGGTGGAGAGAGTTGCTGAATCAATCCGGCAGTTTGGATTTAAAGTGCCAATCCTCATCGATGAAAACGATGTAATCATTGCCGGGCACACCAGAAAGCTGGCGGCAAAGGAGCTGGGAATGGAGGAAGTGCCTTGTATCTGCGTGAGAGATTTGTCGGAAGAACAGGTGAAAGCATTCCGGCTGGCAGATAACAAAGTCGCGGAATTCTCCTCGTGGGACCCGGACAAATTGGCAGATGAGCTGGCGGAGATTTTAAACATCGACATGACGGCGTTTGATTTCCCGGACATGGCGCTGGATGAGCTGAATGTCAGCGATGATGACTTTTTGCAGGACACCGAAATTGTAAAAGACAGAACGCCTAAAAAGATAGTTTGTCCTCACTGTGGAAAGGAGTTTACACCGTGAGAGTATTTCTCGCATCTACCGGTCAGGGAATGTCCCGGGAGACCAGAGACGAGGCTTTTCGGAAATATCAGCCACGGTATGTATTGGAAACATTCTTTAACGGGGAAAAAGCCTGCTTAAAAGCAATGCAGGCAGTCGGCAACGATAATTTTCTGTTGGACAGCGGAGCCTTTAGCTATATGAACGGTCAAAAGGTGACGCTGGAACAGATGGAAGAATATGTAAACAGCTATATTGATTTTATCGTAAAGTATAAAGTGAAATATTTTATTGAAATCGACGTAGACAATATTTTCGGATTATCAAAGGTAGAAGAATGGCGCCGGAAGATGGAACGGACAACCGGCAGACAGTGCATACCTGTCTGGCATAAAGGGCGCGGGGTAGAGTACTGGAAGAAAATGTGCAGGGAATACAAATATGTTGCAATCGGAGGACTGGTGTTCCATGTAAAGAAGCAGGAATACGAGCTGATAAAGAAGCTGGTACATTATGCAGCAGTTCGGGGTGTAAAAGTACATGGGTTGGGATTTACAAAGACCAAATCACTAAACGAATACGAATTTTACTCTGTAGACAGTGCCTCATGGACGATTGCAGCTGCCAGAGGACAGCAGATTCACACTTTTAACAAAGACCACATAGAGCCAAAAAAACTGAACAAACAAGGGCGGAAGGTAGACCTCGGCAAACTAATTTCTCACAATATGGGAGAATGGGTAAAATTTCAAAAGTACATGGATGGAGTAAGGAAATGAGAAAAACAAATTTTAACCTGATTTTGCTAAACAGCATTTTTATGATTGGTCTGGTGATGTCCAACCTCTTCGGAGGCAAAATCATCACAGTACTAGGCTTTACAGTAGCAGGGGCAATCGTGACCTATCCGCTGACATTTCTCTCAACAGACATTATCGGAGAAATCTGGGGCAAGAAAGAAGCAAACGAGTGCGTTAAAATAGGAATCATTGTTCAGCTGATATTTTTGGCGTTGGGATATTTGTCCTTGGCAATCCCGCCGCAGGAAGTAAGCAAACCACTGCAGGAGTCATTACAGCTTGTCCTAAATCAAGGACTGCGTATGACACTGGCATCTTTAGGAGCGTTCAGCGTCAGCCAGTTCCTGGATGTGTTCCTGTTCCACAAGATGAAAGAAAAGTGCAATGGGGAAAAGAAGTGGCTTAGAAACAACTTGAGCACCATGACGAGCCAGTTTGTTGATACCATTATTTTTATTACAATTGCTTTTTATGGTGTTGTAGACAATCTGCCCGCTATGATTGTAGGGCAGTATGTAATTAAACTCCTCCTGGCTTTGGGAGATACTCCGTTTTTTTATTTCTTTACACGCAGGACGGATAAAACAGGTGCAACAAAATAATTTTAAAATACAGGTTCCAATCGGGACAGACAGAGAGGTGGTGAGAAGTGCCGAGGGCAAGAAGTCCGAACAGAGACAAGGCGTTTGAGCTGTGGAAAGAATCGAGGAAAAGCCGCACGCTCAAAGAGATTGCGCAGGAATTGGGCGTATCGGAAAGCCAGGTCAGAAAGTGGAAAAATCTGGATAAATGGGACGAAGCGCAGGCGTTACCAAACGTTACCAAATCAATCGGTAACGCGGCAGAATCGAAAGGTAACGTTACCATTGAGGAAAAAACGCCGAAACGAAAGCGGGGCGGGCAGAAAGGAAACCAAAACCGCTACGTTCACGGGCTGTATGCAAATCCTACGATGGATATGATACCCCGGCAAGAACTGGAGCGATTGCAAAGGATGGATTTTGTGGATGAGGAATCTATCATCATTGACGAGATTATCCTCCTGACCAGTCGGGAACGACAGCTGCTGGAATCTATCCAAAGATACCAGGATCAGAAGAACGGACTGTCGCTGGACGGTGTAACGCGCCGAGTAGTGGAAAACGAAGGGGCAAGGGATAGCCGCTCAAAACAGGTGGAAACCACCACCAGAACCAGAGACGTATTTGATGTAATCCAAAAATTACAGGCGGAGCTTACCAAAGTACAGAAGGAAAAACGGCAATATTTGAGTGAACTTCGAATCCTGAGAGCGCAAAAAGCGCAGATGCCGAAGGAAGAAAACACCCATGAACGGGTATTACAGGAAATCAGCAGCGAGGAGTTGCGGCAGTTTATAGAAGGGGAACGGTAGTGGTGACAAAAGAGCAAAGGCAAGTGCTGATGGAAGAAGCGCGGCGAGAGCTTGCCAGAAGAACGATGGGGGATTTTGTGCTGTATGTCGATGATAACTACCAGATGAATTGGCACCATCGTCTCCTATGCGATTATCTGGATAAGCTGGCGTGCAAAGAGATCCGCCGCCTTATGGTGTTTATGCCTCCCCGGCATGGCAAAAGCGAGTTGGTAAGTCGTAAGTTTCCGGCATACCTTCTGGGGCGCAACCCGGATACCTCTATCATTTCCTGCTCCTATTCTGCCGACCTTGCCAGCCGCATGAACCGAGATGTGCAAAGGCTGATTGATAGCGAAAAATATTCTCTACTTTTTCCAGAAAGCCATTTGTTTGGAAAAAATATCCGCAGTACGGCAAAGGGAAGCTTTTTGAGGAACAGTGATATTTTTGAAATTGTGAATCATCGAGGAACCTACCGCTCCTCTGGTGTCGGTGGTGGTATTACCGGTATGGGCGGTGAGTACATCATCATCGACGACCCGGTGAAAAACCGTGAGGACGCAGACAGCGCCACCATGCGAGAAAAAGTATATGATTGGTACACCTCCACCCTCTACACCCGTCTGGAAAAGGATGGGTGTATTTTGTTGACCTTAACAAGATGGCACGAGGACGATTTGGCAGGGAAATTGCTTAAGGCAGCGCAGGAAGGCGCAGACCAGTGGACAATACTGGAATTGCCAGCCGTATGCGAATATCCGCCCAAACCTTACGATGTGCGGCAGGAAGGGGAAGCACTCTGGAAGTGGAAATACGATGAGGAAGCCCTCGAAAAGATGAAGGTGACAGTCGGCAGCCGAGACTGGGCGGCATTGTATCAGCAGCACCCAACACCGGGCGAAGGTGGAACCTTTAAGCGCGAGTGGTGGAATTACTACAAAGTCCTACCGGATGGGCTTTATGATTTTGTTCAATCATGGGACTGCACCTTCAAGGATGCTCAATCCTCAGACTATGTTGTAGGGCAGGTTTGGGCGAGAAAGGGAAGCAGCCGCTACCTGCTCGACCAGGTGCGCGGACGAATGAGCTTTACCGAGACCTTGCGTGCTATCCGCTCACTCTCTGCCAAGTGGCCGCAGGCAATCCGCAAGCTCGTGGAGGATAAGGCAAACGGCACAGCAGTTATTGATGTGCTGCGAAAAGAAATCCCCGGATTGATACCGGTGGAACCGGAGGGCGGCAAGATTGTCCGCGCCAATGCTGTAACGGCAGTAGCGGAGGCAGGAAACATTTACCTGCCAGACCCGTCTATTGCCCCGTGGGTGCATGATTTCGTTGAGGAACACGCAGTATTCCCGAACGGTGCAAATGACGACCAGGTGGACGCACAGACGCAGGCGAACACCTATTACAATTCTTCCTCCTTTAGTCTGGAAGGATTGATTTAAAAGGGAGGGAAAGAATTGGAATACAGAGCAGACGGGTTTTCTGATGTGATGCGGCTGTATCAGTCGCAGACAGCGCAGACGGGGGAAATGTGGATACCCGACTATGACCTTGCGGAAAAGTACCAGTACAACGGTTTATTCAGCAAGATTATCGACCGACCGGCAGAGGAAGCACTGAAACACGGCATGGAATACAATGTTTCGGATGCGGACTTGAGGGAATTTTTAGACGACGCACTTGACCGGCTGGACTGGGAGGAAAAGGCTGTAACGGCAATCCGCTGGGCGAGGCTGTTCGGCGGCTCCATCATCGTTATGCTTCTGGACGATGGCGGCGGACTGGAAGAGCCGGTGAACTGGCAGGACGTCCGATCAGTGGAGGAGCTGCGAGTATATGAACGGGCAATCGTTCAGCCGGACCCAGATACCTACCGGACTGGGAAAGCAGAATATTTCGATGTATCCAGCACCTACGGCGGCACTTTCCGAGTGCATCGCAGCAGGTGCTTAGTTTTTAAAAACGGCAGTTTGCCGGAGTACGGGGCAGCACAGCAGTATTATTACTGGGGATTGCCGGAGTATATTCGCATCCACAAGGATTTGTCCCGGGCGCTCAAAACACACACCAATGCCGCCAACATGATTGAAAAGAGCGTGCAGCCGGTATACAAACAGCGAGGTCTGCAAAATATGCTGGCAGGTCCGAACGGAGATGAGATGGAACTCAAACGTTTGCAGGTTCTTGACGCTTCCCGAGGAATAATGAACACGATTGCCGTTGATATGGAAGGTGAGGACTACGATTTCAAAACCTTCCAGATGACCGGAGCGAAGGAAATTTTGGAAAGTACCTGCAACCTCTTATCGGCAGTTACCTGCATCCCACAAACCATCCTGTTTGGGCGTTCCCCCGCCGGCGGAAGTGCAACCGGTGAGAGCGATTTGGAAAACTACTACAATTTTGTGGAGGGTATCCAAAAGCGGATGCTCAAGAAAAATATCCGCACCCTGATAAAAGCGATTGTGCAGGCAGGGGTTTATGATGGAAGCATCGAGAACCCGGGAAATATCAAACCAACCTTCAAGCCGTTATGGAGCTTGAGTGAGACGGAAAAGGCAACCGTAGAGCTTACCAAAGCCCAGCGGGCACAGGTAGCGGCACAAACGGCACAGCTCTACATAGATATGCAGGCGATACAGCCCGAGGAAGTGCGTCAGGCGCTTGCCAAAGACGAGCAGGTGGACGTTGAAAGTATTCTCGATAATCAGACGGAAAACCCGCAGGAGGAAGGCTGGGCGGCGCTGCTGGAAGGACTGCGAGCAAATGATAATCCAGCTTTGGAACCCACTGGACAACCAGGGCGGCAAGGTGGTATAATGAAATCAGGAGCTGCCGATGACGTCATCGCCGAGGACGTCATCGCCAAAGATGGCGGGGAGGGCAGCGGAAATTTTAACCATGAGGGTCGCCCGGGAAAGGTCGGCGGTTCGGGAGAGGGCGGAGGCTCTTCTTCCAAATCGGAATCAAAGGAAAAACCGAAAGAATCTCAACGGGAAAGGTCCTCAAACCGAAAAAAAGAAGAACAAAACAAACAAGGCGAACAACCGTTACAGCAACAGGGAACTTCGGAGAACAGTCAGCCCAAACAAGCTAAGGGAAGTTCTGAACGCGGGCAAAGAGAAAGCGCGCCGCAGCCGGCGAAGAGCAGGAAACTGCCCTCCGACAGTATGCCGACCAAAAACTATATTACCTCGGACGGAACTTTGGACGTACAAAAGCTGCAAGACGATTACCAAACGTTTACCCAACAGATGGATGCACCGTGTCAGGCATACTTGCAGACTATGATGCAGGCAGTGGAGTTTAAGTCGGCGAAATTATCCGAGGACGCTCCGTTTGGCTATTCTCCGTCAAAGGACGCTTTCTATTACGATACATCAAGGAAATCTTTCCACGATATTGATTTGTCGATTGTTACCACACACGAGCTTTCTCATAGGATTGATAAGCTGTTTCTCAATGTGGAAAACGATACAATTTTTGTGGAAAAGGTAAAAGGTGCAAAACAGACGATTGATTCCGACCCGAAGAAGTTTCAACAATTCTGTATTGATAACGATAAGGAAGGATTTTTATCCGATATTTGCAGCGCAGTTTCAGAAAGCAAGTATGAATTTCCTCAGGAACACTCAGAAGAATATTGGAAACGGGAAGGGATCAAAGAAAGTGAAATTTTCGCTAACTTCTATTCCTTAGTTGCTTTCAAAGATACCTCAAAATTAGATTTCCTTCGTGAGAATTTGCCGGAGGTATTTGATAGTTGCAATGGTTATCTTCGCCAATTACATGGGGGAGAAATCTAAATGTATGTAGCAGCGGTAGATTCAGAGGTTTTACGCAGTGACGAAATGCTTGAATTAAAAAAAGCCTATCGAGAAAAATTTGGGAAACGTTTTATGCCTTTCAATTATGCCGACTTTGACCGAATCGGAGAACGCTGTGCAGCTCAAGTCTATATGGATATTATTAAACAGTGTTTAGAAGAAAATAAACCGTATGAGGTTGAATCCAAGTGGTGCGGACCGAACAGCCTGTTTGGTCATTAAAACAGAACAGATTTTTATCAAGGACGATGCAAAAAGCACCGTCCTTTTTTCATGCCCGAAAAGAGGTGAAACTTGTGAATGACCTTGCGTACCGAACTGCCTTACAGGAGAAAATCCAGAAGAAATTCTATGGGCACGACACCTTGAAATCAAAGTATGTGCCGCCCTATGCAATCTCTGCGGAAAGGCAATATTCGCAGGCAGTTGCGAATTTGTACCGCCGCTACAACAAGGTAGTGCTACGCTGGATGCCGAAGATTATCAAGGCAATTAAGCAAGACCGAAACAAGCGGATGCGCACCGATGATGCTGTTGGATTGATGCAACTGATTGACCTGTATCTTACCAAAATGATGAACGACCTGAAAACCGAGGAGGAGCAGGAGGAAGACGGCTCCAATTTGGAAGAACAAATCAAAGCCGCTGCTTACCTTATCCGAGGTGTTGTGAATCGGGGATGGAGCAAGGCGGTGGAGCGAACGCTGGGAGTAAAAATCCTTTCGGGATATTACGACGAAACATTCTACAAAGAACTGCTGGAACAGTGGTTTCGGGAAAATATGGGAATGATTTCCTCAATCCCGCAGGAGCTTGTCCAGCAGATTCGGGATACCCTTTGGGAGGATATTACCCAAAATACCGCTACAGACCAGATGGTGAAGCACATCCAGCATACCTGCCAAGTCAGCGAGAACCGCGCGAAGTTTATTGCCCGAGACCAGGTTGGCAAACTGCAGGCACAGCTTACAAGGCAACAACAGACAGATGCAGGTGTCCGGGAGTACATTTGGTCTTCCAAAAGGGATTCCAAGGTGCGCCATCAGCACAGAAAGCTAAACGGGAATAAATTCTCGTGGGATTCCCCGCCGCTCTCGGACCCGAGAACTGGGCGGCATTGCCATCCGGGGGAGGACTATGGGTGCCGGTGCACTGCAATCCCGGTATTTCCTCGAAATGTTGTTGTGCCGTATGAGAAAAAGGAGTAGCGATGGAACAAAGATTTGATAGCATCCCTCTGAGTGATACCTATTTCACACCAGAGGGGTATTTGATTGATAATCCCATCCTGACAAGGGTGGGAATTTTTGAGTATCACAATCCAGATGGCACTATCCGCAGGGAACTGCGGCTGCCGGAGGAAGTTTTTGCTGCCGAAAGCCTTGCGAGTTACAAAGGCAAGCCCGTCATCCTCACTCACGAGGCGGGGCTTGTTGATGTGGACAATGTACAGCAGGAGCACATTGGCACCATTTTGAGCGAGGGGATCCAGGATGGAGACAATGTCCGCGCCCAGATTGTGATACATGATGCAGAATCGTTGGACTATGGATTGCGTGAACTGTCGCTGGGATACACCCAAACGCCGGATGAAACGCCCGGAGTATGGAACGGACAGCCTTATGACGCAATCCAAAGAAATATCCAAATCAACCACCTTGCTCTTGTTGAAAAGGCAAGGGCGGGAGAGCAAGCCCGTTTGAACATTGACGGGGAAGAACAAGGAGGAAACCAAATGTCGAAAGCAAGAAAAGACGGACTCACACCAGAAGAAATCGCAAGACTGGTGGAGGAGTACAAACAGAGACAGGCACAGCGGATGCAGAACAGTAATCCAACCACCGATGAGGGCACCAATCCAGAGGAGCAGACCACAGATGAGGACGAGGCTGACCCGGTGAAGGAGGTAAAAGACCGCCGTGACCGCAGGGACGCTTCCGGTGACTGCGAAACAATGGATGAGGCATCCGGTGTGATTGCACAGCAGGATGAAGATATTCAGAAACTGCTGGACTTTATTGCACAGCTTCAGGCAAAGATTGACTTTGACCAGGCATCCGCCGAGGAAGAAGTGAAAACTGATGGCGAGGGCGAAAACGCTGAAGCAAATGCTGATGAAGGCGAGCATCAGGAGGATCCACTCAATATGGACAGCATCGATGCCTATGTCAACCAGAAAATCGAGCTGATTCGTCTGGGGGACAAACTCAACATGGACGGACTGGATACGATGAAACCGACAGAGGCAAAGAAAGCCATCATCAAAAAGGTTCACCCCAATATTCGCTTAGACGGCAAAGGCAGCGCTTACATCAACGCCATGTTTGATATTGCCAAAGAAAGTATCGGCAAAAGAAAGGATGTCGGCTATCAGCGCAGACAGATGTTCCGCGGTGATTCTGCCCAAAACAAAGCTGTTGACGGGCAGAACGAAGCCAGAAGAAGAATGATTGAAAAAATGGACGGAGGTAACAAGTAATGAGTATGTGGACAAACTACACCCAGTCTATGCCGGCAGGAGTGGCAGGCGGACTGTACGACTTAACCGAGCATGTGGTGGACAGCCGTATGAATGAGGCTGCCGGGCTTAAATTTGGCATGGGTGTTGTGCAGGGAGAAACAGCCGGCAAGACAGTGAAACTTCCCGCTACCGGTGCTACTATCGACAAGTTTGAGGGTATCATTATGGCAGATGTGCGAGAGATGGACGCGCAGGGCGATGTTTCCGTAGCGGCAAAGAGCACCGTCAGCGTGATGCACTCCGGCAGAATCTGGGTGCGCATCGTAGATGGCGTAAAACCAAAATACAGCGACCCTGTATATCTGGTAATCAACGGCGCTGGTCTTGGCTGCTTCAAAACTGCGGCGGACAGCGCAAATACCCTGCAACTTAACGCGCGCTTTTTGGGTGAGAAGGATTTATCTAATATCGCACCAATCGAGCTTTACGCACAGAAATAAGGAGGAGAAATGATGAACAAAACACAGCACACCGCATTCAGCGCAGAGGACCGCAAGGCGATTGAAAACTCTGGCATTTCCGCCAGCCTTGCCAGCAACCCTCAGATGAATTTTGATGCTGCCGAGGATGCCAGCGTCTACTTTGCAAGGGAGCTTGATTTTGTAAAGGTCAAAACCTACGACAAAGTTTTCCCAGAACTCACTGCTCTCAAAATGTTCCCTGTCACCCATGAGGTGCCAGAGGGTGCAGAGAGTGTAACCTACTACGGATATGAGCCTACCGGTCTTGCCAAAATCATCGGCAACTACGCCACCGACCTGCCTCGTGCAGATGTAAAGGGGCAGCCCAAAACCGCGCTGGTAAAGGGCATTGGTGCCAGTTACGGGTATAGCGTACAGGATATGAGAGCCTCCAAACTGGCAGGCAAGGGACTGGATGCAAGAAAAGGCTCCGCAGCAAGATACGCGATCGACCGCTTTACCAACTCGGTTGCATGGAAGGGCGACAAGGAAAATAACCTTGTTGGTATCCTGTCCGAAAACAATGACATTCCTCTGTATTCCCTGCCAAATGGGGCATCGAGCAAAGCAGATTGGAAGAACAAAACCGTAGATGAGATTATCAAGGACGTTTCCGGCATGATCGCACAGGTTAATGCTGCTACCCAGAACACTGAGCATCCAGATACGCTGGCAATTCCGTCCGATGTGTATCTGGACCTCTCTGTCAAAAGAATCCCTGATACCGGCATTTCCGTGCTGAAATATCTCCAGGATAACCTTGACGGTATCACGATTGTATCTTGTGCGGAGCTCAACGCAACCGCAGTAGAGAGCAATCCATACGCAAAACCAAGCGATGGCAAGGGTGTTGCGCTGCTGTATACCAACAATGTGGAAAAACTCTCCATCGAAATCCCGATGCCATTTTATCAGCATCCAGCCCAGAACAAGAATCTGGAAATCGTAGTACCTTGTGAAGCCAGAGTTGTGGGTGCGATGATTTACTATCCGCTCTCCGCCATCATCGCGGTAGGCGTATAAGGAGGAAACATAGATGAATATCATCACCAACAAAAGCGGCAAGATTATCCACCTGGGCAGTATGATGCTGCTTCCAGGCGAAAGCGGTGAGCTGCCGAAAGCCTATGAAAACAATCCTATTGTTTCCTTCCTGGAAGACCGTGGGGCGGTAGAAGTCGCAAGGAAGAACGCGGAATCTGATGAAAAAGTAACTCCATCGGAGGTTCCAACTGAAAAACCATCTCCTGCAGAAATTCCAGCCGGAGAGCCTTCCAACGCAGAAGCCAAAAGGGGAGCCGCGAAAAAATAAGGGGGGGAATCGTTATGGAGCTGCTGACACTGCTGCGCACCATCGCCCCTGAGTTTGAGGAGCTGGAGGATACGGTTTTGCAGACCTGGCTTGACCTGACCCAGCCGCTGGTGAGCAAGAGCGCCTTTGGCGCGGCATACGAGCAGGCAGTAGCCTACCTTGCGGCCCACCGGATGAAGATGGCGGGATTGGGTGCGGAGGGAGCATTTGGAAATATTGCTGATAGAACAGGGGTTGTGTCCTATACGGAGGGTGCGACCTCTGTTTCTTTTGGCAATAACACAGGTGTTGCCGGCGCAGAATCCTCCCTCTCCCTTACAACCTATGGGATGGAATACCTGCGATTAAAACAGACAATTATCCCCATTATGGTTCGGAGGGATTGAGATGGCAGGGCATGACAAAGTGACTGCGCAGGGAAAGCGATTTTTGAAAGAGCTGCAAAAGCTGTCCGAAAAACAGGTGCGTGTCGGATTAAAGCGAGGGAAGAAAGGAAAACGGCATAACGGGACCTCCTCTCAAACCGACCTTGTGGATATTGCTTTATACAATGAGCTTGGCACAAGCACTATACCCGCCCGCCCATTTTTTGCGCAGACGGTACAGGTACATGAGGAAGAAATCAGGGAAGCGGCTGTATCCGAAGCGGCGAAGGTGCTGCGCGGAAACGAAAAGGCGCAGCAGGCTTTTCGGGAGATAGGAACCGATGTGCAAAAAAAGGTACAAAAACGCATTGACGAAGGACAGTTTGTCCCGAATGCACCCTCTACCATCAAGCGCAAGGGGCACGACCATCCGCTGATTGATACCGGAACGATGAGGGACAGTATCTCATATACCGTTTGCGAGAAAGGGGAGTATGATTGATGTTTTCTTCTCAGTACACCATCCGCCGCTACGGAAAGGCGGACCAGGATGGATGCCACCCATATCGGGATATTGCGGTACGGCTCAACATCCAATCTCTGAACGCCCGGGAACTGGAAGCTTTGCCAGAGGGAGAACGCTCCCTTCGCAGGGTGAAAAGTTTTGGGAAATCAGAGATACACACCGTAAACCAGCAGGCGGGAACCCCAGCGGACCGCCTGTATTATCAAGGGGAATGGTACGAATGTGAGCAGGCTTCCCAGTGGCAGCATACTCCAATCGGGCACTGGGAGTGCCAATGGGTAGTTTTGCCGGCAGGAGAGCAGGAAGGGGTGAGAGTGTGACAACAGAAGAAGCGCAGCTGAAGGTGGAGGAGTTGGTGCGGCGATATTTTGCAGGAGCAACCGTCCGATGGTGTGAGACCAACCAAGTCAAACCTCCTTATCCTTTTGTTGCCCTCAAATTAACAGACGTTTCGCATTTTCTCCACCCAGACGAATCGGGAGAGACAGAAATCTCCCAGCGGTATTACTGCACAGGGCGGATTGCTCTGAACCTGTATACCGGGGGAAGGAAGGGCACTGGAAAACCTGGAATGAGCGCACCTCCTTCCAGAAATACTGCTGTCAGCGACCTCCAAAGGTTTATCCGCTACCTTGGTTCAGATGCCGGGCAGGATTTTTTGGAGGAGCACGATATCTGTTTGCAGGAGGAAGGGAGCACGCTGGATGTCAGTGCTTTGCTCAACGATGCTAAATATGAATATCGGGCAATGCAGGAGTTTTCCATCAGTTTTGTGGATGATGTGTACGGGCGTTCCAGCGCCACACCTCCAGCAGGGCAGGACAGTACTGTACCAACACCGAGCGGCGGCGGCACCATCGACCAGGCTGCCGACACAAGCGGCTGGTTTGAAAGTGCAGAAGTAAATTATAGCAAGGAGGCACATGCTTAATGAGCAATAATCTAAACGATATTGTTGATATTCAGATTCGGATTGCAGCTCCGGCAACCGGAATCGCCGGCTTCGGAAGCATCCTGATTGTCGGACCAGAACCGACGTCCAAAAAGCTGGACGATTACAAGGCAATCGGAGTCTACACCTCTCTGGAGGGGGTAAAAACAGCAGGATGGGTAGAGGGCGAAGCTGTTTACGATGCGGCGGCAGTTGCGTTTTCCCAGCAGCCTCACCCGTCCAAGATTTTTGTAGCGGCTAATGTAAAGAATCTGGAAACCCCAGAGGCACTGAGCGATACATTGGAGCGAGCATCGGCAAACACCGAGTGGTTTGTAATTTGCCCGGCAGGGATTGAGAAAACGAAGCATGAGGACATTGCAAAGTGGGCGGAAGCTCACGAGAAGATGGCTTGCTTTACCATAGTTGAGCAGGCAAGCAGCCTGAAAACAAGCACCTATCAGAACAGCTTTGAAATTTACAGCCCGAACAAAACAGAAGCAAACAAGTACATGAACGTGGCGTTTGCCGTTTCCTGCCTTTCCTTTGAGCCGGGTAGTGAAACATGGGCATTTAAATCCCTGCATGGTGTATCTGTGGCAGAACTTACCGCTACACAGATGAGCACTTTGCAAGAAAAGAATATCTCCTACTTTACCGAGTACGGCGGCAAGGCAATCACGCAGGGAGGAAAAACAGTAAACGGAGAATGGATTGATACAGTTCGGTTTATGTGGTGGCTGAAAGCCTTCATGCAGAACTGCATCTACAATCTGTTTGTTACCAATCCCAAAATCCCATACACGGATGGGGGCATTGCACTGGTGGAAAACCAGATGATTTATGCACTCAAGCGCGGACAGAAGATGGGTGGCATTTCGCCGACCGAGTATGACGAGGACGGCAACGCTGTTCCGGGATTTACCGTAACCGTACCGTTGGCAAGAGAGCTGACTCAAGCAGAACGGGCAAGCAGACAGCTGAAAGGCTGCAAGTTTACCGCCCGTCTGGCAGGCGCAGTTCATTTTGTTGAAGTTCGCGGAACGTTAGAATATTAAGGAGGTAAAATATGAAGGAATTTGTAGTTTACAACTGCAAAGATATTTTAATCGGGTTTGGTTCGTTTAGCCTGACTGGATATGCGGACGATGCCTTTCTGACCATAGAGGACATGGCAGAAGAAGCAGCGCCAACCTCGGGCTGTGACAGCGCGGTTGTAACATCCCTTGACCCGAATCCTTGTTCCAAAGTGACGATTACCAATCTGTACGGCGTGAAGGCAAACAAAATTTTAAATAATTTGGCACAGCGCCTGCGGGACGGAGAATTGCAGACTTTCCCCCTTTTAATCAAGAAAAGAAACGGGGAAGTCCTTCTTTCCGCAGAAGAAGCGTGGGTGGCAAAGACCCCAAACAGCGATTTCGGACGAAAAGCGGGAAACAGGCAGTGGATTCTTTACACCGCAGATTCGGAAAGGGGTAGTGTATAGTGCAGTGCAATTACAGCAGACGAATCGAAGGAAAAGAAGCGGAACTAAAAGGAATGAAATTTTTAATTTATCCTTTTGGCGCGTTTACAGCAGCAAACCTTTCAGGAGAGCTTGCGGGACTGCTGCTGCCGGCAATGGGGGCGCTTGCCCCGTTGCTGTCGGATCAGAAGCTAAGTTTGGATGATGATGTTATGAAAGCGGCACCTCAGATTTCTACCGCATTTTCCATGATAAGCGGCGACAAGATAGAATTGCTGCTCAAAAAGCTGCTTTGCTCCAAAAACATTGTCATAAAAGACAGCGGAGAATATCTGACTGAAGAAACGGCAGATGAAATTTTCTGTGCGGAGATTCAGGATATGTTTTTGCTGGCGTTTTATGTTTTAAGGGAGAATTTCGGAGGTTTTTTCGGGAAACTCGGTCCCCTGTTTGGAAAGCTCGTCCGGGAACCGACATCGCCGATGACCCCGAACGATACGGACATTTTGACACAACGCAATTCGGAGAATTAGAGCTGAGGATGTACATTCTCATCAAAGCTGGGCTTGCGTCCAAGTGGGAGCTGGAAACCTGCTATTCACTGGACGAGGCGCTAAAGCTGTATGCGCTGTATATCCGTGATTTGGATATACAGCGGATTCAAGCGGAGGAAATGAGGAGGGGGTGAGAGATTGACCATACGGGATATAGCGATTGCGATAGGGTTTGAGATTGACGATGCGTCTTTAAAAAAAGCAGAAAAGACAGTTGAGAAAGCAAAGAAGCGTTGGGAAAAGACGCTAAAAAGTTTGATTGTCGAAATAAAACTTAAAGTTCCAAAGACACTGGTACAATCCGGTTCGGCACCGGTTGCAAAACCACCTTCGCCGACAGAGGCACCCAATACCGCGCCGCCTGAGGAACAAGAAAACATCACCGATGAAATTCTGAATAATCAACGGAAAATTAACGATGAAGTGGACGAACAGGCAGCTAAACAGCGCCGGGTAAACGAGGAAGAAAAGAAAGGTAAAAAACATACCGAGGAGCAAGTCAAGAAAAAACGGATTACCCGTGACCTTTTGAACGGTATCTGGGGGAAAAGTAAAGAAGTCACCAATGAAACCAAAAAACAAACAGCCGCAGAGCAAAAACATCAGCAGGAGTTAAAACAAACAAAAGCTGCTTATCAACAGATTTTCGGTGTTGTGCGCTCGACAATGGGAAAACTGATCGGAACATTGGGCTTGGGTTTTTCTCTAGTTCAGCTCAAGCAAATCTCGGAGGAATTCAACGGAATCAACGACCGAATTAGAGACGCCACCCGAGGAATGGGAGAACAAAGCGCCATTCAGCAGCAGATTTTACAGGCTGCCAACGCAAGCAGAACTTCCTACGGGGACACTGCAAAGTTTGTGGGCAATCTGGTACAGGAGAACAAAGAACTGTTCGGTTCTGTGGAAGAAGCGGCAAACTATGCACAGCTCACCTCCAAATTGTTTAAGGCTGCCGGAAAATCCAACGAAGAAACCGCCGCCTTGCAGGAAGCAATCAACAAATCCTTTGCAAAAGGAAAAGTAGACAGCGAAACAATCAGCCAGTTGTTGGAGAACGCGCCGGAAGCAGTGAAACTGCTGGAAAAGGAGCTTGGTGTCGGCAAAGAACGGTTTGAAGAGATGGCATCGCAAGGGCAAATCAGTTTGTCTGCCCTGAAAAATGCGATTGTCAACAATGCAGACACCATCAACGCTTCGTTTAACGAACTGGACATGAACCTTTCCGATGCGCTGCTCAACATTCGCAATCAATGGGGATTGTGGGTGGATAAGGTAAACAGTCAGTACGGACTTACCAAAAAGCTATCTGCTTTTCTGGTAAATTTCTTCTCCAAACTGTTGGGGTGGCTGGACAAGGCAGTTGCGTTTATCGACAAAATTGCAGACAAAGTGGGTGGTATGGAAAACCTGCTGAAACTGCTTGCGATGGCGGCAGGTTCTATCTGGCTTGCACTTAATGCAGGAAAGATTCTCAGCTTCTTTAAGAGTCTAAGCGGATTGCTTACCACGGCAAACCTCAAAACGCTTGCACTGGTTGCGGTTATCATGTTGGTTGCCCTTGCGATTGATGACCTGATTCATTTTATGAAAGGTGACGAAAGCGTCATCGGTGATTTTTTTGAAGAAATGGGAATTGATGCGGACGCTGTCAGAGAAACCATCGGAGGGGTTATTTCTTTTCTTGGCTCGTTGATTTCCACGATTGCGGATTTGCTCGGAAAAGGTTTGGAAAAACTGGGGGAATTTTTTGCATGGTCCACCGAGAAGGTGTGGCAAGCGGGCGAAAAGGTTGGAAAAACCATTCGCAGTGTTATGGACTGGTTTGGAAATTTAAAGGAAAAGGCAAAGGATTTGATAGATACAATCGCAAACTCCCCTCTAGGAAAACTGATTGGCGGAGTTGGAAATGCAATCGGAAAAGGTTGGGATTATGTATCAGGTCTGTTTTCCAAAGACCCGGAACCTGTCACTGTAGCAAATTCAACTGGGGGCAGCAACCGAACCAACAATGTGACTATCCAAAACAATGTGACCAACACCTTCAACGGCTCTGATCGAGAAATGCAGCAAAAGGGCGCAGAACAGATGAATAAGGCAGTGAATGACAGTTCGGACGAAGCGGCAAGAGCTTTTGCAATGGGATACTAAAAAGGTGGGATAAAAGATGAAACCTCAACCGGTCAATATCGGCGGTATCGAGTGCGACGCGCTGATTCATCATGAACTTTCTTTAGAGATGGAAATCCCGGATTATCCTGTAGAAGAGGGTTTTTCGGTACAGGATACGATGATTCAAAAGCCCAAAACGTTGAGTCTTACTGTAATTGTCACCAATACGCCGATAACCTTTCGTTCGCACGCTTCACCGGGGAGAGTTCAGCAGGTCGCTTCCCGATTTCAGGAGTTGTACGCAAAGCGCGAGCTGATTACCGTTACTTCTGCAAAAGGTATTTTTAAAAACATGGGTGTAACAAGCCTTTCTTTGCCGTATGATGTATCGACGAAAACATCGTTGGAGATTCCGATTACACTCAAAGAGGTGCAGACAACGGCGGCAAAGACCGTTACCATTCCGTCCGCATATGGGCGCGGCGGAGATACCGGGACAACGGCGGGAACAGCCGCCACGGCGCCATATGGCAGTCAGGCAGGGGAAAGCTCAAATATTGTAGGAAATTCGACTTCGGACAGCAATCAATCGCAAGAAGAAAACAACGGAAGTATTTTATGGAATATAAAAGAAAGTCTTGTGGAATATATGAGGAAATAGATTATGACTATCGTAATTCAAGTGCCGGAATACAATGACAGTTTTTCGCGTGTTGTTCTGGGGAGAAAGGAATATCTGATTCGCTTCAGCTACAATGACAGCGGAAATTACTGGACATTTGGGATTTATGACGGAAACAGAAATCCGTATGTTACGGGAATCAAGATAGTACCCAATGCACCCCTTAACTTCTTCTACCTGTGCCACGGACTGCCGGATGGAATTTTTGCGGCGGTGTCTTCCAAAGAAAGGATTGAACGGTATGATTTCAGGGATAAAAAGGCGCAATTTGCTTTTACACCAATAGAAGATTTATTGAAATTGGGGGAGGAAGAAACAGATGGCTAACTGGATTCGGGAATATCGGTTTTCTGCCGGACAGGCGGGGAGCGCAGGATTTGGAATCAACGAGCTGCATATTAACTTTTCCGTAGAAAAGTCAGACGTTTCTTCACCGAACACGGCGAAAATTTCCCTCTGGAACCTTTCACCGTCGCACAAAGCGGCGTTAGAAAAAAAGGACTGTGTTGTTACGCTCAATGCCGGTTACAGGGGAAATGTTCCGATGGTACTTACCGGAACCGTAACCAATGTTGTGACGGAGGACGATGGAGCGGACCAGAAGACAACGATTGATGTTTTGGACGGAAGAAAGGAACTGCGGGACAGTTACCTCACACTCGGCTATTTATCGACCACCGATTCCAAAACAATATTACAGGATGCGGCAGGGCAGATGGGGTTGCCCATCACCTTTTCTCCGGGTGCCAGCTTTAAACCGCTGGAAAGCTACAGCTATGTGGGACTTGCCAAAAATGTGTTGGACAAGGTTTGCGCCTCAAACAATCTGACATGGACCATTCAAAACGGAGTGATTCAGGTGACAAAGTCCAACGAACCGATTTCTACCATTGCGCACCTGATTTCCTCCAAAACCGGGTTAATCGGAAGTCCGAAAAAGCTGACAAAATCGGAAAAGAACTCCGGAAATGCGCAGGACAACAGTTCTAAAAACAAGGCGCAGGCAGGTTGGGAGATTCGATATTTCCTCAATGCCGCCATTGGAGTAAACGATTTGATACAGCTGCAAAGCAAGGCGGCAAACGGTATTTTCCGCGTAGAATCGGTTAAGCTCGAGGGCGACAACATGGCAGGGGACTGGCTGTGTACGGCGCAGATTGTGGAAACGGGGTAAAACATGAAAGAATATTCGGAAAGAATGGGAGGGGTGTAAAGATGAACGAATTACAGATTTTTCAAAACTCAGAATTTGGAGAAATCCGCACCATCGAGAAGGACGGCGAACCGTGGTTTGTCGGAAAAGATGTGGCTGAAATTTTAGGTTACGCAAATGCAAGCAAAGCTGTATCAACTCATGTAGATGATGAGGACAAGACTTTTATAATGTTGGATATAGCAGATTCCCAAAATGGGAATCTGCTTGTTGGACAAAGTAAAACCACCATCATCAACGAATCCGGATTATACAGCTTGGTGCTGTCCAGTAAACTGCCGACTGCAAAGAAATTTAAGCGCTGGGTGACAGGCGAGGTGATTCCCTCTATCCGAAAACACGGAATGTATGCGACACAAAGCACGGTAGAACAGATGTTGGCTGACCCAGACACGGCAATCCGATTGCTCAGTGAAATCAAAGCAGAGAGGGAGCAGCGGAAAGCCCTACAAAAACAGATAGAAGAACAGAAGTCGGCAGTTATCTTTACCGATGCGGTGGTGACATCGAAAAATTCTATTCTGATTGGAGAGTTGGCAAAACTGCTCAAACAGAACGGAATCAAGATGGGACAAAATCGACTGTTTGAATGGATGAGGCAGAACGGGTACTTAATCAGGCGACAGGGCAGCGATTACAATATGCCAACCCAGAAATCAATGGAGCTGGGGTTGTTTGAAATTAAAGAAACCTGCATTACACATAGCGATGGACATATCCATGTGAGTAAAACGCCGAAGGTAACGGGAAAAGGTCAGGTATACTTTATCAACAAAATCCTTCATTACGAAAAAGGAAAAAAAGAGTAAAGAAGGAAGGCACCGAAAAATAGTGCCTTCCTTTTTCAAAGTTATCTGTGCTGCAATTTATAGGTAAGAGCCTCTTGCAGGGTTTGGGAGAAGTTAATGCCGCTAGCAACCGCCTGTTCGTTTAACCACGCGGGAATGGTGAGTGTCTTTTTGACGGATTTGGCAAAGTGTTGCTTTGCATAGGACGCAACGTCAACAGATACCATACTGACAAAGGATTCGCCCATAGGAGAATCTATATCCAATTCTTTTGCGATTTCTTCAAGAGAAATATCGGACAATGCGGACGGAGGGGGAACTTCTTCCCCGTCTTTTTGGCAGGAATAAAGATAACCTGCCAAGCAATCAACTGCCATTTCCATCGCCTCCTGAAAGCTGTCGCCTTGTGTTGCAAGCCAGTTTAAATCAGGAAAGATAACGGAATACTGATTGTTTTCTCGGAAGAAGCAAGCAGGATAGATTGATAACATAACAAAACCTCCTTAAATAGAATCAAGCGGACAGGGGTTATTGAATCCCCGCCTGTTTTCGGATTGATTTTTCGGTTATTTTATTCAGCTCTTTTCCTTGATGGAAGGGAATGGTAACTTTTCCGGGTTTTGTGGGGTGTACGTAATGTCTGTGAGAGCCTTCTTGACTTTTAAAAATCCAGCCATCATCAAGGATTATTTTTTCCATTTCTCGTGGTTTTAGCGGCATTGTGGCAATCCCTCCCTACTAACTTTATGATAGCATATCATACGTGTAAAATCAATACGTATCATATTAAGGAGACAGAAACATGATTCAAAAATTTGTACAGCAGTTAAAGGAATCGGTGCAAGAATCGCTGGACGGGGTACATACCTGTATTCCCGGGGAGATTGTTTCTTTCGATGCAGACAAATGTACTGCCATTGTAAAGCCGATAGGCAAAATCAAGCGCCCAGACGGGCAGAAGGTAGATTACCCACAAATCGCAAAGGTTCCGCTACACTTCCAGCAAAGCAGCACGCAGGAAAGCTGCATCTGTTTTCCTGTAAAACCGGGGGACGGGTGCCTGCTCCTCTTTTCTGAGCAGGCATTAGACGCATGGCGCAGCGGGGGTGAAGAATTCCCAGATTTAAAGCATGATTTAACAAATGCTATTGCTATCATGGGAGTGTGCCGGCAGCCAAACGAGCTGATGCAAGAGGCGCAGAACAAAGACGCCATTATCATCCGGCAAAAGGACTCCCGCGCGATGCTGTCCAACGACGAGGTGCTGCTAAAACGCAACGACGATCAGTTTATGCAAATGAAGGGCGGGGAAATCACCCTGAAAAACGGTGGTACGATTCTAAAACTGACCGGAAGCGGCGCTGATTTGACCGGAAATCTTACAGTGAGCGGGAAAATCACTGCACAGGGAGATGTAGTGGGCGCGGGAATCAGTCTGCAAAGCCACACGCACACCAATGTTGCAAGCGGAGACGGGACTTCCGGTCCGCCAAGCGCGTAACAGGAAAGGAGCGATGATACTTTGAAAGACCTTCTTTTAGACCGGGACAGCGATTTATCTGTTACCGAAAACGGGGATATTTGTTTAACGGACAGCATCAGGCAGGCTATCTTTATCCGTCTGCGCTGGTTTTTGGGGGAATGGAAATTTAACCCCACCTTCGGTATGCCGTATTACAGCCGGATTTTAATTAAAAATCCAAGTGAAACGGTGATTGAACAGCTGTTTCGAGAGCAGATTTTATCGGTATCGGAGGTAATCGGCGTGGAGGAGTGCAGAGCGGAGATTAACAGACGTCTGCGAGTTTGCAGAGTAACTTTTTGCGCAAACACCACACAGGGAGCAATCAGAGAGGAGATGACGATAGATGGGATCTAACTACGGGGTAACGGATTTCGGGTTTGTTCCGAAAAGAATGGACGAAATTTATCGTTCCATGCACCGAAAACTGTCTGAAGCATGGGGTGTGAACACGATGGAGAATCCGCAGTCTTATTTAAATGTTCTTATCACAACGATTGCGGACGAGCTGGCGCAAAACTGGGAAGCAGACCAGGAAGTGTATCATTCCTTTTATCCGTCGGGAGCCGAAGGAATCAGCTTAGACAATGCGGTACAGTTTGCCGGACTGCGGAGAATGGCAGACCAAAAAACCTTCTACAATATCCTGTGTACCGGAACGGACGGAAGCGTTATCCCAAAGGGAACGATGATTTCTTCCATCACAAAGCCGCCGCTGCTGTTGTTGTCTTCGGCAGAACGAAAAATCACCCGCCAAAGCTGTAACAGGGCAGTTTTAAAGATTATCTCCTTAGAGAAAAATGACACCTACACAATAGGAATTAACGGGGAACTGTACAGCGTGAGTGGCGGGGAATCACCGACTGCGGAAAGCGTTTTAAATGCGCTTGCAGAAAAAATCCCCAAGGAAAGCTTTTGTGTTGAAGTTCAGGAAGAACAGCTGTTTCTTTCGGATAAAAACCCACAGAAAAGCAACCTGATTTTGTTAAGCGAAAATATGACAACACAGACGGTATCCAGTTTGATTAACTTTGAAACGCAGGACTACGGCAAGTACAAACTGCCGGAAAACTCCATTACTCAAATTGTAACAAACCGAACCGGATTTGAAAGCTGCACCAACCTGATTGAACCGGTGTTGGGAAGAATGAGAGAAACGGACGTCGAGCTGCGGCAATCGTATATCAAGCGTATTTCCGCGCACGCAGCCCGTATGACAAACAGCATTGAATCTTCCATTTTGGACAGTGTGCAGGGCGTTTTATCGGTGAAATGTTATGAGAACAAAACAAACCTTACAGACGAGTACGGCAGACCTCCACACTGTGTTGAAGTGGTTGTGGAAGGCGGGTCCGACATGGATATTGCGCAGGCAATCTTGCGGCAAAAAGCGGGAGGAATCCAGACCTACGGAAGCACCAAAGTGGAAGTTCCAAGCGATGACAGTCAGCCGATCGAGGTATGTTTCAATCGTCCGCAGCCGGTTTATGTTTGGCTAAAACTTACCCTGACGCCGAGCAAGCGGGAGGCGCTACCGCCAAACTATGCGGACTTAGTTAAGGAAAGTCTGACAGCGCAGACAGAATCCTTCCTTCCCGGACAAACCTTACTGATTCAGGAGCTTTTGGGGGATATTTACCGGAATGTAACGGGAATCGGATATATTCGGATTCAGAGCTTTGCAACGCAGGAAAGTGGAAAGGTGCCGGAAAACGAGGAGTATCGGGAAAACGAAAATATCACAATCAATGCACGGCAGAGAGCTTTAGTGGAAGAAAAGCGGATTGAGGTGGAACTTGCATGAAGCCTTTGAGTGAAGATTTTCCGCATCAATTCAGAGGAAAGAAACGGACAGAAGCGCTTTTAAAGGTGATTCGGGAGGAGCTGGAAGAGCTGGAAAAAGCGAGGGAGCAGCTGGCTGCTGTCTTGTGTGTTGATACGGCACATGGGGAGCAGTTAGACCGAATCGGGGAAATTGTCGTACTTTCCCGCGCACAGGCGGGATTGCTTGCAACGCAGGGAGGGAGCATTGATTTTGATGTAATTGACGATGAACGGTATCGAAAGTACTTAAAATATAAAATCCTGGCAAACACCAGCCACTCAACCTATTATGACATTATCACCGCAGTGAAGACCATCTGGGATGTCGATAAAGTAAGCTATAACGAAAACACCGACGGCCCGGCCAGCTTGACCGTATCCTTCCCGTATGAATACAAACCTGGGGAGGATATCTTTTTGCTGCCGCCTCTGGTTGCTGCCGGAGTCGGCATCAATATCCGCGCGGAAACAACCATCAACACCGATTGCTCACCGCTGCGGGCTACCGCTTTTTCGTCGGCAATCCTGCAGGGGAGGATCGGGGAGAAGAGCGTTGTCTCAGCTAGTTACCCAGTGAGCACAAAACTGGTGCCGCTGACGGTAGCCAACATCGTCTACACGGTAAAAGAAAAAGAAGGAGAGGGGAACCTATGAACGATAACCTGACGGGAACGGTCCTGCCGTCGAGCAACGGCGTTGTTGTCAAAGAGGACAATGTGGACTACTATGCCGTCGTCACCAATCTGGGGCGGGAGTTGATTGCAACCGCCCTTGCGACTAAAACCCCGCTGCGCCTGACCCATATCGTGCTGGGCGACGGCGAGGGCAACTATGTACTCCCAGATCGAGAAATGACCAGTTTGTATCGGGAAGTTTGGCGCGGGGAATGCACAGTAACGCAGGATCCAGCGAACCCAAATATGCTTAATATCCGCACCAATGTGCCGGTCGATGTGGGTGGCTGGGAGGTGCGGGAAATTGGCGTCATAGATGAAAACGAGAACCTTGTTATCATCGCCTCTGCGCCAGGCTGGCGCAAGCTGGCGGTCATCAACGGCACATCCAACCCTATGGAAATCAACATCCTGGTTACCGTCACCGACGCCAGCGCCATCGAGCTGAACATCTCCTATGACGGCATATCTGCGACGCTCAAGGACGTCGAGAACCACAACAACAGCAAGGATAGCCACAATGGCCACTTCACCGACCCGAACCTTCACTTCAACGAGCAACGCCTAACTCGCCTGCGTGCCGGCACCAATTATGAGTTGGATTGCGAGAAGGTTGGCGGTGTGTTCCAGCTGACCGGCCTGCCGGAGGACATTGTGGATGAGCGGGTGATCGTCATTTTTGAGGCCCCGGAAATCTATGAACCGGGGAACACCTGGACGGTAGACGGCGTGAGCTATACCGTCAAAACCTCCAACGGGAAACCCCTTAAATCAAATAGCTGGATAAAAGGAACTATATTGACTGTGGTTCTCGACCCTGCTGGCAAGATACTGCACTTTAGTGCCTTGGGATCTGGCGGCGGGGGAACGGTGGTCAGCGAGACGGCACCAGACGATACCGACGTCAACTGGTTCAACCCGACCAACCGCCTGATGAGCGTCTACGCCAACGGCCAGTGGCTCGCCATCGCGGGCGTCTACGGTGGTACAGTGAACGAATAAGATGCAACCAAAGAAGGAGATGGAGAATAATGCAACCGACACCGAGAAATAAGCTCTACATGACCCGGGAGGATTTCCCCAGCTACAGCGACGAGATTGCCCGCGTCTACCGCCAGCTGCACCCCAAAGAGGAGAACAAGGAGGACGACATGCTCTGTAAGGATGTGACCTTCTGTGTCACCGAGGCATGCAACCTGGCCTGCACCTACTGCTACGAGTGCCACAAGACCAGCCGCCGGATGAGCTGGGAGACGGCCAAGCAGATTGTGGACGGGCTGTTTGAGGGGGAGTTTGTGGACAATACCGCCCCAGCCATCATCCTGGACTTTATCGGCGGTGAACCATTGCTTGAAATTGAGCTCATCGATAAAACGGTCGAATATTTTAAGCGCAAGGCATTCCAGTTGCGCCATCCCTGGGCCTACTACTACATGATCTCGATTTCCACCAACGGCGTGCTCTTCGAGAACGAGCGGGTGCAGGAATTTATCCGCAAAAACTACGGCCACCTTTCCATCGGAATCAGCATCGATGGGGATAAGGCGCTGCATGACTCCTGCCGTGTTTTCCACGACGGATCGGGCAGCTATGACGTAGTGTCCAAGGCGGCAAAACATCTGCTCCAGATGTACCCGATTGCCGGCACCAAGGTCACCCTTGCGCCCGAGAATCTGCCCTATCTCACCGGCGCTATCCGGCACCTGTACAGTCTGGGCTACCGCAACATCCCGGCCAACTGCGTGTTTGAGGGCGTCTGGAAAGAGCACCACCCGCAACTGCTATATGACCAGCTCATCGAGCTGGCGGATTGGATGCTCGACAACGAAATCTACAAGGATCTGTACACCAGCCTGTTTGAGGAGCGGTTTGTGCAGAAACCATCGCAGGAGGAGTACGAGAGGCAGAAAACCACTGCTTTCTGCGGCGGCAACGGACGGATGGTGGCCTTCGCCCCGGACGGGAAGGTCTACCCGTGCCTACGGTACATGAAGCACAGCCTGAATAACCAGCCGGAGCGGCCCATCGGGGAGCTGAGCCTGGGGCTTTACACCGACAAGGAGCACACCGAGTGGTTCCAACGGCTGCAGGATGTCACAACCTGGTCGAGCGCGGACGACGAGTGCCGGGACTGCCCGTTGCTGCCACTCTGTCCAACTTGTATCGCCTGGCAGTATGACGCGACCGGCGACCCGAACTGCAAAACCAAGCACCACTGCGGGATGTTCAAGGCGCAGATCGCGGCGAACTACTATTTTTGGACAAAGCTATACAACAAACTGGGACTGGACAAGCAGGCCGAGCGCCTGATTCCGATCCAATGGTATGAGAGGGGGATTTAGATGGCGTGCGCAACGAAAGAGACCTCTGCCTGTCTTTGTACCAGCTGTTTAAACGGCTGTACCAGCTGTTCCGGAGGTTGTTCTGGAGACTGTGACGGTAGCTGTTCAGGCGATTGCAGGGGATGCAGGGGAGACTGCTCCAGCACATGCCGTGGGTGTTCCGGCTGTTCTGGAAGTTGTTCCGGCAACTGCAACGGCTGTTCCGGTTCCTGCCAAGGAAGTTGCCAAAACAGTTGTTCGGCCAGCTGCACTGGCACCTGTACCAACTCCTGCACCAGCTGCACCGGTACCTGTACTGGTGGCTGTCAGACCAACTGCACCGGCCAGTGTGACAACGCCTGCACCGGTGAGAACCAGGCGGAATTGATCGCTCATCTGGGGGACAACATCGGCATCGGCAAAATTATCATGGCAAGTGACTACACCGAAATCAAAAACGCGATGGAAAATGAGTACCGCCGCCGGGGAATGGAGCTACCGCAGCCTTTTGAGAAGCAGCCGATCCCGGGCGAGCCGGTGATCCTGTCCATCACCAAAGAGGTTTTAACAGACATTTACGAATTTGACAAAGCCCCGGAGCATGACTGGCGCGAACTGTTCAGCAAGTGGGAGCTGGCAGCGGCCCCAAAATGGGCTCCAGTGCTCAGCCATATCAAAACACTGATGACCTCGATAGCCGTCAATGTCAACGCCGTGAGCGAAGAATAGGAGGAATAAAGCGATGAAAAAAACACAGGTTGATTTTCTGCTCATCGTCTCCCAGCTGTTCCAAAAACTGGAAAACGGGGAGGATTGTAAAAAGGAATGCGAGCAGGTCGCCAGGATGAACGATGAGCAGAAGGAGGGCGTCAGCGGGCAGCTGCTCGACCGCCTGCAGGCGCGGGACAGCAAGGAGGTAGAGAAGCTGGTTACTGCTGCAAAGCAGGTGGAGTATCTTGACCCCAACTACATCGACGACTTTGCCGCCGTCATCCGCGAGCCGTTTGCACTATCCACCCTTCAGGAGCGGCAGGAAATCGTAAAGAGGGTGCTCTCCCGTACCGGTTATGGCAAGGTGCTGATGGAGGACATCTTCTGGCAAGGTCTGACCCTGATCGCCATCAACATGAAAAACAACGACCTTCTGGCGCAGTATATCCGCAAGATGGAGCAGCTGCGGGACGGCTTGAACAACGAGGAGGAATAGTGTATGGAAAAGACAGTCATGGATATCCGCAAGGCGCTCATCGAGATGCCGCTCAACTCCATCACCTACCTGGAGATCCCCGAAGAGGACGGCAACTGGCTGGAGCTGGACCGCGTCAAGCTGATGGCGCTGGACACCTTGTTCAAGTCCTACATCCGCGAGTTCGGGCAGCCGGATGAGAGCAACATCACCTGGCAGGAG
>OFMX01000403.1_pt1 | contig 44192 bp, 57 predicted proteins | sample 1541901 | NCBI WGS metagenome assembly OFMX01 (sample SAMN04209222, study PRJEB22552) | human gut metagenome | biome: gut; material: feces | host: Homo sapiens | place: USA: Oklahoma | reverse complement strand
ACTCGCTACCTCCACCTTGGCAAGGTGGCGCTCTACCAGATGAGCTACGGCCGCACATTTCATGTGGTCTGCCGGGGTTTCGCTCCCGGCGACGTTGGCTATTATAGCGTAAAACGCAGGCTTTGTCAACAACAAATTTCCAAAAAATCAGACTTCGATAAATCAATCACTAAGTTCAACAAATTTTCGCCTGATTTTTTGTGTATTTTAGCACAACACAAACAGGCCGTCAAGTTTTGCTTCCTTGCAGCCTCTTTCATTCGTTCAGTTTTCCCAATCCTTTCTTCCCGCCCCGCCTTTCCAGCTATGCGCTCGCTCTCTTATATAATGGTTACTTTACTTTTCGTTATGCGGTCAGCCCCAGTTCCCGCAGGCATTGGCGGAACATGGTCGCCGCACTCTTATACCCGTGAATCTTCCGGGGGTAGTTGTTGATCCAGTTCTCCGTAGCTGCGATTTCTTCCTGGGTCACATTGGCAAAGTTCGTTCCTTTGGGATGACGTCTGCGAATCATGCCATTCACATTCTCATTGCTGCCCCGCTCCCAAGAGGAATACGGGTGGCAGTAGTACACCTTCGTCCGCTGGCCGTCGATCAGGCAGGAACGCTCGATCTCGTCCGCCATTGCGAACTCGGTTCCGTTGTCCACAGTGATGCTCTTATATATAGTGCCGAACTTCTCTGCGCCAAGCTTCCGTTCTATGGCATCCAGTGCCCGCACGGTCGTTTCCGCACGGCGGTTCGGAACGAGGATGATCTTCTCATTCCTGGTCTTGCGCTCGGTCAGCACCAGCAATGCCGCGGTGCTTTTCTTTTTGCCGGAGTATACCGTGTCCATTTCCCAGTGTCCAAATTCTTCCCGGCTCTGGATTTCTTCCGGGCGTTTATCAATGCTTTCTCCTGCCGGCGCACGGGCAGGTTCCTTCTTCTTCACCTTTTTATATTCGTTCTTATGCACGCCATGCCTGGGCAAAGCTACCTGTGTCAGGTTCAGAAACACGCCTTTCTTGATGTAGCTGTAAATGGTAGGAACGGAGATGTGGGTCTTGAATGTCCGTCCTTCTTCCATTGCATAGCCATACACTGCCGCCGGGGAGCAGTCTTTCTCTATAATAGTCTGTTCGATATAAGCTGCCAACTCATGGTCCTTTCCGATTTTAAGGCCCGGTCCTTTTTCTCGGAGGTTTGCTTGATACCTCTGTTCCGCTATATCTGGGCTGTACGTCGGGATCATCTCCCATGTTTTGCCGTCCAGCCTGTCATAGCTGCCCCGTTTTAGTTCCCGGTATACCGTCGAAGGATCAACACGCAACTTTTCCGCTATCTCTCGTGTCCTCATTCCTTCCTTTTTCCACTTCTCAATGCGAAGACGGTCCGTAAAGTTTAGGTGTTTGAACACTCTCACGCCCTGTTCCTCCTTTCAATTCTGGCGTTTCTTTGCATTTCAAGCGTAAAAGATACGATGTGCTGTTGTCAATATGCAGACTTTCCACATTTTTCACTGTTCCTTTGTGCAAAACTTCCAGGCAAAGAAAAAAGCCCCCGCCAGCAACCCTAAAACAGGCTGCCAGCGGGGGCAGATTGCCCCGCTTTTCCTACTTCAACGCCCCGCGTGGAACGCAGGGCTTCGGGAAAAAGCAGAGCTGTGGTCTTATTACAGCTGGTTCTTGTACCGCTTCAAATCCTCGTCGGCTTTCAGTGCCGCTTTGGTGAAGCTGTTATTGAACCAAAAGCCGGGGATCGCCGCGGCGATGGTGAATCCAGCGGACACCAGCTGTTCAATGGTGCTGTTCTCAATGGGCAGGATGGGCTTTCCCATCGCAGAGAGCAGCTGGTTTGCCAGTGCCACCGCGAGGCAGATGGTGCGGGTAACAGTGCCGGCGGAAACAGTCTTCTCGGTGTAGATATGAGCGTTCATAATTCAGTTCTCCTTACTGTCCTGTTCGGACTTCTGCTTCAAAATTTCAATAGCCCCGGTCAACGCCTTTGGGATGGGAATACCCATCAGACCAGCGTTTTCGATGATCGACAAGGTTTCGTTTGCGATAAAGGCAATGACAACGGCGTCCCTGATAAAATTCGATCCCATCACCGTATCGAGGTGGCAAGCCACCAACACGATCAGCAGGGTCACACCTTTACGGCACAGCCCTTTCCATCCTGCCCGAGATTCCAACGCACCGTTTTTGCTCTTGGGGCTGGCATGAAACACACCGGCGACCACCAGCCCCGTGACATAATCCACGGCCATAAAAAGAACCAGCGTGGAAAGTGCTGCATCCCATCCGCCGAACTGACTTGCGATCAGGCTTCCAACCAGTCCAATCATCCCGCACACTCCATTCTTTACTGCGTCACCCATCTGGATTTCACCTCCCGTACATCAACGTGAACGAAACCGTCCGTGTAGTACCGACCAATGCCGCCCTTGCCGGGCAGCAGAGTTTCGGCATAAGCGGCCAGTGCGTCAACCGAAACACCAGCGATCCAGATGTCAGCCGCTTTGCCATAAAGGTGCTGGCTGTGCTTGGATGCTTTCTTCTGCCTTGCGTTGTGGCTGGCGGTGCGGAAAGCACTATTGATATTCACCGCCTTACCGAAGTGATCCCGGATTTTCTGCAGCAGGGTCACAAGCTCGTCGTCGATAAAGATCGGGTCGCTGTGGTCCTTACACTGAAACTCCCGGACGTGAAAGTTCTTGCTCAGAGCTTTGCTCCCGTCCTTTGCATAGGAATAGGCTTTAATCGCCATCTTCAACATCTCCTTCCGGGCGCAGGTCTGCCCCGCACCCTCTCATGCAGCAATCCACCATCAACACGCCGAACTCGGCTCGTTCTGTGGCGGTGTCTGCTCCCATCGTTTCCAGCCTGTCCAGCAGGCTTTCGCAGAGGGTAGGCCAACTTTTATGCTGCATACGGTTCACCCACGATTTCCGCATACTCGTCGGCGGTGATCCAGCCTTTTTTGACGGACTTTGCCACGGTAGCCTTGCTCCAAATGCGGTGATCGTAGTAGCTTTTGACATCGGGGAACTTCTTGCTATGTTCAGTCATATCCATATCACATATCCTCCAGGTCAATATCGCTGTTCATGGCGATGTAATCAAGCTGTGCCCGTACCCGCATTTTGAACAGTTCATCTTCGGACAGTTCCCGCAGGATGAACCACCACTTGCCGTCCGGGTTATCGTGTGTAATCTGCACAAGCTCTGCATCATGCAGGACAGCCGGGTATGCGCACCCAGTCATATCTCCATCACTGGCGGAGATATGCACTTCCGACAAGTTGCCGTCGAACATATCTGCCGTGATCTCGGTCTCTGACTGAAAGTTGTTGCCGCCCAGCGTCAGGTTTTCGATCAATGTGCCATCAGCCAGCGCAACCGTCCATGTCCGTTCTTTTTCCATGTTGGCTCCTTCCCGAACAAGTCCTTATACAAGTTCGTCATATTGCGGATTTGCTGCCTGCTCATGTACTTGTAGTTGGCGCAAATCCATGATTTGTAAGAATTTTCGATTTCCTCATAGGTCATTATCCCGGCTTCCATTTTCCGCTTATAGGCTTTGAGCTTCCGCCGTTCTCTCGTGATAGCTTTTGGGCTGATCTTTCGGATGATCCGCCCATCTTCCTGCAAAGAATAAAGCACTTGCAAATGGCGATACTGGCCGGACAACTTGCAAACACGGGTTTTCTTTTCGTTGATGATGATACCCAGTTTTGCCGCCCACTGTCTTACCCCGGCCATTACCTCTTGCAAATGCTCTTTGCTTTTGTCGATGATGTAAAAATCGTCCGAATATCTTCCATAGCCTTTCACCGCACACACGATCTTGACGTAGTTATCAATGGGCACTGGGAGAAATATTCCTGTGTTTTGTGAAACTTGGTTTCCTATGTCCGCACCCTTTCTCAGCATTTTCTCGCCAGTCAGGGCGGATGCCGGAATGCCAACATTGAGCGTTGAACGCACCTTTTCATGGTACATTTTCTCGATTTCCTCATCTGAGAAACGAGAAGCGTCCAATTCAAAAGTGCGGAATGCCAGCCGCAGCTTGTCCATAACATCCGCCAGTTCTTCCGGGTCTTTGATTTCCCGTGCAAGGTACTGGCCGAACTGCGCCAATGCGATTTCATGTACAATGTTGTCATAGTAGCCGGAGAAGTCCGAGAAGCCGATGCAACCTTCATTGGTGCCCTCCCGCTCATAGTATTTTCGCAGCTGGATTTCAAAGCGGTGCCGATGAAAGGCAACGCCTTTTCCGACCTGCGAGGATGAATTGTCGTACTGTAAATATTTTTGAAGCAGCGGCGTGAGGTATTCGTCGCAGGTAATGTGGTTCACCGCCTTGTCTGCGGTTGCTGCGCTCGTGATATACCGTGCGTGTCCTCTTTCTTTGATGCCAAATTTCAAGCCAGGCTCCGGCTTATATGTGCCGTCTTCCATAGCTTTCTGAATATGCGCAGTTTCGAGCAGATGATTTATCTCGTACAACTGCGTTTTATATTTGAACATCGACGCTTTCATTGCTTTGGTTCCTGCTTCATGGATATAATTTGCATCTGTGTATTTACTCATATTTCCCTGAAATAAACTGTACAATAGCTCCATCGGTCGTAACCGGGAACGTCACAGTTAGTATTTATCGCAGATTTCCTACGAAAGGATGACCTTTCCTTTCACAGAGCCGCACCGGGCCTTGCCCTTTGTGTGGTTGTGAAATCCAAAAGCCCGGCGACGGGGCGGACACCAGCCTCATTCGAGGCGTTGTTGTAGTTGCAATTCCCGTTGTTGTTCGCGTTGGCGAAATAGGCTGCCGAGACAACGTACAAAAGTCACCCTATTGTGTTATTATTTTCCTTCCATCTGTTTGAAACGCTTTGCATCTGATTTCCGCAGAGCTTTAATTTTGTTCACCAGTTCCTCAATTTTCAGAGCCAGCTTCGTGAACTTGTTAAAATCCGCAGGCAGAGCCTCCGCTACATACTGCAATTCGTCCATCAGCATCCAGCAGGCGGCAATGGCCTTGTCGAGTTCCAGCCGTCGCGCGTCCAATTCCAGCTGGCAGCTCGGCCAGATGGAGTTTGCCGCACGGAGGTGGAGCGGAATGTCGCGGGAAAGATCGTGCATTCGCTTCCGCTCCTGCTCGATCAGCCAAAGGTTGAAGTCTTGCTCTTGCTCCCGGATTTGTGCGACTGCCTTTTCTCGCTCCGGGCCTGCAGGGATGTACTTCGTCATGGCTTCGAGGTGTTTTTCAAACTTTGTCCTGCTATACCCAAAGGTGCGGGCAAGTTCCGTCGTAACCTCTTTGCTGATCTCAAGCGCAAGGTGGTGCGCTTCCAGTCTGGAAGGTGTTCGTTTGTGTACTGGTACAGACGTTTTCTTTCACTTCCTGTCCTGCTCTCAATCCCACGGTACAAGCCCGTGGGATGTTCGATCAGCCGATCAGCCCGGCGACGGGGCGGACACCAGCCTCACGCGAGGCGTCGGTGGAGTTGCAACTCCCGCTGGCGCTCGCGCAGGCGAAATAGGCTGCCGAGACAACGTCTCGCAGCCAGCACCAATAACTACGGGTGAAGCTCAACCACGGTGCCAGCCGGAACAGCGGCAGTTGGGATTTGGAGATCGTGTAGTTGTTCGGGATGTCGGTTCCATCAGAAGCGGGTGCAAAAATGTGGCTACCATACATCATGTTCTCATTGGGAAGCTCCACCGTGCTGTCGTACCAGGTACCGCCGGACGGTCTGCCGTTGGAAACGGCGTTCGTCAGATGCTCACGGTGGTTCAGAATGTGGGCAGAGCCAAAGGCAGAATTGAAGGTTGTTTTTGCCTGCGTCAGGCCATTCTTGTACATATCGCTGCCAACATAGCCGCCCTCGGTCGTGTTGCTGGCGTTCATGTGGTAGGTATACAGGTGGTTGCGAGGGATGATGACAACATGGTGCGTGGTGCAGGCTGTGTCACCGCACTGATACCAGTAATCAAAGCCAGCAGCAAGGTAGTCCACGCCGCCGATCTGCCAGTAATCGCCGAGGTAAATGTCCTTGAACGTACCAGCTTTGATAGCCGTGGCCTGCTCTGCGGTCAGGCTGCTGCCAAGGTTCTTTCCGCGATAGATCATGTTGTGAGTGGCAGCATTGTCCATGATGCTGACAGCCTCACCGCCGCCGGGCATAACCAGCGGGCCAGTCAGCGTACCGCCGGACAGAGGCACATAGGTTTCCTTTGCTTCATCTTGCAAAGCCTTTTTGGTATCGTCGATTTTGGTGTTGATCTGTTTAACCTGATCGTTCACCATCTTCACGGACGCAACCGCGCTCGGGTCAACGGTCACTTTGATGTTGGCGATATTGGAAATTGCCATGACACCGAACAGTTCAATTACGAAGTCGCTGTTCTCGGTGTGGGACGGGATTTCAACGCCGCGGTCATCCTGCATGATAAGGAGCAGCGTTTCATCGCCGTCGGCCAGCTTTGCATAAATGCCGACCTGGTGCAGGATATAGCCCGTTTCCACATCGCTGTTCTTGATCTGGATTTTGATGCGCTTGCCCATGTCGCTACCGCTGCTGTCGGCTGCATCCTCAATGCCGAGGATTTTCAAGGTCTGCTTTTCTTCCTGCACATCGGTGAGGGCTGCCAGCGATGCTTCCTCCGTGGTGCCGGAGCCACCCACAGCCTTGGTGATCGTCATCGTTGCACCGGACAAGACCTCAGACATCATACCCGTTCCGACGGTAGTAAAGACAGATTTGTTCCAACTCATGTGTTCATGCCTCCAATTCTGACTTCAATTTGCTGCCTGTATGCAGCAATGCCCGCCGGAGCCAAGGTTGTTGCCTTGTGATCCGCCGGGCGAATATTTCCTTTGATGTAGGCTGTCATCTGCATCCGTATAGCAGCGCAGCCCACCGGGGCGTATGTGGCAGCCTTGTGGTCCTTCGGCCGCAGGATTCCGATGATCTTCGCCGATTCCTGCTGCCGGGTGCCCCACACTCCCGCCTTTGCGTAGGTCGTGGACAGCAATTCACGGGGGCGCATGGTGCCAGCGATGGGCACAGCCACACGCTGGGTTGTACCGTGGTAGCCAGCACCGACGTAGGCAGTGGTCGTATCGTTGAAGATCAGGTAGCTGATTCCTTCCAGATGCGCCGTGCAGCGGCGGGCGTATCCAAGCAGGTCTTCCATTCTCTTGATGGTATAGTATGAGATGTCGGTGTTCTCCGTGATGTTGACACGAAGCCGCCAGTGCCCTGGCGTTCCGCTGTAGTCGTACCACTCCACGATCTCCGAGTTGGGGTAGATTGCTGAGATTGCCTGCTTCACCGCCCATTCAGTTCCGCAGTACCGCCGCACCTCCATGGCCGTCTTGATGACCCGGCGTTTTGTTTCCACCGGGTAATCATCCCGATACCAGTCCACCTTGAACTGAACCGCCAGAACATCCAGCAGGTCTTCCGGCAAAGAATCTATTGCGGTGTAGACGTGGATGCGCTCGATGACTTTCAGTTCTTTTTTCAGCCGCTCCCGATATACTGCGTCAATGACCTTAACCCAGTGCTGCTCTGCAATGCCGGGCGGCAGACCTTCCAAAAGGCCGGTATCACCGATCTTAATCATCTTCGATACCTCCGTAGGTGATCTTGCACTCCGTCACCTTCGACACCTGGATTTTGGACACCACGGTATCAACCGGGGCAGTCAGCCGCGGGCGTTTCGCCCCGGCCTCCCGCACCCGCATGATGAGTTCCGCCGGGTCGATGTCCAAGCCGATTTTTCTTTGCCAGGTCTTGTATTCCTCCACTGCTTTCTCTACGTTCTCCTGGATCAGTCCTGCATTTTTGACATTGCTGGATGCGATGTAATAGGTCAGGTTGATGCTGTACGGCACTTCCTCCGGGGGAACACCGACCACAAGATCACCCATCGGCTTCTTTATGTCTGCAAAGTAGCGTTCCAGCTCTCGGCATTCTTCCTCCGTCGGAAGCCGGCCATCTTTCAGCAGGAAATAGATATAGACCGTGTACCCATCCTCGCAGATAGGCTTTGCGGCGGTGACGTCGCTGCGCCAGCTTCGGGCAAAGTATTCATACAGATCGACCGGGCCAGCCACGGACACATTGGACGGCGCAATGTAGGCACGTTCTGTCAGGGAATCGTCGTCCTCTTTTTCCACGCCGCCGCTGGTTACGGAGGTATTCTCCACCGATGCCACATACGGGATCGGGTCAACCAGCACGTTGATCTCGCCAATGGCAATTCCCGTGCTGTCTGCGCCGGCATCTACCGCCACCGCCGGAACATCCACGGTCAACTTACCAGCCGGAATCTCCGCATACTCGCTCGTGATGAAATACCGTTTGTCTGCCGTCCGGGTTTGCGTTCCTTCCGGGATGATCGTTGCACTCGTCCGGGCAGCGGCCAGCGTGAACCGCAACACCGTGGTGGCATATCCAGCCTGCAGGCGTTCCGTTCCCACGAAAGGAACGAGGTTGTCCAGGTTTGCCCCGGTGCTTGTGGGCAGAAGTTCCGCTTTCAGAGCGTTCGTGGCATACTCGATTGTGTGATGGGATCGGTGCGCCAGTGTAAGCAGGACAAGCCGCGCCTCATTGCACCGTGCCAACGGGGTGCTTTCTGTTCCGTCAAGCTCCTTATCGAACTTTGCATACAGAGCCTTGCAGTCTTCAATGGCTTCTTCCAGCGTTTCAGCACCTTCAACTTCAATGTCGGGGAGATTTTCAAAAGCCTTGATCTTAGACAAGTTCGTACACCACCTTCGGGATCACTTCGCCGCGGACGACGTCGCTTTCCAGCCAGTCAACCCGCACCACCCGTGCCCGCGGCTCAAACTCTGCTGTCTTCTCGGTCACTTCCCGGACATACAGAGCCTTTGCCACTTCGATGGGCTTATCAAGAAAAACGCCCTGGTCAATACCAAGGCTGCGGTCACCCTCCTGGCTTCCAAGAGGGGTGGAGTACAGTGTGCGCAGGCACCGCGCAACATCCTGTATTTCCTCCTGCGTTGCGCTGTCTTCGGACAGGGCAAGCATCGTGTTGCTGATGTCGATCATACATACTCCTTTATTGTCAGGCTCACCTTGCACTGTACCAGCAGGCCGTGTTTTATCACGGCATCCCAGCTTTCACTTACATCGGTGATCCTGAATCGGTTTTCTGACAGCGGGGCAAAGCCGATGATGAAGTAGTGAACCTCACCGTCTTCCGCCATCTGCGTCAAGCGTTTCAGCATCTTGCGCGGATTCACGCCATGGGCGGCATCCAGCAGAATATCGCAGGTGTACTCCTTGAGCTTCGGGCCGACGTACTCCGGCTTCGCCTTGCCGTTGATGACCTTATGCTCAACCCACTCTGCGCCGGTGCTACCCTTGAAGTTGGAGAGGGTCAGCGTCCGCAGGTGCCCCACGGAGAAAATCACATCTCCGAAAATGCCAACATACATTTCCGCACCTCCTTACGTCGGTGGGCTGGTCTGATTGCCCAGGTTGCCCGTGTGCGTGTGGTTTACCAAAGACTTGCCAGACACTACCACGTCGCCACCGCCGCCGGTGATGTTCACCGTTCCGGCACTGGCCGTGATCGTGCTGGCGGACAGTTCCAGCGTTCCGGCAGCCTTGATGGTGATTCCCGCCGGGGAGTTTACCGTCACGGCTCCGCTTTCGCTGATCGTAACGGTTGCGCCGCCCACCTTGATTTCCAGGCTCTTTGCTTCGAGAATGTGCTTCCCGTCCACATGGTCCGTCAGTTCTTTTGCGTTTGCATCAAACTTTCGGTATGCTTGTCCATCCTTGTTGGAGAACTCCTTGCGGTAGATGCCCTTCTTGCCCTCCGCCGGTTTGATTTTCTCGTTCCAGATCGTGCCCATCACCACCGCATCTTCCGGGCTATCCCCGGGGTGCAGCACAAGCACCATATCTTCCACTTCCGGCGTTCGATACTCCCGGTTGGAGAGAAACGGCACCATTTCGGTCACGGTATCGTCACGATCCGGGTAGTGAATCTCGCAAAGGCCGTTCTCGTAGTCGATGGAACTCACATAGCCCACTCTAACTTCGCTCATGCAAATTCCTCCTGTTCCACCTTGCTGGCCTTGACCTGGGTTTTATACCCGCCGGATGGCGAATAGCTATGCTCCATCTCGTCGATGAAGTATTTCCCGGCCATTTTCCCGAAGCCCACCACGTTGATGCACTGCGCCGATGCTCCCACCGGGTAGCCCGGAATCGTGAAGCTGATGGTCGTTGCACCGTGGTTGGCGTTTTTGAGCTTGGCGATCAGCCGGGCTTTTGCGTCTGCCTCACTGCTCACCTTGCCGGAAAGTTTCAGCTGCCGTTCCTCGGTGCCCACCTTGACGTTGATATTGATTTTCTTGGTCTTGTTGGTATAGGTGTACACGCCGCCGGTGTAGGTGCCCGTCAACTTGGTACTCCACTTGAAGCTGCCCCGCTCCACGCACAGCGCGGTCGGATTCCCGGGCGGAGCCGCCTCGTATACCGTCCAGACCGCATCCTTCGCTTTGTACTTCTCCCGGTCATAGACCCACAGCTTTGCAGCGTAGACCTTGATAACCAGGGCGTAGGTGTCGCAGAGGTCCTGCAGGAATGAACTGTCGGTGGCATCCTGTTCCTTGGCGTCAATGTCGTGGTCGTCGCCGTCGAACTCAAAATCCAGCCCGTACCGCCCGGCAATGGTTTCCGCAATTTTCTTCACGCTGGTCTTTTTCCAGGTGAAGGTGCGGTTCCGTTCACTGAAACTGGTATCGTTCGGCTTTGCCACGCCGCCCATTGTCAGGGTGTCCGGGGTGCTGGAAAAGCTCATGTCGTCCAGCACAAATGCTCCGCATTCGGCACTGTAATCCCGGTAGCCGCTGCTCACCCCTCCAATGTTCCAGTCCTTGACTACGATAGTCGGGTAGAGTTTCACGCCCTTTTCCGGCATCCAGTCATTCTTCCACTTGTCGGCTTTGGCATTCACCGTAATACTCACGCTGTCGCTCTGCGATGCTGCGGCATCCGTATACCGAAAACTTTCAATGTCAGGTGCGATCTCTGCCGAAACGTCTTTGTTTTCATATTTCAGTAGGATCGTTGCCTGACGGCCTTTGGGTCTCGCTATTGCAAACACCATGCTCATGCCCCCGCTTTCCACGGCGGCAGGGTGCCGCTCTTTTCAGCCGGGAGAGCCGGTGTTGACAACACCAGCCCGGAATCGAACCGGGTAAATTCGATATACTCAGGATTGGCCTGCATCAGCCAGTCAGCTTTCAACTCGCTGCCGTACACATTGTAGGCAATCTGGTCCCATGTGTCGCCGGACTTCGTTGTGTAATCAAGTGCCATATTGTGTGCGCCTCTTTTCACGTTCGTACCGTTCCACATACTCACAGAACTTTTCATAGCCCTCATCCAGCAGAGAGCGCAGGTCGTTTGCATCCATGCTGCCGTAGATGATGAAGTTCGGAGCGTAAACGTAGGTGTTGCCGCTGGAACTGGTATAGCTTCGCTGATAGCCTCCCGTTCCGCCGGGCTGCCCGGAGCCGGAGTTTGTGCCATTGTCGCCCGTGATGGACGGCACTTCCACCTCCTGCTGGTGATCCCGCAGGTTTTCCAGCATGGCAAGGTTCTGCCGCGTCAAGGCCGCATCGCCCGCCGTCGGGAAGAAGGTGAGGTTGCTCAAATCGTAACCGTCCAAATCAGACAGCCGCTCAAGCTGCGCCTGCGCCACATCTGCCCTTCGAGCAAAGCTCAATGCCTGCTGCACTCTGGAATTATCCAGCACCTTCTGCGCCGTTGCGTTGCCCGATGCCGCTGCACCTTCCAGTGCATCCGCCGCATAGTTGGCAAGTTCCGTCGTGCGCCGGAACGCCACACCGAAGTCAGAGCCTTGGATCATAGCCGATGCAATGGGAACGCCCAGCATCTTGCCAGCCTGCATCCATGTGTCGATGTTCTGCTCACGCTGAGAGCGGCGGAAACTGATGATTGCTTCGGTGCCTGCTTCGCCAGCCAGAGACGGCCCATTGGTAAAGCCGCCGTCCGCAAACTTCGGCAGGGCCACTTCGGTCAGGTTGAAGCCGAACCGCTTTCCGCCCAGAGCGGGCACCCAATCGGGAACCGTGAAGTTGATCTTGTTCAGTGTGCGGATGATTGCGTTCACCACGTTCACCACAACGCCGACAATGCCCTTCACCAGCCCGATGATGCCCAGTACCACAGGCTCCGCCACCGGCAGCAGCTTACCGATCACGTCAATTACCGTCTTGATGGCATTCACAAGAACTGTGCCCACCAGACTGACGACGGTAGAAAGCAGCGGCATGACCGCCGGGATGCCCTGGTTCACAACAAAGCCGAACACCTCAACCAACAGCGGTTTGATGTGGTTCGCGCCGAGGTCTACGATCTGGCTGAATACCCCCGCAAAGGACTGGATCAGCGGCATGACCGTCTGGATGGCAGGCATTGCCGCCGAGAACACGTCGCCCAGATTCAGGCCGCCGATGTTGAAGCCAGACAATTTCTGCTGAATGCTCTGTAGCCCTTCCGGGGTAGTGAGCTGGCCGAAAACCTGCTTGATCGTGTCTCCAATGCCAGAGATTTTCCCGGTGAACGCATCAAAGACGGCAAGGCCACCCTCGCCAAATATCTGGCCGACGATGTTCCGCACATCTTCAAAATGGTCGCCCAGCAGGGAGACCACCGCAACCATGGTTCCAAGGCTTGTAATCGCCGGGCCGAAGGTTCCAAGCAGTGACATAAAGCCGCCGCCCATCTTTCCGAAAATGCCCAACGTCTTCATTCCTGCACCCGGAAGATTCAGACCATTTTTTCCAAATGCGGCACTCAAACCTGCTCCAAAGAATCCCCTTATGGTTGGATTCTTGGAGTTTACCACTGCTTTCATTGCGTTTTGAGCATTGGCCGGGATGTTCGCCACGTTCCCGATATACTGAGATACAGCACTGATTCTGTCGGTTGCAGACTGTACTTTCTTTTTCCTTCCGCTCAACAGATTCTTTTGGTCGAAGATTCCCATGACACCGCCAGCGATAGACCCTAGCTTGCCAGCAACACCTTTTCCGCCAGCAGCCGTCTTTCCAGTGGATGTGCCCATTTGAATCGCCTGCCACGCATTGCCCTGTTTATGTGCAAGGTTCCATCCTCCCTTCATTAACCCCCATCCGCCTTTCACAGCGTTCTGGAAAAGGCTGGTCGGACTGAGCAGCCCCATCAGGTTGCCGACGGTGATTCCGCCGAATCGTCCGCCGGGTGCGCCGCTGGCCTTGCCGCCCAGCGTCAGGTTCTTCACCACGCTCAGCGCAGTGCTTCCCGCGCTGTATGCAGTAGGAGCCATGCTCATAGCGGCCAGCGTTGCCAGAATTGCACCGATTGCGCCTGCGGCTTCCGGGCCGTGGTCGGTCAGGTAGTCAATACCCTGCTGAATCCATGGCAATGCTCCCTGTACCGCCCCGCCGATGCCTTCAACTGCCGTGCGCAGCAGGGGCAGGATGGAGTTTGCCAGATTGGACAGGTCGGGCAAACTCTCGTCGATTCCCTTGTAGATGTCCAGCTGTAGGCGGGTCAGTTCCTTTTGCGCTGGTAAGAGCTGCTCTCCAAGGTCTTGCATCAGCACAGTCTTGGCGTTATCCCGCATGGTGCGCAGGCTTTCTTCCGTTCCCGTGTTGATGGCAAACTCCCGCTCCATGCTGTTCGCATAAGCCGCCTCATCGCTGACTTCCGATAGGGTCTTCATCAGCAGATCAAGGTTGTTCGTTACCTTTGCCGATCCTTCAACTGCCCATTGGTTGAACAACGTGTTCAGCGCAGCGATTTTCCGTTCATCCGGCAGCTGGTTGACAGCACCGAAAACCTTCATCAAAGTTCCCGTGCCATCCTTCTGCATTGACTTTGCAACGCCCTCTGCCGTAAATCCCAGTTCTTCCCACATCTCCTTTTGAGCTTTCGTTGCACTTCTGCCCTTGGAAATGTTGGTATAGATTCTGGAAATCGTAGTGCCGGTACGTTCCGTATCAACGCCAGTAGCCTGCATCGCCGTTGCAATGGCCGCAGTGGTCGAGGGGTCAACACCGGCAAGCTGACCGATGGAAGCTGATTTGTTCACACTGGATGCAATTTCCGCCGCCGTGGTTGCGTTATTGGCACCCAAATAGTTAATCTGATTCATCAGCCGCATAACATCGTCGTGGGAGTAATTGACCTTGTTTCCGTCAGCATCTCTCTTTGTGAAAGACGCTTCCCACTTCGCCATGTAGTCACCGGCGGTCTGGTCGTCCAAATCCATTGCCGTGGCTGCCACAGCGGTATCACGGAGGATACCAGTCTGGGTTTGCTCAGTCACGTCCTTGCCGGACTGACCCAGTGCAGCACTCATGGTCGTAAGCTGCTCTGTGGTGCGGGGGATGTCCATACTAAGCCGCTGGACGTAGTTCTCCATATCGGAGTAGTTCTGCTTGAACGTCTTCCCGTTATCGGCTATCGCATCGGACACCTTACCGCTGGCATCTGCCAGGCCGTTCACATAGCGCACGACCGGGGCCATCTGCGCTTCCAGCTTTGATGCTTCGTTCGTCACCTGCTTCATGCCTACCAGCACACTGCCTGTCAGCGTAGCGGCCAGCCCAAGCCCAGCCTTGCCGATAAGCCCCACCGTGTTGGCTACCGTACTCGCAAGAGAATTGGTTGTCCGCAGCCCGCCCGTCAGGGAGTTTGTCAGCCCCTTCACCTGGCTTATGCTTTTCGCCAGAGATGGATCGACCTTGCCCATAATGCGGATGCTGAGGTCTAACGCGCCATTTCCTGCCATACCTCGGACACCTCCTCACACAGCTGGATCAATTCTTTCCGCGGCATTGAAAGATAGTCGGTCATGTTAGAGTGTGTGGCAATAGACAGCTGAATTGCCGCCCGGCGCAGAGCCTTGGCTCCACCCTTTACTCGAAAAAATCAGCATCCACGGCATCACGCAGTTTTGCCGCCTCGCACAGGGGCAGACCCGTGAAAAAGTCCACCGGGTAGCCGGTGCCCATGCTGGCGATGATGCACACATAGGCATAGTTGTGCCCGGTGTTCACCGGGGTAAAGCCATAACCCACCAGGCGATTCTCCGCCATGGATTCACTCATAGTGTTCAGTTCGCCTACGCCGGACAGATCGACGCTCTCAAAGGTTTTTCCTTTGATGTCGGCTTTTTCCTCACCGTTGTAGGTGTAGGGCGCGTCGAACTTGACGATATGCTTGGCGGGGTCGCTCTTGGTCTTGGCGTTCAGACTCAGCAGGATCGCCGTCTGCACCTGCTTGATCTTGGCGCGTGGCATGAGCTTGAAGAACTCAACGGGCTTGCCACTGGCCTTGGTCGCCATCTCCTGTGCAAAGGACGTGGTCGCTTCCAGTGCAGCCAGAGAAGCAAGCTCGTTGGCGAGGTTCTTCTGGATGTCGATCATATCCTGGATCGTCAGCTTATCCATGCCGGAGAGGTCAACCTCGGTGTACTCGGTGCCCTCGAAGCTGTACGGTTTTGCGAACTTAACGATATTGCTCATCTTGATGTTCCTTTCTCTAAAAAGAATCAGCCGCCCCACGGTGGAGCGGCTGAATTTCCAACTTATCAGATCAGAGCGTTTACTTCGGCGAGGATGTCCTCACCATCAACATAGTAGCGGCCAGCGTACTTGTCGATGTCGATGACGGTCACGCCGTCGATCTCGACGAGATAGCGGGTCACTTCCAACGTGGTGGAACTGTCCATGGTGGATGCCCGCTTCAGCTTGCCGGGGTCAAGCTCTTTCGGCTTGCCGCCCAGCACAATGCGCAGGCCCTTGTAAGTATAACCACCATCTTTGTCCTCGTTCTGCATAGCGGCGCGAAGGGTAATCTGCACAGAGCGGCCAGGATGCAGCATTTTGGTGGCATAGCTGTACAGCGTGTTCCAAGTCAGAGTAGCTTCCATGCTCTCAAACTGACCCGGCACAGGACTGTCAACGTCGCCGCCGATACCCATGCCGTTGACGGTGGTTGTCTTGTTTTTGATCTTGGGCAGCGTGACTTCATCTGCCAAGCCGATCATCTTGTCGTCCCCGGTGTAGGCATTGTAATTATTAACGACCTGGGGGACGAGGTTGCTCGAAATATTCAGGCTCATCGTTCATATCCTCCTATCACAGATTCAGGGCAGTAACGAGCGAGGATGCCTCATACTCCATCGTGACATTCACCTGTTTCAGAGGCGGGAACGGAGTGCAGTAGAGGTAGAAGTGGTAGTGACCCGCTACCAGTTCCGCAGCGGTGTTTTTCTCGGTGTCAGCTACCATGCGATAGCTTGCGCAGGCTTCCTCGGAAACGTACTTGCTGCCCTTCATGTTCTCGCTGTCAATGATGGACTGCAGCCGCTTGGGGTTCATGGGCTTGTCCAACTTGCTCATGTTGTCCAGAACAAAGCTGGTCCATGCGTAGTTGAAGAAGCGGCGGATACACAGGAACATATCCTTCGGGTCGGTGTTTTTCGGGTAGGCTGCAGTTTCATTGCCCCAAATTACAAAGTCGGTGCCGGAGCGGATGAAGGTTGCAATGCCCAAGTCGTTCAGGAAGGTGCCCTGTTCCTGATCCATCAGCACTTCCGTGCCGTCTTCCAGACAGGCGGCAGAGATGGGAATTGTGACATTGGAAGGGCTTGCAACGGGGCGGTCGCCGTTTTGACTGTCGTTGTACACGGTCGCCGCTGCCGCCATGGAACTTCCGCTGTACACGGTTTCGCCAACCTTGACGTACAGCCACAGGGCGTATGCCTCGCGGGAGGTCGCCGTCTGCTTCGTCTTCTGCTCCGCAACATCGGTGTACTTCTGTGCGCCGTCAGCACTGCAGTCCAGGTCGATGAAGCACACGGCATTGAACAGGCCATTGATCTTGCGGCACTTGGCCTGCAGCGCAGCGCAGACCTGTGCGTTTTTGGAGAAACGCGGGGCCAGCAGGATGCCGGGTGCCTTGCTCAGTTTGGGGTAGACCTGGCGAACCACCTCAAGTCCAGTTTCCGCACCAGTAGCAGCATTCACGCCACCAACAATATCATCAGCGGTAACTTTGGACGCATCCAGGATGGAGCCGGAAACGGTCAGCGTGGTTGCTCCATCGCCTGCACCGCCGATGATAAGCGCAAGGCTCACAGTGCCGTCATTGTTGAAGCTGGCGATGTAGTCCACATCCGCCGTCAGCGTGGTGGTGTCTTTCTTCACCACCAGCTTTTCCAGCAGAATGCCCACTTTGTCGATCTCAGCAACGCCATCATTGACCTGCACAGAGGTTTCGTCCAGGGCGGTGATGTGCTTCTTGTTTTTCGGATCAAGAACATTGATTACGACGATAGGTGCAGTGCCAACCACCTGGAAGTTGGCGGAGATTGCCTCGCAAAGGGTGTACTTTGCAAAATCGCTGGACCAGCCCACCGCTGCCACAGCCTCCTTGTAGGTGCTGACGTACAGCGGGGTGTTTACTGCCGCCGCCGGGTTTGCCAGCTGGTTGACAGGGGCAGTGCCAACGATGATCTGTAAGCCAGAGCTGACCTGTACCGGCGCGGAAACGCTGGTGGTCGCTTCGGTCAGATTAAAGCCATGAGAAACAGCCATAGTTCACATCCTCCTTACTCTGCTGCCGCAGTGTTCGTGACAGCATCTTTCAGCAGAGCATCCGCCCGCTGATAGAGGGTGTTCTCCCTGGTGCCGTCCTGCTCGACCTTCACCCGCATCTCTGCGAACTTCTCACGGGGAACCGTCAAGGCTTTCAGCACAGGGATTGCCTCCATCTTCTCCGCCAGCTTCGCGGGCACACCGCCCACAAAAACGGTGTACTGCGGAGCCAGACCTTTGATGGTCGGGCCACAGTACACCACAGCTTCCTCCTGCACCGCCGCGGCTTTCTTTGCCGCCGCAGTGGTTTTCTTTTCGTCACTCATATCAGAGCCTCCACTTCTTCATTTTTCAAACCATTCGGGGTTTTGCAAATGAGGTTCACGATTCCCCAATAGTAGTAATCCGCGTCATCGTCCGAAAGCTCCCATTTCCTGGGGTATGACACTTCAAAAGCACCGCCGAAAATCGGCTTCCGCTTGAAGTGCTGCATAATAGTTTCTTTCACGTTCACGGTGTCTACATACCCTTGTCGGTCAATTCCGCGGTCATAGCAGCAGATCACAAGCTGCAACAGGACAAGTTGCGGGTCATGCTCGTTGTCCTGTTCGCCGCTGCTCTCGATTACGATGATGCATGGGTAAGGGGAATCGTTTGTATCCGCCTCATCATCGTCGGTCGTCTGGATCGGCAGGAACTGCTTGAAGATTTGCAGGGGTTTGGGGCTTTCCTGCCCGCCAAACGTCATTCCCCGGAAAAGTTCAGTCAATTCGTCGATCATGGCCTGCTGGCACATCTCGCTGGTATATCCAGCGATTTTCTCCGCCATATCAGATCACGCCCTTTCGCTTCGCATTGGCAATCAACTGCCGAACGCGCCGTTCGGTGTTGTCCTGCAACATCTGCTCCACTGTCTGTTCCTGCATCTCCCACACAGTATGGTGCATGGCAGAGCCAGAAGGGCTGGGCATCGTCACAAGTTTCTCATTGGGCTTCCAGCGTTTCTTGCCGCTGGCGGTATAGTCTTTGTCAGCCGGTACGCCAAGCTGCCGCTGAACCATACCGATATGCCCAGACTGGAATTTCACAAGGAAGCCCTTGCTCTTGCTGCTCGTGCCGCCAAGGTCAATCATCGGGCTGCCTTTCAGGACGTGTGCCTGGAAAAATGGCGGCGCATTGCGGACAGATGGACCCATATAGGGTTTTGTGGGGCTGGTTCGGAAATAGCCCAGGTCTGCCCGGAATGCGCCGGGGTCGTTTTTCATAATGGCAAGGATTGCCGCCGGGCGGCGGTTTGTGGCTTTCTGCCTTTGGCGCAGGTCTTCGATCATGCGCTTTCCGGCAGCATTGAGATCATACCGTTCCTTCACTTCCTGCAGCATCACCTTTCGGGTCTGCCGCGCCGTGGTGTTGATCGCCACTTTCAGTGCCGCCGGGGTTTTGTCCGCCAGCACTCCGAGGGCACGGGCAACCTGTTCATCGTCGATAGACAGCGTGGTGCTGGAAGCATCGTAGCTGGTTTTGAAGTAGGCCACTTATCTCACCCTCTCACGCGCTCAAGCTCCATGCGGTATACGCCTGCTTTCAGAGAGCAGGATTTGATCTTGTAATCCCGCTTCTTATCCAGCGTTATGAGCTTATCGTTCTTCGGCATAGGGCCGTAGTCCTCCTTCTTGACATACAAGAGCAGGTCAGCCTTGTACATTCCCTGGTCGAAGCTCTGCTTTGCGCCGCCTTCCCAGTGTGCTGCACGTTCGGTCACGCCGGGGTGCTGGGTAATGCAGGCCATTTCTTTCCCGTCGATGTAGCGTTTCTCGGCGAACTCGTCCAGGTTAAAGAAAACGGTCTGCACATCCTGCGCCACAAAGTCCTTGAACGTGGGCAGCTGCAATGGGGTGTCGGGTGTGCCGTACTTGTCATCCACGTCCAGCATGGTCTTAGCAGACCTCCGCAACGAGCCAGCTGTCCACCTTGTCAGGAATCGTCAGCGGGCGGGTCTGCAGTTCGAGAATCATACGGTCAGGACCGTGCTTCACATAGGTACGCAGCAGGCGCGGGGTCTGTGCGGTGATGGTGCGCTTGGTGTCGTCGATGTACGAGGTCAGCGCATAAGCCCGCATAAAGCCCGGATTAGACGGCAGCAGAGCGACCTTGTTGTCGTCCACCAGCCGCTTGGTGACGGGGTTGGCCGGATCAGTCCAGTTGTCCAGATAGACTTCGCCGTAGCTGTAGATGTCCAGGTTGGGCTTGTTCAGGTGACCGATGTAACGCACACCGTTGGGCAGGTCCTTGGGGTCAATCTTACCCAGTTCGATGCGACGGTTGTCCAGCATCTTCTGCACCTCGGCATCTGCCAGGAAGTTCCGCAGGGCAGTCTTGCCCATGACGGCGTGATCCACATTGGCAAAGCCGTTCGTCAGCACCTGATCCACCCAGTCTTCCAGATCGTCCAGCGGCTTTGCGGCAGACTTGCCCCACTGCTTGGTTCCTTCCAGCTTTACCTTGTTGGTGAAGCCGAAGTCGATGACCTTACTCACACCGTTGCCGATAATGGGAATCTGGCCGTCCATGATGGTCTTGACGGCCATCCACTCCTCGCGGCGGGTAGCAGCATCGTCCAGACGCTTATAGTCCTCGATCAGCTGCTGTGCGGCGCGTTCCTCCGGGGTCTTGCCGGAGTACAGGTCTTCGCCGGGTGCGCGCTCCAGAGCATCATTGGCGGTGGTGATCGTCAGCGGGTTGATGAGGGGCGGGGTAAAGCTCTCGGTCTTGTAGCCCTGATCGCGGAGTACCTGACCGCCCACCAGCGGATGCACGAAAGATGCCATCTGGCGGTCACCCTTCACGATGTCGATGTCCACACCCTTGGTCGGGAAGGTCTTGATGTTGCTGAAATAGGTATCAAGGAAGAAGGTATGCACCGGGGGAGTGGTGCGCACGACCTCTGCCAGATACCGGGGATCGTAAATGCTTACTTCGTTAGCCATAGCTTTTTATCCTCCTATCACTTCAGGAAAATGCCCAGGTTGCGCAGGGCAACTTCGATGTCCGCTGCTTTCACGCCCTCGGGCAGCACCAGCGCATCGGCGAAGAACTCACCCGTCAGATAAACAGGAACTTCCTCACCCGCTTCGGCACTGTCTGCGGTAATGCCGTACAGCCCGGTAACGGACAGAGGATTGCTGCCGTCCACCTTTGCGATGGGCTTCACCTCGTCACTGTCCAGCAGAACCGGGGCGTGTGCTGCAACTGCTGCGCTTGCCTTTTTGGTGGCCTTGGCAATGCCAATGGTCGCGCCGGCAAGGAAATACTCCGGCGCAGTGCTGAACGTCTTCTTTTCCAGATCCATGCTCATAGCCTTGTCCTCCTTACTTCACGCCGTTCACCTTGTGGATGGCATCCAGCAGGGCGTTGCCCTTTGCGTTCTCCGGCTCAACATCTGCGGGCGGCGGGTTGCCGATGGCGTTTGCGCCAGAGTTCTGTGCTGCGGCCTGCGCCTGTGCCAGGTAGGTCTTGCTCTGCGTCTGCTGCTTGGCCTTCATGTTGGCGATGACGGTCTTGGCATAGGATGCAGAATCCACCGGCTTGGTGAACTTGGCTTCCTCCGCCTGATCCTCGGTGCCCGGGATCGTGATGGCCTCGATTTCTTGAATGCGGGTGCGCTCTGCAACGGCGGCATCATTCTCGATCTGCGCCACCATATCAGGGTACGCCTTGCGGAGATCATCCTTGGTCTTGATTTCCATGTCTTTTACCTCCCCATGGTCGTTGTGTTCCGGCGGTTCCGCCGGGTGGTTATTTTCAGGCCGGACGGTGGGCGGTTTAGCCTTTGCCCGGTTTCTGACAAATTCGGGTGCCTCGTTGAAAGGCAGGTGGGTGCCGACGCTGTTGACGAACAGGATGCCGTTGCGGTTCTCCACCACAGCGTCTTCCTCAGCGTCGTCCACCTCGTCCACAAAGCCGTTTTCCTTGGCTTCGTCTGCCGTCCACCAGTTTGTTTCATCCATCCACTTTGCGCACTCATCCGCATCATGGCCGGTCTTTTTGGCATACAGAGATACAATGCTCTCCCTGGTAGCATCCAGAGCTTTCAGGTAGTTCCGCATCTCGTCCGCCGTCAGATACCCGCACAGCCCCATGCTGACCGGGTGGACCATGTAGGTGCTGTCCGCTGCTGCCACCACCTTGTCGGCGTGGCAGGCAACGATGGTGGCGGCACTGGCGCACAGGCCGTCGATGTGGGCGGTCACAGTGGCAGCATTGCGGGCCAGCTGATTGCCAATGGCCTGAGCTGCAAAAACATCACCTCCGCCGGAGTTGATGTACACGGTGATTTCGGTCACATCGCCCAGAGCGGCGAGATCGTCCGCAAACTGTTTCGGGGTAACTTCATCACCCCACCAGCTCGTTTCAGAAATATCGCCGTAAAGAAAAAGCTCCGCTTTCTGGCTGTCAGCCAGATTGCAGAACTTCCAGAACTTGTTATTTGTCGTCTTCGGGGTCGTCTTGGAACTGGGTTTGCCCATCGCACCCTACCTCCTTTATTTTCTCCATTTCGGACTTGCGCTGGCGCATATTTGCCCGCCAGCTTCCGCCGGTCATCTGCGCAGTTTCCTGCTCGGCAGTGCTGATTCCCTTGTCCATGCGCAGGATCGCCGCCTCGATTTCCTTCTTGGCGTCAAGGTTCGTCCGAGCAGGTCCGTTCCATATGCAGCCCGTATAGGCTTTTGCAATGGCCGGGTCATCAAAAAAGCCCGGGGCATTGATACGCCCACGGGCTACCGCCTCGGCAAACCACTTCTCGTAAGTTGGTTGGCAGAAATCGTCTGCAAAGCTATCCCGCATCACCCCGCACGTCCTCCAAAATTCATTGAGGGAGCCTCTGGATGCAGAATAGTTGGAGCTGAATTTCTTGTACAGCACTTCACTTGGCACTTCGATTCCCGTTGCAACCTGATTCGACATTGCCGACATAAAGCCGTCGTATGTCGTGGTCGGGTGCTTCGGGTCGATCAGGTTCGCCTTTTCGCCCGGGGCGAGATCAAACACCGCCGCCGGGCCAAGGTTGATTGCCAGTTCATCGGGAGGGGTATTCGGATCAGCAGCTTTATCCTGCGGTTCTTCGCCAAACGGTGCCTGGTTCGTTTCTGCATCTCGCTGGATGAACAGCGTTGCAGACGACGAAACAATGGCCGCCGCCAGTTCCGCTTCCGTGTACCGCCCCATCTGTTTCAGAGTGGGCAATACCGGGGCAAGGATCGGAACGCCCCGCCGCTGCCCGGCGCGTTCTCTCTGCGTGATGCACAGGATGTTCGGTGCGCCAGTTGCCGGGTCGTGGGCTTCTACTCGGTTCCATGCCAGCGGCACCGGGTTGTCATATTCCAGCGGGTGCCGATTGGCGACCCAGTAAGCGATTATTTCTCCGGCCTCATTTGTTTCCACGCCCTGTACGATCTGGAACACATCTTCGCCGCCCACCTTGCAGGGTGCCAGTCGGTCCGAACGCCCAGGGCTGCACACCTGGTCCGCTTCGATCAAGCGCAGCTGCAAAGCATACGGCCAGTTCGGGCGTTCTCTGTACTGGACTGCGGCAAAAGCGTCACCGTTCATCAGAAAACTGGTGAACGCCAATGTCTGCATCCGCCAGAAATTGTCCATGCCGCTTGCATCGCAAGCCGTGCTGTCTGCCCAGAGATTAAATTCCCGGGTGATCTGCGCTTGCAGCTGGTCTGCCTGTTCTTCGGTCAGATGCAGATAATCTGCATCGACCTGCGGCGTTGGCACAAGACCAGACCCCACTACGTTGGTGCGCAAAGTCTTCAATGCGCCAGCCGCCAGAGGGATACCCATGTAAGCATCCCGGCTCCGCTTGCGCAGGGTATCAAGGTTGTCCTCGATGTCCTCTTTTGACGATCCGCCGCCGACGCGCCAGCTGCGCATGGCTCTGGACGTATGGGATGCGCCATAGTTTCCATAGCCCGTGCCGTTGTTCAGGATGGACAGGGCTGCTCTGGCCGTGGCGCGTCGATAGCCCGCAATGGGGGAAACCGCCGCGATTGCCTTATCCAGAATATTTACCATGGTTCCCACCGTCCTTACACATCATGCGGGGCGAAATGGTAGATACGGTTTCTGCCCCGCCCCTGTTCCTCCCGCTCGGCTTCTGCCACCTTGCCCTCCCAAAAGGAAATGCTTTCCCGGATTTGTTTCAGGCTGGCGCGGGTAAGCTGCATCTGCTCGATCTGGTAGCTCTGGCCGGTAGAAACTGCTTCCTCCGCCTTGAGCCACATCTCCAAATGCTGCTTTGCGATTTCTTTTGATATGATCGACATCGGTTAAATTCCTCCCGATCTTCTTCTGCGGTACTGGTGCTGCGGCTTTGCCGGTCGCGGTGCATCCTCGCCCGGGATTTCCAGGCCGGGGGGATTGCTGATTTCCAGCGCGGCGGTGGCATAGTTTCTGATGTCAAAAGCCTCATTGCGCTTCTGCGCCGGGTCTTTCAGCTCCCACCGTTCCACCTTGCGCCCGCCTTTCCAGCGGGTCACTTTATGCTCTGCGGTCAGCATCTTGAAATAAGCCTCGTCATAGCCTGCATCCTCTGCCGCCGGAAAGTGGCAGTAGTTCGGACCCTTGATAAGCACTTTCAACCGGGCAAGCACGGCATTTTTGCCGGTGTCAACGCCCAGCACAAAAAGCTCACCGCCGACGCGGTTATTCTTGGTCGGGTTTCGGATGTAGGGTACATCCATACCGCCGCGGCCTTTGATTGCCCAAATGTGGCGGTCTTCCCGCTCTTTGCAAAATCTGATGACCTGATCCGGGAAATGTCCGCCGCTGTCCATGCAGGCCGCACGGATGGAAAGCTCTGTGCCATCCCGCTTCTTCCATGTGGTGGAAAGGAAATCGTCAAGGTCAGCCCATACCTGGCCCCGTTTCAGGTCGCCGTAAATACGTTGGTATCGGATGCCCCAGCTTTCCTTGCCGATACCCCAGCCCACGACTTCCGCCTCAAAGCGGTTGTCTTGGGTATCAATGCCGCAAGTCAAGTAGAGAACGCCGTCGGGCACCTCGGCCTCGTAGAACTCGCGGCGGTCGATCAGGGCGGTGGTTTCTACCGTTTCGCCCTGTTCCTCCCACGGCAAACCCAGGTTCGTGTTCACGAAGACCTGCATCTTCTCGTAGTCGCCCCGGGAAGCGTCCAGATCAGCCGCAATGAATTTCTCGACGATCTCATTCCAGCCGCAGAGCGTTGACCCCATTTTGTTCATGTGGAAGCCCCGGACTTTCCGTTCAGGGTGTGCCGCCACCCACTTGCCGTGGATGCTGTTTTTCTTCCACCTGAACTCATTATCCAGGCACCCACATTCAGCGCAGCGGTATTGTACGCCGCCCTTCGGCCACTTCTCCTTGTCGAACACCATCCCATCCCACACAAAAGGCTGGTACTTGCCGCAGTTTGGGCAAGGGATGTTCCATTCCTCCTGTGTGGAAGCGTTGAACTCGTCCAGGATACGGCTGCTGGCTTTGGTGGTCGGGGTGGAAACCAGCACCGTTTTGTGATCCCAGTAGGTAGTCTGGCGTTCCTCGGCCAGCATGATCGGGTCGCCCTCTTTGCCAGCACTGGCTTTGTAGGCGTCCACCTCGTCCGCCAGCAGCACCTTGATGGGGCGGCCACGGAGATCGGTCGGCGAGTTTGCGCCGATGATCGTCAGCTGTCCGCCGGGGAAATTTTTCTTGGTGATAGTGTTGCCGGAGTAGCGGCTTTTGTTGTCCACCAGCCCCCGGAGAATCGGCGTATCCCGGATCATGGTTGCCAAACGGTCTTTTGAAAAGCTCTCGCCCAGGTTCACGGTGGGCTGCACGATCATAATGGGAGCCGGGTAGTAACTCATGTAGAAGCCGACGGTGTTGAGAATCAGCCCCTCCGTTTTCCCGGCCTGGGCGCACATCATCGCCACCACCTTGCGGATATGGACATCGCCGATTGCGTCCATGATTTCCCTCTGAAAGGGGGCGTTGTCGGTGTTCCACTGGCCTTTTGCCGAAGACGCTTCGGCGGACAGGCGGCGGTATTTATCCGCCCACTGGCTCAGTGTCAGGTTCGGGGGCGGTTTCAGCGTTCCCAGGACCCGCTCGAACAGCTGCAGCGTCTGCGGTTCCATGTGAATCATCGCCATTGCCGCTGCCTCCCTTTTTGACGCACTGCCGGAACGGGCAGAACGCCGTGATCTCGTTCAGCCGGGTGCCCCATACACAGCCCCGGCATTTATTCTTCCTGCTCATCTTCGGCAGCCTCCCCCTCGGGTGCTTGCAGGGCAATATCGGGATCAGACAGTTCCACCAGTGCCTCTTGGATGGCCTTGCGCAGGATGTCGCTGGCATCCGCCGGGTCGGTCAGCTGGGCCATGGTGTCCGCATACTTGGTCGGGATGGCTTCCAGCCTGTCCTTGAAATTTGCAAAGGCGGTCTTCAAGCCGTTCTCGATGTCCTCCGTGCGGTGGAGGTTTCCCTTGGCTTCCTCCATCTTCATCTTCTCGATCTTGCCCCGGGTTTCCTCCCGGTCCGCCCGGGCAGCGGCCAACCGGGATTGGTCGTCCTTGGTGCCGCCGGTCTTGTAGGCGACGTACTGCCGCGCCACTGTTTTCAGGTTGAAAATGCCCGGGCGTTCCTCGGTCAGCACTCCTTCATCCCGCAGTTCCCGCACCCGGCGTTCCGTCAGGTTCAGGCAATCCGCGATTCCCTTAGTCGTGAACAAGGCCATCTCTGTCACCGTCCTCCGGCACTTCGCCCGTTGCTCTGATCCGCAGCAGCTCCAACCGCTGCTTTTCCAGTTCCATGCGGCGGTCGGCTTCCTCTGCCGCCCGCAGCGCACCCGCAACAGCAGCAATGCGCCCCTGGGTCTTGTACAAGGCATCCTGCAATTTCAGAATGCGGGCAAAGGGAGTATCACGGCTGTACATTCCCATGGTCTGCACCTTGCCGTCTTCCTTCTTGCCACCCTTCCCGGTCTTGCCCGGAACACGCATATCCAGCACGCTGGATGTTATCAGCGTGTCCGGGTCCATGTCCTCGTACTCTTTGATCTTTTCCAGAATCTTCAGCTCCCGCAGTTTGAGAAGACCCATCTCATGCTGCAGGGCTTCCACGCCGTTCCGGGGTGCATCATCAAAGGCTCCCTGTTCCGCCGGGGTGAGCTTATCAAAAAAAATTCGGGAATAGGCACCGTCCTTCTCGGCGTTCAGGTTGCCCGCCGGTGCCCCGCCGCCGGAGTTGCCCGCGGCGTTCTGGTTTCCCGGTTGTCCGCCGGGCTTCCTGTCGGTGGGAGTATCCCACCCGTCTTTCGACTTCCACCGCCGGACAGTATCGTACTTGAGGTGCAGATCATCCGCCAGCTGCCGGAGATTGACTTCGCCGCCCTTTTTCTTCCGGGCCATGTACTCAGCGCGGGCGGCCTCTCGCTCATCGCTTCGCCTTGCCATTTATGACCCCTCCGTTTTCGAGCAATAAAAAATGCCCTGCCAGACAAAAAGTCTGACAGAGCATCTATGTGGTGCCGCCGGTCCTGCGGCACACCCGGATATGAGAAAAGCCCCTCGGTGCTTCCACCGTGGGGCTTCTTCCATAAATCCACTGTACCAATTATACCACTAAAAACGTCTCATAGTGTCTCATCTTTTGCCCCAAAAGGCTGTTTCGGGGCTTGCAAATGTAAACATTCTGTGAACTTCACCCCCTGCAAGATGGTTCCTCCCGATTTTGTTGCCCTCAACCAAATCGCTGTCGGGATGTTTTGGCGGCACCGACAAATCATCAGCCGCTTACAAACTGTAAGCAGCCACCATTTTGTTGGCTCCACCAATATGGTATGCACCATCCCGGTGCCGCCACCGCCATGGTGCCCAAATCCCTGAAATTTTTGACCCGCCCCCTTATTTTTCTGGCCGGAGGGTGGGAAGCCCTCCAAAAAAATTGACACCTAGAAAACTTTTGGGGCTTCGGAACCCGCATTCGCCCCGCCCCCGGGGGGCAGTACCTTGCTCATCGGGGCGGCCGCGGGGCCGGAGGGGGCCGAGGCCGGGCCGGAGAAGGAAGGGGGCAGGGGGATAGATAAGGCGAGTTCTATCTCTCTAGGTCTAAGCCCTAAGCCTAAAGCCATATCCCGTTAGGTGGAGAATCTGACCCCTCTGGCGTTTGGCTGGCGGCGGGGTGCTGGCGGGCTGGCGGCTGGCGTTGTCGGTAGGTCTGGCAGGGGTGCGGGCAGCAGGGCGGCGGGGTCATCAGGGCGGCGGCGGGGTCCGGCTGGAAGGAGCAGCCCGGGCAGGTGATCGGGTGGGCGGTCCGCTGCTCATCGGGCAGGCCGACACCACCCAGGCCGGGCAGATCGGGCAGGTCGTCACCGTGGGCGGCGCGGTCCTTCCCGGTGCTGATCGGGGCGGCGGCGGTGCTGATCGGGGCGGGCCGTTGGCAGAAGAAAAGCCAGGGCGGGCGGCGCGGGCCGTTCACTCTGGCTTTTTTCGTTTCTGCTGCTGATCGAGGCGGGGCGGGTCCTTCCCGGTGCTGATCGGGGCCGGGGCCGTCGGGCACTGGTTCCGGCTGCACCTGATCCACCCGCACGGGGCACCGGGCACGGGTCCCGCTGGCACCGTTCCAGGGCGGCACAGTTTCGCCGCCGGATGATCCGGCAAAATGCCGCCGGGCGAAGGGGTCAGATTCTTCACTTAACGGCATATCGCCCCATCGGTAACGGTGAACTAGGTTCTATGCCGCCCTATTATCCCCCCTTAGCCCCCTTCTTCCCCGGATTCCGCCGGGGTGAATCCATCACGGGCCATTCTTTCGGCGCAAGCCTGCAAGATATAGGCCTGCACACTCTGTCCAGCTGCCTCGGCAGCTTCCCGAATTGCAGGCGTTATTTTTACTCGCGCACAATCAGGGCTATGGACGTTTCTTCTTGGAATCACTTCATAGTTTCGAGCATCTTCCCAATATTGCCGCGGCAAATAATACGTCCTTGCCGATTCAATTTTTTCCATTTTCCCCGTCTGATGGTTTTTAGACATCGTCCAATTTTTGGCGTTGTATAATTCTTTCTCTGCTCCTCGCTTTTGAATTTCTTCTGTTTCACATAGCAACAACTGTTTTCTCGTCCCGCCAACAGGCAAAATAAAAATTATTTCAGCCTCAAATTGACAGCCGTTGTTGTAGTCTTCTTGCATTTGTTTTCGATTATGCTTTCCAGACTTTAACAGCCGCTCATGCTGTTCTATTCGGCTCAAAACGCCTTTTTCTGAACTTCCGACGTATTCCCGACCATTTGTTTTATTTACAATCGCGTATACTCCGGGCCAGTCTTCAATTTCTTCTCCGCCGTTAATTTTCACTTTTCGCCCCTTCCTCCAGCGTCAACAGACGGCCGTCCTGTTCCATCCGGGCACTTATAGCGTCAAGTATATAATTTTGCAAACTTTTTCCGCTGGCAGCGGCAGCGGCGCGGATTGCTGCGCCTTTGCTCCGTTCCGGGCGAATCGTGATACTATCCCGGCTTGCGTTGTATTTATAGCTCGCCATTTTGTGCGCTTCTGATACCGCCATGTTATTCCCCTTTGTCCGGCTCCGGCCACTCTAGGCCCTCTTGCTTCATCCGGGCTTGAACCGCTTGCAACACATACCCTTGTACGCTTTGCCCAGCGGCAGCAGCCGCCGCGCGGAGTGCTGCGCCTTGATTCTTGTACGGCTGAATTTTTATTTTATCTAGCTTGTCTTGATGCCGTTTGTCTGTTATCGCTTTCTTTTCACTCAATGCCATAATATCCCCCCATTTCGGCACACTTGGAATAATTATATTATACAAGATTTGTCGGCGTGGTTCCATGTGCATTTTGCACAACATGGTTCCACGCTTTTTGTGCAAAACGTAGATTGCGTGGTTCCACGCTTGACAGCCTTGTTTCGGCGTGGTACCATGTAGCCACAGCAAGCGAGCCGGACGACAAGCCGGAACGGTTGCGAGTAAGCCGAAAGGAGAACCGACACATGAGCGCAAATTTTTTCAAGCTCCCCGAATCCGTCAAGCGGCGGATTTGGGCGGAACTGCTCGAACAGTGGGCAAAAAGAAAGCCCGCCACCCACTGAGCAGGTGACAGGCTTGCAAGATGAATTTCCGAACGTCCATCTTGTAAGCCAGTTTACCACAGATCGGGGGTGATAGTCAAGCGGATACCCCAGCAGGGCCGCACCGCTCAAAGCGGCCCCGCCCCACTACCCCGGCAGCCCGCCGGGGGAAACTGAAAAAAGCAAAGGAGCAAAGAACATGAAACTTTTGAACACTGCAAAGAAGATCACCACCGCCGCCGCTGCTCTGGCCATCGCCGCCGGGCTGCTGGCCCCCACCGCTTCCGCCGCCTGCCCCTACACCGTCGGCCCTCTGGGGCGGTACATCGCCCCGGCTGAGGTGCGCGGGCTGTACGCCTACGGCGACCGGGTGCAAGTCTGGTGCAGCGACCTGAAGGACGGCGACGACTGGTTTTTTCTGGTGGATGCCGAAACCGATCTGCGCATCTTCGACCGGGTCCAGCTGGTTGTGAACGCCAACGGCACCCCGGGCGATTTCAGCGACGACACCGTGGAAGATGTCTTTTGGAGCTGCTGCTCCATCGACGATTGACCCCCGCCGGACACCTTAGCAGGGCCGCACCGTAAAGCGACCCCGCCCCACTACCCCGGCAGCAGCCGGGAGATCATCCCGAACACCAATCACAACACGAAAAGGAGCAAGTACCATGACGAACGAACAGATCATTTTGAACGAAGCCGCGAAGCTCGACCCCGCCACCCTGCACGCCATCGCAGCGGCGCACCACACCCCGGAACAGATCGCCGCCATCGCTGCCAAGGCCACCACCACCGACGACGACGGCAACGAGAAGCCCGCCAGCGTCGCCGACGTGGAAGCCGTTCTAGCTGCCGATGAACTGCACACCATCGCCAAGTGGAACAGCTTGAACAAGCGCATCCGCACCGGGGAAAAGAGCCTCATTACCTGCTATCTGTGGAAGTACACCACGAAGCCCAGCAAGGAACAGCGGGAAGCCGCCGAAGCTGAGGGCAAGGAAGCCGCCCCTGCCCCGCACTTCTACCCCACGAAATCCTACCTGTTCAGCTGCCTGCAGGTTGAGGATGCCAAGGCCGCACCCGCTGCCCGCTTTGGCTCCGTCGCTGAGATCATGGCCTATAACAAGAAGCTGGCCGCAGAGCGCAAGGCCGCAAAGATCGACCTTGACAAGCTCTATACCCTCTACACGGCAGAGTACAGCCGCCTTTACAACAGCGACGACCCCGACGACGAAAAGGCAGAGCAGAACGCCGCCAAGGTCTTCGACGACAAGAGCCAGAACGACCCCGTTTTCCATGCCCTGGTTGATCGGATGATCCAGAAGATGGATGACTTTATCAGCAGTGACCGGGAAGCCGCCGCCTTTGTGCTGGCACTGGACAAGCTGAACGCCCCGGAACAGCCCGCACCCGCCCCGGCTCCTGTGCCCGTCGTCATTGAAGAACGCCACGAACTGCCGGAACTGGCCCACGTCGAGCCGCTGCCCAAGAAGCCCGCCAAACGCACCACCACGAAACCCAAGAGCAACGCCGCCGCCCTCAAGCAGACGGAACGCAAGGCAAAGGCCGCTTTCCTGGCCGTGCCCGAAACGGACCGCAAGGCGCAGGCCGAAGCCCTCAGCGCATGGCGCAAGGCGCGAAAAGACGTTGCGGACGCTGAGAACGCCCCCGCCGCTGTGCAGCAGCTTGATTTTGCAAGCATTGCCGCCGGTCTGCTGGCATGACACGAAACCGCCCCGGATACTTTGGCAGGGCTGCACCGATGAAAGCAACCCCGCCCCACTTCCCACCGGCAGCCCGCCGGGGGCATATCACGAAAAGGAGTTGAACGCCATGCACGAAATCAAGCTCGATCCGCTGCCCATCGTCACCGGCGACCCGGACGAACTGTTAGACCTGGACATCTGCGACACCTGCGAGTTTGCCACCACGCAAGCCGCCCGGATCGCTGCCATCTGCGAACAGGTCAAGCGGTACGCCGTCACCCGGTACATTGCCCCGGGGCGGCAGATCATCGTAGCCCCCAGCACCCGCACCCCGGGCGGCTGGCAGGTCACGTTTTACCATGCCGACCGTCAGACCGGCGAACTGGTGCCCATCGGCCACGCCGACCGGAACACCGCCGCCGGAGTTGCCGACGAGATTCCATACAACTACACCGCCGCGGATGCCGTGGCCTGAACGAAAAGGAGAACGAACCATGAAAGAGTTTAACGAAGTTATGAAGCTGGTCAACGCGGAACTGCTCGCACAGTGGAAAATCCAGAGCCTGCGCAGTGAGATTCGGTGCAACCCCCGCAAGGCCGCGGAACTTCAACCGCAGATCGCCGCCGCCCGGATCACCCTCATCTGTGCCCGCCGCGGCTACTTCTACACCACCTGACCCACCGCCGGACACCTCAGCAGGGCCGCACCGCAAAGCGACCCCGCCCCATCGCCCCGCCGGGGCTATCACGAAACACGAAAAGAGGTTTAGCACCATGACAACGCCAAACGATGCCCTGGACTTCTACCCCACGCCGGACAATCTGGCATGGGAGATGGTCCACAGCCTAGAAACCGAAATCCACGGCTTCCGCCGCTTCCCCAGCCCCGTGCTGGAACCGTCCGCCGGTGATGGGGCACTTGCCCGCCAGATTCACACCACGAGCGGCATTTACCACGATCCCAAAACGGGAAAGGTCCGCCGGGAGTATCTGGACAGGCTGGAAAAGGTTGATCTTGACTGCATCGAGCTTTCCAGTGATCTCCGGGCGAAGCTCAAGAAAGACGATTTCCGCGTGGTGCATGATGATTTTCTCACGTTCCGCCCCTGCAAGAAGTATGCGGCAATCGTGATGAACCCGCCTTTTTCCGCCGGGGCTGCCCACCTGCTCAAAGCCTTGGACGTGATGAAGGACGGCGGCAAAATCCGCTGTCTGCTCAACGCGGAGACGATCCGCAACCCCTGCACCAACGAACGAAAAGAGCTTGCGGCACAGCTGGAAAAGCTCAACGCCACAGTGAAGTACATCCCGGACGCTTTCAAAAACGCCCGCCGTGCCGCCCGGGTCGAGGTTGCGCTTGTGTCGGTGGACATCCCCGAGCGGGAGCCAGTAAGCAAAATCCGCCTGGAATTGCAGCACGAAACCACGGAACGCCTAAAGACCGATCCCGAACTTGCCGCGCTGGTATCTGCGGACCCCATCACGGCAGCCATTGAGCGGTACAACGCCGCAGCTGAGGGCATCCGCCGAATCTTCGAGGAATACAACGGGATCAAATCCCTGTTTTCCTCTGCCACGGCAGACGACAATGAAAGCGAAGTGCTTGCATTCAACCGGGACTATAACCAGGCGATCCGCCGCCTGCGCGCCCTGTACTGGGAAAAGCTGTTTGACCTGCCGCAAATCCGGGACAACCTCACCAACGATATGCAGAACGAATACCGTTCACGAATCGCCGAGCTTTCCGACTACGATTTCAGCACTTATAACATCTTGACCGTTCGGGAAGAAATGTCCGCCAACATCGTGCAGGGCATCGAAGATGAAATAATCGGGCTGTTCGACAACTGGACAAACCTTCACTACTGCTCCGAGTATTCAAAGAACATCCACTATTACAACGGCTGGTGTACTAATTCGGCTTACAAGATCGGCAAAAAGGTCATTTTCCGCTGCTGTGCCTTTAGTGACTGGTCCGGCAGGTTTGAACCGTCGTGGCGCGTGGAAAGCGCACTTTCTCAGATCGAGCGGGTGCTGCACTACCTGGACACCAACGGCCAGAAGTACAACGGCGACGAACTCCGGGCAGCCCTGAAAGCCGCAGAGCAGGCCGGGCAGAGCCAGAAGATCCAGCTTCACTACTTCACCGCCACGTTTTACAAAAAGGGCACCTGCCACATCGAGTTCACAAACGAGGACGTTTTGAAGTCCTTCAACCTCTACGCCAGCCAGAAAAAGGGTTGGCTGCCCCCGTCCTACGGCAAAAAGAGCTATCACGATATGCCCGCCGCTGATCGGAAGGTGGTGGACAGCTTCGAGGGCGAGGAAAGCTACACCGACACCCTCACCCGGCACCTTATCCCCACGAAATCCACGTTTTTACAGCTGAACGCATAACACGAAATCGGACACTCTGGCAGGGCAAGCACCGCTCAAAGCAGCCCCGCCCCATCTTCCCGGCAGCCCGCCGGGAGTATCACGAAATCCAACCTCACGAAACATGAAAAGGAGCTGTCACAAAATGAAACTGAAAGAAACCCGCATTCTGGACGCTGAGGGCGCACGTTACGCCTGCATTGCCAATAGCTACTGCACCCGGTGCGATTGCGAAGAATACGACCGCATCTTGAACGATGCAGCCGAGAGCAGCCGCAAGCCGGGCGGCATCACGGTGGACGATCTGGCCCGCATTGCCGAGGCCATCAAAGCCCGCAGCGAAACGGACGACGATGTGCCCGCCATTGCCTTTGCGCTGTCCCGGCGCACTGTCTCCCACTTCACCGAAGCCTGATCCGCTGCCCACCACGAAACGCGAAAGGAAGTATTCAAGCATGAAAACCTATACCCGCCACAGCATTGCAGGATGGGACGTTTACACGGACGATGAAACCGGGCGCGTCCACCATCTCGTTGACCCGGATTCCAACGACCCGCGCACCCTGTATCCCTACATTCCCGCCGCCGGGGGTGGATGGGATAACGCCTGCGGCAGTCTGACGCTCTCCGCCCTGCGCGGCCGCATGGCACGAAACACCATCCGCTTTGCCTGATTTCTGCGCCCCGGCCACCCGCCGGGGATTTTGTGGGATTCCACACGAAATCTTTCTTGCGTTTTATTGCTTTTCTTTGCGTTTTGTCCTATCATGGTTGTAACGAAATCCAGTAACAAAAACCGACAAGGAGGTATTCTCATGTATACGATTCCTGCATTTGGCCCTTGGCCTGAACAGAACGCCGGACCCGACGAAGAAAAGCGGCTGAACAGTGCCCAGCAGAGCAAGACCAGCCCCACCAGCATTGACCGGGAACACGAAACCGGGGTTTTCTATGGCTCCGGCAAGCTGCCCTATCAGACCAGCCTTGCCGCCTGCACCTGCAACGATTTTGTGAAACGGAAAAAGCCCTGCAAGCATATCTATCGCCTTGCTATGGAGCTTGGGATCATCCCTCTGGACTATAAGACGGGCAGGAGCAGCGGCGAACGGAACGAAGCACAGATCAGCTTTGAGGACAGCATTGCCCTTGTGGAACAGCTTTCCGAGGCTGCACAAAAGCACATCGAGAATATGCTGTACTATACCAGCGAGCGGGTAGACGACCGCCAGCGGGCTGTTACCTGCTATGATCTCGATCTCGCCGATGAACTGCGCACGTCGCCCCTGCTGCACGAAAATCCTTATCCCCTGGCCGAACAGCTTTCTAAGCTCTCGAAACCAGCTTTGGTAATGATCTTGGATGCCATCCACCGCGATGACAAGCCCCGCCGCAACGCCGCCAAAGACAAACTTGCGGCATGGATCGCCGAAAATGTACCCATGCTGGCTTCCGAAATGCCGCCGTGTGTTTCCTTCTCCTTCGTGGAGGTGTTCGACAAAGCACAGCGGGATGTTTACAAATACCTGCGGCGCAAGTATGAGATGGAAACAGACTGGTACAGCGGCATTGAATATCCCGCCGGGGCAGGTCTTCCCAACGAAAATGAACTTGTATTTTACTTCCCGGAAGATCGTGTCACTGCCGCCCTCACGAAATATGGGTACAACCGCTGCTTGCACGGGTACATCCCCACAAAATGAAATGTGCAAAAGAATGCACATTGGAGGATAAGGATGCCATTTCCGCATATTTAACCCGCCTTTTTGATACAAAACCTACAATTTGAGGGCTTAACTACCGAAATGGAGGTATTTCTGTGAATGACGCAGAGTTTTTCGCCCCTTGGCGGCTGGTTGCTGCCTTTGCCGATGGTTCCCGGCTCCTGTTCGACGGATTGACCGAGGAACAAGCCTATGACGCTATGATTGCCGCCCAGGAGCAGCACGGCGACATTGGCTATTGGAACCGGGTCACAGATCAGAACTACGAGGACGGCAGATACTACAAAACGATCCCCGAGCCGCCCGCCGTGCATATCGTGGACTTTGCGGGCTATGATGGTCCGCTTGACGAGAACGGTTTCCCCGTCGGGCTGCCGGATGAAATCGCCCGGTACGCCAAAGAGCAGGGAGCCGCCCCGGATGCCCCGCAGATCATCCTCAAGCGCAATGCACCGCCTGAGCCTGAGAATCCGAACGAAAAGTAATCACAAAAGCGAAAAGCCCGCTGGGTCGATGACCTGACGGGCTTATGGTGTTGAAAGGATTGATTTGTATGAAGCTGAGCATGGATTGTGTGCGGGCTGTTATGCTCTGCGTTGAAGAACACACAGATTTTGACCACTACTGCTACTTCATTCGTTATGCACGGGCTGATATTCTTGATATGCTTGGTGAAGAACCCATTGATCCGCCCACTTATCAAGTTGAACTTGAAGCTAAATTCGACAATGATGATATTCTTTATTCCGTGAAATACTGCGCCGAAGCTGGGCTTATCACTCTTTGCCCCGGTTCTCACCCTGAACAGTACCGTGTCAACATCCGGGAATTGACCCCTGCCGGACATAGCTTTCTTGAGAATATCCGAGCAGACACAAACTGGGCAAAGGTCAAAAGCGTTGCTAAAAAAGCCGGTTCTTTCAGTGCAGATGTGATAGTCGAGATTGCAAAGAGTGTAGCTGTGGAAGCGGCCAAACATTTCTTATCCAGCACTTAACCAGCTTGATGGTGCCCATGTTATTCAACTCGCACTGGATAGCTTCTTCGTTATACCACTTTTGTTTTTCTTTTATCCCTGTTTTCACGATTTGTCTTGCAATGATTTTTGCAACGTGTTCACGCAATCCGATTCCACTGATCTCAATTTTGATTCTCATTGTCGCCCTCCTGCATTTCATCGAACAGCTTTTCGACAAATTCAAGAACATTCTTCACACTCTCCCTGTTCCTGAAACGGACCCCCTTACCGATGGCCGAAATCAGTTCGATGCTTCCTTGGTCGTCGATTTTAACAAATTTGCAGAGTTCATCTTCTTCTCGTGCCCATTTTGGACGGGCTTGCCGATCTTCTTTGAGAACCATGTCCGCAAGTTCGGTCTCGGCTTCTCGCAGCACTTTTTCATCCCCATCCGCCCGATGGGGGTAGCCTGCCGCCCTTGTTGGAACCAGCCGTATTCCCGTGCAATGTATGCCCATAGCTTTTGCCCTCCAAAATCTCAGATTCTACAATACCCGGCAGGCCGCATAGCCCGCCGGGTAATTTCTTGCCAACTTTTCCACATTTCCGGGTAGTCGTGTTTGTTTTTCTGCGCCGGGTGGACACAATTTGCGGAAGCGCATTTGCGTGAGGCCCCGACGGTCGCTCTCCCCTATAGGAGAATATCGCCCTCAAGCCACGCATCTGCCCTGGGCAGGGTCTCGCGCACGTTATACGCGCGTGATAATAAGGCGGGGCACTCGGGCAGCCGTTCCACGCCTCGGCCAAAGGCCAGCAAAGCCACGTTCCGAAGCCGTTTCAAATGCTGGATGCTGTATCCCGCATCGACCTGCACTTCTGCCCATTTTTTGTGGCCGATGTAGTATTCTGTCAGGATCAGATTGTGGACACTGTCCAGGCGGTCAATTTGTTCCCGGATCAAAGCCTCGTCGGACTTCAAAAGAGCCTGCTGACATTCCAGACTGCGCAGCCTGTCGCCAATGCCCAGATCATCCATCTTGCAGGCCATCGCCGCGGTGCTGTCCCCGGGCCGCCCTCCGCCGGGCATACCGTCCATGTTGATGCCTTTCAGGGTGTCCACTTCGTCGTCCAGAGCGGCACACTGGCGGCGGATGATTGAAAGCCGACGTGGAATGTCTGCGCAGTATTTCAGAATTGCTTCCGCCTCGTGTGTCTTCATGCTCTGCCTCCCGAAAAATCAAAATTCAGTGCCAAAGATGGGGCCTTGCCCGTTTACCCGCTCGACCATAGCCCCCACGCCGTAGATGCCCTCCACCATGCGGCACAACTTCTCGTAAGCTACCATCTCGCCATCCTCAGACCATCCAAGGAACTGCTCGAAGTTGGAGCGGGTCTCGCGCATAACAGCTGCGATCTGCTCCACGGTATAGCTCATGTCGTGCAGAGCTTCCACGTAATACCGGGCCACCATGTCGGCAGCATCCCGGCGTTCAGCAAGGATTTCCCGCTCATTGGCCGTCTTGCCCAGCTTTCCCGCCGGGAGCAGGAAAGTTTCCACCATCAGCGGCGTGGTGCGGTCTTCCAGCGCAATGCGGGCTTTCCGTGCCCCTCGTTTGTCCCGATCTAGCGTGTACCGTTCCGCCGCATTGTTCATCTTGACGGTCAGCACAGCCGCCTTTCCCGCATCAAAATCCAGAATGTCGTGTGCCGCTGCCACAAAGCAGTATGACACGACCTGTCCGATAGCCTCCCGGTTCAGTGATGTCGCCATTTTGGTGCGGCCAAGGTTGATCTGCCGATTTACAGCATTCTGGATGCTCTGCCGGTAGTACGACGACACTCTTGCTCTGCTTTTGCCCATGATGATTCCTTTCCCGCCTGTTCAGCCAGACGTTTCCACTCTTTGATCTCGGATTTTGTGTCCGGGGTGATGATCTCCCGGAACACATAGCCCCGCGGCTCTGCAATCAGGTCAACAAACAGCCTGCGGCGGTAGATGTAGTCCCTCTGCGCCCGCCGGGTGAATTTTGACTTAATTTCCACCACTTCCACCGTTCCGTCGGCATATTCCAGCACATAATCCGCCGTATACCTTGCCGCCGGGAGGTGGACGGCGCAAAAATCCTTTGCGGGCAGCAAAGGAAAGGCAACGTGCGGTGTTGCCTTGACGATCCTGCCGGACTGGATGCCCGGCAGCACCGTGCCAATGTAAAAATCATACTCGCCCTTGCTCTCGAAGGTCTTGCCGATCTCCCCGGCAGTCTTGGCGGCAGCTTCCAGCGATACTGCCCCCGCCGGGGCTTTCCTTGCGCGGCGGTCGGCTATTTGCTTCTCTGCTTGGGCACGGTATCGAGGCGGTAGGTCTTCCAGTTCCAGTCTTGTGCTCACGGCTGGTTCCTCCTGTTTTTGTTCTTGGGCAGCTCCTTGCGGTACAGGCTTACGATCAGGTGACGGGTAGAGTTGCCCGTGATGGTGACTTCGCACCGATGCAGGGTATACCCCGGGTACATCCGTTCCCAATATGCCCGGTCTTCCAGGCAGTTTTCGCAAACGTCCTTGAGCTTGCTGCGGCTCATTTTGTTGTCGTTCGGGCGGGGCATTTTGGGCGGCTGCAAGCCGTGGCTCTGCCGCCAATGCCGTTTGCACCGACGGTTCTTCACGATATACCGGGCAAGGCTTTCGATGCTGCCATGATCGAAGTGCAGTGGCTCACACCGGGCCATGCCCCGTCCATTCCATGCCTGTTCCACCATTTCCCGGGTCAGCCCCGCCGGGTGGGTCATAATGACGTGGTGATGGTGCCGCCCCAGAACTTCACCCGTCACCGGGTCCATGGTGCAATACTCCGTCACCACGACCCACTTCGGACGCTGGATGCCGTTCTTGTCGCAAAGACGGTACAGCTTCTTCACAGCGTTGGAAAAATCCCGGTCAGCCCGGGCAAAGTCATTGGGAGCCGGATGGTGTTCATCATCGTAGGTATATGTAACCGAGAAATCGCCGGGGCGGAAGTTCGTGTTTACCAGCAGAACGAGATAGCGGCCAGATTTGCGGAGGTTATAGGCTTCCTTCGCCAGACTGGTGGCAAGTTCCTTCTTCCGCCGGGTGCTGGCTTTATGCTCTTTCTCCGAAACCTCGAAAAACTCTGCCTGCATGGTGGGCGCAGTGGCATAATCCTTGCCGCAGATATATTTCTGTTCTCTGACATAAAAGCCGCCGCCCATATCCACTACGTCCTCCTTCCCGTAAACGTCCAATTTGCTGAATAAAGGCCAAACCGCCCGCCGCCCGTGTACTTTTATGCTTGCCCCCGCCCCCGCTCCGGGAAGCCCTGCTGTCCGTTACGCCCTTCTGCCGCGGGGAGACAATACAGGGGGTTCCCCCTGTACCCCCGTCACGGGGAACGGCTTGCATAGGTCTTGACTAGATCTTGCTTAGACCTTGGTTAGATTACAAGCTAATTTTCAATCTAACCTCAAGCTAAGTTTTCCGCTGGTTCTTAGTTTATCCACAGTATACAAGCCCCTTGCCGCCTCGTCAGGGCGGCAATTTTACGACGGGCTTGCTTATTCTCTGGAAACGACTTCAACCTGTAGTCACTTCAAAACGAAGCTGTTGAGATAGGGCAGCACCTCTCCGCCGCAGTTGGACACGATCAAATAGAAGTCCTTTTGGAAGACGTGGAAGTAAAGAGCGTTGCTCACGTCCTTCGATCCTTCGGTGCGCTGCTCCTGAATCATCCGGGTTGCTTGGTTCCTGGACAGCCCCATACCCATCAGGAGCTTTTTCATCCTCTTGGTCTTCATTTCAGTTCACCTCGTAGTCTTCAATGCCGTTTTCGTCCATCCGCTTTACTGTGCTTTTCTCAGGCAACGGTAACGGCAAATCTTCCGGCTTTACGCCTGCATTTTTCATCTTCGCTCCGCACTCACCGCAGTATTTAACTGCCACGCAGTTGATGAAATGGCATTTCTTGCAACGGAAATGTTCACAGGTACACCGGCCTGGATTCAATTCCCATTCCGATTCCGGCGGCTGTGTATCGAGAAGGAAGTTTTTTGCCGTTTTCCTACCCGGCTCTGCGATCATCACCCGTGTTATCTTCTTGATGTTTGCTCTGGATATGAGGATTTCCAGTGTTCCGTCACTGTCCAGATTGAATAATGCCGTACTCATTTCAGTACCTCCCACACACTGCACACTTGTCATCACAGACAGACTTTCCCTCTGTGGGTGCCTCGTACAGCTGCGCCATCGGCTGCGGCTGATCCGAACGGTTGAGTGGCTTGTCGTACTGAACCGTGTAGTCTCCCTTCGGGTTGTCGTGCCATGCCAGAGCGTGGCGGATTGCAAGCCAGACCTGCTCTGCCCGGTACGGGATTCTCATGCAGTAATCAAGCGGGGCGGAAAGGACGTATCTCTTGTACAGCTTGTCCACTTCCTCCTGCATGATGTTTCGGCGGTCAATCGAGATATGGAAGATTTCATCCCGTTCCTCTTTGCCGTCAAATGAATCATTTTCCAGCGCAGCATAGAACTTTGCCATGCAAAGCTCGTCGATCAGGTCTTCAAATTGCCCCAGATGCAGACGGAGGTACATCTCGCAGGCTTTTGCCACTGCCTCAGCCACCGGGCGGTTCATGGTGATGGTGACGGTTTCGATTTCTGCCGGCGCACTCTTTTTCTCGTCCATGTCGTTACCCCCACAGCTTGACAGCCGGTGCGCCATAGCCATCGCGTACCATAATGCCATCTTTTTCCGTAAGAAACATCGTTGTCTTAAACGGGAAGTTTGCGGTACTGATTCCCGCTTCATTGGCCGCATCGGCCAGCATCCTGCATGGACCATAATCGCACATGATGGAAAAGTGGTTAAACATCCCACTTTCTGCGTATTCTGCCATGCGTTTTGCCAATGCTTTTTTGAACGTGTCCGCCTGATTTGGTGTTATGTTCTGCCGCCCCATGTCAGCAAGGAGACACGCAGTAACGGAAGTGAAGCTGTTATCTCCATTACTGTGTGGCCGATCTTCGAGTATTCTTTCCGCCCACCAGTTTGCGGCTTTCTCGATTGCCTCTTTTGATAAAATCATTCCGCCTCTTTATCCTCCGTTTTACACGACTGTACTGTGTTCCGGGTCATATTCACGATATTCTGCATACCTTTCACCAGACCTTCCGACAGCGTGATCGGCAAAATTGCTGCCCGCACCATCATCCCGTCACGGACAACATAGTATCGGGAACCGTTCTTTGCGCGGCGCAGGCAATAGTTGATGTAGTCGCTCTTTTTGATTTCATCCATAACTGGTGCCAGCTTGCTGACCTGGATGAAATCTATTGTTTTTTCGTCCGGGGTCATCAGCCCCATAAGGAGTGCCCCTCCGATGCAAAGATTGATGGAGCTTTTTCGGCACTCAATCTCGTTCTGAAGTGCGTCCTCAAGGTTCATCCCGCATACGTCCTCCGCGGTGTCGCACAGATACTCTTTGTAGATCACATCTTCCCACTGCTTTTTCTGCATCCCGAGCATCGTCATAATCTCCGCTTCTGTCCACGGCTTAGGGAACCCTTCCAGCGAGTAAAGTTCAGAGCCTGTGCCAATGAACATACTCGTTTCAGTATCTTCTGCGCCGTGAATCCTGACAATGTGGCAGGAGCCACGGTCTTTAATTACTTTGGCAATCGCTGCAATTTTCATGCGTATACCTCTCCGATGGTCTGAACCTCAAACCGTTCAAATTCTATGTAGTGCGCAGCAGCTTGCTGTTTGGCGCGGGTAATTGCTTCCTCGGCAGACGCCGCCTTTACCCGGTATATCAACCAACACGGCAAGCCACGGCCACAGCCTTTCAAGACCACTTCATACGTTTTCATCCCGGCCAGCCTCATGCGAACAGATACAGCCAGCAGAGTTTAGCCAGCGCAGCGGGTGCCAGCAGCAGAACCGCCGCCCAAATTGCCGCGGCCAGCAGAAGCAGAACCGTACCGAGAGTTTTAACCAGTCCATCCATGCTTTTTACCTCAACCTTCCTGCTCGTCTTCATCGTTCCGCACCTGACAGGCAGGTGCGGATATGGGATTTTTGATCTTGGCGACGGGGCGGACACCAGCCTCACGCGAGGCGTTGTCGTAGGCGCAACTCCCGAGGTCGCTCGCGTAGGCGAAATAGGCTGCCGAGTTCGGCACCCGATTCTGGAGCCAGTACCATTCCCATCCGCCGTTCAAGCCCTGGGAAGCAATGCGATTCTTCCTCTGCTTCATCGGCTTCCATTGGCTCACGCTTTCGGGTTCATCTTCACCACACGGGTTTGAGCCGAAGATTTCCTTTTCCGTCGGCAGGCGCAGCAGGTCGCCGTTTTCAAAAGGCAGCAACAGCTTCCTGATTTTCTGGGGGAAGCGGTCAAGGATTTCACCGTTCAGCTTCTTCCGCAGGTCGGAGGCATCCCAGCCGCCCGCATTGGTGTTCTGTGCGTTCATGCTGTATTCCTTTGCCAGGCAGTCCGCAAAACAGAAGATCATACCGTTGTTTTCTTCCTTGACGGCCAGCATCTCTACCTTTTCACCATCGGACAGCTTAAAGCGAATGACATCGCCCACCCGGAACGTGTTGACTTTGATTTTCTCGGTTCTTCTTACCTTCATGTTGCTTTCCATCCTTTCAGTCTGTTTCCTTGATGATCCAGACCCGGTGTTCGCCGTAGCCTGTCCATTTCAAAGCATCTTCATGGCTGCCGGAAACGGCAACGTCGATATGGTTGCCCTGTACCCCTGCGCCCTTGTCCTGCACAATGCGGATTCCAACATCTTCGATGTAGACCACCGTTCCATAAGGGAGAAGCGTCTGGTCTGCCGCCACAGTTACATCCGCTTGGATTGGCTGCCCACTGGCGGTGATCCCCGTGCCCGTGCCGCAGATGTGCTGGTATTTCTCGGTGCAGTATGCGGTACACTTGAAAACCCCTGCATACTCGACAAGCAGCTTCTCATCCAGCCTATCTCTGATTTTCAACTCGTCCGCCAGATCGTCAGCGTACTGGGCGATAACTCCGGCGGTTCCTTCCCAGTCCTCCGCGCGGGATTTGTAAATATCCCGCTGGATTTCCAGGTCGTCGATCCGGCTGTTTGCCAGTCCAACGGCAACGCTGCTGGCAGCTGCCGCGCAAATCGCAACAGATACAGCCAGCTTCGACAGGGTATCAGGTCTCATTTCCTTCATCCTCCGATTTTTGGAACACAACAGGCGGGTGCCCGTGTGTTTGTGCGCGGAGAGTTCCTGTTACATTTACAGAAACATCCATGTTTTTCCCGCCTTGGTCGTTTAGCACCAGAGATTCCACCAGTCTTTGATTCTGTACAACAGCCGTTTTGTTTCCGCCCGCCCCGGTCATCAGTGTCGGGCTGCATTCTTCTGAATAGCCGATTCCGCCAGAATTTCCAAGGTCAAACCCGGCAGCACGTTGGATCAGGCTTTGGTCTTGGCGTGTCGCCAGCGTCGCGGAAAGCTCCGTCTGCACCAGCGGACCTTTGCCGCCGCCCTCACAGCCTTGCCGGATTTTCAGGGTGTAGGCTCGTTCTGCCCCCCCCTCGGAGTTTTCCTGCTCCCACCATGCGATCATGCCATGAATAGCAGTCAGGAGCAAGGCAGGCAACGGTCTGCCCCCCCCC
>OFMX01000390.1_pt1 | contig 44979 bp, 26 predicted proteins | sample 1541901 | NCBI WGS metagenome assembly OFMX01 (sample SAMN04209222, study PRJEB22552) | human gut metagenome | biome: gut; material: feces | host: Homo sapiens | place: USA: Oklahoma | reverse complement strand
ATCGACTGACCTTTCTTTTTTACCCAACAATATCTTTAATTAAGGGAGACGGGTGCGACCTATCCTGAAATCAAGGCCCGTGTGTTGGAACAGACTGGGCTGAAGGTTTCTTCCCTGTATATCTCGCAGGTCAAGCAGAAATGCGGTCTGGAGGTACGAGAGAACCACCACAAGGCGAAGTCCGAAAATACAAAGCAGCCTCAGTGTCCGAAGGAGAAAGAGGATGCGATTGTGGAGGCTTTGAAGCATTTTCAGATGATATGATTTACAGTATGTCCGTCTGATTTTCAGGCGGGCATTTTCTTTTGCCGGAATATGGTGTTTCCACTTTTATCGTGGTACAATAGACGCAAGAATCATTTTTCAGGAAAAGCATTCTGCTATCCGATTTATAGGACACCCATTGTTGTAGAATCAGGATGTCCACCTATCACAAAAAACAAGGAGCAACGTATGCCAAACGATAAGATCACCGCCGTAGGTGCCAACATTGCCGAAAAAGCCGCCATGATCTGGAACGTGGCCGATATGCTGCGTGGGCCGTTCAAGCCCCACGAGTACGGTCTGGTCATTCTGCCCATGACCGTGGTGAAGCGGTTCCACGACTGCCTGCTGCCCACCCATCAGGCAGTGCTGGACACCTACGAAAAGGTGAAAAAGCTGCAGGTCATCGATGGCTTTTTGCAGAAAGCCTCCGGCTACCAGTTCTATAACACCAGCCGTTTCACCTTCGAGACCCTACTGGCAGACCCGGACAACATTGAGTCCAACTTCCGGGATTACCTGTCCGGTTTCTCTGCCAACGCACAGGACGTGCTGGCAAAGTTCGACTTTGACAACATCATCAAGCGGATGGTAGAGAGCAACACCCTCTACCTCGTTATCAAGGAGTTCGGCTCCGAGAAGGGCTATCTTGGCCCGGACAAGATCAGCGCCGTGGATTGCGGCTACATCTTTGAGGACCTGGTGCGGCGATTCTCCGAGAGCTTTGGCGAGGAGGCCGGAGCCCACTTCACCAGCCGTGATATCATCTACCTGATGACCGACCTGCTGCTGTCCGAAGCCGACCTCGATACCAGCAGCATGACCGTTTACGATATGGCCATGGGAACCAGCCAGATGCTGAGCTGCATGGAGGAGCGCATCCACGAGCTGAACAGCGACATTGAGGTGACCTGCTTCGGGCAGGAGTTCAATCCCTCCACCTTTGCCATCGCCAAGGCGGACATGATGATCCGCGGCGGCGACCCTAACAATATGCGGTTCGGTGATACTTTGTCGGAGGATCAGTTCCCCGGATTCACCTTCCAGTACATCATCTCCAACCCGCCCTTCGGCATCGACTGGAAACGGGAGCAGAAGGCGGTGGAAGCCGAAGCCGCCCGGGGCGAGATGGGGCGTTTTGCCCCCGGTCTGCCCAAGATCAGCGATGGTCAGCAGCTTTTTGTGCTGAACGGCCTTGCCAAGCTGGCAAACAAGGGCAAGATGGCCATTATCCAGAACGGCTCTCCCCTGTTCAGCGGCGATGCCGGCAGCGGCCCCAGCAACATCCGGCAGTATATTCTGGAAAACGACTGGCTGGACTGCATCATCCAGCTTTCCACCGATATGTTCATGAACACCGGCATCTCCACCTACATCTGGGTGCTCAGCAAGGATAAGCCCGTCCACCGTGCGGGCAAGGTGCAGCTTATTGACGCCAGCCACTGCTTCGAGCCCCGCCGCAAGAGCATCGGCACCAAGCGCAACGATATCACCGATGCCTGCCGGGAACTGATCGTCACCGCCTACGGTGAGTTTGCCAACGGCAAGGTGTACGGCGACAAAAACGGTATCTACTGCGAGAGCAAGGTGTTCGAGAGCGTGGAGTTCGGCTACAACAAGATCGTGGTGGAGCGCCCCCAGCGGGACGAGGCGGGCAACGTCATCCTGAAGCGTGGCAAGCCTGTGCCGGACACCAGCCTGCGGGACACTGAAAACATACCGCTGGTGCAGGATATTGACGCCTACTTTGCCCGGGAAGTCCTACCCTACGCCCCCGACGCCTGGATCGACCACAGCAAGACCAAGGTGGGCTATGAGATCCTCATGACCCGCTATTTCTACGAGTATCAGGCACCGGAAGCCGTGGAGGATATCGTGGCGCGCATCACCGCACTGGAACAGGATATCTCCGCCGGGCTGGCAGAGCTGTTCCATAAAAACAACTAAAATCAACTTTTGGCTACGCCTTCAACGAGTTTGTTTTTCGAACAAGTTGAAACGTCCACTCTACTATTTACTTGGTAGATATAGGAGAAGCACATTATGCCTGTTAAATTTCCAATTTCAAATTCCGAACCAAAGCACAAAAGTATGATTAAGATTCGTGGTGGATTTAGCGAACGCATGGGCTTTAAACCATGCAACACGCAAATGCAATTAACTGAATTTGATGACAGAACTCGGACACTTATCGGGAATCACCTGTATAAAATACTTGGCATCGTATTTTCTCATGCTTCCAACATTGGGATTCAGTGTTATCAAAGCGCCTATGATGGTTCAGTCAAGATGAGCAGTGATTTTTGCAGAGACATTTTTTCCGAGGTCATGAATGTTTCCACACATCTTCCTCACAATTCATACTATGATTGGGAGCAAAATTATAAAAAATTTGTGAAAATAATTTCAGATGCACCATACAATGAGGTCTTGGATTTTCTCTGGTACATTTGTCAATGGATTAAATCGCACACTTTATCAAGCAATATCATAAACGATATTTACCATTCTTTCAATGAATTGTTCGAAAGAGAATATGTTGGTTATCGTTTCGTTGCAGGTGAAATAGTTCCTATAACTGACGAAATCGAAATGCAGGAAATTGAAAAAGCCTGTCAGACACCTTTTGAGGGAGCACGAACTCAGCTTCAAAAAGCGCTTGGTTTTCTTTCTGATCGTGAGCATCCTGATTACAAAAATTGTGTCAAGGAAAGTATTAGTGCTGTAGAATCTGTATGCGAAACAATCGTGGGTTCTGACAATGGCGCCACCCTAGGAAAAGCGGTAAAGCACTTAGAAGAACATGGCCTTAAAATTCATTCCAGTCTTAGAGAAGGTATCAGCAAACTGTATGGATACGCTTGTGATCAGGGCGGTGTTCGCCATGGCGAAGGTGAAGTCGAAAGCACTGTTACTTTTGAAGAAGCTAAATTCATGATGGTTACTTGTAGTGCAATCGTCAACTATCTAGTTGCAGAATACGGAAAGCATGGTGCTGGAAATGCGTAAAATGAAAGACAGCGGCATTGAATGGATTGGGGAGATTCCGGAGGGGTGGGAGGTTGTACAACTCAAACGCTTTGCTGAAGTTCACAATGGTCGTGAGATTGACGTTGAAGTCGATAGTACCGATTCTTCTGCCGTTGGAGTATATGGCTCTGGTGGAGTTTTTAAATACACCAATCGTTCACAATACAGTGGAAAAGCTGTTCTTTTTGGGCGAAAAGGAACTCTCGGCAAGCCCTTGTATGTTGAAGGACAACTATGGGCAGTAGACACCATGTATTTTCTCACTTACAGTAATCGCCTACTTGAAAAGTTCAGTTATTATCAATTTTTAGCCTTTAACTGGGCTCCTTATATCACTCACACTGCTATTCCTAGTGTTGTTGCATCTGAAATTGTTGCTTGTTATTTTCCTATTCCACCGCTAGAGGAACAGGCAAAAATCGCAGATTACCTTGATAATGGTTGTGCTTCACTTGATACCATCCTCGACAAAACTCGTTCCAGCATCGAGGAATACAAAGAGCTCAAGCAAGCAGTTATTACACAGGCTGTGACAAAAGGCGTGCGTGGTGAGCAGGAGATGAAGGATAGCGGGGTTGAGTGGATTGGGGAGATTCCGAAAGAATGGGTATGCGAAAAAATCAAATATGCTACGTCTATTTCTCGTGGTCTCTTCAACCATCGTCCTCGAAATGATGAACGATATTACAATGGCAAATATCCTTTTATTCAAACGGGTGATGTAGCAAATGCTACAAAATATATCGTTTCTTACAGCCAAACGCTCAACGAACTTGGAAAATCAGTCAGCAAAGAGTTTCCAAAAGGCACACTGACTATGACAATTGCCGCAAATGTTGGCGATGTTGCAATTTTGAATTTTGATGCTTATTTTCCGGACAGCATCGTTGGTTTTATCCCCAACAAGAACATCCGAACACTCTATCTCTTTTATGTTTTTTCTGCTATGAAAGATGAATTTACCCGTACAGCTATTAAAAGCACTCAGTTCAATTTGAATATCGACCGCGTAAAAGAAACTTTTATTCCCGTAACGCTTAACGTAAACGAACAATGTGAAATCGAGAATTACTTGGAGAGCAAATGCGCTGAGATCGACGGACTGATTGCAAAGAAGGAGCAGCTGGTGAAAGAACTAGAAAGCTATAAGAAAAGTTTGATTTATGAGGTTGTAACGGGAAAGAGGGAGGTGTAAAATGAATTGTATCTCTGTGTCTACTCCAGCAGTAAACTGGCTTACAGATGTTATCGTTCCTTTAGCTTCTGCGTTCATTGGTGGTATAATCGCATTGATTGGCGTTGGAATTACCCTTTATCGAGATAGAAAAGTTCGAGATTCTGAAAAAGCAGAAGCCGCCCGGCCATTCTTTTGTCCTATCGATTACGGTGATTCTCGAATTATTCCATCAAATAATCATGTGTTTTTATTTTCATTCGTTGGTTCTGCAGAGTACCATGAGCCCCTACAGCACATTCAAGGAAACTTTATTAACTCCAACAAGGCCGAATTTATTATTGAAAAGATAACTGTTGGCGATCATTGTTATTTTCCTTTACGCCCTGAAATGATTGAAAAGGGAATGGCTTTTGTGATAAAATTCAATTATATAGAGAATCTTTCAGACAGCATCGTCGTCATGCATATTATTGATGCAAACCATCAAAATCGAATGTATAAACTCGTTTTAGAATACAACAAAGTAGCTCAATTAATTGAAATTTAGAATATTTCTTTGGGAAAGGAAGATTATATGACAATTCAAGATATTGTTTCACATTTTAATACCATTCCCTTTTTGTTTGTCGGTTCTGGCATTACCCGTCGTTACTATAATCTCCCCGATTGGAAAGGCTTATTAACCGAATTTGCTTCCAGAGTGAACTCTGACCGCTTTGCCTATCGTGCCTACGAAAGTAAGGCTCAGCAGTTGGGTTCCACACAAGGTGTCATGCCTAAAATCGCCACCTTAATTCAGCAGGATTTTGATACCAAGTGGTATAACACTCCCACCATGCGTACAAACGAATCTTTTGTTCTGAATGCCGTAGAGCGCGGTTGTTCACCCTTCAAAGCTGAAATTGCATGGTATCTAAAGGAACAATCTGTCGCTCTTCCTGAATATAAAGAGGAAATCCAGAAGCTAAAAAACATCTCCAAGAAAAATCTTGCTGGTATTATCACAACCAACTATGATTTTTTCTTTGAAAAACTTTTTGACGATTATACTCCTTATGTTGGGCAAGACCAACTTGTTTTTTCTGCCATACAGGGTATTGCTGAAATTTATAAGATTCATGGTTCCGTCTCCCTGCCGGAAACTCTTATTATCAATGAGCGTGACTACGAAGTTTTCAACGATAAAAGCAAATACCTTGCAGCAAAGCTGATGACAATTTTCATGGAGTATCCAATTATCTATATCGGTTACTCTCTTACAGATCAAGATATTCAAAAGATTTTGAATGATATTCTACTTTGCTTACCGAAGGATAAGGCTGACCGGTTACAGGAACGGTTTGTGTTTGTTGACTATAAACCCGGCATGACTGGTTATACAGTTTCTTCTTATGCGATGGCTATTGACTCACAAATCTTTTCCATGACAAGGCTTGCACTTTCCGACTTTGGGATTCTCTATGACGCACTGGCCGCTAAACAAGCCTCTGTTCCCGTAAAGCTCTTGCGTCGCTTCAAAGAAGAGATGTATACCTACGTTGTTACCAGTAAACCCGGCCCTCTTATGAAAGTGGGACAAATTGATGATAAAAATATTGATGAAAACTGCCTAGCCATCTCAATTGGTGTTTCCAATACTGGCGAGCGTGGATTACAGAGTATTGTTCATGCAAATGAATGGTATCGCAGTATCGTCATGGGAGATTTGACTGACTATTCTGCTGTACAGCTTTTAAAGTACGCCTATCCCGAAATGCGAAGAAGCAATAGCGGCGATCTTCCTGTATATCGCTATCTTAGTCAAATACAGACACAGGAAGATTTTCCCCAGATTCGCTCTGAAACAAAAAGTAATTTCGATGATCTTGCCACAAAGACTAACAAAAAATATCGTTCCACCACTGATTGCTATTCCTCTTTGGAAAATCTTTGGGAAACCCTAAAAGATAACCCTCCCAAAGCATATCGCGTCATGTGTTCTTTACCTGAAGATAAAATGGATGCAGATTATTTAGGTCAAATCTTACGCGAGATATTTACAAATGACCCTGATGCTCTCGAGCACTTTGATGTTAATACAAGAAGCAACGTTAAAAGATTGATCCGAATGTACGACTACCTAAAATGGGGTAAAAAATAAAGACCCACACAATTCAGTATCTCATAAAAAGAGAAACCAAGATGGATAGGTCTTTTTCTAACACCTTCTAAAACAGATATCTATTAGATAGACACCTGAATTTCCGATGCTAATTTACAAGTATAATAGCAAATCTTCTAACAAGTGTCAACTGGCAATTTTTACAACCCGCACAACAAAAAATGTTCAAAAATTCATTTGTTGTATCAAATTCACCAATTTTCTTAAAGAAAGGCGGATTTCAAATGTCCCTTATCACCACCGAAAAGCAGTTTGAATCGGACATTGCGGCGGCTCTGCTCTCCCCTGCCGGGGGCTACACCCGCAATGGGGATTGCTACGACCCCAAGCTGGGGCTGTTTGCGGATACCCTGATCCGCTTTGTGCAAAAGACCCAGCCCAACGAGTGGGCATTTTTTGAAAAGCAGAACCCGGTAAACCCGGTGTGGAAGTTCTGCACGGCCTTTAATAATGCGTGCGATGCGGACGGGCTGCTCTCGGTGCTGCGGTATGGGTTCAAGCACCGGGGACGGCGGTTCCGGGTGTGCTATTTTCAGCCGGAATCCGCACTGAACCAGAAGGATGCCCAGCGCTACGCTCAAAACGAGATCACCTGCAACCGGCAGTGGTTCTACTCCGACACCACCCACAACTCGGTGGACATGGTGCTGGCGGTAAACGGCATCCCGGTGTTCGCCTTTGAGCTGAAGAACCAGTTCACCGGGCAGACCGTGGAGAACGCCAAGCAGCAGTGGATGCACGACCGGGACCCCCGAGAGGTGTGTTTCCAGTTCAACAAGCGCATTCTGGGCTACTTTTGCGTAGACCTGACCGAGGTGTGGATGGCCACCCGGCTGGCGGGCAAGGACACCCGCTTTCTGCCCTTTAATCAGGGCTCTAACGGTGCCGGGCGGGACGGCGGCGCAGGCAACCCGCCCAACCCCAGCGGCTACCTTACCGCCTACCTCTGGGAAGAAGTGTTCCAGAAGGACAGCATGATGGACATCCTACAAAAGTTCATGAGCCTGCAGGACGGCAAAACCCTGATCTTTCCCCGGTACCACCAGCTGGACGTGGTGCGCAAGCTGGTGGCAGATGTGCGGCAGAAGGGTGCCGGGCAGCACTATCTCATCCAGCACAGCGCCGGGTCGGGCAAGTCCAACTCCATTGCATGGACGGCGTACCGGCTGGCTTCCCTGTTCAACACCGAGAACAAGCCGGTGTTTGCCAGCGTCATCGTGGTGACTGACCGCACCGTGCTGGACGCACAGCTGCAGGAGACCATCTCCGGTTTTGACCATACGCTGGGTGCGGTGGAGGCCATCGGCGAGGACAAAAATTCCGGCGACCTGCGGGATGCCATCAACAACGGCGCGCGCATCATCATCACCACGCTGCAAAAGTTCCCGGTCATCTACACCGAGGTGAACAAGACCGCCGGGAAGAACTATGCCGTTATCATCGACGAAGCGCACTCCTCCCAGACCGGCACCTCTGCCTTAAAGCTGAAAGCAGCCCTAGCCGACACCGAGGATGCGCTGCGGGAATATGCCGAGCTGGAAGGCAAAGCGGAGGACGAGATCGACCCGGAGGATGCACTGGTGAAGGAGTTGACCTCCCACGGACGGCACAAGAACCTGTCCTTCTTTGCCTTTACCGCCACCCCAAAAGCCGCCACGCTGGAACTGTTCGGCACCGAGTATCCGGACGGCAGCCACCACCCTTTCCACATTTACAGTATGCGGCAGGCCATTGAAGAAGGGTTCATTCTGGATGTGCTGCAAAACTACATGACCTATTCCACCTGCTTCAAGATCGCCAAGACCATCCCGGACAACCCCGACCTGCCCGCCAGCCGGGCGGCAAAGCTTATCCGCAAGTATGAGGAGCTGCACCCCTACAACATCAGCCAGAAGGCAAAGATCATTGTAGAGACCTTCCGGGAGACCACCAGCCACAAAATCGGCGGGCGGGGCAAGATGATGGTAGTCACCTCCTCCCGGCTGGCGGCGGTGCGGTACTTCCACGAGGTCAAGCGCTACATTGCCGAGCAGGGCTATGACGACGTGCAGATCTTAGCGGCATTTTCCGGTGCCGTACCGGACGGCGGCGTGGAGTACACGGAGCAGTCCCTGAACGTCCGCGCCGACGGCAGCCACATTGCAGAGAGCCAGACCAAAAAGGAGTTTCACAACAACTTCAATGTGCTGATCGTGGCAGAAAAATACCAAACCGGCTTTGACGAACCGCTGCTCCACACCATGATCGTGGACAAAAAACTGAAGGGCGTCAAGGCGGTGCAGACCCTCTCCCGCCTGAACCGCACCTGCCCCGGCAAAACCGACACCTTTGTGCTGGATTTTGTGAACAAGGCAGAGGACATCCGGGAGGCCTTCCAGCCGTTTTATCAGGAGACGTTTCTGGAGCAGGAGGTCAACACCGACCTCATTTACAAGACCCAGAAGGAGCTGCGGTGCTTTGCCGTCTATTCCGATGCAGACGTGGAAGCCTTTGCCAAGGAGTATTTCCGCAGCACCAAGCAGGATAAAAACGCCGTGGGCCGCATGAGCAGCGTCTTGAAGCCGGTGGCAGACCGCTACAACCAGAAAACGCAGGCCGAGCGGTACCAGTTCCGCCGCCTGCTGCGCAGCCTTGTCAAGTGGTACGGCTACGTTTCGCAGGTGGCACGGATGTTCGATGAAGAGCTGCACAAGGAGAACGTATTCTGCGCTTACCTGCTCAAGCTGCTGCCGCCGGACGAGGTCTCTCCGCTGGATCTGGAGGGCAAATTGCAGCTGGAGTATTACAAGCTGCAAAAGACCTTTGCCGGTTCCATCGAGCTGGAACACGCAAAGGGCGTCTACGAGCCGGTCACCCAGAAGGGTGCTCTCGGCCACGACCCCAAGGAGCCGCTGGACGAGATCATTTTGAAGATCAATGAGAAGTTCAAGGGCGAGTTCACCAATGCCGACCGGGTGCTGCTTACTGCCCTGCATGACCGTCTGCTGGCCGACCCGAAGCTGGCAAAGCTGGCGCGCAGCTCCGACCCGCAGATCTTCACCGAGAGCATCTTCCCCAAAGCCTTTGACACTGCCGCACAGGACAGCTATCTCGAAGCGCAGGACACCTTCTCTTCCTTGTTTGAGGATACCAGCAAGTACAAGGCTATTATGTCAGCTCTGGCAGAGTGGCTGTATGGAGAATTCCGCAAAAAGTAAAACAGTTTTCCCTTTTTATTTGCTTAAAAAAGCCTGCATCCACGGGATGCAGTTCAAGGGTTTGGGTGCTCCCAACAAGCGTTTTGCAACGCAAAATAAGCAGATGTATATACGTCTGCATTGCTTGCTACAATGGTGTTGGTTCTGAGAAGCTCACAGCCAGTGAGCTATACAGATGCCCAAACCTAAGCTACAATGAAGATGTGCTGAGAGAACGAAGCATTGCTTGAGCTGAACGCTCGTACGCGCAAACTGTTCTCCGCCATCTCCATTGCAGCGTTCGATCGACGCAGGTTGAGTAGATGTTGCCGTACATTCGTGTCACAAAGCAAGCTGAATCGGTAATGGGCATAGGCGGAACCGGCATTAAAGGAGGTCAGAAAAATGGAAGCTGCTGTTATTACCGCCGTTGGTATTGATGTGTCTAAGAGCAAAAGCACAGTTGCGGTACGGAGACCCGGAGGCGAAATCGTACTTCGGCCTTTCGATGTCCGCCACACGAACAGTGACTTAAAAAAGCTGACATCCACACTCAAAAAACTGGGAGGCGATATTCGTATTGTAATGGAACATACCAGTACGTACTGGAGACCGATCGCGCTGACATTAAAGGAAGCAGGCTTTTTTGTTTCCGTTGTCAATGCGATGCTGATCCACGATTTTAGTGATAATACGATCCGAAAGCTGAAGACGGACCGTGCGGATGCTCTTAAAATCGCAAACTATGCGCTTACCTTTTGGGATATACTGCCCCCGTTCAATAATGAAGAAGAAACCAGGCTGCTTCTTAAAATGCAATCCAGAGCAAATGAGCGGATCACTGCGACTGCAACAGCGTTGCGGAACGGTCTGATTGCGCTGGCTGACCAAACATTTTCCGGGGTAAATATTGCGTTTGCTCCGAACACCAAAAATGCGAATGGACATGAAAAATGGGTAGATTTCTTTCTGCGTTATTGGCACAAGGATTGTGTCTGTCAATATTCCATGGAGGCTTTCACGGAATCTTATCGGGGCTGGTGCAAACGAAAAAACTACAAGTTCCGTACAGATACCGCTCACAAAATCTATCTGCTTGCACAGGAAAGCGTGGCTACTCTTCCGAAATGCGAAAGTACAAAGATGCTGATCACGCAGGCTTGCAAAAGCCTGAATGCCGTTTGCGAGGCCAAGCAAAGCACCCAGCTTGAAATGCAGCGGTTGGCTGCAATGCTCCCCGAATACGAGGTTGTGATGCAGATGGAAGGAGCCGGACCCGTTACCGGGCCTGCTCTTATGGCCGAAATTGGTGATGTTCGGCGGTTCAAAAACAAGAAAGCGTTGGTGGCCTTTGCTGGTATTGACGCACCGCCGTTCCAGTCTGGTGCATTTGAATCCAAGTCACGCCATGTTTCCAAACGAGGCTCACCGCATCTGAGGCGAACCATTTTTATTATATCGAATATTATTTTAACACGCTCAAACCCGGAAAATGCAGTTTACTGCTTTATGGACAAAAAGCGTTCCGAAGGAAAACATTATTACGTTTATACCGTCGCAGGAAGTGCGAAGTTCCTGCGGGTCTATTACGCTCGTGTTACTGAATTTCTACGGTCCCAGCCATCTTATGATGCCTACTGATGATTTCTGATGAACCATTACGATGATTTTCAGCTGACAAGCTGTGCTGTCGGCTTATTAAAGTTGCCGGATGCTTAACTGCACCCGGCAATAAATTTTTGATGATTTTTTGTTCAGGCTATTGACACTCGTTAGCAGGTTTGTTACTTCTACTATATACATTACATATAGAGCTTTTTATAATCATCCCCTCTTTTAATTATCTATATATAGTGTTGGTATATCTCTCAAAAAAAGCGGTCGAAGTGGTAACATCCCATATTTGCCGTCGATTTCGGCTCCGTTGTTACTTGCGTTACCGAATATTTTGCAGTATCCTTTTGTTATCAGAAGAATTCACTAGCTTTTCTGTATTCATAGGCCTGCTCAATATTAGCGATGATCACCTTTACGCTGCTCTTTCCAACTCGCTGGTTTTCCTGTCTGTTTTCGACATATCCACGGTCCTTGAAACCACGGATGCTCTTTTCGTAGGAAAAGCCATTGTCAATCAGCATTTTTCTGAGACAATTCGGCAGGATATAGGTTTTCTTTTCTCCTGGCTCATATCTTCCGAGCCGCGGTTCTCGTGCTACTTCATTAAGATGCTTCACTTCAAAATGCTCCTGATTGGAAGCGATCCATTCCTTTACAGTATCCCATGCACGCTCTACCGCATCTGCCTTCTGCTCTTTCTTCAGTGCTTCCAGCAGTTCAAAACCCATTTCCCATGCTGCACCACATGCCTCCTCACCAGCATTAAAAACAGCCTTTGATGCAATAAAGTCCGCAAAGACAAGCACAGCAACAAATTCCAGATGAATGCTCGTACATTTTTCATAGAGCATCGCGTACATCGAAACAAACTCATCCCGGAAATTTGTATAAGCCTGCCGCAGCTTGCTGGTGCCCTTTTCCAGCTCATATTCATGGAACAGGTAATCCATAAACATTTGCCCTGCAAAGCCGTAGTTCTCCGCTGCTGTCTGATGCACTGTTCTGGAAAAGTCCGTGTCACCGATTGGTGATGCATACAGTTCCATGACGCGCGTATTTTCACCGTCCATGGAATTCTGCACCGTGATCGGTTGTTCACCAGTAGACAGAATGGTATTGCACCATGTCTGCATTTTCTGCGTACCACCGATGCGGTCACCACGCATCTTTCCAATACCATTGCCCAGCATATACATCATTCGAGACAGATTTTCATACTTCAAACTGAGCGACTGCAGCTCATCCAGTGCCAGTGGAATGTTCCGCACTGTACCTGCCGTGTGCTCGATGCCGACCGCAGTGCTATTATAGCTCCGCAGCAGCACATTAGGATCGCCGTAGATGGACACTGCTGCCTTCAGCACCGCCGTCTTACCACTGCGAGAGTTTGCCCAGAGGTGGAAGATGAACGGCCGCTGTTGAAGGGGCTGCAGCAGTACAGATGCGAAGGATGTCGCCAGCATGACCCGTGCAGCCTGCATCGTGCGCAGCGTTGCTGCCATCTCCATCCATTTGTCTTTGTCACCGTGCGGCATAACAGCAGCGATAATTCGATGGCTTTCCTCGCCGGCACCATCATAGGCGGCACGGCTTTCCATGTGGTAAGGGAAGAATTCCCTGTTCTTGACCCAACCCATGCGCTCGATACTGCGGTGCCGCGGAATGACGGTTTTGTTGGAAGTTTCAAAAGCTTCCATATATTTGACTGCCTCTTTAGAGGTTTCCGATGTCACCGGCAATCCCTGATTTGCATATTTTACCAGTTTGCTCTTATCCATTGCATCGCCGCGTGGAACGATAATTTTTCTCCAACGGCAATCACCATAGAAAGCCAGTTCCAGCTTTACATCTTCATCATCAACATTCCTCATTCGCCGGGAAATATAAACCGGTGCGGAAAAGGCTGATTTTGTATAGGGAACGCCATTCAGGAATTCAATGTGTCGAACTCCTTCCATATCGACTTCCCAGCCTTTCGGCACCACCAGTCCATTCAGTTCCATGCCATCCAGTTCCAATGCCTTGCAGAACTCCTGTCCGCCTTCGTGTATATCTGCCTTTCCACCAGTGGTGGTCAGCATTTTTTCAAGGTCCCGGACTCCGATCTTCAGTTTGCCATATTTTTCCTTCAGCTTAAAATACTGGATTGGCTGGTGTTCCCGTGCATAACGTACCAGCTGAAGATTCTTTTCTTCTAAAGCCTCATCAACTGTCAGCTCCTCTTCCAGCAACTTTTTTACACGTTCTTCTATAGTGTAGTATGCAAAAACGATCGGTGCCCGAACACCGCACCCCTCTTTCGGACAATCAAATCCGAAAAAGTCCCGGATATAACGGCAGGAGCATGGACGGCTCATTTTTGCAGCACGCTCGTAATATTCCTCTGTCTGGTCGTAAGAATATCCGGGATATGTCTCGCTCCTCTCATGCACTTTTTTCTGACCGTCTTCCGTAATGGCAACAATAGAGATCATCGTATACCACATTGGCTCTGGCAGTGTTGCGGCATTTTCAATGCAATAATCAATAAAAGCACACTTTTCACACATACGTTCCGCAGGGCCGACCAAATCGCTCTCTGCATGGAACTCAACAATTTCGGTAATTCGCTTAAATTCTTTAAAAGCAGTTACCGGATAGCGGAATTCCTCGGCACTATATACCTCGCACCGTTTCGGCGGGTTGCTCTTAAAGTTCAGTGAACCCGGAGCCCGAAACATTCGAGGAACATCCTGCACATTGTCCAGTTTCCATCCCTTTTTACGCCCCTCTGCAATGACATACATACCGAACCCGGCAGAGAGTTCCCGGATCTGCTCACGCTCATCCTCGTTATGGATAATAAACGGCTCGTTCAGAGGCCAAATGGCATGCACGCCGTTGCCCGACCGCACAATGATGGAAGGCTTCAGCTTCAAACTGTTTACAAATGCAATCGCTTCTTCTTCCGTCTTCGGCAGTGCGGTTTCTTTGTGTGCCGGCCCCAGCACATCCACATCCGCCACCATGCAAACAACGGTGTGAATCTGTCCGATACCACCTCTGACACTCGATGGCAGCCCTTCCTGACGCAGTGCAACGCAATAATAGGTGTTGGCACTGGTACCCAGCACTTTAATGCGCTCCGCTGCTTTGTCCAGTTCCGTGACCGGGATATGCTCATTTCTGGAATCCGGCAGCGTCGTGACGGTAATGCATCCTTCTGTGCATTTACCATACAGCATCTGCAAAAAATCCCTCGTTGTAATATTCATAGGCTTCTCTCCACCCTGTGTTTTTAACGTGTAATCAATCTTTTTCTCTACATATCCGTACCTCCATTCTACCACGTTGCCTTTCAGACCAACGAACTTCTGAAGTTCACTTTCCTTCCGCTGCTCAAAATTAAAGGCCTTCATAAAGCGCACGATTTTCGGGCAAAATACAACCTTTTTACCGTTTCTTTCACACAATTCTTACATTTGCAGCCATTTCGATTATTTTCTCGTGAACTACAAAGCAGGCAACCTTTGCAATTGCCCATTGATCAGGGCATCTACAAAAGTCGCCTGCTTTGTTTACCTATCATCGAATCATGCTGTTGCATAGCAAATGACCAGCGGCAATTACCTCTGAACTGCAATAATTCCCTGACTTCCACTTTCTCCTTTCATCTGGCTCGGAAATAAAGGCCTTCACTATGTACACCGAAATCGGGTAAAAAGGAGACACTCTTCATGTTTCTTTCACAAAATTTTAACATTCAAAGCCTTATCCAAATCTATTCACCCTGCCCTTTATTGTACATAGCAGCTTGTGGAATAGGACGAAAAAAGCCGGTAGGCTTTCGACCTACCGGCTTTTCGTCTGTTTATATTCAGCTTTTGACAGTTTATATTATAGCACCGATTCGCTTACGATGCAATACGTTTTTTCTCCAATATAAGCCATTTTCTCCAATCAAATAGCTTTTCTCCATTTAAGCATCACTTTACTTTACTATTCATTCACCATTCTCTACTCTCCGGAACAACTACATGTCTGCAATCTCCCCGATGCACCTGTTCTATATAAGAATTCAGCGCGCCGCACGGCGGTGTTCCCTGCTTTTCGTACATCTTGTATCACCTGCCCTATGTATAAAAGTATACCATGGCAGCTAGACGGCTTCAACAAAATCTCATGCAATTCTTATGGCAGAATTGATGTTTGTGCCTGTCTGTGGTAGAATAATGATAATTATACTCTTATATGTATATCTCGGAAAATCATAAAAAGCAGGGAGATTTCAAAATGACAGATTATGCACCTGGTATGCGTGCTGTTATTCGTGACGAAGAATGGCTCATCAAAAGGATCGAAACAAACAGCCTTGGTCATCAAGTTTTACATTGCGTCGGTGTCACCCCACTAGTGAAAGATCGCGATGCCATTTTTCTCACAGATCTCGAACAGATTCAGATTGTAGATCCTGCGAGCATTCAGTTGATTGCCGACTCATCCCCATTTTTCAAACGGTCACTATTGTATTTAGAAAGTCAATGGCGGCAGCAGCTTCCCACTGACACAAATTTGCATATTGGCCACAAAGCGGCTATGGATCCCATGCCATACCAACTGGATCCTGCAAAACTTTCTTTGCAGCGTCCCCGCCAGCGCATCCTGATTGCGGATACTGTCGGCCTTGGCAAAACGCTGGAAGCCGGTATCCTGATGTCGGAGTTGATTGCACGCGGCAAAGGCAAGCGCATTCTGGTCGTCACCGTAAAAAGCATGATGACGCAGTTCCAAAAAGAAATGTGGAATCGCTTTACCCTTCCGCTTGTGCGGCTGGATTCCAACCGAATCCAAAAGATTCGAGCCAGTCTGCCTTCCAACTACAATCCTTTCTTTTACTACGATAAAACAATTGTTTCCATCGACACCTTAAAACGCGATGTGGAATACCGTACACATTTGGAAAAAGCATATTGGGACATTATCGTTATTGATGAAGCGCAGAATGTTGCCGAACGTGGTGACCATCAAGCACAGCGTTCTCGCCTTGCAAAACTGCTTGCCAACCGCAGCGATACCATGATCATGCTGTCGGCCACCCCACACGATGGCCGTGCCAAAAGTTTTGCTTCCCTGATGAATATGCTGGACCCGACTGCCATTGCAGACCCTGAAAATTATACCCCGGAAGACATCAGGGGTCTGTGTATCCGCCGCTTTAAAAGCGATGTCAAAAATCAGGTCAACGGCTCGTTTCTTGAGCGGCAGGTGACATTGGAACATTGTCACGCCTCTGCACAGGAGGAATATGCCTTCGACCTGCTTGCTGAAATGCAGCTGGAAATGGATGCTGGCAAAGCCAAAAGCTCTGGACGTCTGTTCAAAACAAGCTTAGAGAAATCTCTCTTTTCTAGCCCAGCAGCCTGTCGCAAAAGCATCGAGGCCCGCCTGAAAAAGCTCTATAAAAAATATACGGCAGATGATATTTCTGATATTCGCTTGTTAGAAGAGTTGCATACTGCTCTGGGACAGGTCACGCCCGAAAACTTCATGCGCTATCAAAAACTGCTGGAACTTTTGCGTAGCGATTCCTACGGATGGAACCCCAAAGATCCTGGTGACCGCGTTGTGATCTTTACCGAGCGCATCGAAACCATGAATTATCTGGCGGAACATCTGCGGACTGATTTGGGGCTGAAGTCCTCTGCGATCCAAGAGATTTCTGGTGGTATGAGCGATGCAGAGCAGCAGCGCATTGTAGAAGATTTCGGCCGCACGGAATCTCCCATCCGCATTCTGGTCGCTTCGGATGTAGCTTCTGAAGGTCTGAATCTTCATTATCTGAGCCACCGCCTGATTCACTTTGATATTCCGTGGTCATTGATGGTATTCCAGCAGCGCAACGGCCGCATCGACCGTTACGGTCAGCAAAAACGCCCTGATATCCGCTATCTGCTCATTGAGAGCAATAACAAACAGATCAAAGGTGATATGCGTATCATCGAGATTCTGATTCAAAAAGAAGAGCAGGCACTGAAAAATATCGGCGATCCTGCCTTACTGTTGGGCAAGTTCAATGTGGAAGAGGAAGAAACGGTGATTGCGGAAGCCATCGAATCCGGTTCCGACGCAGATACATTTGCTCAGAGTCTAGATGCCGATGCGCAGGAATTCAACCCCTTTGAAGCTTTGATGGCCGCTGCCTCAGAAACAGAGGAGACTGCTATTGAGCAGCTTTCAGAAACTGTTTCCGACGAAACATTGTTCACCGATAAGGAATATCTGGAGCAAGCTGTGCAATACCTTAATCAGACTGACAGCAATCCAGTTCAGGAACTGCAAACGGTTTCTGGCCTAGATATCCGGTTAACCCCGGAAATGGAGCGCCGTTTGCGTGCGCTTATACCGGAAGAAGCCATGCCGCAAGGAGAAACACTGCGCCTTTCGGATGACAAAGCCTTCTGCATGGAGCAGATGCGCACCAGCATGCAAAAGAACATGGATGAGGCGGCATGGCCGTCCTCGCAGTATTTGTGGAAGCTGCACCCGATTTTCTCTTGGGTCAATGATAAGGCCGGGCTTTTGTTCAAACGCGCAGAAGCTCCCGTTCTGGGTCTGCCCGGCGTTTTGTATCCCGGTGAAGCGTTGTACATCGTTTCCGGCAGTGTTCCCAACCTGAAATCCACGCCGCTCATCGATGAATGGTTTGGTCTGCTGTATCGGGATGGGCAATTCATTCAGCGACTTTCCATGGAGGAGGTTGTCCAGAAAGCCGGACTGCGTAGCGCGCGTATTCCCAACACAAACTGCATCACGAACCAAAGCATCGTTGCTGCAAGCAGCTTGTTGCACGATGTAGTCACGCAGGCAAAGACCTATCTCACAGAGCGATACCAGCAGTACCAGGCAGAGATGAACCCCAAGCTGGATGCAGAGGTGGATAAGCTGATTGAACTGCAGGAAAAACACAAGGAGTACTATCAGACCACCCTATTTGAACATGAACGTCAACTGCAGGAGCAGGAGCGCCGGGTGGACAAACTGTTTGATGATTTTACGAACTGGGTAAAAGAAACCCTGACGATTCAAAACAACCCATATATTCGTATCGTATCCGTCCTGATGGGGGTATCCGAATGAGCATCGATCTAACCGGTATCACAAATAAAAACGAATATTATACCAACCACTATTTTTCGACCATCTTTGAGGAAAATGCAGGTGAGGCCATCACTGCCTGGGCTCAGGCTGCAAAGTCATCCGAAGAGATCCGCACACCTTGGGCACAGCTGCGACAAAACGCCCGACAGTTCTATCCCTTGCACGACCGCTACGCAGGCGGTGCATTGAATTTGCAGCTTCTGGCTGCGATTCGCACGATGGCAGACCGTTACCTGGCTTCTCTTGGGTATCCAGAAGCTGCCCCGGAACTTGTCCCTGTAGATGCTTCTCTGTCTGTTCCCGTTTATTTGGAAATGAAAAAGAGCAACGGTGCACCACTGCTATGGGTCATGCTCTCTGCTTCCAGAGAATCGGATGCCGGTATTCTGGAAAGCAATGTCTTTGACGGTAACATTGCAGAGGAAGATGCCTTCGGTGCCGTCCACAACGATGACCTGCTGGAACTGAAAAATGAGGATCTTGCCACACAGATTCTGTTCGGTGCCGCAGAGCCGCCGCGTTTTCTTCTGTTTATTTCGCTGAATCAGATTGCACTGATTGACCGGAACAAATGGAGTGAAAAACGCTATTTGCAATTCGAATTAGAAGACATCTTTTCTCGCTTGGAACTCACAACCCTGCAAGCCATGGTCGTCCTACTGCATAAAGATTCCCTCTGCCCGGAAGACGGTTCTATTCTTCTAGATGAGTTAAACGAGCAGAGTCAGAAAAATGCTGCGGGTGTTTCACAGGATTTAAAATATGCCCTGCGTGAATGTATCGAACTTTTGGGCAATGAAGTCCTCCACGACATGCGAACCCGGCAGAAAATTAACCTAGAAGAGCATCCCGTGGATGCCGGACAGCTGACACTGGAGTGCCTGCGCTATATGTACCGGATGCTGTTCATACTGTTCATTGAGGCGCGGCCAGAATTGGGCTATGCTCCCATCCGTGAACTGAGTTATCTGAAAGGTTACTCGTTGGAAAGTCTGCGGGATATCGCCGACGCTGTCCGAGATGATGTGGATGAAGTGAGCGATGGCTATTATCTACATGAAACGCTGGCAAAACTTTATGACCTGATTTATAACGGTTATCCGGAAACGGAAGCCGAATTTCAAAAAGTAACCGGTGCCGACAGTATACACGATGTTTTTTTGATTGCTCCGCTCAAGGCGCATATCTTTGACCCGGAGTACACCAAGTTGATCAATGCTGCCAAACTGCGCAACAGCTGCATGCTGCGTATTATCGACTTAATGAGCCTGACACGTGCCTCCGGCAAACGCAATAGCCGCCGGGGGCGTATTTCCTACGCCAATTTGGGCATCAACCAAATGGGCGCGGTATACGAAGCTCTGCTCTCCTACCGTGGCTTTATCGCACAGCAGGATTTATACGAGGTCAAACGCGCCGGAGTTGACTTCAATGAACTGGATGTCGGCTATTTTGTTTCTGAATCTGATTTGGCACAATATACAGAAGAGGAACGCGTCCGCTATGCGTCTGGCAACAAAAAGGGCAAGTTGCGCATGTATGCCAAAGGCACATTCATCTACCGCTTGGCTGGCCGCGAACGGGAAAAATCCGCTTCTTACTATACGCCGGAAGTTCTAACCAAATGCCTTGTCAAATATGCCCTGAAGGAATTGCTGAAAGACAAATCTGCGGATGACATTCTGCATCTAACCATTTGTGAACCTGCCATGGGCAGCGCAGCATTCTTGAATGAAGCGATCAATCAGCTTGCAGAAGCCTATATTTCTCGTAAAGAGCAGTAAACCGGAGAGATCATCGGCTACGAAGAACGTTTTAACCAGCTGCAAAAGGTCAAAATGTTCATTGCCGACCGCAATGTATACGGCGTTGACCTGAACCCTGTGGCCGTGGAACTGGCCGAGGTTTCTCTGTGGCTGAACACCATTTATCCTAATGGATTTGTGCCGTGGTTCGGTACCCAGCTGGTCAACGGCAATTCCCTGATTGGTGCCCGGCGGCAGTGCTACCGCGTGAGTTCCCTGCAAGCCACCAGCAAAGGTCTGCGCTGGTATGAAAAAGCCCCGGAGCGTGTTCCCCTTGGCACCGAGCGCAAGCGCGGCAAGTTGTCCACACAAATCTATCATTTTCTGTTGGGCGACCCCGGTATGTGCAGTTATACCGACAAAGTCATCAAACAGCTGGAGCCTGCAAAAATCAAGTTTTTGAACACCTGGAACAAGGCATTTACTGCTCCTTACTGTGACGATGATATCGAAACGCTGAAAAAACTCTCCAAGACGATTGACAAGCTCTGGAAAGATCAGATTTCTCTGCGTCAGCAGCTGAAGCAGCAGACGCACGACAGCCTGTCTGTGTTCAAATTCAATGATGATGAACCGGACTCCCATACTTCCATCCGCACCAAAGATCAGATGCTGCGCACCATGTACCGTTCCGAGAATGCCAAAAATGCTGGTGCTTATGCTCGTTTAAAATTTGCGATGGATTACTGGTGCGCCCTGTGGTTCTGGCCCATTGACAAGGCTGATCTTTTGCCCAGCCGCAGCGAATTTCTGAATGATATGTACATGATCTTGGTGGGGCTGTACTCCACCAACAATGATTCCCAGCAGCTTTCCATGCTAGAAGATGCAGACGAAGAAGATACTGACATCCTGCTTCAGGTCAACTTGGACGAACTGTGCGCCCTTTTGCCCCGGCTGAAGCTGGCTCGCACAATAGCACAGCAGAATCACTTTATGCATTGGGAGCTGGAGTTTGCTGATGTGTTTGCCGAACGCGGCGGTTTTGACCTGATGATCGGTAACCCGCCGTGGATCAAGATCGAGTGGAACGAACAGGGTGTGTTGGCAGATACCAACCCCATGTTTGCTGTAAAAAAGCTAACCGCCGCCCAGACTACCCACGAACGCCAAACGGCACTGGAAAATGCGCATACGCACAGCATGTATTTTGCAGAGTATGAAATGCTTTCCGGCGAACAGAACTTTTTGAACGCCGTGCAGAATTATCCTGCCCTGAAAGGACAGCAGACGAATCTGTTTAAATGTTTTCTTCCACTCTCGTGGGAGAAAACGAATGAAAGCGGCATTGCCGCTTTCGTACACCCTGAGGGCGTCTACGACGACCCGAAGGGTGGTGCACTCCGGGAAATGCTGTATCCTCGTTTGCGATATCATTTTCAATTTGCAAACGAGAGAAAGCTATTTCCCGAAGTGGACCACCATACACAATTTAGTCTAAATGTGTATGGTGGTCCACTGATGGTGTCGTTCGACACCATCAGTAACCTCTACGATGCTAAAGGCATCGCAGAGTGTTACCAAGGCGAAGCCTCCGCGCCGATTCCAGGCATCAAGGATGCCAATGGCGACTGGAATACTACCGGCCACCCTGACCGCATCATCCATGTCACGCAGCGCGAGTTGGAAGTTTTTGCCAAATTGTTTGATGGCAGTGACAAGTGGGAGCAGGCAAAATTGCCACAACTTCATGCCAAACAGCTTATAGAAACTCTTGAATGTTTTGCAGACTCTCAAATGTCTATTGCATCCCTTGGCCCAAAAGTTTTTACCACAACAATGTGGGAAGAAACAAGCAGTCAAGATAAAGGGCTTACAAAAAGAGATGTTCATTTTTCAGATACTCCTGAATCGCTAATTTATTCTGGGCCACATATTGGAGTTGCTAACCCACTATTTAAGACATCCCGTAGAATCTGCAAATTAAACAGTGACTATGATAGCCTTGATTTGCTAAATGTTGAAAGTGATTATTTGCAGCGCTGTAACTATATCCCCGTTGGTACTCCTGCCGAATATTCTAACCAAATACCTAAAATCTCCACTAACTATTACTATACCGATGTATACCGTGTTGTTATGCGAAAAATGCTTAATCAAGGTGGCGAACGAACTTTAATTGCTGCTATAATTCCACCACAAACAAAGCATATCGATGGCATTTTCGGCATTGCTATTGATGATGTACTTCTTTTGGGCGCCTTTATGGCCAGTATTCCATATGATTTTTTAATCAAAACTGGCGGAAAATCAAATGGCAGATACGATAGCGTCTCCAATTTTCCATGGATAACGGACTCCCTTTTCTTGCCAGAATTACGGGCACGTGAATTACTGTTAAATGCAGTTAATGTTTACTACTCTGACCTAACAAAAAGAACTTACCGAAAAGAATACAACAACTTTACTTGGGCGAAATCCGACCCGCGCCTCTCCCCTGCACGCTTTACCGCTTTGACCCCGGAGTGGACGTGGGAAACGCCCCTACGCACCGACTACGAGCGGCGGCAGGCTTTGGTAGAAATTGACGTACTTACCGCCATGGCACTGGGCATGACCTTGCAGCAGCTCAAAACTATTTACCGCATCCAGTTCCCGGTATTGCAAAGCTATGAAGCTGATACCTGGTACGATGCCAACGGTCGCATCACCTTTACCAATAACCGCAGCCTGACCGGTGTAGGCTTCACCCGCCCGGAGTGGGAAAATGCCGGTGCTGTGCAGCCAATCAAGCGCGGCGATGCTCCATGGGACGGTATTATGAAGCATGCTCCGGCCGGTTATGTATTTGCCCGTACCATTACGGATGACACCATGCCTGGCGGCCCGGTACAGCGCACTATAGAATACGCCGCTCCCTTTGAGCGCTGCGACCGGGAGCAGGATTACGAAACTGCGTGGAAGTTCTTTGAGGAAAAGTATAAAGAATAATAGGCCTATAATTTGATTGGAGGCATCAAGTTGTCCAAGAAAAAAGAGTGTTCCAACCTTGAAACACGCACTATGAATGTCACCATGTCCCAAGATGACTTCAAAAAATTAGATAGCGGTGAACTGCGCTCCAATCATGGACTCCGCGATAGTTCTGGTCATATTAAGGCTTCTCTTGATATTTCTTATATTTCAGAAAATGAACTTCCTCAACGTGAGGTAGTCCGCACGGAAACCGTATATAAAGAGTCTCCTGTCCCATCCCCCACGGCGCAGGCTCTTACTGGAGCCACAATGGAAATTTTGGGCGACATCCTTAGCGACCCAGAAGTTAAAAAGTCCATTTCTGACCTTATTCACGTACTCTGGCACTATAAGGTACAACCAAAAATTCAAGATACTATTGATAGAATCAAAGGCATCTCACAACCGCACCCCCCTCTCTCTGAACAAGTTTTTCAAACAAAAGCAGAACAAATTCTATCTTCACAAACTATTGTTCCGGATTCAAAAGATACTTCATTTGAGCCTATTCCTGTCACAAATGAACAGGCTGCATTTTTGTTAGCCAAGACTAAAGAATCCGCATCCGAATTAACCCGATTGATTTATCTTCTTTCCAATATCGTAGTCAAGGATGATATAACAGCCGAAGAATACAGTCTGGAGCAATCTTATATTAAAGAGTTGCTCAGTGAATCCTCTGTGTCAACGATGACTTTTCTTCTTCAAAATCGTCAACTTGGTATTATTGACGATAAAACCGCACTTCTTTTTTCTGATGTTCTTGAGGGATATGTCGGTGACGGTCAACAGCGCATTCCTCTCTCCATCGACAAGATATCCAATCAATAATTATAGGAGTATATTGCGATATGTTACCCTCAATTCTTGCCAGCCAACTCGAAAAAGGCATTGGTGATTACATCGAAACTACATTTCCCATGAGCAACGCTCCCTTCAAAGGTTCCGTTGCAGAAATGCTTGCTCAGAAAGGCTCTGTTTATCATGAACCTTATCTTGCCGTGCGTCTGCCCTTCCGTGTTGCAAAGGAAATGCCAACCTGCTTTGAGGCAATTCACCCTGCATATCTTCCCTATGTTCATCAGCAAAAAGCGTTTGAACGACTGACTGGCAATGACGGCCGTTCTACACTGATTGCAACCGGCACAGGCTCCGGCAAAACTGAATGCTTCTTGTACCCCATTCTGGAATACTGTTACCAGCACCGTGGGGAGTCTGGCATCAAGGCGCTGATCATCTATCCTATGAATGCCCTTGCCACCGATCAGTCCAAGCGAATTGCAGAACTGATTCATAACAGTCCCGAACTGCGCGGCAATGTAACTGCCGGTATGTATGTTGGCGGTCTGGAACGCACTCCGTCCCGCACCATGAGTGAGCATGGCATCATTACTGACCACGAGACTCTGTTGAACAGTCCGCCGGATATCCTGCTGACCAACTATAAAATGCTGGACTATCTGCTTGTGCGCCCCAAAGATGCCCTGCTTTGGAAGCAGAATAATCCAGAAACGCTAAAGTACATTGCAGTGGATGAGCTGCATACCTTTGATGGTGCACAAGGCACCGACCTTGCCTGCCTGCTGCGCCGTCTCAAGCGCCGCCTTGGTATCTATGATGGGTACCTCTGCTGCATTGGCACCTCTGCTACCATGGGTTCCAAGGAAAATAACGGTGCCATCCTGAATTATGCCGAGGAGATCTTTGGTGAGCCATTTGAACGAGATGCCGTCATCACCGAGGATCGGCTCAGTGCCGATGAGTTTTTTGCTGGACAGTCGACCTCATTCTTTGCCTTGCCTTCCGCAGATCAGACTGCACAGCTGGTAGCTCTTGCCGAAGAGGACGATCCTTCCGCCTATCTTCAGTGCGCGGTAAAGGCATGGTTCCCGGATTTTTCGCAGGACGTTCTATCCGACAGTGGCCGCATTGAACTGGGCCGGGTTCTTCTGCAGCATGTATTCCTACAGTCTGTTCTACACCTAACGGAGGGCAATTACTATCAGGTTTCCCGCATTGTGGAAGCGTTGGCACCACATTATCCGGCACTGAATGAATTATCCGATGCTTCTGCCGCGCTCAACTCGCTCTTTGCACTGGTTTCTCATGCGCGCACCGGTAAGCCGCGAAAATTACGCCCGTTCCTGAATGTACAGGTGCAGCTTTGGATCCGGGAACTGCGGCGCATCGTTGCCAAGGTCGATGCGGAGCACATCACTTATAAAATTGCGCATGATCTGAACCGACAGCAGGCCAAACAGCACCTGCCCGTTGTCAACTGCCGTGACTGCGGCATCACCGGCTGGGTCACGATCCTGAACGAGCGTCAGAACGCCACCATTGTCAATCTTGAAGCGTTTTACAACCAATATTTTAAAGCAGATGAAAAAGTCGTGATGCTTTTCCCTCATCCGCATGAAAATGTTCCCACCGGAATGCTGCCTGCACGCATCTGTCCAGACTGCCTGCAGGTAAAACTGGGGATCGACGGCAGCAGCGAATGTGCCAGCTGCGGCACCCGCATGGTGGACATTCTGATTCCCAGTCCGATTCGGACAACCGGCCCGAAGCAGCATAAGCAGTACATCTGCCCCTGCTGCGGCAGCCGCCGGGGACTTTCTCTGATGGGTGTACGCAGTGCCACGGAGATCAGTGCCAGTATTTCTCAAATGTTCGCTTCCCGCTTCAACGATGATAAAAAGACGCTTGCCTTTTCCGATAATGTGCAGGATGCTGCTCATCGCGCTGGATTTTTCAATTCCCGCACCTGGCGGTTTGGTCTGCGCACGGCAATTCAGCGTTATTGCGCAGAATGTGGTTCAGGTCAAAGCCTTGCTGATTTTCAGGCCGGGTTTGTGGATTACTGGCACCTGCACATGACCGATGAAGAATTTGTCAGCTTTTTTATTCCGCCCAATCTAACCTGGAAGCGTGCATACGAAGAAATGACGCAAAATCGTAAGCTCAGTGATGACAAGCAGGCGCATATTTTGATGCATGAGATTGAGCAGCGCATCCAGTATGAAATCATGCTGGAATATGGTCTTACCAGTAAAATTGGACGCACTCTGGAACGGTCGGCTTGCTCGGTTCTTTCCTTTTCTCCTGAGGATATTGAGCAGATTGCTGCAGCAGTCCAGCTGCGTGTTGTTAACGAACTGGGTATCATGTCTCGGGAAGACCGCATAATCTTTCAGCGCATGGTCATCGGTTGGCTGAATCTACTCCGGTGCAATGGTGCTTTTAAAGATGTTGTTTTTGATGAGTACACCATCAATGATGGCAAAAGCTATATGCTTTCAAACGACCGCAATCGCTGGCTGCCCGGTCAACAATCCGGGCGTAATATTCCTCGTTTTATAGCTGAATACCTTGGAAAAAGCCATCCTACTTCTGAGTTTGATTTACCATCTTCGCGCCGTTACACAGACTGGATTGCTTTCTGCTGCACAGAATCAATTCTTGACGAGCTCAATTTCCGTGCTATCAGCAAGCTGATTCTGGAAGAATCTGTGAAGAACGGCATTGTCGTATCTGTGCCTTCTTCCGCAAACTATAAAGTCTATGGCCTGAACAAGAGCCGTGTCTTCCTTACAAACGATGTTATCCAGCTGCGCTGCGAACATTGCGGTGCGGTGTATTCGTTTTCTGCCGAAAGCCTGCTGCTGTGGGAAAATGCGCCCTGTCCTCGGTCTGCCTGTGGCGGTAAACTTGTCGAATATAAATCATCCGGCATCAATTACTATGGCCGACTTTACAGCACCGGCGATCTGGCGCGCATCAATGCACGGGAGCATACTGGCCTGCTGGAACGCCCAGATCGTGAGCAACTGGAGAAGGATTTTAAGCGTAGCAAGGAAAATCGTTCCAACTGGGACCCCAATGTTCTCTCCTGTACCCCCACTTTGGAAATGGGTATTGATATTGGTGACCTTTCCACGGTCATCCTGTGCAGTATGCCGCCTGCACAAAGTCAGTTTCTGCAGCGTGTTGGCCGTGCCGGACGCAAAGACGGCAATGCTCTGACCTTGGCAATTGCAAATGCGCGGCCACATGACCTCTATTTTTACGCAGATCCTTTAGAGATGATCTCCGGTTCGGTCACACCACCAAAAATCTTCCTGCGCGCTTCCGCTGTATTGGAACGGCAGTTCATGGCTTTTTGCATGGATTCTTGGGTGCGGAAAGGCATTCCTGATGATGCTATCCCCGATAAGGTCGGTATTATTCTGAAGAAACTGGATGCGCGGCCTTCCGATATGTTCCCTTTCAATTTTCTCAACTACGTGCAGAGTACACTTTCCCGGCAGATCAACTCTTTTGTCCAGATGTTTTCCGCTTATCTGGACGAAAGCTCCAAGGAAGAGCTGCAAATATTTGCCCGCGGCACTGGAACCACAGAAAGTTCCATGCACATTAAAATTCTGGATGCCTTTGAAAGTTTGAAGAAGCAGCAAAACAGCCTGCACAACAGCGTAAATTCCCTGAAGGTCATGATCCAGCAGCTGGAAAACAAGCCCAAAGACAGTTCTTACGACGAAGAGATCAAGGAACTAAAGGGCGAGGAAGCGGCTCTATTGACCGTTTTGCAGGAGATCAGCAAAAAGAACGTTTTCAACTTCTTGTCCGATGAGGGATTGCTGCCCAACTATGCTTTTCCGGAGGCTGGGATCATTCTGCGGGCGGTTCTCTACCGAAAGTCCGATGAGGAACTTCCGTCTGCCCGAAAAAAGTATGAAAAGCTCGTCTATGAATACAACCGCTCCGCTTCCTCTGCCCTCAGTGAGTTTGCACCGAGCAACAGTTTCTATGTGGATGGTCGCAAACTGACGATCGATCAGGTAGACCTGACAACTGCTCAGAGTGCCCTTTGGCGTCTGTGTCCAAACTGCTCTCATGCGCAGCTTGAAACAGCTGGCCGGAACACAGCAGCCTGTCCTCAATGCGGAAGCCCCGCTTGGGCCGATTCCGGTCAGATGCGCAACATGCTGAAAGTGCAGATGGTCTACTCTAACATGGACTACGCCAAGAGCTTGATTAGTGATGAAAGCGACGACCGCTCTAATATCTTTTATTGCAAGCAGCTCCTTGTAGACGTAGATGAGGACCATGACATCTCCTGTGCCTATCGCATGGACAATGAGGAATTTCCCTTTGGTTACGAATTTGTCCGTAAAGCAACGCTGCGGGAGATCAACTTTGGCGAGAGTGACCTGACAGGTGAAAAGTTATCGATTTCTGGTGTCGAGGAAGTGCGCAAAGGGTTCCGAATCTGCAAATATTGTGGTAAGATTCAGACTGACAGCAAGCCGAATAACCACAGCTATTCCTGTAAGACACGCAAAATCCCTGCGCTCTCACAGGCCGATGCCTATGAAGAATGTCTGTTTCTGTATCGTGAATTCAGCACAGAGGTTCTCCGACTTCTGATTCCCGCTACGACGATGAACTCTTCTTCCGTCCGGATGGAATCCTTTGTTGCGGCCTTCATGCTTGGTATGAAAGAATATTTTGGCAATGTCGATCACCTCCGGGCTGCTGTCAGCGAAGTACCCGTCCCGGATGCCGACTATCGCAAACAGTATCTCGTGATCTACGATTCGGTTCCCGGCGGCACGGGATATCTGAAGCAGTTGATGCATGAAAAAGATTCTTTGATTCAGATTTTTGAAAAAGCCCTTCATGTTATGGAAACCTGCTCCTGCAAAGACGATCCGCAGAAGGACGGCTGCTATCATTGCCTATATGCGTATCGCCAGAGCCAGCAGATCGGTAATATTTCGCGTGCAACTGCCATTCGGCTGTTGAAAACGATTCTTTCCGGTAAAGACCATATCCAAAAAATCGATATGATCAGCAGTATTCCTGTAAACCCGCTGTTTGAAAGCGAATTGGAATCGCGCTTTTTGGGAAGCGATCCGTCTAAAAGTTGGTGCTGCAAATATCAGTGACACCGTAAGAAACGGAAAACACAGTTATTATCTCAAACTGAAGCACTCTGCTTGGGAACTTGAACCTCAGGTTTCACTGGGTCCAAGCAACGGTGTATCCGTTCCCTGTAAACCAGATTTTGTGTTCTGGCCTGTAGCCGCGCCCGGACACAAGCCCCTAGCGGTGTTTACGGACGGCTTCCTATATCACAAGGATATCGTTTCCGATGACACCATCAAACGTGAAGCACTCCGCCGCAGTGGGCAGTTCCGGGTCTGGTCCCTGAGTTTTAAGGATGTTCAGAACGTTTTTATCCCGCAGGGGGATTACGCCACTTCTGTTTTAGCGGTCGAAAAAATGCCGCTCGGCAAGGTGATGTACCGTTCCGAAGTACGAAAGCTCCATGCAGAGGTACTTGATCCTGCAAAGCTTTCTGCGTTTGACCTCTTGATTGCCTACCTGAATCTGCCGGATGCCGAAACGATCTTCCACGCACAGGCACACGCTTATGCACTTTCTCTGCTGTATCCGGCATTCATCAAGAACAATGCGGCATTCGATCAATGGCATCAGGTCTTTCAGGATGTGAACGATCAATTGCATTTTACAGATTCCAGTTTCCGCTTTGGGCTGACCGCTTATGGAGCGTGGGTCCCTCGTGCTGTAAATTCTCATCTGGCTCTCTATGCAGGCATTTCCGCTGCATCCATGAAAGCAGATGGTGCTGTTACCGTCTTTGCCGTCCTGAACGATGACAAGAACAGCCGCACAGATAAATACGAACCGGAGTGGAACGGTTTCTGGCAGTTTTTCAATCTGATGCAGTTTGCCTCAGAATTTGCTGCCGTTTCTTCTACCGGGCTCAGGCGCATGGACTATCTCGCACTTCCCGTTTCCCAGAGCAGCTGTTCTTCGGCGGAAGCCTCTTCCACACCCGATTCCGGATGGAATTCCATCGGTGAATTGCTATTTGACGAAGATGCGAAAGCATTCGCTGCCTTGGCACAGAAAAGCGGTATCCCAGCACCTGCTGAAGATTTCATTGGATTTGAGGCAGCTGGTGCAGATGGAAATGTCATCGCAACGATTGAAATTGCTTGGCCGGACAAGAAATTGGGATTTATGACTTTTGAACAGTCCATTGATCGAGAAAAGATGGAGCATCTCGGCTGGAAAATATACACCGCAGCCGATCTATCTGGTCTTGATTTAAGCAATCTATTGGGAGGAAAGAACGTATGACAACTGCAAAAGTCGCAATTTCCGCTGATTTTTTGACGGCCTTTGCACACCTTCCCCGTCAGGTGCAGGGCAAAGTTACCGAACTTGTCAACAAATTCCGGAATGACCCTGCTTCGCCGGGAATTCACTACGAAAAGATAAACTCTTGTATCGATAAAAAAATATATTCCATTCGTATCGATGATGCCTACCGCGGCATTGTCGTTCGTCAATCCGAAGTTTATCTGCTTTTATGGGTCGATCATCACGATGAGGCCTACCAGTGGGCCGCCCGAAAACGCTGTGAAGTAAACCCGAACACCGGTTCACTTCAGGTTTTTGATGTACAAACGGTTTCCGAACCGATCGCAGCACACAGTCAGCCGCTTCTGTTTTCTGCTTTCAAAGACGCGGATCTGCTTCGGCTGAGTGTTCCTGAAGCGCTGCTGCCTTATGTCCGCAGCTTTGAAACAAAAGAACAGTTTTATCAGGCGCGATCTTCCTTCCCGGCAGATGCATACGAATATCTCGCCTGGCTTGCAGAAGGCTTTTCCATGGAAGAAGTTCTGGAACTTGCTAACGAAGAATGCAATACCTCTCCCGCAGCACAGGATTTGTCGGCAGCATTGGAACAGCCCATTACCATGCGGTCCTTTGTCGTCGTGGAAGGGGAAGACGAACTGCGCCGCATCATGGCTGCACCGCTTGAAAAATGGCGTGTTTTTTTACATCCGGCTCAGCGAAATCTGACGCAGAAAAATTACTCTGGCCCTGTTCGTGTTCTGGGTGGTGCAGGAACGGGAAAAACGGTTGTCGCTCTGCACCGCGCTAAATATCTGGCATCTCAATGCACCGGGCAGCAGCGTATTCTTTTTACGACCTATACGGCGAACCTCGCCGCAGATATTCAGGAAAATCTCCGCAAGATCTGCTCGATCGAGGAACTACGCAAAATTGAAGTCATTCATCTTGACGCATGGGTCAGCCGCTTTATGCGCGAGTCCGGCTTTTCTTTCCAGATCGGCTACGATGACGCCTTGGCTCCTATATGGGAAAAGGCGCTCTTTCTTGCAAACACGGAACTGCCTTACGACGTTTCTTTTTATCAGGAAGAATGGAATCGGGTCGTGATTTCACAGGAGGCGATTACGCGTGACCAATATCTGAAAGCCTCCCGAAACGGCCGCGGCACACGGCTGGACCGCAGAAAGAGGCTTCTTGTATGGCAGGTTCTGGACAACTACCAAAATCTGATGAAAGAGCATCAGATTCGCGACATCAATACTGCCATGTATGAGTGCACAAAACTTTTACAGGGCAGCAGTGTAAAATCGCAGTATGCCCATATCATTGTAGACGAAGGACAGGATCTAAGCGATAACGCATATCGCCTGATTCGTGCTCTGGCCGGCCCGGAACACGCAAACGATCTTTTTATCGTGGGTGATGCGCATCAGAGGATCTATCGGAATCGGCCTATCTTATCGAAATGCGGTATCAATGTCCGCGGCCGAAGCAGTATTTTAAAGATCAACTATCGCACCACAGAGGAGATTCGGCATAGTGCATTCTCCTTCTTAGAGGGCCTCTCTTTTGACGATTTGGATGAAAGTACCGATAGCGGAACCCAATGCCAATCTTTGACCCACGGAGAACCTCCTATCATTCGGAATTTCCCGGATGCAAACGCAGAATTCAACTTCATTTATACTGAAATCCGGAAGCTACAAAATTCTGGTATTTTGCTAAAGGAGATTTGCATCGTTGCGCGTACAAAGAACCTTACAAACGATTATCTGTCCCTGCTGACAAAGGCCAGCATCCGTTCTTACGCAATCAAACGGAATCAACCTGACAATCGAAACTTTGATGGAATTCGTGTCGCAACCATGCATCGTGTGAAGGGGCTCGAATTCAAATACGTCTTTATTGCTGCCCTCAATCACCGCGTTGTTCCTCTAGCTGCTGCCATCAATCACATGGATCCAATCTCCGAAAAAGAATCCATCACATCCGAAAAATGTCTGCTTTATGTGGCTATGACACGCGCGCAAAAGGGAGTTTACATCACAAGCTATGGTACTTGCTCTCAGTTCCTACATCAATCTGACTGAAATACTTTCTATATGTAATTCCTCTACTTCTTTTTGTTGAATTTTTGGCCTACCCATGGTAATATTGAATTACCATTACAAGGAGGATTTCCTATGAAACTCACAAGCCTCTATGTGCATGACTTCAAGGGCTATAGAGAACATCAATTTGATTTGCTGGGAAAAAGCACCGTCCTTTTCGGTGTAAACGGTGCTGGCAAATCAACCGTTCTGACAGCCATTAATTATTTAATGTGGCCAGTTTTGAACCGTTTAAGCAACACTCAGGGAATTGCTTTCCGCTCCTTAAATACAGAATCTGTTCATGCTGGCTTTGGAATGATGAACCTTGGTGCTGATTTCAGCCTGGCTGGTGAAACCTTGTCTTTAAGAAAAGATTATATTAAAGCCAAGCCCGGAAAAGCTCCACGAGTAATTCCATACAAGGATTTATACGATTCTTTTGTTGAAAAATTTACAGCAACTTATCTCTCTGAGGGATCAGAAAACAATATGCCCATTTTCGTCAATTATGGAACCAATCGTTCCGTCCTTGACATTCCTCTTAGAATTCGTACCAATCATGAATTTTCGCAGCTGGCAGCTTTAGAGCGAGCCAGCGAGAATGAATTGGATTTTCGTTCCTTTTTTGAGTGGTTTCGCAATCAGGAAGACATCGAAAACGAAACAAAAACAGAAACCAAAAATTTCGATTATGAGGATGTTTCTTTAGGGTGTGTCCGCACAGCTGTCTGTTCTATGTTGGATAATGTCTCCGACCTAAAAGTTAAACGTAGTCCCCTGCGCATGACAGTCAAGAAGAATGGTCTAGAAATGCGCGTTGATAATCTTTCTGATGGTGAGAAATGTACCCTCGCTCTCTTTGGTGACTTAGCTCGTCGTATTGCTCTGGCTAACCCTTCTCGCAGCAATCCACTTGAGGGAGAAGGTATTGTACTCATCGATGAGATTGAACTTCATATGCACCCTTCTTGGCAGCGAAAAATTCTCGGTGCATTAAAAAGTACTTTTCCGAACATTCAATTTATCATCACAACGCATTCTCCTCAAGTGATAAGCGAAGTAGATGACAGTTACAATCTTTTCGGTCTGAAGCAGGAAAATGACGATGTAATCGTTAAACCCTATAATGTGCATGGATGGGATACCAACGGAATTCTGCATAGCGTAATGCATACCACTGAGCGTCCCGAAAATGTTGTACGAGCATTTGAAGCATTCGATAGCGCCATCGAATGTAACCTTGAAGAAGCATCTAAAATTCTTCAGTATCTGAAAGAAACTGTTGATCCCAACGATCCAAAGTTGACAGAGTGTGAAGTTCGTTTCGATTTGGAGAATCGCTGAGGATTAACTATGATTAAAATCAATAAAGGTATTGAGCCTGTAGAGCTTACGAAATACAAACAACAGCCTAATGCATCCTACCGAGATATGCATGGTGCTCCCTCAGGAAAAAGTAATTCCGATGGAACTCCCATCGATGTTTATACTATAGTTCTGAATCGTCTAATTCAGGAACAAGGGTGTATTTGTGCTTATTGCATGTGTCGAATTCCAGAAAAAGGAAAGAAAGCAACGATTGAGCATATTGACCCACAGAGTGCCACTTCTGAAGAGAAAGCCTTAGATTATCGGAACATGCTTGCTGTATGTAATGGAAATCGTGATGCTCACAATGACAAAGAAAAATCCTGCGATGCACATCGCAAAAATGCTCCTTTAAGCGTCAATCCATTAAAATCAGATACATTATCTTCTCTCAAATATCTATCCAATGGCGAAATAACTGCCTCTGACGATGCTATTAAGAAAGACCTCTGTGATACTCTCAATCTAAACTGCTCAGAAAGACGCATCCCGGAAAACAGAAAGGCCGCCTTAACTGCATACCTTCGGGTCTTTGTCGCCAAACATCCCACCGGCGATATTAAAGAATCTTGCCGACGGGAGTTAGAAAAATATCAACAGGAATCCCCCAAAATGCCATACGTTGGTATTATTTTGGATTGGCTTACTCGCCATACCCAATAGTATACCTCTTACATCTCTTATTGAGCATTGGGGCAGTGGTATTCCGTGCATCATGGGAAAAGTCAAAGCCTATGGTCTTCGAGATCCAGAATTTATCGGCGGTGAAGTTGATTTGCGTATCAATATCTATCATAACCAACTGAATGCCGCCAGTGCTGCTCAGGACATTCCTCAGCATATGTGAGTGCCGACAAACAATGAGCAGTGCCGAGAAAGTGCCGACAAATGAACAAAAGCGGCAAATTTACAACTATGTCCTCGAAAACCCATCCATTACAACTACCCAAGCTGCTACTTTGTTAAACATCGGGCAGCGTCGCGCACGAAACCTTTTGATTAAAATGGTAGATGATCGGTGGCTAAATAAGGAAGGTGCTTCTCGCAGCACTGTTTATGTAATCAACCATGACACTGTGTAATGTTCCTCTGTTCCCCAGAACGACCGCTCAATCTGCTCTTTCCTCCCCTTTCCCTCACACCCACATCGCATTGTTCCCAAGAACGAAGCCTGAAAATGTACGATTATGACATCAATTTGCAGGTGTCGAGCCATTGCGAGTGTATCACGGCATTAACTCGCATGAAACCTTGATTTCTAGCACTTTCAAGGTTTGAAGAGCAGTAATTTTCCACCTTTGAACCGGCTCCAGATCAGTCAGAATAATCTTCACCGTCTCCTAGAACTACAAACAAGAAAACCGCCCTGCCGTATAGCTACGACAGAGCGGTTTTCTGCTGTATGGACTCGAAGGGAGTCGAACCCTCGACCTTTCGGATGCGAACCGAACGCTCATCCCAACTGAGCTACGAGCCCTCAACTGTCCTCTGACCACTAGAGCCAGAGGACATCGTTCATTTTGACTTTATTATTTTACTGCTTCTGGAATCATTTGTCAAGAGTTTCTACCTTCCGGCGAAGCAGACTCATGGGGGGCAGCTCCGGGGTGGGGATGGTGTACTTTTCCATGGCGTGGGGGGTGGATTCCACGCTCTCCCCTGCCTCGTTTTTGATCCACTCCGGGTGCAGCGGGATGCTGCGCCCATCCGGGCAGAGCACCTCCAACGTATCCCCAAGGCTCCATTTGCCGCGCTGCTGGCAGGAGGCAACACCATTCTCCCAGCTTTCCACAGTGCCCACAAACTCCCACTCACGGATATAAGTAGCGCTGTCGGTTGCCTGACGGGCCTGGTCGCGGCCAAAGTAAAAGCCCGGGGAGTAGTGCCGGTGGCTGGTACGGGTCAGCTCGGCCAGAACATCATCGCTCAGCTCAAAGTTATCGTTGAGCGGGTCGGCCAGATACTGATCCAAAGCCTTGCGGTAGGCGGCGGTGACGCTGGCGACATAGTAGAACGTCTTGGCGCGGCCCTCGATCTTCAGGCTGTCCACACCTGCCTTGCAGATGAGGTCGATGAAGGGGGCGGTGCACAGATCGTTTGCATTGAGGATATAGCTGCCGTTCTCATTTTCGCCGATCTCATACAGCTGGCCCGGGCGGGTCTCCTCGCTCAGGTAATACTTCCAGCGGCAGGGCTGGGCGCACTGGCCCCGGTTGGCATCCCGGCCTGCCATGTAATTGGAGAGCAGGCACCGGCCCGAAATGCTCATGCACATGGCTCCATGGACAAACGCCTCGATCTCCAGCTCCGGCGGGGTCTTATCGCGCAGGGTGGCGATATCCTGCAGGCTCATCTCACGAGCAAGCACCACACGCTTTGCACCCATGTTGTAAGCGGCACGCGCAGCGGCCCAGTTGGTGATGCCGGTCTGGGTGGACATGTGGACATCGATCTCCGGGGCGAACTGCTTACAGGCTTCCAGCACGCCCAGATCGGCCACGATAAAGGCATCCACACCGGCGGTGGCAGCAGCCTTGATGGCTTCGGGCAGACGGTCAGCTTCCTCATTGGTGGGCAGCGTGTTCATGGTCAGATAGACCTTGCGGCCACGGGCATGGGCATAGATCACACCCTCGGCCAGCTGCTCCGGCGTAAAATTGGCAGGTGCCGACCGCATACCGAACTCCGGCAGGCTGCAATAAACAGCGTCTGCTCCATAGTTGATGGCATAACGCAGGCGCTCCAAGTCGCCTGCCGGGGCCAGCAGTTCCGGGATCTGTAACATAAAATCGTCCTCTCTTTTTAACACCCTCTCTATCATCGCTGACGCGATGCCGCCTCATCGGATCGGTTTCTGCAAACCTGACTCCGGAGCCGCAATTGGCACTCCCCTTTGGGAGAGCTTTCAGCATAGCGGACTGAGAGGGACTTACTTCTTCAAACTCTGATTGACCTCAGCCGCTTTCCGGCAGTTGTCCTGATGTTCAGCATAGGTCTTGGCGTAATAGTAGTGACCGGAAAGGTCCGTAACAAAGAAATAGCAGTCCCGGACTTCCTCATCGCACTGAGGTGCCAGAGCAGCCTGGATCGCGGCAAGGCCCGGGTTCGAGATGGGCCCGGCGGGCAGGCCGGTGCAGGTGTAGGTATCGTAGGCATTCCGGATGTTCTCGGGGATATCCTCCCAGCCGCCATAATACGGAGCCACCCAGTTCCAGAGGTAGTTGTTGTCCGCATCGCTCTGGACATAGCTGGAGGTGTTGCTCTGGAGCTTGGGGTAGGGCGAACCCTCAGCCAGACGGTTGCGGAACACCTGCGCCACATTGGAATCCTGATCGTTGCCCGCTTCCTCTTGCACAAAAGAGGCCAGTGTAATGACCTCGGGCAGGGTCAGCTCCTGCTTTTCCAGTTCCTTGTACATCTCGTCCGTAAACTGTTTATCGAAGTGTGCATAGAACGTTGCAACGTAATGATGCATGGTATCGTCCGTCAAAAACTCATAGGTGTCCGGAAAGAGGTAGCCCTCACACTTCATAAAGCGATTGGGGGCATCGTCCGGGACATACTGCCAGAAGGTGTACTCGCTGAAATCTCCGGTGTTGGCTTCTTCCAGAAACTCCTCGGCAGTACACAGACCGGCTTCCTCCATTTTCCGGGCAATGGCAATGGCAGTGGTTCCCTCCGGGAAGGTCAGACGCACCGAATCCGCCTTGGCATACGTGGACAGCTCTGCGATCAGGCCATCGTAGGAATATCCGCCGGTTTGCAGCGTAAAATCACCGTACTGCAGTTTTCCGGCGGCACCCTTGTGCCCCACATACCAGCGGAACAGATAGGCCGAACGGATCACTCCAGCCTCCTTCAGCTCCTTTGCGATGGCAGCAACGCCGCTGCCCTGGGGGATGCTGACGGTCACCTCTGCACCCGGCTTTCCTCCATTGCCGTTGATCTCGTTATACGCAAACACGCCTGCCGCACCGACTGTCAGTACCAGCAGCAACAGCACGGCCAACAGGATCTTCAGCGCACTGCCTTTTTTCTTTTTCTGGTGTTTCTCTGCCATATCCACGTTCCTTTCAATCCATCATCAGGCGCATGTAGCTCTCCGAAACATCAAAAGGTTCTCCTTCAAAACGGATGAGGCCATACTCCTGCCGGGTTCCCTCGCCCAGGAACAGATTCTGGGCAGCCCCCACCGTGATGACGGCCTTTTCCACAATGACCTCTTTCTCCCGGGCGGCTTCCATCAGCACCTCGGCAGCACGGTCATTTTCCGCCATCATCTCCACAAAGTAAAGGGTATCCTCCCTGCGGAAATAGATGCCGTAGCCCTGCTCACTGGATACGATGGTTGCGCCACGGGAATACAGGTCCCGCAGAACTTCCCCCATCTGCTCCGGCGGCAGCTGAACGGTGTCGGGCCAGTATTTTGCCCGCAGCTCGCAGAGTTTTTTTGCCGTCACGGAATCGAATTCCGCCTGGCTCCACAGGTTGCGCTCCACCTCCCGGGGCAGGCAGCGCAGGGCAAAGGCTTTCTGGAAGCCTTTATCCTGCAGCAGCGTTGATTGTTCCGGGCTGGCGGGCACTGCCACCACAAAGCCTGCGCCCCGCAGTTTCTGCTGGGCGCACAGGGTATCCACCAGGCCCGCAAGGAGCAGGCTGCCCTGCCCGCACAAACCGAACAGATAGCTGCCCGGGCGGCCCTGCAGGGTCACCGGCACAGCCAGTGCCACAGCCTCAATGTGGTCGTTTTCCTCCGCGACGTAGACATTCTGCACCCCGGCAAAGCGTTCCACAGCGCCACGGACAAACTCCTCCGTGTCGCCGCGCTGGGCCTGCCACAGGGCCAGCACCTCCGCCCAATCGGACGGCTGCATCAAACGGTACATGATATAGGATGCCTCCTTTTGTTTCAAATAACAGCGAGAGCAAGAGTTCTGACCTCTTCCTGAATATCCTCAATGCTCCGCATCTTTTCCCCTGCTGTGCAGTGGACGGTATCCCAGCCGAGGTGTGCGGCACAGTATTCTGCCGCCCGGCGGCTGCGGGCCAGATATTCGGTGTCCTTTTCATGGACATCCTTCTTGGTCTCGTCGCCATGGTAGCGGGCAGTCATCAGCCGCTGGCTCACCGCCGGGTCAACCTGCAGATAGATCACCTTATCCGGTGCAGGCAGGCCCAGCAGGTGGTATTCATAGTCAAAAAGCCACTGCAGGAATGTGTCCCACTGCTCCGGCGGGAGCTTCGAGCACTGATGCACAGCATTGGAAGTGGTGTAGCGGTCAGCGATCAGGATGCCGCCTTCCTCGTAGAACCTGCCCCAATCCGATTTATACCCCGCATAGCGGTCCACCGCATAAAAGCTGGATGCCGCGTAGGCGTTGACATCGTCAGGCTTGTCGCCAAACTGCCCGGCCAGATACATCTTGACCAGCGTACTGGAATCACTGTCATAATCCGGGAAGGTGATCTCTCTTACCAGATGATCCGTCACCGTCAGGTGCTTTGCCAGCAGCTTAGCCTGCGTGCCCTTGCCGCTGCCGTCCAGCCCTTCCAGAACGATCAGCTTGCCTTTGCTCATACACCAGCCTCCTGCTTGATGGCCTCATACTTTGCGCGGACTTCGGCAGTTCTGCCGCAGCACATCTTGCCCTCAGGGCAGGGGCCGCTGACACAGGCCGGGCCGGCCTTGGCAAAGATATGGGGTGCCACCGGGTAGACCAGCCGGAACATTTCCTCAGCCAGCTGGCGGATCTCCCACTGAGCGCGGGAGCAGCAGCGCAGATGGAAGAAATTCTGCAGGCTGCGGGCGTTCATGGTCACGACCATCTTCGTCTCGCAGGCGTTGGGCAGCACAAAGCGGGCATCCTCGTTGGCCTGTTTGGAGGCCTTGGCGCGGGCCTGCTTTTCGGGCATCCCCTCCGCCATCAGGCGGGCAGTGTGGCCGTCCTCCAGCTTTTTTGCAAGGTCCAGGTAGCGCTTCGCATCCTCATCCATGCTCTCAAGAAAGGCTGCCTTTGCCTCAGGGATGGCCTCGATCTCCGGCGGGATGACATAATGGAAATCGTCCAGCCGGACATACCGCTGGCTCTGGACACTGAAGGATGCGATGCGGTGCCGGGTGATCTGGGCCAGCAGCGTGCGGCTCACGCCCTCAATGCCAAAGGTGAAGCTGGCATGTTCAATGGGGCTGGCATGGCCCAAGTCGCTGAGCATGGTCAGGAACTTGGCCGTTTTCTCCTCGGTCAGGCCGTCCAGCAGGTCGGTGATATGGGCATCGGAGTAGCAGAGCTTGGCCGCTGCCGCCACCACCTTTTCCGGTTCCGGGGTATGTGCGATCAATCGAACGGTCATCATAGTTTTCTCATTCCTCCGTGATTTTCGTCAGCGGCGCAAAATTTGCCATGGTTTTCTTCACGCCGACCTTTTCAAAGTTGATCTCCACGATCTGGTCTCCGGCAGCGGCCTTGACCGCCAGCACCCTGCCCCGGCCAAAGACCTTGTGCTCCACAATGTCGCCCACCTCGTAATGCTTCGGGCCGGTGGATGCCGGGCGGGAAGCTGCCGGGCTTCCCGGAAAGCTCACGGGTTTGGACGCTGCCTTGGGGGCCGCGGGGCGGCCATAGCCCACGCCAAAACCGGAGGAGCCAGACGTGCGCGGGGCACTGCTTCCGCTGCCAAACCCGGAAGTACTGCTGCCACGGCCTGCATAACCGGAGCCGAAACCGCCGCGCTCAGAGGCATTGTATTCACGGTTGAGGTAGCTGCCGCCGGTGCGGCCGCCGAAGCTGCTGGAATTGCGGCCCCAGCCGGACGCGCCGGAGTAGCCCGAGGCCCCGCCGGGAACGGTATCACTGTAACTGGAACCCCAGCCCATGGAAGAACGGCGTTCCAACGCCGGGCTGCGGGTCTCTTCTATATACTCAGGCTCGATCTCGCGCAGGAAGCGGCTGGGTTCGTTGCGCTGGGTGCGGCCGTAGAGCATCCGGGAGACACTGTTGGAGATATACAGCTCCTTCTTGGCGCGGGTGATGCCGACATAGGCCAGACGGCGCTCTTCCTCCAGATCTGCCTCGGAGTATTTGCTCATCTCGCTGGGGAACACCCCCTCCTCCATGCCAATGAGGAACACATAGGGGAATTCCAGACCCTTTGCAGAGTGGATGGTCATCAGGACCACCTGATCAGCACTCTCGTTGTAGCTGTCAATGTCGCTGATGAGGGCGATATCCTCCAGATAGCCTTCCAGTGAGGCCTCCTCTCCGTGCTGATCGCAGTAGTTTTTGACGTTGTTGACCAGCTGGCCCAGGTTCTGCAGGCGGTCTGCCGCATCCTCGTGGCCCTTGGCCGCATCGGCTTCCAGCATGGCCTTGTAGCCGGTCACCTCAATGACATCCTGGGCAAATTCGTCCAGTGTCCTGGTTTCCAGCGATTCCTGCAGTTTTTCGTAGATCTGCCAGAATTTCAGCAGCGGCATGATGGCACGGCTGAGTTTGGCGTATGCATCCGCGTGGGAGATGACTTCCAGCATACTGATCCCCTGCTGGGCGGCAAGGTCAGCGATCACATCGACAGTGGTATTGCCGATCTTCCGGGCAGGCTCGTTGATGATGCGGCGCAGGCGCACATCATCCCGGGCGTTCGCCACGATGGACATATAGGAGTGAATGTCCTTGACCTCTTTGCGGTCATTGAAGCGCTGGCCGCCCACGATCTTATGGGGAATGCCCGCGCGGGTAAAGTAGCTTTCGATGGGGGCCGACTGGGCATTCATGCGGTAGAGCACCGCATGGTCCGCCAGATGCCCGCCCTCTTTCAGGTGCTCCCCGATGACATCCGCAATGTGCATGGCTTCGTCCTGCTCATTCTCGGCAGTGTAGACCTGCACCTTGTCGCCCTCGTCGTTCCGGGTCCACAGGGTCTTGCCCTTACGCTCGGTGTTGTGCTGGATGACGCAGTTGGCAGCATTCAGGATGTTGGAGGTGGAACGGTAGTTCTGCTCCAGACGGATGGTCTTGGTGCCGGGGAAGATGCGCTCAAAGTTCAGAATGTTCTCAATGGTGGCACCGCGGAAACGGTAGATGCTCTGGTCATCGTCACCGACAACGCAGATGTTCTTTTCCGGGCCGGTGAGCAGGCTGACCAGCCGGAACTGGGCCACGCTGGTATCCTGATACTCGTCCACCAGCAGGTAGCGGTACTTGTTCTGGTAGAACTCCCGCACATCCTCGTGTTCCGCCAGCAGCTGCACGGTCTGGTAGATCAGGTCGTCGAAGTCGAAGGCTCCTGCCTCCCTGAGCTTTTTCTCGTAGGCGGCGTAGACTTTGGCGGCAATGGCTCCCTTGGTGTCCCGGGCCGGGGTGTGCAGCGCCTCCTCCGGGCTGACCAGCTGATCCTTCCAGCGGCTCATCTGGTTGATGGCGCTCTTGATCGGGAAGAACTTATCGTCGATGCTCAGTTCCTTATAGACTGTCTTCATCACGCGCTGGGAGTCATCGGTATCATAGATGGTAAAGCTGCGGGGGTAGCCGATGGATTCTGCCCAGCGGCGCAGGATGCGCACACAGGCCGAGTGGAAGGTGGAGGCAAACACCTCGTCCCCCTCTTCGCCGCCCAGCATATTGCGCAGACGCTCCTTGAGCTCCCCTGCCGCCTTGTTGGTAAAGGTGATGGCCATCACGTTCCAACTGCGAACAGCGTTCTGCCGCAGCATCCCGTCCAGCCAAGCGGGCGCATCGGTGCCGGTCATAATTGCCGTTTTCAGAGCCTTGACATCCTCCTCTGTCACCTCACGGGGGGTCCAGTCAGAGCCATGGGCTGAGCCAAACCGGATCAGGTTTGCAATGCGGTTGACCAGAACAGTGGTCTTGCCGCTGCCTGCACCGGCCAGAATGAGCAGCGGGCCGTCGGTGGTAAATACCGCCTGCCGCTGCATATCGTTCAGGCGGCCAAACTGCTTTTCAATATAGGTATCGCGCAGAGCGCAGAATTCCTGTTGGAGACTTGCTGCCATTGTTTCACCTGTTCTTCTATAAAATCACTTACTTTATAAGTATATCACAATTCAAGAGGGTTGTACATATTTACTCCCTCAGTCACGCTTCGCGTGCCAGCTCCCTCTAGGAGGGAGCCTGATCCCTTGCGGCAAAGAAAAGGCCCCCTCTCAGAGGGGGCTGTCTGCGTTAGCAGACTGGGGGAGTAACGCAAAAAGCCCGACGGCTTATAAAACCGTCGGGCAAAGCTTTTACGAAAAATCAGCCGAAGATGTTGATCAGGATACCGGCAGCAACAGCGGAGCCGATAACGCCAGCGACGTTGGGGCCCATGGCGTGCATCAGCAGGAAGTTGGAGGGGTTCTCGCTCTGGCCGACCTTCTGAGAAACACGGGCGGCCATGGGAACAGCGGAAACACCAGCGGAGCCGATCAGAGGGTTGACCTGACCGCCGGTCAGGGCGTACATCACCTTGCCGCACAGAACGCCTGCAGCGGTACCAAAGGAGAAGGCGATCAGACCCAGCACGATGATGAACAGGGTGCGGCTGTTCAGGAAGGTGTTTGCAGAGGTGGTGCAGCCAACAGACAGAGCCAGGAAAATGGTGATGATGTTCATCAGCTCATTGCCGGCAGTCTTCTGGATACGATCCACAACACCGGACTCCTTCATCAGGTTGCCCAGCATCAGCATACCGACCAGAACGGCAGCATCGGGAACGATCAGAGAAACAATGATGGTGACCATGATGGGGAAGATGATCCTCTCGGTCTTGGACACAGTGCGCAGCTGCTTCATCACGACCGTGCGCTCTTTCTTGGTGGTAAGCGCCTTCATAATGGGCGGCTGGATCACGGGCACCAGAGCCATGTAGCTGTACGCCGCAACGGCGATGCTGCCCAGCAGCTCAGGTGCCAGACGGGAGGTAACGAAGATGGCGGTGGGGCCGTCTGCACCACCGATGATGGCGATTGCAGCGGACTGCTTCTGGGTGAAGTCCACAATGCCGGTAGCGGCCAGCAGACGAGCGCCCATGTAAGTACCAAAGATACCGAACTGAGCGGCAGCGCCCAGCAGCAGGCTCTTGGGGTTGGAGATCAGGGGGGCAAAGTCGGTCATGGTGCCGATGCCCAGGAAGATCAGCGGGGGGTAAATGCCCAGCTTGACACCCATGTAAAGCATATCGGCCAGACCGCCGTTGTTCAGGATCTCGATCCACATCGGGTGCTCGAGACCATCACCAACGAAGTACTGCATGTGGATGATGCCGCTGCCGGGCAGGTTAGCAAGGATCATGCCGAATGCCATGGGCAGCAGGATCAGGGGCTCAAATTCCTTCACGATGGCCAGGTACAGCAGGAAGCAGCCCACGCAGATCATGATCGCGTAGAGGTAGCCGCCCGGCTCACCGAACCGTGCGAAGCCGGAACTCTGGAAAATACCGACCAGAGTATCGATAAACTGTGTCATGTTTTTCCTCCTGTGTTAAAAAGGTGCGGTGGTGTCGTTGACACCAGCCTTGCTCCAGCCATTTGCAGCACGGCGCACGGCCTTCAGGGTGTACTTGCCATTGCCCATGGCATGGATGGCTGCCATAATCGCGGCAACCACATCGCCGGGGATGCCTTCCTCCACCACAGGGGCGGGAGCAGCCTGCTGTACGGGGGCAGCGGGCTTTGCGGCAGCCTTGGGAGCAGCAGGCTCCTTGTCTGCCTTCTTCTTGGCGGCCATACCGTCGAAGATCTTGCCTTCCAGCGTGATGATGAACATCAGCAGGACGAGGATGGCAAACACCAGCACGATACCGGTAATGGTGATAACCACATCAGAACCCAGATTCATGGTCTTCCTCCTAATAATAATTTACTCCGCACTCCGGAGCAGGCCCCGGCGCGCAAAAAGCGATTTGACAATATTATACAATATTTCCCGACCCGATTCAACAAGTATGAACAAATTTTTGTTGCAACTTTTCCAAATTCTTAACGAGCCGGGTCAGGGCCCCGGTTAACGGCGGCCCATGCGGGGGG
>OFMX01000384.1_pt1 | contig 45125 bp, 52 predicted proteins | sample 1541901 | NCBI WGS metagenome assembly OFMX01 (sample SAMN04209222, study PRJEB22552) | human gut metagenome | biome: gut; material: feces | host: Homo sapiens | place: USA: Oklahoma | reverse complement strand
GAAAACATGGGTGCAAGACCCTCTCAGTCACCTGTGGTGACAGCTCTCCCAGAGGGAGAGCCAAGGGGTTGTACCCCGTTATATGTATGAGAAATGGAGCGTATCTGTGCCGATACGCTCCACTCACTATTTTACGATCACCCATCAAATGGCAAGAAGTTCTTTGCAAATTCAGAACCGATTATCGTCAGGGAAATGCTCCATGATGTCCTCGACGCGGCATTGGAGGATGTTGCAGAGCTTGTCGATGGTATTGATCTCCACGTTCTCGTTGTGCCGGAGCCGGTTGAGCTGGGAACGGTTTACATTATAATGGGTATAAAGATCATACTGGGAAACACCCCGCTGCTTCATGGTCTGCCACAGACGGTCGTATTTTATCATTTTGATTCCCCCCAGTTCCTTCATTTTAGCATTCGCTCTCCCAAATTGCAACAGGAACGATGCTCGGATAAGGATACTTACGAGGGACGCAGGAATTCTCTGTTTTCACCGAAAATAAAAACAAAACTTCGTGAAAAATTCTGAAAAAGTTCTTGACAAATGGGGAAGCACATGGTATCATAATCGAGCATGTGTAGGGAGATTCTGCGCGTGCACTGCGATGATGCGGGAGATTGCGTTGAAAAACGGTAACTTCCGCGGAGTATGTCCGGTCATCGGGCGGCTGAACTGCTTCTGGAAGCGCTGGCGTATATCGCCGGGAACGGAAGAAGGGTCGGCCTCGGTCGGCCATTTTTCATGGCTCGGAATGATACGCACGGCGGCGCGGACAACAGTAGTTCGACCGTACCCAGACACTACGCAAACTGAGTACGTAATTCAAGGAGGAAAACAAACATGGCAAACCAGATGATCCGCATCCGGCTGAAGGCTTACGATCACCAGCTGATCGACTCCAGCGCTGCAAAGATCGTGGAGACCGCAAAGCGCAACGGCGCCCAGGTTTCCGGCCCCATCCCGCTGCCCACCAAGAAGGAGGTCGTCACCATCCTTCGGGCTGTCCACAAGTACAAGGACTCCCGTGAGCAGTTCGAGCGCAGAACCCACAAGCGTCTGATCGATATCCTCAACCCCAACCAGAAGACCGTCGAAGCTCTGATGAGCCTGGATCTTCCCGCTGGCGTTGAGATTGAGATAAAGCTGTAACGGCGCGCAAGCGAAGTTATGGCAGCCCGCACTGTCTGGCATCGGGCGGACGGGTCATGTCGGCTGGCCTCCCAACGGGCTGCCGACCAATAACCTATAAAAAAGGAGAAACCAAACCATGCAGAAAGCAATCATCGGCAAAAAAGTGGGCATGACCCAGATCTTCGATGAGAGCGGCAAGGTGATCCCTGTGACCGTCGTGGAAGCAGGCCCCTGCGTCGTTACCCAGAAGAAGACCGTTGAGACCGACGGCTACACAGCCGTCCAGCTGGGCTTTGGCGACGTCGCCGAGAAGAAGCTCAGCAAGCCGGAGGCAGGCCACCTGAAGAAGGCCGGCGTTGCCCCCAAGAAGTACCTGAAGGAGTTCAAGCTGGACGGCGCTGCCGACATGAACGTCGGCGACGAGGTCAAGGCGGACACCTTCGCTGCCGGCGACAAGATCGACGTCACCGGCATCAGCAAAGGCCACGGCTACCAGGGCGTTGTGAAGCGCCACGGCGCCGGCCGCACCCCCATGACCCACGGCGGCGGCCCTGTCCACCGTCATGCCGGTTCCATGGGCGCATCCTCTCATCAGTCCCGTATCTTCCCCGGCAAGATCGGCGCCGGCCAGATGGGCAATGAGCAGGTCACCATCGAGAACCTGGACGTTGTGAAGGTGGACGCAGAGCTGAACATGATCGTCATCCGCGGCGCCATCCCCGGCCCCAAGGGCGGTCTGGTCTACATCCGCAACACCGTCAAGAACAACAAGGTCAAGAATGTCGAGCTCGGCATCAGCAAGAACCCGCAGAAGGCTTCCGGCAGAAATCCCCAGAAGGCTTCCGCAAGAGGCTAAGGAAAGGAGATCTTAAATCATGCTTAAGACCAATGTTTATGATATGTCCGGCAAGCTGGTTGGCGAGATCGAACTCTCCGAAGCAGTTTTCGGCATCACCCCCAATGAGTCTGTGGTTCATGACGCTGTCAAGAACCATCTGGCCAACAAGCGTCAGGGCACCCAGAGCGCTCTGACCCGCGCTGAGGTTTCCGGCGGCGGCCGTAAGCCCTGGCGTCAGAAGGGCACCGGCCGGGCTCGCCAGGGCAGCACCCGCGCGCCCCAGTGGACCCACGGCGGCATCGTGTTCGCCCCCAAGCCCCGCTCCTACAGCTACACCCTGAATAAGAAGGCCAAGCGCCTGGCGCTGAAAAGCGTCCTGAGCGCCAAGGCTTCCGAGGCAAATATCGTGGTCATCGACGCCATCCGGATGGACGCTCCCAAGACCTCCGAGTTTGCCAAGTTCCTGAAGGCCGTCGGCTGCGAAGGCAAGACCCTGGTCGTCACCGCCGCCGCCGACCAGAACGTGGTAAAGTCCGGCCGCAACATCCCCGGCTGCGAAGTCACCTTCGCCGGCGTGCTGAACGTTTACGACGTGCTGAACGCCACCAAGCTGGTGGTTGACAAGGCTGCTCTGGCCACGATTGAGGAGGTATTCGCATAATGAACGCTTACGATATCATCAGAAGACCTGTCATCACCGAGCAGTCCATGGAGTCTGTCGCTGACAAGAAGTACGTTTTTATGGTGGACGTGAACGCCAACAAGACCGAGATCAAGGCCGCGATCGAGCAGATTTTCGGCGTGAAGGTTGCGAAGGTCAACACCGTCCGTATGCAGGGCAAGGTCAAGCGCACCGGCGCTTATCCCGCCGGCAAGCAGGCCGCCTACAAGAAGGCTGTCGTCACCCTGACCGCCGACTCCAAGACCATCGAGTTCTTCGAGGGTATGGTCTAAACCAAATCTCAATAAAGGAGAGAAACGCAAATGGCTATTAAGACTTTCAAGCCTTACACCCCCGCCCGCAGAAACATGACTGTTTCCGCTTTCGACGGTGTTGATAAGAAGGCAAAACCTGAGCGTAGCCTGGTTGAGACCCTCAAGAAGAACGCAGGTCGCAACAGCTACGGTCACATCACCGTCCGCCATCGCGGCGGCGGCAACAAGCGCAAGTACCGCGTCATCGACTTCAAGCGTCTGAAGACCGACATGAGCGCTACCGTGCAGCGCATCGAGTACGATCCCAACCGCTCCGCTTTCATCGCGCTGATCAAGTACGAGGACGGCACCCTGAGCTACATCCTGGCTCCCTACGGCCTGAATGTGGGCGATCAGGTTCTTTCCTCCGCCGGCGCCGATATCAAGCCCGGCAACTGCCTGCCCATCGCCAACATCCCTGTCGGTACCGTGATCCACAATGTGGAGCTGCAGCCCGGCCACGGCGCTCAGCTGGTTCGCTCCGCCGGTACCGCCGCGCAGCTGATGGCCAAGGAAGGCGAGCTGGCGCAGATCCGTCTGCCCTCCGGCGAAGTCCGCTACGTTCACACCAACTGTACCGCCTGCATCGGTCAGGTGGGCAACCTGGATCACGAGAACGTCCACATCGGCAAGGCCGGCCGTACCCGTCACATGGGTATCCGTCCCACCGTCCGCGGCTCCGTCATGAACCCCAACGACCATCCTCACGGTGGTGGTGAGGGCCGCGCCCCTGTCGGCCGTCCCGGCCCTGTTACCCCCTGGGGCAAGCCTGCTATGGGTTATAAGACTCGTAAGACGAAGAACCCCACCAACAAGTTCATCGTCAAGCGCAGAAACAGCAAGTAAGGAGGAAATGAAATGAGCAGAAGTATCAAGAAGGGCCCTTTCGTAGCTCCTGAGCTGTACAAGCGTGTGGAGGAGCTGAACAAGGCCGGTGACAAGAAGGTTCTGAAGACCTGGTCCAGATCTTCCACCATCTTCCCCTCCTTCGTCGGTCACACCATCGCCGTTCACGACGGCCGGAAGCATGTTCCCGTCTATATCACGGAAGATATGGTCGGCCACAAGCTGGGTGAGTTCGTTCCCACCCGGACTTTCCGCGGCCACTCCGGCAACAAGACCGCGAACGCCAAGTAAGGAGGTACGAAAATGGAAGCATTTGCATATGTTAAATTTGTCCGTATGTCTCCTCGTAAGGTCAAGCTGGTTTGTGATATGATCCGTGGTCAGGACGTCAAGACCGCCACTGCTTACCTGAGCCAGACCTCCAAGGCAGCCTGCGAGCCTATGGCCAAGCTGCTGAAGAGCGCTGTCGCCAACGCTGAGCACAACCACGGCATGAACGCTGACAATCTGTACGTCTCCACCGCCGTTGCCAATCCCGGCCCCATCCTGAAGCGCGGCCGCATTGCATCCCGCCGTGGTTTTGTACGGATCAATAAGAGAACCACTCACATCACCATCGGTGTGAGCGAGAAGGCTTAATCAGGAGGTAGCTATGGGACAGAAAGTTAATCCCCATGGACTGCGGGTTGGCGTAATCAAGGACTGGGATTCCCGCTGGTACGCCCGCGAGGACAAGGTCGGTGACCTGGTCGTTGAAGATTACAACATCCGTAAGTATCTGAAGAACAAGCTGTACGCCGCCGGCGTGGCTAAGATCGAGATCGAGCGTTCCAACGGCAAGGTCAAGATCAACCTGTGGTGCTCCCGCCCCGGTGTCGTCATCGGCAAGGCTGGCGCCGAAATCGAGAACCTGCGCAAGGAAATGGAAGCGAAGCTCGGCAAGAGCGTGAACCTGAACATCGTTGAGGTTCGCTCCCCCGACCTGAACGCCCAGCTGGTTGCCGAGAACATCGCCCAGCAGCTGGAGAAGCGTATCTCCTTCCGCCGGGCCATGAAGAAGGCCATGCAGCAGGCCACCCGTCTGGGTGCCAAGGGCATCAAGGTCACCTGCGGCGGCCGTCTGGGCGGCGCTGAAATCGCCCGCTCCGAGAGCTACCACGAGGGCACCATCCCCCTGCAGACCATCCGCGCCGACATCGAGTACGGCTTCGCGGAGGCTGCCACCACCTACGGCCGCATCGGCGTGAAGGTGTGGATCTACAAGGGCGAAGTCCTGAACACCACTCTGCGTGCCGCGACTCCCGAACCCGCTCCCCGTGAGCGCCGCGAGCGTCGTGACCGTCGGCAGGGCGACCGCCGTCAGGGCGGTGACCGTCGGCAGGGCGGCGAGAGAAGAAATTACAACCGTGAAGGAGGAAACCGCTAATGCTGATGCCGAAAAGAGCAAAGTACCGCAAGGTTCAGCGTGGCCGTATGACCGGCGCTGCCTCCCGCGGTAACAAGGTTAGCTACGGTGATTACGGCATCCAGGCTCTGGAGCCCGGCTGGATCACCGGCAACCAGATCGAAGCAGCCCGTATCGCCATGACCCGTTATACCAAGCGTGGCGGTAAGGTCTGGATCAAGATCTTCCCCGACAAGCCTTATTCCAAGAAGGGCCTGGGCACCCGTATGGGTTCCGGTAAAGGCGCTCCCGAAGGCTGGGTTGCAGTCGTTAAGAATCAGAAGGTGATGTTTGAGATCGGCGGCGTAACGGAGGACGTTGCCCGCGAGGCTCTGCGTCTGGCACAGCACAAGCTGCCCATCAAGACCCGGATCATCACCAAGGAAGTCGAAACTGAGATTGGTGGTGAATAATGATGAAGGCAAAGGAAATCAAGAATCTGTCCGCGGAAGAGCTGAACAAGAAGCTTGACGAGCTGAAGAAGGATCTGTTCATGCTGAGAATGCAGCATGCGACCAACCAGCTGGACAATCCCATGCAGATCGCCGCTGTCAAGAAGGACATTGCCCGCATCAAGACCATTATTCGTGAGAAAGAGACCAACGTCTGAGGAGGAAACGTAAATGACTGAGAATAGAGCATTCCGTAAAACCAGAATCGGTCAGGTCGTCTCCGATAAGATGGACAAGACCATTGTGGTTGCAATCGAGGATAGCGTCCAGCATCCTCTGTACAAGAAGACCATGAAGCGGACCTACAAGCTGAAGGCTCACGACGAGAACAACGAGTGCGGCATCGGCGACACCGTGGAGGTCATGGAGACCCGTCCCCTGTCCAAGGACAAGCGCTGGAGACTGGTCCGTATCATCGAAAAGGCGAAGTAAGGAGGTCGGAAACTTATGATTCAGGAAGAAAGCTATCTGAAGGTTGCCGACAACACCGGCGCTAAGGAAATCCACTGCATCCGCGTTTTGGGCGGCTCCAAGCGGAAATACGGCAACATCGGCGATGTGATCGTGGCTTCCGTTCGGAAAGCTGCTCCCGGCGGCACTGTGAAGAAGGGCGAGGTCGTCAAGGCGGTCATCGTCCGTACCAAGCGGGGCGTCCGCCGTGAGGACGGCAGCTATGTCCGCTTTGATGAGAACGCGGCCGTGATCATCAAGGAAGACAAGAACCCCAAGGGTACCCGTATCTTTGGACCGGTGGCGCGTGAGCTGAGAGAAAAAGACTACATGAAGATTCTCTCTCTGGCACCCGAAGTCATCTAAGGGGGAACCGAAGAAATGAACATTAAGAAGAATGATACCGTTATCGTTCTGTCCGGCAAGGACAAGGGCGTTAAGGGCAAGGTCCTGACGGCCATGCCCAAGGAGAACAAGGTCATCGTGGAGAAGGTCAACGTCGCCACCTGCCACACCAAGCCCCGCCGTCAGGGCGAGGCCGGCGGCATCGTCAAGCGCGAGACCCCCATCCGCTCCTGCAAGGTGGCTCTGTTCTGCGAGAAGTGCAACAAGGGCGTTCGCGTCGGCTACAAGATGGACGGCGACAAGAAGGTTCGCATCTGCCGCAAGTGCGGCGCCGAAATCTGATGAGAGGAGAGTAATTTCATGGCTAGCAGAATGAAAGAAAGATATGTCGCCGAGATCGCTCCCGCTCTGAACAAGAAGTTCGGCTATAAGAGCGTTATGCAGATCCCCAAGCTGGACAAGGTCATCGTGAACGTCGGCTGCGGCGAAAGCAAGAACAACGCCAAGGAAATCGAAGCCATCTGCAAGGACATCGCCACCATCACCGGCCAGAAGCCCATCACCTGCAAGGCACGCAAGAGCGTTGCTAACTTCAAGGTGCGTGAAGGCGAGACCGTCGGCGTGAAGGTCACCCTCCGGGGCGACAAGATGTACGAGTTCCTGGATCGTCTGTTCAGCGTGGCGCTGCCCCGTGTCCGTGACTTCCGGGGCATCAACCCCAATTCCTTCGACGGCCGCGGCAACTACGCCTTCGGTCTGAAGGAGCAGCTGATTTTCCCTGAGATCGAGTATGACAAGGTGGACAAGATTCGTGGTATGGACATCTGCATCTGCACCACCGCTTCCACCGACGAAGAGGCCAAGGAGCTGCTGACGCTTCTGGGCGCTCCCTTCACCGCTTGATTTAGGAGGAATCAATAAATGGCTAAAAAGTCTATGATCCTGAAGCAGCAGGCTGAGCCCAAGTTCTCCAGCCGCCGCTATAACCGCTGCAAGATCTGCGGCAGACCCCACGCTTACCTGCGGGATTACGGCGTATGCCGTATCTGCTTCCGGGAGCTGGCCTACAAGGGTCAGATCCCCGGTGTCCGCAAGGCCAGCTGGTAAGGTAAGGTCGAATCCAAATGTGAAAAAGATCCAGAGAGTCCCGGGAAGATGGCTCCGCGATCCTAGCGGAGCGCATTCCCCGGATACCTTTGGGTCTCCACGGGTAAAGCCCGTAACTTCTATAAGGAGGATATAAACATGCAAATCACCGATCCCGTAGCAGATATGCTGACCCGTATCCGGAATGCGAACTGCGCAAAGCACGAAACCGTGGATGTCCCCGCTTCCAACCTGAAGAAGGCCATTGCCCAGATTCTGCTGGATGAGGGCTACATCAAGTCCTTCTCCGTGCAGGACAACGGCAACCAGGGCGTCATTCACATCACCCTGAAGTATCTGGCGAAGAAGCAGCCTGCCCTGTCCGGGCTGAAGCGCGTTTCCAAGCCCGGCCTGCGTATCTACGCCGGCGCCGATGAGCTGCCCAAGGTTCTCAAGGGTCTGGGTATCGCCATCGTCTCCACTTCCAAGGGCGTTATGACCGACAAGAAGGCTCGCGAAAACCACGTCGGCGGCGAAGTCCTGGCTTTCGTGTGGTAAGGAGGATTCCGTAAATGTCTAGAATTGGTAAGAAGCCGGTTATCATTCCGGCAAACGTTACGGTCGACATTGCCGAGGGCAATGTGGTGACCGTGAAGGGACCCAAGGGTTCCCTGACCCATGCGTTCCATCCCGACATGATCCTGAAGATCGAGGGCAACGAGCTGCTCGTTGACCGTCCCGACGATGAGCATCTGCACAAGTCCCTGCACGGCCTGACCCGTACCCTGATCCACAACATGGTGGAGGGCGTCGAGAAGGGCTTCAGCAAGGAGTTGGAAGTCAACGGCGTTGGCTACCGTGCCGAGAAGAAGGGCAACCAGCTGGTCATGCGTCTGGGCTTCTCCCACGAAGTGTTCGTGGACGAGATCCCCGGCATCACCATTGAGGTTCCCGCTCCCAACAAGATCATCATCCACGGCATCGACAAGCAGACCGTCGGTCAGTTCGCCGCCGAAGTCCGCGGCAAGCGTCCCCCCGAACCCTACAAGGGCAAGGGCATCAAGTATACCACTGAGGTCATCCGCCGTAAGGTCGGTAAGACCGGTGGCAAGAAGTAATGGAGGTGTGCCGAAATGGTTAGCAAGATCAATAAGAAAGCAATGCGCATGCATCGGCATGTCCGCGTTCGTGGCAAGATCTCCGGCACTCCTGAGCGTCCCCGTCTGAACGTGTTCCGCTCCAACGCGAACATCTACGCCCAGATCATCGACGACGTCAATGGCGTGACTCTGGTTTCCGCCAATACGCTGGAGAAGGAATTTGAGGGCGCTACCGGCAACTGCGAAGCTGCCAAGAAGGTCGGCGCTGTTCTGGCTGAGCGTGCCAAGGAAAAGGGCATCGAGGAGGTCGTTTTCGACCGCGGCGGTTATGTGTACCATGGCCGTATCGCTGCTCTGGCCGATGGCGCCCGGGAAGCCGGACTCAAGTTCTAAGAGTGAGGAGGAAAGATAATGGCTTATAATAAGACGAACAATGATGCTCCTGAGCTCATTGAGAAGGTCGTTTACCTGAACCGTGTCAGCAAGACCGTTAAGGGCGGCCGTGTCATGAAGTTCTCCGCTCTGGTTGTTGTTGGCGACGGCAAGGGTACCGTGGGTTACGGCCTGGGCAAGGCTGCGGAAGTCTCCGAGGCCATTCTGAAGGGCATCGCCGATGCCAAGAAGAACATGGTCAAGATTTCTCTGGCCGGCACCACCATTCCCCATGACACCATCGGCATCTTCGGCGCCGGTACCGTTCTGCTGAAGCCCGCTCCCGAGGGCACCGGCGTTATCGCCGGCGGCGCTGTCCGTGCCGTTATGGAGGCTGTTGGCATCAAGAACATCTGCGCCAAGTGCCTGCGTTCCAACAATCCCCAGAACGTTGTCAAGGCCACTATGGCTGGTCTGACTTCCCTGCGTTCCCCCGAGCAGGTTGCTGCTATCCGTGGTAAGAGCGTAGAGCAAATCGTAGGTTAAGGAGGGCAATTAACATGGCAAACCTGAAAATTAAGCTTGTTAAGAGCCTGAACGGCCGTCTGGAAAAGCACATCGCTACTGCTGAGAGCCTGGGTCTGCGCAAGATCGGCCAGGTGACCATCCAGCCGGACAACACCCAGACCCGGGGCAAGATCGCCAAGATCGGCTATCTGCTGCAGGTCACCGAAGTTGAATAAGGAGGGGAAGAATAATGAAGCTTCATGAACTTTCTCCTGTTGCTGGCTCCACCCAGGTGGGCAAGCGTAAGGGTCGCGGTACCGGCTCCGGCAACGGCAAGACCGGCGGCCGTGGCCACAAGGGTCAGAAGGCCCGCTCCGGCGGCAAGGTTCGCGTGGGTTTTGAAGGCGGCCAGATGCCTCTGGCACGTCGTATCCCTAAGCGCGGTTTCCACAACATCCATGCAAAGCCGCTGACTGCCGTCAACGTTGCTGCGCTGAACTGCTTTGAGGACGGCGCAGTTGTGGATGCAGCCGCTCTGATCGAGGCCGGCGTGATTTCCGCCTGCCCCTATGGCCTGAAGGTGCTGTCCAACGGCACTCTGACCAAGAAGGTTACTGTTAAGGCCGCGGCTTTCTCTGAGTCTGCCAAGGAAAAGATTGAGCAGGCAGGCGGAAAGGCCGAGGTGGTATAAGTGCTGCAGACACTCAAGAATGCCTGGAAGATTCCTGAACTGCGGAAGAAGCTCCTCTTCACCCTGTTCATTCTGCTGATTTACCGTTTGGGCAGCGTCATTCCGGTTCCGTTCATTGACGTGACCACTCTGGCGAATTACTTCGACAGCGTTCTGTCCAGTACTATCCTGGGCCTGTACAATGCCATGTCCGGCAGCGCATTTTCCCGCGCTACCGTGCTTGCATTGGGCATTCAGCCCTACATTAACGCCTCCATCATCATCCAGCTGCTGACCGTCGCCATTCCCGCTCTGGAGCGGCTGGCGAAGGAGGGCGGCGAGGATGGCAAGAAGAAGATTGAGCGCATCACCCGCTACACCACGGTCGGCCTTGGCCTGCTGATGGGCTGGGCGTACTACATGATGCTGCGCAACTACTCTTCTCAGATCTCCATCATCACCTCCGAGGGCTTCCTGCCCGCGCTGGTCATCATTCTGGCGTTCACCGCCGGCTCCGCTCTGGTCATGTGGCTGGGCGAGCAGATCACGGAATTCGGTATCGGCAACGGTATCTCCATGATCCTGTTTGCCAACATCATCTCCAGCATCCCCGGAATGGTCGGCACTCTGGCGACTCTGGTCTGGTGGCAGATCATCATCGTTCTGGTTGGCATTGTTGCTCTCGTGCTGTTCATCGTCTTCATCAATGACGCCGAGCGCCGCATCCCCATTCAGTACGCCAAGCGCGTTGTAGGCCGGAAGGTCTACGGCGGCCAGAACACCAACCTGCCCATCAAGGTGGCAATGTCCGGCGTTATGCCTATCATCTTTGCCCAGTCCATCTGCAGCCTGCCCGCTACCATCTGTGCCTTTACCGGCAAGACCAGCGGCTGGTGGTATGATCACGTCTGGAGCTCCTCCAGCTGGATCTACGCAGTGATCTACTTCATCATGATCTTCTTCTTCAGCTGGTTCTACTCCACCATCCAGTACGATACCGTGGAGATTTCCAACAACCTGAAGTCCAACGGCGGCTTCATCCCGGGCTTCCGTCCCGGCAAGCCCACCGCCGACTTCATCCAGAAGGTCATCAACAAGATCATCGTCTTTGGTTCCGTATATCTCGGCATTGTCGCTCTGCTGCCCATTATCGCGGGCAACCTGATGGAAGGCGTTAAGAACCTGGCCATCGGCGGCACCTCCGTCATCATCGTTGTGGGCGTTGCCCTTGAGACGGTGAAGGCGCTGGAGGCACAGATGCTGATGCGGCACTACAAAGGCTTCCTGGACTAAGCAGGAGGTATGGCAGGATGAATCTCATTCTACTGGGCGCTCCCGGCGCCGGGAAGGGAACACAAGCAGAGCTTCTTGTTAAGAAGCTCTCCATTCCCGCCATTTCTACCGGGAACATGCTCCGTGAGGCCATGGCCAACGGCACGGAGCTGGGAAAAAAGGCCAAGCAGTACATGGACGAAGGCGCGTTGGTTCCCGATGAGCTGATCCTCGGCATCGTTGCCGACCGGGTGGCTCAGAGCGACTGCGCGAAGGGCTTCATTCTGGACGGCGTGCCCCGCACGCTGGCCCAGGCGGAAGCCCTGGAAGCCAAGGGCGTCCGCATCGACCATGTCATTTCCATCGAGGTTGACGACAGCGAGATCGAGAGCCGGATGACCGGGCGGCGTGTCTGCCCCAAGTGCGGCGCCAGCTATCACATTGTCGCCAATCCTCCCAAGAAGGACGGCATCTGCGATGCCTGCGGCAGCGAGCTGATCATCCGTAAGGATGATGCGCCGGAAACGGTGCGCAAGCGCCTGGAGGTCTACCACGCTTCCACCGAAGTCCTGAAGGATTTCTACGGCAAGCTGGGCAGACTCCGCACGGTCAACGGAAGCCAGTCCATTGAAGGTGCCAATGAGGATATCCTCAAGGCGATAGGGGCAAGGGCATGATTGCAATCAAAAATGAACATGAGCTGGAAGCGATGCGCGAGGCCTGCAAAATTACCGCGGCAGCCCGTGCTTTGGCAGGGGAAATGGTAAGACCCGGCGTATCGACAAAGGCAATTGATCAGGCCGTTCACGATTATATCGTCTCTCAGGGCGCGAAACCGTCGTTCCTGAACTACAGCGGCTATCCTGCCAGCGCGTGCATCAGCGTCAACAGCACGGTCATCCACGGGATTCCGGGACATTACATCCTGAAAGACGGGGACATCGTGTCGGTGGACGTGGGCGCGTACTTTAAGGGATTTCATGGCGATTGCGCTGCAACCTATGCCTGCGGCAGCATCAGCACCGAAGCGCAGAAGCTCATTGACGTGACCCGGCAGTCCTTTTTCGAGGGCATCCGGTTCGCCAAAAAGGGCATGCGTGTGCAAGATATCTCCCACGCGGTTCAAACGTATGTGGAGTCTAACGGTTTTGCAGTTGTGCGTTCCTTCGTAGGTCACGGCGTAGGGCGCAACCTGCATGAGGAGCCGGAAGTTCCGAATTTCGGAAATCCCGGCCGGGGGCCAAGACTGCTCCCCGGCATGACCATCGCGGTAGAGCCGATGGTGAACGTGGGCACCTATGAGGTCCGTGTTCTCAAGGATGGCTGGACCACGGTGACCGCCGACGGAAAGCTCTCGGCTCACTATGAAAATACTGTACTCATCACCGACGGCGAGCCGGAAATACTCACCGTCACCGAAGGACTTTGATCTATGGACTCCGATTTGCCAGACATTCAGATTTCGGATGTGGTGATGTCAACCGCCGGACGGGATCAGGGCGAATGGTTTTACGTGATAGACGCAGATCCTGTTTACCTGTTCCTGGCCAACGGGAAAGACCGCACCATAGAGAAACCCAAGCGGAAAAAACGGAAGCACACAAAAAAAGTCCTTCGCTCTGAGACCAGAGTTGCCGGCAAGATCCTGTCCGGCGACAAAGTGCTCAACAGCGAATTACGAAGAGACCTGGCGTTCCTCGCCAGGGAAATGCAAGCGAATAACCTGGGAGGGTAATAACTTGGCGAAAGACGACGTAATCGAGATTGAGGGCATCGTAACGGATGCTTTGCCGAACGCTATGTTCAAAGTTGACATCGGCAACGGACACACCATTCTGGCACACATTTCCGGCAAGCTCAGAATGAATTTCATTAAGATCTTGCCCGGTGACAAAGTAACCGTTCAAATGTCTCCGTATGATCTGACCCAAGGCCGGATCACCTGGAGAAGCAAGTAAATTCAGAGAAGACATTCTCATATGGAGGTTAAACAGTATGAAGGTAAGACCGTCCGTTAAACCCATGTGCGAAAAGTGTAAGATCATCAAGCGCAAGGGTCGCGTTATGGTAATTTGCGAAAACCCCAAGCACAAGCAGAGACAAGGCTAATAGGAGGTGCTGAAAGAATATGGCACGTATTTCTGGTATTGATCTTCCCCGCGACAAGCGGATCGAAGTTGCTCTGACCTATATCTATGGCATCGGCCCCGCCCGTGCAGCCAAGGTTCTGGAAGTGACCGGTATCGACCCCGATATCCGCGTCAAGGACCTGACCGAGGAACAGGAAGCCAAGCTGCGTGATGCGATCGAGCATCACTATATCATCGAAGGCGACCTGCGCCGGGAGACCGCTATGAACATCAAGCGGCTGAGTGAAATCGGCTGCTATCGCGGCATGCGTCATCGCCGCGGCCTGCCTGTGCACGGCCAGCGGACGAAGACCAACGCCCGTACCCGCAAGGGTCCCAAGAAGACCATTGCGAACAAGAAGAAGTAAGGAGGGATATGTAAATGGCTGCTAAAGCTGCTGCTAAGAAGGTTATCAAGCGCCGTCGCGAGCGCAAGAATGTAGAAAAGGGTGCGGCACATATCCGCTCCTCTTTCAACAACACCATGGTCACCATCACCGACCTGGAAGGCAATGCCCTGTCCTGGGCATCCTCCGGCGGACTGGGCTTCCGTGGTTCCAAGAAGTCCACTCCCTTCGCTGCCCAGACCGCGGCTGAGACCGCTGCCAAGGCTGCGATGGAGCATGGCCTGAAGACCGTTGAGGTCTATGTGAAGGGCCCCGGTCAGGGACGTGAGGCTGCAATCCGCGCCCTGCAGACTGCCGGCCTGGAAGTCGTTATGATCAAGGACGTGACTCCCATTCCTCACAATGGCTGCCGTCCTCCCAAGAGACGTCGTGTCTGATTAAGGTATAGGAGGAATTTGCGTTATGGCTAAGAATATGCAGCCCGTGCTGAAGCGTTGCAGAACGCTGGGCGTTTCTCCTGCCGCGATGGGTTACAACAAGACTTCCAACAAGAACCCCGGCGGCCAGAGAAGAGCGAAGAAGTCTGAGTACGCCACTCAGCTGACCGAGAAGCAGAAGGTCAAATTTGTTTACGGTATCCAGGAGAAGCAGTTCCGGAACTACTACGACAAGGCCGCCCGCGCCGAGGGCAACACCGGTGAGGTGCTGCTGACCTACTGCGAGCGCCGGCTGGACAACGTCGTGTACCGTCTGGGCTTCGCCAATACCCGCCGTCAGGCTCGCCAGCTGGTGAACCACGGTCACTTCACCGTCAACGGCAACCACGTCAACATCCCCAGCTACCTGATCAAGGTCGGCGATGTGGTCGCGGTTTCCGAGAAAGCCTCCTCCAACGCTTTCTTCAAGAAGCTGAAGGAAGACGATGCTTTCGTTGCTGCCCCCAAGTGGCTGGATCGTGATAAGAACACCCTCCAGGGTAAGGTTATTGCTCTGCCAACCAAGGCGGATATCGACTTCGATATCGCTGTGCATCTCATCGTCGAGTTGTACTCCAAGTAATGCCATCCCCCCTACAGTACGCATCATTGTTATGTGGGGAGTTTTTCTCCCCATACCATTAAGGAGGGTTTTGATTCATGGTAGAAATTGAAAAGCCCCGTATCACCTGTCTTGATGCCCCTGAGGATCCCTCTTACGGCAAGTATGTGGTGGAGCCTCTGGAGCGCGGTTACGGCATGACTTTGGGCAACTCCCTGCGCCGCATTCTGCTGAGCAGTCTGCCGGGCTTCGCGGCCACCTCTGTGAAGATCCAGGGCGTGCAGCATGAGTTCTCCACCATCCCCGGCGTCACCGAGGATGTGACGGAGATCGTCCTGAACGTCAAGCGGATCACCCCGAAGCTGCACTGCGCAGGCGTCAAGACTGTGCATATCGACGCGGTTGGCCCCTGTGAGGTCACTGCCGGCGATATCAAGGCCGATGCCGAGGTTGAGATCCTGAACCCGGAGCTGCACATCTGCACCCTGGGCGAGGACGCCACGTTTAATATGGAGATCACCATGGCACAGGGCCGCGGCTATGTTTCCTCTGACCGGAACAAGACGCCCCAGACCGTCATCGGCGTGATTCCCATTGACTCCATCTATTCGCCCGTTACCAAGGTGAATTACACGGTGGAGCCGACTCGAGTCGGCGACAAGACCGATTTCGACAAGCTGACCCTTGAGGTCTGGACGGATTCCACCATCACTGCCAAGGACGCCGTGTCTTTGGGCGCCAAGATCCTGAGCGATCATCTGACGGTTTTCACCAACCTGTCCGATTCCGTCAGCACCTCCTCCACCGTTGTGGAGAAGACCGCTGACCGCCCCGACGCCAAGCTTTCCATGACCATTGATGAGCTGGATCTGTCTGTCCGCAGCTTCAACTGCCTGAAGCGCGCCAACATCAACACCGTCGCCGACCTGATCAACAAGACCGGCGAGGACATGATGAAGGTTCGCAACATGGGCAAGAAGTCCCTGGACGAGGTTCAGAAGAAGCTGGAGATGATGGGTCTGTCCCTGGCCAGCGAGGATTCTGGCAGCAACACCTAAGAAGTATCGAGATACCTTTCAAAAAAGGAGGAAACGTTCATGTTCGGCACTCGTAAGCTGGGTAAAACCAGCGCACAGAGAAAGGCCCTGCTGCGTCAGCAGGTAACCGACCTGCTGGCCAATGGCAAGATGGAGACCACCTTCTATCGTGCCAAGGAAGTCCAGCCTGTGGTTGAGAAAATGATTACTCTGGGCAAGAAGGGCAACCTGGCAGCTTACCGTAAGGCGCTGTCTTTCATCACCAAGGAAGACGTTGCCAACAAGCTGTTCAAGGAGATCGCTCCCAAGTACGCTGACCGCAACGGCGGCTACACCAGAGTGACCCGCACCGGCGCCCGCCGGGGAGATGCTGCTGAGATGGCAGTCATCGAGCTGGTGTAAACCTAACAAAAATGAGGAAAAAACGCCTGCCGTCATACGCGGCGGCAGGCGCTTCTTCCGGCAAGCAAAATCCTGCTTTTTTCGCAAAAAAAGCTTGACAATTCGCAGACTCTATTATATAATAGTGAAGCTGTCCGGGTGAAGCGGACGCAGAAATGAATATGCTGCTATAGCTCAGTCGGTAGAGCGCATCCTTGGTAAGGATGAGGTCGCCAGTTCAAATCTGGCTAGCAGCTCCAGAAAAAACCCTAGAGCCACAACGGCTTTGGGGTTTTCGCTTTTCTTGGGGACAGACGGTTCTCAGTGGATTTGTTGCCTTTTTGTTTACATGGGAACATAGGGTGCAGAGGAACAATATGGTGAAACACAAGGAAACAAAGAAATTGAAAAATATGAAAAAAGCTGTTGACTTTTTCAAAAATATTAAGTATAATAGCAGAAAGAGCAAAGTATCATAATGAAACATTTTAAGTGCTTAGTTGAGCGAGTTTGTCCAGTGTGACGGCTTCGCTCTTTTTTGTTGCCCAAATTTGTTACCAAAATAAGAAAAGGAAGGCGAACTAAGCATGGCTGAAAAGAATGTTAAATGTGAGATTGTAAAGCATTACGGTGTTATCTGCAAGAAGAAAAGTTATCAGAAAGAAGTGAATCTCATTTCATGGAATGGTAGAGAACCTGTACTTGACATCAGGAACTTTAGGATCAGCCCAGACGGCGAGAGGTGTCCTCTGGCAGGAATTACTGTAGAGAAAGAGGATATGGAGTATGTTTGTATTGTGTCCCTATTTTGAAAAAAGGGAGCAATCAAAAATGAATGCACAGAAAATGAGCAACACCCAGTTAAAGCTGGTCGGCAGGAGCGTACCGACTGAACACACTGACACATCGAATCTTCCCAGGATGAAGACCCTCAAAGAAATGGCGGAGCTAACGGGTCTGTCCTATACCGCCCTGCGTAATCTCTGCATGGAAAAGAAGATTGTACATATCCGTGCTGGAAAGAAGTACCTCGTTAACTATGACCGATTCGTGGATTATCTGAACGGTGTCGGCGGTGCTTAAAAAGTATGCTTTCTAAGACCGGGAAATAAGCGGTGAAAAAGTGTTTAAAATCCATGCATGATAACATCACGACTCCTTAAAAAATCTCACTGATAACAGTATTCTCATATACGATTCCATCTATCGTCATATACGGCTGAATTGATTTTGCAAAAGCGATTCGTTTCAACACTATACATGGCTTATTTGACAGTACTGGGAAAATCAAAACTGAATCTTTGGCAGACTATCTGAATATTCAAGTGCATATTCTTCAACAATACTTGCCTTCACTGGTTCTTCTGACAAAACTTTTTTATTTAGCCATTCCACAAAAGCGTCACCACGATATCGTACACCTCTGAATGTCTTGCCAGTATGGTCTTGCGTTGTAACCCAGTATTTATGCTTAACCTGTTTATTGAATATCCACTTTAAGAAACGTTTTTTTAGGAGGTTCTTATTGTCTATGACATTTTGTGGAACTTCAATGATATCCGCGTCACAGTCAAACTCAAGTACTAGCTTCATTTTGCGCTCCTTTTAAAAATACCAAATATGAACATGTGCATTCCTGTTTGGGTGATAATGCCAGAAGTACCCATCATCACCGTGAATTTCAGGACCCACTGTGTTCCAGTAGCCATTGGATATTACAAGCCAAAGAGCAGTACCTTAATTAGCACACATAATATCAGAACCACTTGCCACACGCGCTCTCGCTTCGGAAAATGTCAAGCCACGCCCAGTGACTATTGTATTTTTTACTTTTGTAGCTTCCCAGTATTGACAGTTTTGGGTGTCTCGTGTTGTTGCGATTGCTTGGGATTTTGATTCTTCTTTTGTATTTGCCCCCAATTGTGCTGTTTGAGTAGTTACGGTATGAGCTGCAGATATAGTACAATATAGGAATGTGCATACAGCAATACCAGCAGCAACAATTTCACCAGATCCAGGTGCAATAGAATCCGCTTGGGAAATTACACCCGCTGCCACATACATACTGGAAGCGTTCTGATTCGCACTAATAAACGCTTGGGTAAAAGCGTCCCATAGTTCCTTCCAAAAATGTCCCTCTGGATCTGACCGGCTTACAGGATTATTGCCACAATAGCTGAACATGTTGTATCCAATCATGCTTTTATTAGTGCCAATATATTCATCTGCACTAATAAACCGTCCCACCGCCGGGTCATAATACCTGCTATTGAGATAATAGAACCCAGTCTCGGCTAGGTTCTGTTATGTACCCGGAGGGAAGGGATTTCCCTCCGGGACTGTGCCTTTTCAGGCGGTTACTTACTGAATAAAATACTGTCTACCAGCAAGCATCGCCGTTGTGATACCACGGCGCTTGTCAGGAATATTCCTGAAACCTTTTCGGTTAGGAGTATCCCAACAGCCTGCCTTTTGCCCCCCAAAAGACGATGCTTGCTGGTATGCTTCATTGTTGATTCTCCAAGCACAACAATGGGTTATAAATGTTGGTTATAGTTGCGTATCCAACAACATGGGCTCCTTCTTGTATGCTGATTTTTTTTCCAATCCATAAACAATGCGGATATGACTCGGGAGATAAAAATGTAATTGTTCCCTTTACTGTTCCATTTGGAGGGACGGACTCGACACCGTAGTAATGGTGAATGCCTGTGGTTAAATAATTATCCGTTATTAAATGCGCTGGTCTATAGCCATCATTCGCAGGACTTTTTCTCGTGCCATTGAATTCAAATATTACTTCAACATCTGGTAATTGATTCATAATATTCGCCTCCTTATTGCATAAATTTAATCGTTCCGCTGACTGCTTGATTAAATGCCCCAAGCTGATCTCCATAAACAGTCAAAGTGCCTGCACGGAATATGCTTGTGTCAACTCCTCCGGTATACAGCTGACTAAGCATACTGTTGGGAACTCTTGCACTAACAATGGTGTTCTATCCTATCATATTTCCGAATTGCCTTGTTTCGGAGAGATTAAAGCCAAATTGCTTACTTTCCATGCCGCCAGGAGCTAAATTAAATTGTCCCGTATTCTTTATATCTTGAGCCTCTGCATTGCTAACAGATCTATATACCGTTGTTGTTGGTGTTCGCGTTGCTGCATATGCCGCTGCCCCGCTAAATACTGCACCTCCAGCAGTTGCTGCTACAGTTCCCCAATTACCTTGAGCATTAAACTCTTCTATAGAGTTTGAACATGATGCAGATGCTAACACAGCGGCTCCATATATTGCTGCCGAACCAATGAATGCCGCTGCCACAACAGTTGACGCAGTCGTAGCAGCCGCAACACCACTACCAACCATACAAACAGCAGCTGCGGCGGCGGCAAAACCTCCGCAAGTTACTACTGTGGCAACGGCAGCAGCTGCAACGACAGCAGCTCCAATGGCCCAGTGATACCACGCTTCACCAGTTGGATCCTTTCTATTGACAGGATCATTTCCACAATATGTGAACAAATTCACACCAGCGAGCGTGCCCATTGTGAGCTGATTATCCGCATTGATAAATCTACCCACCGCCGGGTCATAATACCTGCTATTGAGGTAGTAGAATCCCGTCTCCTGGTCGTAGACGTATCCGCGGTACCGCAGGGGGTTCAGTTCTGCCAATGTACCAGACATGGCAATGATGTTACCCCAGGCGTCGTAGGCATATTGCGCTCCACCGCCGCCATCAGCACGTTCCAGGCTAATCACGTCACCCTGGAGGTTGGTGGTGTAGTAGTAGACAGTGCCATTGTAGGTCATGGTCAAAGGCACACCGTTTACGTCATAGTTGAAGTCCAGCGTATCATTGCCTACGGTCATCCGCATCAGCTTATCGCCAGCGTAGATGTAGTTGTAGGTTTTTTCTTCGCTGACCCGCTTGGTACGGATGCCGCTGGTGTTGTACTCCATCTCCCAGTCCAGGATATCCAGCTTAACGGTGGCAATGCGGGTGCTGCCCATGTCGCCGTTGGCATCGGTGATGAAGCAGCGATACTCCGCTCCATTGCTTGCAGATGTCATCTCCACCCGGAGGGCGCTGGAGGTCGCCTTCCGCCTCGACGATAAAGGTAACGGTATCACCAATCTATTCGGAACAATATGGGGCGTGGAGTCAAGTGACACCACGCCCCATGACTGGATTAAGTTTTACTGCAAAACGAATGGCGGAGGTACAGGAAAGGTTCACACAATGTCAGCTTCGCTTCTGACTAGTTCTCTCCACCTCTGGTGCAATTCTCCTCAGGAGTCGGAGTCCTGTCACGCTTTTCGGAATAGATTTTTAATTCCCGCAAGTTATGTCCGCAATACTTTTCTATCATTCTGTTTTCAAAATTTTCACCAGACTTTCCCCAGGATATCGAATCAATGTTCACATTGGCATGGGGAATAAATTCCCCCTTTGGTGGATCTGCCTCCGCAAAATTCCCAAGATAGACCAGTTTGCTTGGGATTACCTTGGCAGAGGTACTGATCAAGCGAGTTCTGTACTGAGGGAGAAAGCCATATTCATCCACTTCATAGTGGATTTTGGATTTCTCCGCAATATCTTTTTGGGGATCCAGCATGTTGAGCGGGAAAAAACGATGTTCATATCTGGTAAAGCCGGTCTGAACAAACTCCAAGGCATTGTATTCCGAAAGGTTGGAGGGAAGCTTCTCATCTTTTGTAATTTTGACATAAACAATGGGAATGATATGGCCTGGATACCAAGTGCCTTCAGATACCTTCTGGATTAAGAAGAACCGGCCGTAAAGATTTCGCTTCTTTGCTTCTTCTCCTTCCATTTGGAAAGCAAACACATCTCCGATTTGCCATTTGCACTGATATAATCTTCTCTTGCGTGGCTTCCGAACTGGAGGCTGGGGAGACAGAAGTTTTGCGCGGAGGTCATCCAGCACTTTCTGCTGCTCTGCCGACAGACCGACACCATTCTCCTGCAATTCCTGTATCCAGTGCAGCGCCTGCTGCTGAACCTGGGGAAGCAGCATCCCCCAGTTCCACTGGGTATCCGCAAGGGCACCCCAGAAGAGAAACGCTTCATAAGGAATGTCCAGGTTGCATTCGTAGTCGTTTATCATTAGCTGTGTAATATCTTCCACGGTTTTCCCACGGTGGAGTTCTTCCTCAAACTGATCCTTTACATCCAGGGAAGTATCATTGTCGTACAGCCTATGTCCCCATGTGCCCATTGTCGAATCCCTCCATGTTAGTTATTGGTCCAATATAAAATTTCATTTGTCATCTGATTCCATCCGTAGTCCAGCACGCCCTTTGCTAACTCTTTGTATACCCCCCAATATTGTGGGGCAATGCTATTAATTTGGTTGTTCATTTTGTCAACTGTGTTGATTGTATGATAATATGCCATGCCAGCTTGTTCAAGGGCTCTGGACTCAGAGTGATTCAATCCCGAAGCAATTACATCCATGCGTAGGCCGCTGCGAGCTGGATTTTGACTGTGGGCCTCACGCCGCCTCTCAACATTTTTTGTCCGTCCGACGTATTGAACGGTTCCACCTTCGTCCACCAAAACGTAAACAGAGTTGACTTTATAATCAGAGTTTACTATACTATTGCAAAAACGTATGTTGGAATTCCAACAAAGGAGCGGTTATGGAAGCTTATTATGAAATTTTGTCCCGGTGTCCGCTGTTTGCGGGCATTTCCCGGGCGGAAATGCCGGAAATACTGGGCTGCCTGGACAAAAGGGTGGCCGAAATTCCAAAGGGCGACCCGGTGTTTCTGGAGGGGGAGCCTGCCCGGTTTGTGGGGGTGGTGCTGTCCGGCGGGGTGCAGATCGTTCGGGACGACTACTACGGAAGAAGAAGCGTGCTGACGGTGGTTTCTCCCGGCGAGCTGTTTGCGGAGGCCTTCGTCTGCGCGGGAGTGGATGCCCTGCCGGTGAGCGCCTTCGCCTTGCAGAGCAGCACCGTGCTGCTTCTGGATTGCCGGCGGGTGATGACCGGCTGCGGCCACGACTGCCTGTTCCACAGCCGGCTGGTATTCAACCTTTTGCAGGGAATCGCCCGGAAAAATCTGGCGCTGACGGAGAAAATCCGCTGCATGTCCCGGAAAACGACCCGGGAGAAGCTGATGGAATTCCTCCTGGATCAGGCGAAGCGCCATGGCAGCGCGGAGTTTACAATTCCCTACGACCGTCAGGCGCTGGCGGATTATCTGGGGGTGGAGCGCAGCGCCATGTCGGCGGAGATCGGGAAGCTAAAAAAGGCCGGGTGGATCGAAACCAGCGGCGCGTGGTTCCGGGTGGCGGCCTCTGAGGGGAAATGATTACAAATATGTAACAATATGTGGATTCTGACGGCTTTTTCGACACAAGATGTTGTGGGGATTATAAAAATTGTATTGACAATTTCTTAAATCGGTCTTATAATACCGAATGGAGAAACACGAGCAGAGGCACTGCGTTCGCAACGGCGGCTTCGTCAGGCGCAGGGCTTAACAAGGGAATGGGGTAATCAGAGGGTTCTGGAAGCCCCGCATTGACCAATACCGTGTGCGTTTAGAAATCTGTCCGTTGGCGAAAGCCAGTCATTGGGGCAACCTGAGAAGGCAGGGCAGATTTTGCTTGAGGCGCGAGTCGGGAGACCTACTGTTTCGTCAGAATGTTGCTTTGGAATGGTCATGGCGATGTTTTGCCCGTTGGTGGAACACGCGATGACCATTTTTGCGTGGTTTCTCTAAAATTACAACCTAATTCATGTTTCCGTGGCCGGACGGGGCGTTCAGACTGTCCGGCTGAACAAGAGAACGGGGTGCAAGTCCCCACGCTGCCGGCACTGTAAGTGTCGAGACGGCCTGCCGTTGGTGAAAGCCAGTCATTGGAGCATTCCGAGAAGGCAGACAGGTCAGTCGCTCGAGACACAAGTCAGGAGACCTACGGAAACCTTTGGAATCTCTGAATAAATCGTCTTCGGCTGAGAGCGGATCTTTTTCCCCATCCGTGCAGTTCCAAAAGCGGGAAATATTGCGCAGCCGTTGCCAGCGCAAGCTGGCTTACGGATGCGGCATACCCCTTGCGGGTACATACAGTATTCCTCCGCTTTTGGAACCTTCGTCTGGTGAAAAATCTCTCGCTCACAGCTCTTGCCGATTTAATCAGAGCTTCCATATCGCGGCCGCTTTGCCCCGGAGATTGGGCGGAAGCGGCGGTTTGCGGCGCAGAAAAACGGCTGCGGCGGTCTATTGCTTTGGACTGCCGCGGCCGTTTCCATTTATTATGAAGTGTAGAAAAGGTGCATCATGCCGACGCCAAGCAGAAATGCGATTTACGACGCGACCATCCGCAGAATGACCGTAAGCGCTCTGGAAGAAACGGAGAACCGCTTCGCCGGGGAACACGCCGGGGACACGGAGCAGCAGCTTGCCGATTATCTCCGCAGGTGCGCCCGGGAGCTGGGACACACGCCCTGGCCGCGGGAAATTCCGGGCGGCATGACCGTGCAGGCGCGCTTCGGAAGCTGGGAGCTGGCCGTGGCAAAGGCGGGACTGCCCTTGCCTGAGCATCCCGACCAACCGGATAAATTCCGGCGTGTCCGGGAAGAGACCCGGCGCCAGAGAGATCTTTACCGCCGGAAGAAAGCCCGGAAACGGGAGCGGGCGAAGGAGCGCATGAAGGCACAGGAAGAAAAAAGAAGGAAAAACCGTCCATCGGGTATTACCTGATTCGCGTAACCCCCTTGCGCGAATCTGTAGTAATATAGTGAGCTGTTTTGATTGCCCAAGGAACAGCTTATCCTCCCTTAATACCGCCGTCGGAGCAGAGGCGGCGGTATTAAGAAAGATAGACCATCCGCCGGGGTTCCGGCGGTGCAGATAGAAATCCGGCTTATTTTGTGGCAAATGCGCGACCGACCGGAAACGGGAGACACGCATTCTTGTTCGGCTGAACAAGGGAATCCGGTGCAAAACCGGAACACGGCGGGTCTGCCCGCCGTGCTGTAAGCACGAAGCCGACTTCCTTTCCGCGAAAGCGGGTCATTGGGGAAACCTGAGAAGGCGGGAAGCGGCGTGGACGGTTTCGTCCGAACGTGTTAGTCAGAAGACCTACAAACTGTGCGCTTGAAAAGTGCGCAGCATAAGCAGAAAGCCTTGGCAGCGGTAAACCCGACGTGCCGGAGCTGGCCGGAATGAATTCCGCTTTACGCCTGCGGGCGTTGCCATACCATATTTAAGGAGGACTGTTTATGAAGAGAAGACTACTGGCATTCCTGCTGGCGTTTGTGATGACGTTCAGCCTTGTGCCGGTAAACGCGTTTGCGTTGGAGAGCAGCGGGGCGGAAGTCACCGCATCGGCTGAGGCCGTTAAGACCGAAGGGGCGAAAACGACGGCTGAACCGGCTGCGCTGCTTGCGGACGACGGGGCACCTGTCGCAGAGCAGGCAGAGGAGAATATCGTCTACACCGCCAGCCTTGCGAAAAATGAGGGTGAAAAGGACAACCTGGCCGTGGGCGACACCTTCGGTCATGCCTACACCTTCAGTGCCAGCGGCACGGCCGATGTCGAATCGTTTTGGGGAACCTTCCGGTTTAACCCCGAGACGACGGAGTTCTTTTGGATTCAGGATCCGGGAATCGGGGTGGAAGTGGATGCCGAGCAGGGGATTCTGCGCGTCGGAGGCAACAGCGGTACGCTTCCCGCCGGGGACTATTCCTTTGACGTTCAGTTCAATACCAAGGCACTTGGTGATGCGACGGTTACCCTGGAGTCTTTCAAGGTAAACGACGTAGATTACCTGAGCAAGCCCATTGCAGTGACCAGAACCGTGGGCTGCAACGTCAGCTGGACGGAGGACGCCGCCTACACCGTCACCGGCGGGAAGCTCGTGGCTGTCGGCAGTAACTACAGCTTCACCGTAGCTGCCAACGAAGGCTATGACGCCACTAACATGGTCGTCAAAGTCAACGGCAATGAGGTTGCCGGCACCGACGGCAGCTACACCGTTGAGAATGTTTCCTCCGACCTGGCCATCACTGTTGAGGGCGTGACCGAAGTCGTTCAGGAGACGGCCGGCCTTTCCGTTCTGAAATTCGGCGACACAAGCACCGAGGCCAAGGCGCAGATGTTCCAGCTGATTCCGGCTTTCGACCCGGCGGTCAAGGAATACACCGTGCTCGTGCCGGACAACTCCAACATGTTCTACGCATGGGCGACCAAGGCTGACGACAGAAGCAGCAGCACGACCATCACGGCCAAGTGGGTAAACCTCAACATTGATACCGAGAAGACACAGGCTCTGACCTCCGGCAAAGCCAGCGGCCAGAATCTGGCAGGCTTCGCACCCACCGGCACGAAGGTCAACACCATGACCGTCACCGTTGTGGACGGCGACTTCAAGGATGAGTACAAGCTCACCTCCGTCCGTGTTGCGCCGAGCCTGACCGCCCTGTCTCTGGACGGCATCCGGTTCGCGGAGAGCTTCTCCGCTACCAAGACGGCTTACACCGCGACCACTGCCGCCGAGAGCGTTACCGTTGCGGCGACTCCCCGTGACGAAAGCTACACCGTCACCGTCAACGGCGGCAGCGATACCACCGTTCCGCTGAATCTTGGTGAGAACAAGATCGACGTGGTCGTCACCAACCCCGGCGGCTACACCAATACCTACACCATTACCGTTACCAGAGTGGGCTCCATCGAGGTCGGCTTCACCGTTGACCCCGCCGACGCCAAGGTAACTGTCTGGGATTCCAACAAGGACAGAGTTGCTCCCACGGACGGCAAGTACACCGTCATGTCCGGCGCCGAGTACACTTACCTTGTACAGAAGAACGGCTACGTCAGCCAGAAGAGCAGCTTCAAGTTCAGCGAGAGCAGCACCATCGACATTACTCTGGCTGTGGCCACGGAGAACCCGAACCTCGACAGGAGCATCACTGCCGAGTGGGGCAACTTCCGCAACGGCAACGATAACCTGGGCATTACCAACGCCAAGACCCCCTACGCCCCCGAGGACGCGGAAATTCTGTGGGCTGTGAAGCACGGCACCGGCTGGGCGGCTGCCCCCGGTTCTCCCATCATGGTCGATGGCGACATCTACACCTACTCCGGAAGCACCATCCGCCGTCTCAACAGCATGACCGGCGAGACGGTGACCGAAGGCACCATGGTCGGCTCCTCCAGCTACTCCATCGTCCCCATGACCTACGGCGACGGCATGGTCTTCGTCGGCCTGTCCGACGGCCGTATTCAGGCGTTCAACGCAAAGACGCTGGAGTCTCTGTGGGTCTACACCGACGAGCTGGGCGGACAGCCCAACTGCCCCATCACCTACAAGGACGGCTACATCTACGCGGGCTTCTGGAACAGCGAGGCCAGAAACGCCAACTTCGCCTGCATCAATACCATTGACGAAGATCACGCCTCCGCTACCGAGGTCAAGTACGCCAGCTGGACTTACACCAGAGCGGGCGGCTTCTACTGGGCGGGCGCCTACGTCACCGACAAGCTTGCCATCGTCGGCACCGATGACGGCGCAGGCGGTTACGACACCAACGGCGCCGCGCTGCTGGTCTTCGACCGCTTCACCGGCGAGAAGCTCGACACCCACGAGGGTATCCGCGGCGACATTCGCTCCAACGTTTCCCATGATCCCCAGTCCGACCGGGTGTTCTTTACCACCAAGGGCGGCATTCTGGGCAACGCCAAGATCGACTGGGACACCGGTAAGATTCTGGACTACAAGGAAGCCGTTATCTCTGACGCCAACGGAAATACCTATGCCATGTCCACCTGCACGCCCTCCGTGTATAACGGAAGAATCTACATCGGCGTTTCCGGAACCAGCCAGTTCGGCGCCAACAGCGGCCACGCCATTGCAGTCTATGACCTGAACGGCGACGGCTCCATGACCAAGGCATATGCCTATGGCATCATCGGCTATCCCCAGACCTCTGCCATGGTCACCACGGCCTACGCGGGCGAGGACGGCTATGTCTACATCTATCTGCCTTACAACTATACCCCCGGTGGTATCTCCGTTCTGAAGGACAGACCGGGACAGACCGCGCCTCTGACCACCACCAATTCCGGCTACAGCGAGGTCTTCACCCCTGCCGCCCCCCTGGCGCAGTACTGCATCTGCTCCACCATCGCCGACCAGTACGGCACCCTCTATTATAAGAATGACTCCTGCTATATGATGGCGATCACCTCCAAGATCGAATCTCTGGAGATCACCCAGTATCCCACCATCACCGAGAATGAGGACGGCACTCTGACGGTTGACGGCCTGAAGGCCGTTACCAAGCTGAGAAACGGCGAGGAGCGGGACGTTTCCAAGTATGTCTCCGTCACCAAGAACGAGCAGACCGGCGGCTACACCGTGTCCTACACCTACGGCTTTGACAGCGAGAACTACGGCCTGAAGACCGTGACCGCTGAGATTGCCGACTACACCGTCACCATCCCCACGGGCGAGGGCTACACCATCACCGGTGAGAAGACCGCCAAGGGCGGCAAGGATTACACCTTTAAGCTGGAGCTTGACTACCGCTACGAGGCGGGGGAGGACTTTGCCGTGCAGGTCAACGGCGAGACCGTCACCGGCGAGAAGGGCGTCTACACCGTCAAGAATGTTTCTACCGATCTGGTCATCACCGTCAAGGGTGTGAAGGAGAAGGTTCTGAAGCCTGTCACGGTCTACTTCTCCTTCTCTCATGATGATACGTTCGAGTCCTGCAACGAATCCGGCGAAACCATGGCACTGAAGGAGGTCACCGTTCCTTACTTCGACCTGGAGCTGTATGGCCTTGAGAACTTCTACTTCGCCTCCGAGAATTACGGCCCCGCCAGCGGCGATCCCACCGGCGGCCCCGGCAGCGCTCTGGACCCCGGCACCAAGGAATTCGCTTACGGCAAGGTCACCATGTTCCATCTGTTCATCTATGCCACCGAGGTTTACTATCTGGGCATTGATCCTGCGGATGCGGGCAAGGGCTACCTGAAGGACAACGGTCTTGGCAGCAGCATCTTCAACGTCACCGGTTCCACCGGCTCCACCTTCCTGCAGGAAATCTGGAACTACGATCTGAACCTGAACTACTATCTGAACTATGAGTATCCTCTGGCCGGTCCCGGCTGGGGCAGCACCTCCGATCAGATTCTGCTCCGTGACGGCGACATCGTCACCCTCGGCCACTTCTCCGACTGGAGCTTCTTCAACGATACCACCAGCATCTTTAATTACATCGTAGCCGACAAGACGGATCCCGTTCAGGGCGACAAGATCAAGCTGGAGCTGTACCACGCCGGCAACGGCATGGGCGGCGATTATACGACTGCCCACACCCTCATCGACTACAGCCCCAGTGTTTACTGCACGCCTGTCAACGATATCGTTTCCGGCGATGTGACCACATGGCAGAATGTGGGAGATGCGGAAGCCGACGGCAGCCTGGTCGTGGACACCAGCAAGCTGGCTCCCGGCGAGTATATCTTTGCTCTGGCCGGCCAGCCCGGTAAGGAAAACCCCGGCGCCATCTGCTCCACCCCCGGCGGCGTGCGTGTGACCATCCATGAGAAGCCCATCGTGAAGGGCGACATCGACGGCGACGGTAAGGTCAATGCACTCGACGTGAGCGCACTGTACAGCGGGATTTTCTCCGGCGAGAAGCTGGACGCCGCTGTAGCCGACATCAACGGCGACGGAAAGATCAATGTGCTTGACGTATCTGCTCTGTATGCGCTTGTTATGAACAATGGCTGATGCGTAGCGTGTTTGCCGGTTGGAATATCCCATTTTGACCGGCAAACACCCCTTTCTAACAGCACTTACTCCAAAGCAAAAAGGACAACTTCTGACAGGAGGATGTTATGAAAATTTTTAAGAAATCCATGAGCCTGCTCCTCGCGGTTCTCCTGATTCTCAGCCTGACGGTCACCGCCTTCGCTGAGGAAACCACGGCGACCCTGGGCGTAACGGCCAGCAAGACCGACCTGACCGTCGGCGACGAGTTCAGCGTTTATCTGAACGCAAGCGACGACATTACCGGAATCTTTACATTCCAGATGGATTTGTGCTACGACAAGGAAATGTTCGAGGTCGTGAGCATTAACACGCAGTTTAACAATAAAAATAACGTTGAGCAGAGTAAAATTCGCTTTGGCACCCTGGACATGACCAGCAAGACCGTGATGGCCAAAGGGCAGTTCGCCGAAGTGAAGTTCAGGGTTTTGAAGACTGGCAGCTATCACTTCCAGCTGACGGATTGCATAATCGGCGGCATGGACATGGAGACCTACACGGACTACACGATCATGGACGTCGCCACCGCACCCGGCACCGTGGATGTGACCGCAACGGAAGCCCCTGCATTCACCGGCTACGCGGTCTCCGCCTCTGAGGACAAGACCGTCGCCGTGGGCGAAAATGCCGAGGTCAAGGTCGCCGTTTCCAACAGCGACAGCACTGTCACTGCCTACAATGCCTATGATCTGACCATGACCTACGACACCGACAAGCTGACCTACGTCTCCTGCACCGCCGCCGACGAAAACGCAGTCGTGAAGAAAGACGTTCCCGGCACCATCCGTGTGATCGGCTTCGGCGGCGACAAGACCCTGGGCACCGCCGCCGCTACCCTGAATTTCACCGCCAAGGGCACGGGCGAAGCGGAAGTGAAGATCACCTCTGCCAAGGTTGACATCGGCTCTCAGGCCGTCGGCAGCGACGCCCCTGCGGCTTTCCTCCTGGACGACACCACCGTGATCAAGGTGACCGGCTACACCGTCACTCTGGGCGAGGGCCTGTCCGGTGAATCCACCGTCGCTCCCGGCGCGGACTACACCTTCACCGCTATCGACGCGGACAACTACGACTACGTTATCTCCGCCACCATGGGCGGCGAGACCGTTACCCCCAAGGATAACGGCAACGGCACCTACACCGTTTCCGGTGTCACCGGCAATCTGGTGATCAATGCCGCCATGACGCCCAAGAGCTACAATGTCACCGTGGAAGGCACCGGCGCAGGCGATGTGACCGCTGCCGATAAGGCCACTTACAACACCGACTACACCTTCACCGTGACCGAGGACGGCAACTATACCTATAACACCACCGTAACCGTGGGCGGCAAGACCTATTCTTTGGGCGCTCCCGAGAACGGTAAGTACACCATCCCCGGCACCGATATCAAGGGTGACATCGTGATCACCGTCACAAAGACCGTGAAGCCCTCCTCCGTGGTTTCCGTCACCAAGCCGGATTACGTAAAGGGCAACGACACCGCTACCAAGGGTCAGGATTACGATTTCACCGTCGAAAAGGAGGAAGGCTATGATTACTCCGAGCCTACCATCAAGATCGGCGGGCAGGATGTGACCGACAAGCTGGTCAAGAACGACGATGGCAGCTACACCATCCCCGGCTCCAGCATCACCGGCAACATCACCATCGAAGTGACCAAGACCGCAGCCGTCACCGTGGACGTTACCGAGTACATCACTCTGAACGGCAAGGTCATGTACCTGGTGACCGCTTCCGGCAACTTCGCCGAGGGTCAGGTTGCCAAGTACGACGGCATGAGCATGTTCTTCTCCGAGAAGTACAACGCATACGCCTACCTGGTGATTTCCGCTGACGGCCTGGAGACCGTGAAGGCGGAAGCTGCCGCAAAGGTCAAGGTCGCGGAAGGCACCGCCGCCGGAACCGTGGATTACACCGGCGATGTGAACGGCACCAAGGTGACCGACGTTAACGACGCTCAGCTGACCTACGATATGTACAACACCAAGTACAGCAGCTTCGATGTTGTCTCCATGCTGAAGTTCCTGAATGCCGATGTGAGCGGCGACAAGAAGGTCAACGTCACCGACGCTACCGCTATCGTGAACCTCATCAAGTGATTTCCTGAATGACCGGGTCTTCTGACCCGAAACCAAAGTGCCTCCCCCGCCGTGAAAGGCGGGGGAGGCCAACCCGCAAAGTTCGGAGGCTCACAGGTGTCCCTATGGAAAGTGGGGACAGCTGTGAATTTCCGACACCTTTGCCGTAGGATGTGATTTTATGAAAAAGAGAGTTTTATCTGGTCTGCTTGCTTTTGTAATGCTTTTGTCCGCCCTGCCCATGGGAGTTTATGCCGCGGAAACGCGCTATTCGGTCGCCGCTTCGCCGGATCAGACTACGGATGTTGGGAAGACCGTCAGCATGAGCGTGTCCGTCTCCGGGGGAAAGTACAATGCCTACGATCTGGTGCTGACCTATGACACCGCGCGGCTGACCTATGTGTCCGGTCAGGCGGCGGATAAAGGGGCTTCGGTAACCGAAGAGAGCGAAAGCATCCGTGTCATCGGCTACGGCGCGGACAAGGCCGCTTCCACGGCGGCGGTAACGCTGACATTCAAGACAAAAGCGGCGGGGACGGCGGAAGTCAGAATTTCCTCGGCGAAAATCGACGCCGGCGCGAACGCCCCGACCAAGGACGCGCCTGCGGCCAAGATCAACAGAAGCACCACTAAGTTTACCATCCAGCCGGGTTACACCGTGACGCTGGAGGATGGTCTGACCGCCGACAGCCTGAGCGCGGCGGCGGGAGAGGATTACACCTTCCGGGCGACAGACCCGCTTCACTATGACTACAAGCCCTCGGCGAAAGTAGGCGGCAAGGACGTCACGGTGAAGGACAACGGCGACGGCACCTACACCATCCCCGGCGACAAAATCACCGGGAACATCACGGTCAAGGCAAACAGAACCCCCAAGAGCTATAAGGTCACATTCAAGGGGGAAGACCTGTCCGGCGAAAGTTCCGCGACCTACAACACGCCCTACCATTTCAAGCTGGGTAGGAAGGCCGGATACAGCTATGTTCTGCGCATGACCATCGGCGGAAAAAGCTACACCGGCTACAAGGCGGAGAATGGCGGCTATGTAATCCCGGGCGCGGACATCACGGGCGATATCGTCATCACCGCCCTGAAAAACAAGATCAACTCCGGCAGCGGCGGCAGCAGCGGCGGAAGCTCTGCCAAATATGTGTCGGTGAGCTTCATCGGCTCCGGCGCGGGAGACGCATCGGGGAAGACAAGCACCCGCCGGGGCGCGGAGTACACATTCCGTATAAGCCGCAAGGACGGTACCCTTTATGACGTATCCGCCAGTGTCAACGGTGTTACCGTCAAATGCACCTACGACAGCAAAAAGGACATTTACCGCATTCCCGGCAGCGCGGTCACGGGAGATATCACCGTCACCGTCACAAAGGGCGCTCCGGTGGAGGTCAGCACATACGTCACGCTGGACAATCAGAGCATGTACCTTGTGATTTACACCGGCAATGTGGAGGACGGGCATGTCCCCATGTACGACGGACAGAACATGTACTGGTCGAAGGTATACAACGCCTATGCCTGGCTGGTGACCTCCTCCGCCGACGAAAAAGAGATCGTGGAGACTGCCCGGAACAGCATCACCATCGGAGAGGGGAAGGCGGCCGCCGCCGTCGATTACTCCGGCAACGTGGATCTCAGCGGACGTATTGACGTGGATGACGTGCATCTTGCCCACGACGTGTACAACGCAAGATACACGCTGGTAAGCCTGATGATGCACAAATTCCTGAACGGCGATGTCAACGGTGACCGGAAGGTGGACATCAGGGATTCGGTGTGGATTGTTAACCGCATTCTCCGGGAAAAGTAAGGAGCGTGACATATGAAGAAGATCATCAGCATTGTTTTGGCTGTCGCGCTGATATTCGTGCTGGCTGTGACGGCGATGGCGGCGGAGATCGCGGAATGCACCGTGTCCGTCGATTCCGTGTCGGCGGCGGGGAAGACCGTGACCGTACCCGTCAGGATCACCGGGAACCGGGGCTTTACCAATTTCGGCATTGCCCTGGATTACGACCGGGAGCAGCTGGAGCTGCTGAGTATTCAGACGGCGGCGGGAGAAACACCCTACCTCTGCGGCGCTGTGGCCGCCGGGAATACCCAGTGGGCAGGCGCGGATGAGAAGACCTATGGCTATGTGACGGCTGCCCGGGAAGATGCCGTGACGGAGGACGGAATTCTGTTTACGGCCACGTTCCGGGTCAGTGAGGACTTTTCCGGCACTGCGGCGGTACAGCCGGTGGTGCAGTATATGCGCAGCAACAAACGGCTGCTGTCCGTGTTTGACGCCATCCCCGTTACGACCGTGAGCGGAACCGTATCGACGGCGCTGGTGGGCGATTACGACCGAAACGGGAAGGTAAACGTGGCTGACGTCATGGGACTGTTCAGCGCGATCATGAACGGAAAGTCTTTCTCGACAGACGATTATAGCCGGGTGGATGTCAATCAGGACGGCAGGATCAACGTGGCCGATGTGATGGCGATTTACACAATTGTAATGAACGGTCGGTGACGACCAACCCTACAGAAAAGGAGCAAAATATGATGAAAAGAGTGCTGGCTTGCTTACTTACCGTGATGCTTTTTCTGACCTGTGTTCCCGCGGCTCTGGCGGCGGACAACTCCCGGGACTTTTTCTTCCAGCTGTCCGTGGACGGCAGTGACAAGAAGGAGGTTCAGCCCGGGGATATCATTCAGGTGGACTTTAACCTGAACAGAACCGACAGCGCGGACGCCTACACCATGTACGGTATGCAGAACGAAATCCGCTACGACAGCAATTTCTTCCAGCTGGTGGAGGGCAGCGCCCTGCTGAGCAACGGAATTTCCACCACGGATATCGGCCTGCGGGACAATTACCGGGAATTTTACATGAATTTTGTGTCCCTGTCCGGCGGCGAAACGTGGGAAGCCAAGCGCCTGGTGGGCTCCTTCAAGCTGAAGGTGATCGCCACGTCCGGCGTGTCCAAGATCACAAATCAGGACTATCTGGTCTCTACCAAAGACGGAACCGGGGAATATAAGGCCTCCTGTCAGGACGTGACCGTCATCATTTCCACCGACTGCACGGTCGCCTTCGAGCCGAACGGCGGCACGGTGGTTCCCAGTCAGACCGTCCGGTACGGCGAGACCGTGGAGCGGCCGGACAATCCCACCCGGGAGGGCTACCACCTGGTGGGCTGGTATTCGGATATTGATCTGCAAAATCCCTGGGATTTTGACGCCGATACCGTACAGGGCAATATGACCCTGTACGCAAAATGGGAGAAGGGCGACGCACCTGAGACGGACGGCGACGGTACCGGCAGCGGCCTGTGGTGGCTGCTGGGTCTGGGCTTGCCCGGTCTGCTGCTTCTGCTCCTGCTGCTTCTGCTGCTGGGCAGAAAGACGGTTCACTTCGAGACCGGCTGTGACAGCAAGGTGAAGGATCAGAAGGTGAAGAAGGGCAATCTGGTGACGCGCCCCGAGCAGCCGATGCGGCCGGGCAGAGCCTTTGCCGGATGGTTTGCAGACGAGAGCTGCACCAAGCGCTGGGATTTTGACAACGACAAGGTTGAAGACAGTATGACACTCTACGCAAAGTGGCTGTAAGATCATGCGCCCCCACCCGGATTTTTCCGGGTGGGGTATGCGTGCATTCTGCGGCGGCGCCGCAAAAAAACGTAAGTCCATACATTTCTCGCCGCCACCGGCGGCCTGTGAAGGATTCGCAGGATAAAATGGCGTTAACCGTTTTATCGAGAAATCGTATGAATGCGGGCAAATTCCGATGGCAAAGGGAACGGCAGTATGGATTGGAATTCGTTTATTCAAAGCAAATATCTGCGGGGCGGCCTGTGCGCTTTGCTGATCGCCGCGATTCTGCTGGGACTGTGGCTTCCGGGAACGGGGCTGAAGGAGGCCCAGCCGGATGACCCCCTGCAAGGGGAGGGCGTCCGGGAAATCACGGCTCTGAAGCTGGGGAAAAACGGGCAGCAGCTGAATGCCGTTTCGGTTCCCGACGGCGGGCAGTCAGGCTCCGCGGAACCCCGTCCGGAAGAGCCCCGGCCTGATTCTGCCCCGGACGACGGAGACGACGGTCAGGAGAACGGAAATCAGGGCGCCGACGGCGGGGAAGTTTCTCCCTCGGAGCTGTCGCTGGTCTTGACCTGGAACGCAAAGGGCATTGCCTGTGCCGCGGGCAATGCGCAGGCGTTTTCCGTAAGCAGCTATGAGCTGAACGAGGACTTGTTCCGGTTTCGCGTAAGCCTGACCGGAACACAGGCGCAGGACGCAAAGATCGTGAATGGCATCTCCATTACGGAATCCACCCAGACGGCAAGAGAACTGAAGTGGCCCAGCGACTCATTGATCATGAATCCGGCAGCGGGAACGGACAAAGAAGTTTACAATTTTTCATTTACGGTCAGGACTGCGGAACGGGATGTGTTTTTCCGGTATAAAATTACGTACCAGAAGCTCCCGGATGTGCAGCTTTCTTTTACATGGCGGGGAACTGGGAATCACAAAGGCACGCTGCTTTGTATGCCCAGCGGCAGCGTTGTGGATAAAATCAAGAGTAACCAGCTGGCCGGAGGCAGGATAAGCTACGAGATGAAATTGGTCGGCGCGGACGCCGAGAGCGCGGGCGCGAGAATTTTGAGTGCCAGCTATACTTCCGATGGAACATCCGGGAGCAGGCAGTTGGAGCCGATTGACCAAGGCTTTTTGCCTATGACAATGTCGACGGGTGAGACCTCCAATACCTATCGGATTTCAGTTGCCGCTCTTGCAAACGGACATCCGGCGCATTTTGAGGTTATTCTGCATTATGGCAACGATGTGACGCTGGAAATGCGCTATACCCTCAACGATGGCAGCGAGAGGAGCATTTTTTGCCAAAACAAACAGTCCAGAACGGCGGATACCGTGTATGACGACCAATTGACCGGGGATATGCTGCCATACGAAATGTCCGTTGTCGGTTCCGATGCCGACGGCGTTGAGATCACTTCCGTCAAATGCACTCAGCCCGGAAACAAAAATAATACCCTGACCCTTGGAACATCGGACGCGGTTCAGCTTTACCTGAATGGCGGAAAAACCGGTCAGAATAATTTCACGATCGAAGCAAAAGACGATTCGGGGAATCAGTATACCTTCAAAATCAATGTTCCCTATAAGCACAAGGGAACGAAGAGTATAGATATCGATTTGAACCTCGAAGACCAAGACGAAATTCCTAACGAAGTCATAACCAATCTTTTGGTTACCGCGCAAGGAAAAGACATGGCAGGGAATACGGTCAGCATTCCGGCGAAGGGAACGAATGAATTTATCCTGGTTACGCTGGATGAAATTGAGGTTACAAAGCCTACCTCTTCCGGTGACAGCTGGGAGTACGGCCTGTTTCCCTTCAACCCAGAGACCGGGGATAGAAATGAACATACCCTCTACGTTTACGCTGAGGACGCATACGGCAACTGGGGCGAAGAGAAACTGACGCTGATTGGCTTCCGCGTAGAACCCGGGCAGAAAATCGGCGACGCGACGATTTATGTGGACATGACGGTGCTGGGGATCGGTGTTGTCGGCCCTATCCCTTATGAGGTTCTGGCGGACGAGCCGATTTCCTATGTGGTCGCCAAGGCAATCATGGGAAAGGACACCGGCGAACCCTTCGGCGCGGCAACAAAAGGGACGCTTCACTGGCGGGGCGATTACGGCGGGACGCTGGACACCGGCTTCTATCTGCGGAGCTTGAACACTGACTATCGTGCAGATGCACTGGAAGATGCGGTCTGGCCGGGAAGCACGGAAGAGGAAGTGCTGGATGCCATCGACGCCCGGTTCGGCGCGGGGACTGGTCTTGCAGTTTTATGGCGCTGCCTGTACCGCAACGGACTGAACAAGAGCGCCGGCTCCGGCAGCACCTTCGGCGAGTTCGATTATACCAGCGGCTCCGGGTGGATGTACTCGATAGGCGACAGCTATTACCCGGGTCAGTCCATGTCTGCGGTGCGTCTGAAGGACGGAGATGTGCTGACGCTGCGCTACACTCTGGCCTACGGGTGGGACATTGGCGGCGGCAGCGATAATTACGGCAACGTTGTGGGATACTGCGCCGAAGGGCGCAACGGCACAATTTATGTTAACCATCGATGGGAAACCGCAGAAGACCCGGACGGCTCCGTTCGCTACGTGTGCCGCTGCTGCGGCATGGTTCAGGACTGCCCCCATGCGCATATGACCTACAAGGATTTGGAGGACGGAACCCATATTCTGCTCTGCGAGGATTGTCAGGCGGCCATCGGCGACCCGCTCCCCCACAACTGGACATACGCCGCCGGGGACACGGAGGACAGCCACGTCTGCGCGAAATGCGGCGCGACGGAGCAGCATTTCTGGAAGGAAGTGGAAGGCACCAACACCGCCACCTGCACCGAGCCGGGGGTTAGAATCGTCAAGTGCAGCATCTGCGGCATGGAAAAGGAAGAAGAAGCCGAAGCGAAGGGGCACACGCTGGACAATCGCTGGAACCACACGGCGCTGGAGCACTATCAGAAATGCTCGACCTGCGGCGAGGAATTTGACCGCGGAAATCATGAGTACACATATAGTGAGGACTGGGACGAGTATGAGTGCCGTATCTGCCATGTGCTCCACGAAGAAATCTGCGGCGGCGCCCTGACGATTCAGGAAGCTACCTGCCAGAAAATCGTGTACCACTGTGACAGCTGCGGCTATGACATGACGAAGCCCGGAACCTTCGACGAATACCATAACTACGTGGACGGCATCTGCCAATATTGCGGTGGGGAAGACCCCAATCATGTGCCGCATGAACACGCCTACCACGAGACGCAACGGGTTGAGCCAACCTGCACGGAGGACGGCTACATCAAGCACACCTGCGACTGCGGGGATTCCTACAGGGAACCCCTCCCGGCAGGCCACACCTGGGGCGAATGGTCGCCTGCGGGAGACGGGAAGGAAGTCCGCTATTGCGATGCCTGCGGCGCGGAGGATTATCGGACAAGCGAAGAGGACACATACAGCGTGCAGATGCTCTTTTTGCACTGGCTTTTCCCAAGAATGCATTAAAAATAGGGGGAATCACAATGAATGAGAAAATTCCTGAAATCCTACAGCAAATTGAAACGGTGGTTGTGGGCAAAAACGAAATTGTCGAGAAAATTCTGATGGCGATCCTGGCAGGCGGCCATGTGCTGATGGAGGACGTTCCCGGCGTGGGCAAGACCACCACGGCCATGACCTTTGCCAAGGTGCTGGGACTGGACACGAAGCGTGTTCAGTTCACCTCCGACACCGTCCCTTCCGACATCATCGGCTACTCGGTTTACGACAAGGAAAGCGGGAGCTTCGTCTATAAGCCCGGCGCGGTGATGACCAATCTGCTCCTGGCCGACGAGATCAACCGTACCTCCAGCAAGACCCAGTCCGCGCTGCTGGAAGCCATGGAGGAGCTGCATGTGACGGTGGACGGTCAGACCTATGATTTGCCCCAGCCCTTTGTGGTGCTGGCCACCGAAAACCCTGTGGGTTCCGCGGGAACGCAGCTGCTGCCGCCCTCCCAGCTGGATCGGTTCATGATCAAGATCAGCATGGGCTACCCCGATTTTGAAAGCCAGATCAGCATTTTAAGGGACAGACACACGGAAAACCCCCTGAACCGGGTGACGCCGGTGATCGACCGGGAGCAGCTGCAAGCGCTGATTCAGGAGGCGGCGAAGGCGGAAATTCAGGATATCGTTTATGAATACGTCACCCGCTTGACCCAGGCCAGCCGGGAGCATCCCATGGTGCAGCTGGGCGTCAGCCCCCGGGGCGCGCTGGCGGTGTGCCGGATGGCGAAGGCCTACGCTTACTTAAACGGCCGTGATTTTGTCATCCCGGAGGATGTGGCTGCCGTATTCCCGGATGTGTGCTGCCACCGTCTGGTGCTGACCACCAAGGCAAGAATGATGGAGGAACGGCCGGAGACGGTTATCGCCGCTATCCTGGATTCCGTGAAAATGCCGGTGGTGAAACAATAAACGGAAGCAGGTACTGCTTATGATCGCAATGAAATTGGGGTGGGCGGTGCTGGAGAGCATCTGCGTCTGGCTTACCCTGTATTACGGGAGCAGCGGCGCGCTGGCTCTGGGGGCGATGCTGCTGATTCTGCCCCTGGGCAGCCTCCCGGTTCACCTTTGCCTGAGAAAACGCCTTCGGGTTCGGGTGGAAGCGCCCGCCGTGGCGCGGAAAGGGGACGAGGGCGGCGTCACGGTCTGGCTGGAAAACCCCACGCTGCTGCCCGCCCTGCGGATCCGCTGCCGGGTGACCGCCCGGAATCAGCTGAACGGCGAGCGCTGTACCCGGAATGTCATGACATGGGCGTTCCCGAAAGGGCAGCGGCGCGCGTCCCTGCGCTTGGGAAGCGAATACTGCGGGCGCATCCGGATTTCCGTGGAGCAGGTGAAGCTCTATGACTGCTTCGGACTGATCGGCGTTCCCTGCGGCTGTACCGGAGAAGCCCATATGACGGTGCAGCCGGATACCTTCCCCATTCGGGTGAATCTGATTCCCAACCCCGACAGCCAGGAGGACAGCGACAGCTATTCTCAGGAGCGACCCGGCGTCGACCTGACGGAGACCTTCCAGATTCGGGAATACGTCCCCGGCGACAGCATCCGGCAGATCCACTGGAAGCTCAGCGGCAAATTCGACCGGCTGATCGTCCGGGATCCGGCACTGCCCATCACCCGCAATGTGCTGGTGTTCTGGGAGAGAACGGGGCAGTCCGGCAATGTCAGACGCATTGACGCTCAGGCGGAAGCGGTGGTGTCCCTGTGCCGGAGCCTGGCGGACGGCGGCGTCCAGTTCATGCTGGGATGGAACGATACGGAGGGCAACGTCTGCGTCCTGCATGAGATCTGCGCCATGGAGGATTTGGTCGGCGTCATCCCCAGTCTGCTGCGTGCCGCAGGACGGAGCAGTGGCGTGGGCGGCGCGTCCCTTCTGGTGCAGACCCGGCCGGACGCCCTGTGCGGGCATATGGTGTACATCGGGGAGGAACCCTGCGCCGATGTATTGCAGATGCAGCGGCTGGGACATGTCACCGCGCTGCTCTGCGGGGAGTCACCCTTGGAGGGGAGCATTCCCTTCGACGTGGGGCGGTATCGGGAGCAATTAGGAGAAATTGACGTGTAAGGGAGGCGAAAGCCTTGACCTCAAAAATAAAACAGGGGATGCGCCTGCGCCAACCTGAGAGTTCGTCGGACGGCGGATGGGTGCTCCGGATGCTGGCGGCGATGCTGGCCTGCGGGGCGCTGCTGTTTGCCCTTGCGGCGGTGGCGGGATTCCGGACGGGAAAGCTGCTGCCCATCCTGCTGACGGCGGGCGGGTACGTGTGCATCGCTTACGGCGTGACGATCCGGTTCCGGAAGCAGCGATGGTTTTTCCCGGCGGCGTTGGCCGTTCTGTTCCTGCTGGTTATGATTTTCAGGCAGCAGGTGCTGGAGGGCTATCGCCTGTTCTGGAATCAGATGCGCAATACCTATACCGCCGGAACGGGCTGGGTGCTTCCCAAGTGGGAGACGCAGCTTCCTGCGGAAAAAAGCGGGCTGTGCCTGACGCTGTTTGCCGTGACGGCGGCCAGCGCCGCCGCGCTGATTTGCTGCCGGCTGAGCAGCCATGCCCCGGTCGCGCTGGCGGCGGTGCTGCCCGCCGCCGCTTTGGCGGGGATGACGGTTTTCAAGACAAATCAGGTGCTTCCCGGATTGGCCGCATTGGCGGCGGCTGCGCTGATTCTCATCTACAGCGGATGGCAGAACCGGAAAGCGGCGTTCCCGGTCACAGCCGGTTGGGTTCTCTGCGGAATCGCGGCGGGACTGCTGCTGTTAGGTGCGTCGGTTCCCGGCGTGCAGGGCTGGACGCAGAAGATCGGCGAAAACAGCCGCAAGGCGATTCATGCTTACCGCTATGAAACGGAAAATTCCGTACTGCCCGAGGGGGACTTCACGGATTATCGGAAGCCGGAGGGTACCCGGCCGGGGCTGGAAGTGACCATGTCGAACCCGGAGACCCTGTATCTGCGGGGATTCACCGGGGCTGCGCTGGAGGGCGACACCTGGAAAACGGTGGATTCCGCCGTTTTGGCGCAAAATCAGGAACTTTTATACTGGCTGAACGAAAACGCCTTCCACCCGGCGGCGCAGTATGCGTCGGCCGCTGCCGGAACGGACGAAAAAACGGGCAGCGTTTTGATTGAAAATATCGGCGCGTGCAGCGCTTACCAATATGTTCCCTTTTCCCTGCGGGACACGGGAAATCTGCCGACGGAAAATCTGAAAGAGGACAGCCTTTTCTCCGATGGAGAGAGGACGTACCGGTACTCCGTGATAACCGGCGGCGGGAACGGAATCGAACAGACCCTGGCGTATCTACAAACCTCCGATGATGCCCAAGTTCTGCAATTCCGGAAGGCGGAAAGCGCCTACAGAAGCTTTGTGTACCGCAATTATCTCCGGGTTCCGGAAAGCGTGACCCAGCTGCTGGGGGAGTATTGGGACGAAACTGCGGCGGACTACGGCTCCCGGGAAAACCTGACCCTGCTTCAGGCACAGACATGCACGCTGAACTTCCTGAACCGGTGCTTCCCGGAGGAGGGAACGCCGGAGGATATGGAGCTGCCCTTGACCGCGGCGAAGGGGACGCGCTTCCAGTATGCCACGGTGGCGGTTATGACCCTGCGTTATTTTGGAATCCCGGCGCGGTACGCCGAAGGGTACGTCATTTCGGAAGAAATGGCTGCCGCTGCCAAGGCGAACGAGCCGCTGACCGTGGACAGCAGCTGCGCCAGGGCGTGGGCGGAGGTCTATCAGGACGGAATCGGCTGGATTCCCATGGAGCTGACCCCCGGACTGGGGGAAGTGCCGGAACAGAAGCCGGAGGAAACCCCAAATGAGGGGGATTCGGACAGTGCCGAATCGGAGACCCAGCCGGAGGAGACGACCCCGGGGGAGGATCCCTCCGAGAACCCCGAGCCGGACGGCGGCACCGTGACGAAGCTGACCAAAACCGTGCTGCTGGGCGCACTTTGGGTGCTTCTGGCCGTGCTACTGCTGCTCCTGCTTCTGATCTTCAGAAGAAAGCTGCTTCGCAAGCGCAGGGAGCAGAAATATCAGCTGGAAAACATAAACGAAGCCGTTTCCTGGATTTTCGCGGATGCGGCGGTGCTGCTGGAAAAGCTGGGTCTGCGCAGAGGAAACGGCTCCATGCGGGCGCTGCTGGAACCGGCGAGACGGCGGTTTGGCGACGATTACGCGTCGGCACTGGAAGAGGCCATCTGCCTGAATGACCTCGCCCTGTTCAGCAGCCATGCGCTCACCCAGGCGCAAAGAGCGTCGGCACTGAAATTCTACGCCGATACCCGGGGGAGCCTAAAAAAGAATGTAAAATGGTACCGCCGGGTGTGGATAAAATGGGTTCAGTGCCTGTACTAGGAGGAAAAGGAATGAAACAGAATTTGAGAAAGCGCCTTGCGTGCCTGCTGCTTTCCGCGCTGCTGCTCATCGGCTGTCTGCCGGTGACGGCTCTCGCGGCGGAAAACGGATTTATTCTCGTGGCGGAGGCCGGGGGAAAGCTGGTCATCGAGCCGGAGTACGTTTCCTATACGGCGGGGCAGACCGCTGCCCAGGCGCTGAGCGCCAGCGGACACACCTTCACGGGGCTGGATACCGGCATGATCTCCGCCATCGACGGCGTAACGGGCAACTATACCCGCAGCGACGAAAACGGCAATTACGATCTGTCCGTCAGCGCATCATCCATTGGGTATCTGCGGTTCAGCGAGGACACAAGCAGCAAGCCCGGCGACGGGCTGAAGCAGCTGATGCGCGCCATGGCGGATTACAAGAAAAAGGACAGCGACGTCCAGGCGGCCGCAAAAAAGGAATACGGAACCGCCCGGGATTTGTTCGTGGGCATCAACGGCGGGTCCGCCAAGACCCTTGCGGCAAGCTTGAATGACGCGGTCAAAAACTATGAAAATTCTCTCAACGGTCAGCGTTACCCGGTTCGCTTCACAGACGGTTCGGCGGCGTACTCCGACGCCAACTACCCCGGCGTGTCTATTACGGCGGAAAATGCCTACGGAAAGCAGTGGACGGACGAGGGCGACGGCGTGCTGGAGCTGCCCAAGGGCGACTACACCTTCCGCGTCGAGCAGGCGGGGCTGCGGTTCGGGGGCAAGATCACGGTCAGCGCCGCCGGGGCGGTGTCGGGAAAATTGCCTCAGTCGGAGTGGCTGATCACCAACACCTTCCGCCTTTCCGGAAGCTACGGCGGGGAGACCAACAAGGACAACAGGTTCACGGATGAAGAATGGCAGCTGGGGGACTGGTCCGACAGAGAAGTGACGGTTCCGGTGCCGGACACCTTCACCGGCTCCGTCTACGCTTACGCGGAGTACGATACCGGTCTGCTGGCAGAGGTTCCGACTCTGACCGCCATTTATACCCTGGCAAGCACCGGCGAGCGGATGGAAAAGGCGCTTGCGTTTGCGTCCCTGACCAGCGGCGCTTACAGCGTGCTGGCGCGGGGCGCGGCGGGCAGCACCGTCATTTACCGTCTCACCAGCCAGGGCGAGGACGGCTATACCTATTCTCAGGACTACAAGGTCAATTTCGCCCGTGTCCCCACCCTGGTTTCCATCCGGGTGACAGACCAGAAGGGCGTAGATCAGGCGGCCTCCGCCCCCTTCACGCCGGAGACCGTGGCGTATTCCTATAAGGTTCTGGACACGGTCACGGCGGTCACCGTCACGGGGCAGCCCCTGGAAAAGGGCTATACCGTAACGGTGGATGGCCAGAACGCGGCAAACGGCGTGGTGGTGCCTGTTTCCGGCGAGACGGTTATCCCGGTGACGGTTTCCGCCAACGGCTATTCCAGCACCTATACCCTGACCATTCAGCCGGGGAAGGGTAAGAGCCTATCCTTCCTGTCGGAGCGTTCCGTGACCGTTGAGGTGGTCAACAGCAACGGCGTGGTGATGCCCTACGTGACCCACCGGGAGTCCGCGACCCAGAATCGATACCGGTACACCCTGGTTCCCGGAGAGACCTACCGCTATGTTGCGACCCGGGGTACGTATTACCACATTACGGACGATTTTTCCCTTGAGGAAGTGGCCGACAGCACCATCACCGTGGATTTCAGCTCCATGAGCGATTGGCTGACAAGTCTGGCCTACGGGAAAAAAGCCGGTGCGGCCTCCAAAAATTCCCTGAAAACCGACGCTTCCTTCACCCCGGAGAATCACAGCTACAGGGTTTCCTATGAGGATACGGAGCATATGGTCTACGCCTGGGCGGCGACCGGGGAGAAAAATGTCAGCATTCAGGCAATTTATAATCAGGTATTCAGCGGCAGCCTGTACCACGGAAAGGAAAAAACCGTTGATCTGATTCCCGGCGCAGCTTCCGGCACCCAGCTGAACCGCCTGCTGATGAAGGAAAACCCCGTTTCGGGTACGGTCACCCTCCGGTTGACAAAGGTAGAAAACGGTATTACATTTTACCAGGACTATCTGACAAAATTCACCCGGACGCTGACGCTGAAGGACATAACCGCCAGCTGTGACGGCGCAGCCGCGACCCTGACGAGGGAGGACGGAACCACAGGCTTCGCCCCCGGCGTCAAATCCTATTCCGTGACGGTCTCCATGGCGGCGCAGAATCTGGAGCTGGGGCTTTCCCGCTATGCGGATAACACCTGCTACGGCGAAGAGGATGTGGGCTACCGCGTCAAG
>OFMX01000363.1_pt1 | contig 46007 bp, 35 predicted proteins | sample 1541901 | NCBI WGS metagenome assembly OFMX01 (sample SAMN04209222, study PRJEB22552) | human gut metagenome | biome: gut; material: feces | host: Homo sapiens | place: USA: Oklahoma | reverse complement strand
AGGATCTACCCGAACAGAGAACAGAAAAACTTCATCCATCAGACCCTGGGATGCTGCCGGTTCATCTACAACCGGGGACTTGCCATGCGTAAGGAAGGCTATGAAAATGGGGAAAAGATCGGCTATTCCCAGACTTCCGCCATGCTGACTGAACTGAAAAAGCAAGAGGAGTTTGCCTTTCTGAAAGCAGCAGATTCCATTGCATTACAGCAGTCTTTGCGGGATCTCGACCGGGGATTTGTGAATTTCTTTCAGAAACGGGCTTCCTATTGAAGGGGGCGATTTCCTGTAAATTCAAATCGTTTTCTACCTGTAAGATCATTCCGGGGAAGACGGTCAAATAAAATGAAAATACAGATGAGGAGAAAATAAAATGTTATTTTTTGTAAACGATTACTGCGAGGGAGCGCATCCGGCGATCCTCCAGAAACTTCTGGAAACCAATATGGAGAAGCTTTCCGGCTATGGCACAGACAAATACTGTGATTCTGCAAAGGAGAAGATCCGTAAAGCCTGTGGCTGCCCGGATGCAGATGTGTTTTTCCTGGTGGGAGGAACTCAGACCAATGCCACGATCATAGGTTCTGTCCTGAACCGTTATGAAGGTGTTCTTGCGGCGCAGACCGGACACGTAAGCTGTCATGAGGCCGGAGCAATCGAGTATACAGGACATAAGGTACTGACACTTCCGGCAGAAAACGGAAAGATCAAAGCAGAAAGTATCACAGATTATGTGGAAACTTTTTATGGGGATGAAAGTCACGACCATATGGTATTTCCGGGAATGGTTTATATTTCTCATCCGACAGAGTACGGAACACTTTATACGAAGAAAGAGCTGGAGGAAATTTCCGAGGTATGCCATAAATACGAGCTTCCGCTGTTTCTGGACGGAGCAAGACTTGGCTACGGTCTGGTAAGTCCGGAAGCAGATGTGACACTTGAGGATATCGCCAGATGTACAGATGTGTTCTACATCGGCGGAACCAAGGTCGGTGCACTCTGCGGTGAGGCAGTGGTCTTTACGAAAAAAGCTCCGAAGCACTTTATGACTATGGTGAAGCAGCAGGGAGCCCTTCTGGCAAAAGGCCGTCTTCTGGGAATCCAGTTTGACACACTGTTTACCGATGATCTGTATACAAGGATCAGCAAAAATGCTATTGAAACAGCTATGAAGCTGAAAAGAGCCCTTCAGGAAAAAGGATATCAGCTTTTCCTGGATTCTCCCACGAACCAGCAGTTTGTAGTTTTGGAAAATAAAAAGAAAGAAGAACTGGGCAAAGAAGTTCAGTTTGATTTCTGGGAAAAATATGATGAAGATCATACAGTGATCCGTTTTGCTACAAGCTGGGGAACAAAAATGGAAGATATTGACGCGCTGATCGAGTTGCTGTAGGGCTGTCGGCAGACGATAAAAGAGATGAGATGGAAAAACTCCGTGAGGTCCGGGTGAATGCAGACCTCACGGAGTTTTTGTTTTCGAAAATTATAACTTCTTACCCTTCTCAGCAGCTGCGGTAAGCGCTTCGAATACGGCACTGCGAAAGCCGCTCTTTTCCAGGGTGCGGACACCTTCAATGGTAGTTCCTGCCGGTGAGCAGACCATGTCTTTCAGGTCTCCCGGGTGTCTGCCGGTTTCCAGAACCATTTTTGCGCTGCCGAGAACAGTCTGGGAAGCAAATTTATAAGCCTGCTTACGAGGCATTCCCTGGCTGACAGCGGCATCTGCCATGGCTTCGATAAACATAAACACATAAGCCGGTGAACAGCCGCCTACAGCGCCTGCGGCGTCCATCAGACGCTCCGGTATCACTTCGGTACAGCCAAAGCTGTCTGTGATCTTAAGGATTTCTGCCAGTTCGTCTTCCGAAACCCGGTCATTGGTACATACAGCAGTCATTCCGGCCCCAACCTGTGCAGGAGTATTAGGCATAAAACGGACAACTTTCAGAGGAAGACCGGCTTTTTCTTCCAGCCATGCAAGAGTCTTGCCGGGAGCGATTCCGATGATGGTGTGCTCTGTCGTGAGACTGTCGTGGACCTCTGTGAGAACTTTCTCATAAAACTGCGGCTTTACTGCAAGAACGACAGTTTTTGCAGATCTGACTATTTCATTGTTATCCAGAGTGGTGACAACACCAAGAGTTTTTTCACTGCGCGCTCTGCCTTCGTCTGTAAGGTTGGAAACAATGATCTCGTCCTTTGAAAAGATCCCCTGACGGAGAATACCGCCGATCATGGCAGAGGCCATATTTCCACATCCGATAAATCCAATCTTCATAAACAAAAATCCTCCTTGAAATTTATAAAAAAGGACACGCCTGACTGCGTGCCCTCTTTGGCAATGAAAGCAGATAACGGGAATCGAACCCGCCTCCTCAGCTTGGGAAGCTGATGTTCTACCGATGAACTATATCTGCCTGCATTACTAATTATAGCACCTGAAATAAGAAATACAAGTGCGATTAGCATAAATTGTGTGCATCGCGAAGCATGTTACTGAGAACGGGGTGAACAGTAATCGCTCTGCCAGCCCTGGCTCATGATACTGTTATGATATCTGGTGGAATAAGTTACATCTTCTCCGAACCAGTCCGGCGCAGTGTAGGCATTGGCGGCTTCCTCTGTAGGAAATTCCACCTCAGCCAGAAGAACTCCCTCGTATTCTCCGTGGAACACATCCAGTTCAATAAAAAGTCCGTCTTTTTCCGGAATCACATAGCGGTCCTTGGTAATGAGGATACCGTCTGCTTTAGGCTTCAGATGCTCATAGGCTTCAGCGGTGAGCGGAAGATTATATTCTTCACGGCTCATGAGACCCTTGGATTTGTAAGTAAGAAAATAGTCATCATCCTGCCGGCGGATGCGGACGACAGGGGAAGTGCAAAGATACCCCTGCTCGATTCTGTGGCAGGGATAAGAAGCCAGATCCTGCGGAAGGTCATCCTTCCGGATCAGAAATTTACGTTCGATCTCCATATAAAAAACCTCCGGATTTGTGAAATGAAAAGATATTATGTTCAGTCTACAGGAAAAAAACAGGATTTGCAATGGCATATCTGTTGAAATTTCTTGACATTTTCAGATGAAAAAAGCATTATGGAAGGGAATGGGGAATACAGAAAATATTTATGGATTTTATAAAAGAAAGGATGAACAGGATCATGAGTAAAGTATATATTTTTTTCGCAGATGGTTTTGAAGATATTGAAGGACTGACCGTGGTAGATCTGATGAGAAGAGCCGGGATCGACATCCAGACAGTATCTATCAAAGAGACAAAAGAGATCAGAACCTCTCATGGGATCGATCTTCTTACAGACCGTACCTTTGGAGAATGTGATTTTTCCGATGCGGATATGCTTGTAATTCCGGGAGGAATGCCGGGAACAAAATATCTGGAGAAATATAAACCGCTGACTGAGCTTCTGACAGATTTCTATCAGAATGGTGGCAAGGTAGCAGCTATCTGTGCGGCACCAGGTATATTCGAGAGACTTGGATTCCTGAAAGGCAGAAATGCTACATCGTACCCATCTGTTATGGAACAGCTTAAAAGTGCCAGAACATCTCTGGAGCCTGTAGTGGTAGATGGAAATGTAACTACCAGCAGAGGCCTTGGAACAGCCATCGATTTCAGCCTTTCCCTGATCGGACAGCTGGAGGGAAGCGCAAAGGCAGAAGAGATCGCTGAATCGGTGGTGTATGTAAGAGCATGAAAAAAGAGATGAAACAGGTCCTGTGGGTAGTGGCGCTTTTTGTTATACTGATGACAGCCACAGGAAATTTGGTGTCAGCTGCCGGCTTTGACTGGTCGGATGATACATTCGGGAATGCTTGCAAAAAAGTGTATTCCGTATCTTTCAGGTCAGGCGGAGGAGCCTCCTCTGCTATATATAAAAAATTGGAAAAGAAACAGAAATATGGTTCCATGATCACGATTCCCAAAGTGCCGCAGGTCCCAGCAGGATATCAGGCAGAAGGATGGTCTCTGAAAAAAGGAGGAGCGGAGGCAGGATATAAGCCGGGAAAAAAATATTTTGTAAAAAGAAATGTAACGTTTTATGCAGTGATAAAAAAGAAGAACAATCCCAAACTGATCCTGCACAGGAATGACGGAGATATCTACAAGATCATCCAGGCTCCAAGCGGAAAACTGAAACTACCGGTGATGGCCAATGAAGAGAATTATACATTCCTTGGATGGTCTACCAGGGCAGGTCAGAAGACTGCACCAAGGTATGAAGCCGGACAGGTGATCACAGTCAGTGGAACCATGCATCTCTATGCGGTGAGATTCTGGCGGTATCAGGAACCGAATCTGGTCAGGAACAGCTTTCATTATCCTGAGAATTACGAAAGGATCATCTTTGTGGGAGATTCCAGGACATATGGTCTTCAGAAGGTATTGTACGAACAGTTTGGAAAGGAGTATGTGGACAGCCATGTCAGCTTTGTATGCCGTTCTAATACGGAACTGGGCTGGCTGAAGTCAACGGGCGCACAGGCTCTTTTGAAAGAAATAGAAAAATATCGTAAAAATGAAAAATACGCAAAGATCGCAGTGGTGTTTAATCATGGTATCAATGATCTCAGAGATATTAACGGAAAACAGGATCTGAATGATAGACTCTCACAGTACGTGTCTTATATGAAAAAGCTGGGAACAAAGCTTTCCATGAAAAACTGCAGTCTGTATTATATGTCTGTGAATCCGATCAATGGAGGGGAAAAGGGAAGTACCAAGAATCGTAAATGTGAGGATGTCCGGACTTTTAACAGCGGTCTTGCCGGTGAGCTTGGAAGTCAGTACCACTATATTGATGTTTACAGTTATCTGATGCGGACCGGATATGGTACTGTATCCAATACGGGAGACGGTACAGACGATGGTGTTCATTATACGCCTAAAACTTATAAAAGGATTTTTACATTTTGTCTTAACAACATAAGAAAGACAGAAAATTACTTTAACATTGAGGACGTGGGCAGCTGAGAAATGCCCTGTGGGGGCATATGGAAAACTGAAAAAAATACTGGCGTTTTTACAGTGGTTATGCTATACTACAGAAATGACTGTAAATATATAATGCGAGTGTTAACTATTTTATATAAGGTATTTACTCGATATGATTAAGGAGGAACAAGAAACATGAGTTTACAGGTGGAGAAAATGGAGAAAAACATGGCGAAACTTACAATCGAGGTTTCCGCCGAGGATCTTGACAAAGCAATGCAGAATGCATATCAGAAAGCAAAAGGCAGAATTTCTATTCCGGGATTCCGTAAAGGAAAAGCTCCAAGAAAAATGATCGAGCAGATGTACGGAAAGGGAGTATTCCTTGAGGACGCTGCAAACGCTCTGATCCCTGAGCATTACAGCAAAGCACTTGCTGAGTGTGATCTTGAGATCGTTTCCCAGCCTAAGATCGATGTAACACAGGTTGAGCCTGGCAAACCATTTATCTTTACAGCAGAAGTAGCTACTAAACCAGAGGTAACTCTTGGTGACTATAAAGGACTTGAGGTTCCGAAGTCTGAGACAGAGGTAACAGACGAGGAAGTTGAGGCTGAGCTTAAGAAAGAGCAGGAGAAAAACTCCAGAACCATCACAGTTGAGGATCGTGCAGCACAGAACGGCGATACAGCAACTATCGATTTCGAGGGCTTCGTAGATGGTGAGGCATTCGAGGGCGGTAAAGGAACAGACTATCCGCTGACACTTGGTTCCAACACCTTCATCCCGGGATTCGAGGAGCAGCTTGTTGGTGCTAACACAGGTGATCACGTAGAAGTTAAGGTTACATTCCCGGAGGAGTATCAGGCAAAAGAGCTGGCTGGCAAAGAAGCTGTATTCCAGTGCGATGTTAAGAAGATCGAAGCAAAAGAGCTTCCGGAGCTTGACGATGACTTTGCTAAGGATGTATCTGAGTTTGATACACTTGCTGAGTACAAGGAAGACGTTAAGAAGAACCTGACAGAGAAGAAAGCAGAAGATGCACGTCGTGCAAAAGAAGATGCAGCAGTAGATAAAGTGATCGAGAATGCACAGATGGATATTCCGGAGGCAATGATCGAGACACAGACACGTCAGATGCTTGACGATTTCGCAAGAAGAATGCAGTCCCAGGGTCTTTCCATGGAGCAGTACTTCCAGTTCACAGGCCAGAGCGTTGACAAGATGATGGAAGACATGAAGCCACAGGCTCTTAAGAGAATCCAGACAAGACTTGTTCTTGAGAAGATCGCTGAGGTAGAGAACATCCAGCCAACAGAGGAAGAGGTTAACGAAGAGATCTCCAAGATGGCAGAGATGTACAAGATGGAAGCAGACAAATTAAAAGATCTCATCGGTGAGAACGAGATGGAGCAGATGAAGAAAGATATGGCTGTTCAGAAAGCTGTTACATTAGTTGCCGATGCAGCTGTAGAGGCGTAATAAACCTCGGAAATGGAGGGTAAAATGAGTTTAGTACCTTACGTCATTGAGCAGACCAGCAGAGGAGAAAGAAGTTATGATATCTATTCAAGACTTCTTAAGGACCGAATCATTTTCCTTGGAGAAGAGGTAAACGATGTCAGTGCGAACCTGATCGTTGCGCAGCTTCTCTTCCTGGAAGCAGAAGATCCTTCCAAGGATATCCAGCTTTATATTAACAGCCCGGGTGGTTCTGTAACTGCCGGAATGGCAATTTATGATACAATGCAGTATATCAAGTGCGATGTATCTACGATCTGCCTTGGAATGGCAGCCAGCATGGGAGCTTTCCTCCTGTCCTCCGGTGCCAAAGGCAAAAGATATGCACTGCCGAATTCGACGATCATGATCCATCAGCCATCAGGCGGTGCACAGGGGCAGGCTACAGAGATCCAGATCGTAGCTGACCAGATCGCAAAAACCAAAAAGAAGCTGAACGAGATTCTTTCTGCGAATACCGGACAGCCTCTTGAAATTGTGGAAAAAGATACTGACCGTGACAACTATATGACAGCGGAAGAAGCTAAGGCATACGGCCTGATCGACGGTGTTGTGATCCACAAATAATGCGTAAGAAAAGACTCCTGTAAAGACACAGGAGTCTTATCTTGCTTTAAAAAGGAATTTTAAATGTCTGCGAGAGACGGACATTTACGCTTAGAAAGGAAACAAAAAGATATGGCAGATAAAGTAAAAGAAGGAAAGGTAAGATGCTCCTTTTGCCATAAGACTGAAGATCAGGTACGCAAGCTGATCGCAGGTCCGGATGGAGCATATATTTGTGATGAATGTATCGGGATCTGCTCCGAGATCATGGAAGAAGAATTCAGTATGTATGATCATGAGGCAGATTATGAAACAGGGATCAACCTTCTGAAACCGGAAGAGATCCACAGTATCCTGGATGAGTATGTGATCGGACAGGATGATGCCAAGAAGGCACTTTCCGTAGCTGTTTACAATCATTACAAGAGGATTCTTGCTTCAAGAAACCTGGACGTGGAGCTGCAGAAGAGTAATATCCTGATGCTTGGTCCGACCGGTTCCGGTAAGACACTTCTTGCACAGACACTGGCAAGACTGCTGAATGTTCCTTTTGCCATCGCAGATGCCACTACTCTCACAGAGGCAGGCTATGTTGGCGAGGATGTTGAGAACATTCTTCTGAAGATCATTCAGGCAGCCGATTACGATATTGAGCGTGCCCAGTACGGAATCATCTATATCGATGAGATCGATAAGATCACAAGAAAATCCGAGAATACCTCCATCACCAGAGATGTGTCTGGTGAGGGCGTACAGCAGGCACTTCTGAAAATTCTGGAAGGAACCGTTGCAAGCGTACCTCCTCAGGGAGGAAGAAAGCATCCTCATCAGGAATTTATCCAGATCGATACTACAAACATCCTGTTCATTTGCGGTGGTGCTTTTGACGGACTGGAGAAGATCATCGAGGCAAGACAGGATACCAAATCCATTGGTTTCGGAGCAGAGGTTTCCGAGAAGGAAGACCGCAATGTGGGCGAAGTTCTGAAGGAGGTTATGCCGGAGGACTTTATTAAATTCGGTCTGATCCCGGAGTTTATCGGACGAGTTCCGGTCGTGGTAACCTTGGATTCTCTGGATGAAGAAGCACTGATCCGTATTCTGAAGGAGCCTAAGAATTCCCTCACAAAACAGTACGACAAGCTTTTTGAGCTGGATGGCGTGCAGCTTGAGTTCCAGGATGAAGCACTTGAGACAGTTGCCCGGAAATCTCTTGAGAGAAAAACAGGTGCCAGAGGACTTCGTGCCATCATGGAGCATACCCTGATGGATCTGATGTACAAGACACCATCGGACGACACCATCCGTAAGTGTATCGTCACAAAAGAGGCAGTGGAGGGAACCGGAGAGCCGGAGATCATCCACGGGGAGGCCAAGGCTCCTGCAAAAAAAGCAGGACGCAAAACATCCCGTTCGAGAAAGAAAGGCAAGCCGGAAACAGCTTGATGAAGGGAATGACATAAATGACAAATCAGGTCAATATATTGCCAATGATCGCTCTCCGTGGGACTACAGTCCTTCCGGATATGATCGTACACTTTGATGTGAGCAGGGAGAAATCTATCCGTGCCGTGGAAGCAGCCATGCTCCATGACCAGAAGATCTTTCTGCTGACACAGAAGGATCCTGAGGTGGAAATACCGGAACTTACGGATCTGTATCAGGTAGGAACCGTCGCTTATATCAAGCAGGTGGTGAAGCTTCCGCAGGATCTTTACCGGGTTCTGGTAGAGGGACTGGACAGGGCAGAGGTTCTGGGCCTGGAGCAGGAGGAACCATATCTGAAGGCGGAATGCGAGATCGTTACGGCACAGGAAGAGGATTACCCGGAACCGGTAAAGGACGCCATGCTTCGCAGCATCCGGGAGCTTTTTCAGAGATACTGCAGAGAAAGCGGAAAAGTAAGCAAGGATCTGGTAACCCAGATCATGAACATCGAAGATGTGCAGGAAACTATCGACCAGATCGCAGTAAATCTTCCGATGGCGTATCAGAACAAGCAGAAGCTTCTGGAAGCAGTGTCTTTGAATGACCGTTATGAGATCCTTGGAGCGCTTCTTGGCAGCGAGATCGAGGTGATCCATATCACCAAAGATCTTCAGCGCAAGGTGAAATCCCATATCGACAAGAATCAGAGAGAGTATATCCTCCGGGAACAGCTGAAAACCATCCGTGAGGAGCTGGGCGAGGAGAATACTGCTGATGATATCGATGAATTTAAAAAACAGCTGAAGGAGCTGGATGCATCTGATGAAGTAAAAGAGAAGATTTCCAAGGAGATCAGCCGTTTTAAAGGAATGGCAGCCAGTGCTGCAGAGGCAACGGTGCAGAGAGGCTATCTGGAAACCGTTCTTGCACTTCCGTGGAATAAGAAATCCGAGGATTCCGAGGATCTTGAGAACGCATGGAAGGTTTTGGAAGAGGGTCATTACGGACTGAAAGAGGTCAAAGAGCGTATCATGGAATTTCTTGCTGTACGTAAGCTGACCCACAAGGGAAAGAGTCCAATCCTCTGTCTGGTGGGACCTCCGGGAACCGGAAAAACTTCCATTGCACGTTCTGTGGCAGAGGCCATGAACAAGAAATACGTCCGCATCTGTCTTGGAGGTGTCCGTGATGAGGCAGAGATCCGTGGCCACAGAAAGACTTACGTCGGTGCCATGCCAGGAAGGATCACAGTCGCACTGAAGGAAGCCGGAGTCAGCAACCCGCTGATGCTTCTTGATGAGATCGACAAGACCAGCAGCGATTATAAAGGAGATACCTCCGCAGCACTTCTGGAGGTTCTGGATCCGGAGCAGAACAGTAAGTTCAATGATCACTATGTGGAGATTCCCCAGGATCTTTCCGAGGTACTGTTTATTGCCACTGCAAATGATGTTCAGGGAATCCCGAGACCTCTTCTTGACCGTATGGAGCTGATGGAAATCCCGGGATATACGGAAAATGAGAAGGAACATATCGCAAGGGAACATCTGATCCCGAAGCAGATGGAAATCAACGGTATTCCGGAAGGCAAGCTGGTGATCCAGCCGGCAGCTCTTGGCAAGCTGATCAACAACTATACCAAGGAAGCAGGAGTCCGTTCTCTGGAGAGAAGCATCGGACGTATCTGCAGAAAAACTGCACGTGCTATCATGGAAGAGGGTAAGGATAAGGTAGTTGTCACATCCAGAAATATTTCCAGATTCCTTGGCAAAGAACGATATAACTATCTGATGGCTAATGAGAAGGATGAGATCGGGATCGCCCGCGGTCTTGCATGGACACAGGTAGGCGGTGATACCCTGCAGATCGAAGTCAATATCATGCCCGGAAAAGGCGAGCTGCTTCTTACCGGACAGCTTGGAGATGTGATGAAGGAATCTGCACAGGCAGGTATCAGCTATATCCGTTCGGTTTCTGACCAATATGAGATCGATCCGGAATTTTTCCAGAAGCATGATATGCATGTACATATCCCGGAGGGTGCTGTTCCGAAGGATGGTCCGTCTGCCGGTATTACAATGGCAACTGCCATGCTGTCTGCAATTATCGAAAAACCGGTACGTGCGGATCTTGCCATGACCGGTGAGATCACCTTAAGAGGCCGTGTGCTTCCGATCGGCGGACTGAAAGAGAAGCTGCTTGCAGCTAAATATGCCAGGATCAAGGAAGTCCTTGTTCCGGAGAAAAATCGTCCGGATATCGAGGAGATGGACAGAGAGATCATCCAGGGACTGAATATCCGGTTTGTGGATAACATGAAAGAAGTTCTCGGTGAAGCTCTTGCATAAACAAAAAACAGAAAAACCCTGCCCTGACCTTCAGGACAGGGCTTTTAAAAGAAAAGGGAGGAATAACGAATGGTAATCAAAAACGTATCGCTGGATATCGTCTGCGGCATCACAAGCAAGATCCCGGACACAGGAAGGCCGGAGGTAGCTTTTGCGGGAAAATCAAATGTAGGGAAATCCTCCCTGATCAATGGTCTGATGAACCGCAAGGCCCTGGCAAGAACCAGCGCACAGCCGGGAAAAACACAGACGATCAATTTTTATAATATTAATGAAGCAATGTATCTCGTAGACCTGCCGGGCTACGGCTACGCCAAGGTTTCTGCAGCAGAGAAGGAAAAATGGGGAAAAATGATCGAGGGCTATCTTCATAATTCCAAAGAGCTCCGTGCGGTTTTTCTCCTGGTGGATATCCGCCACAAGCCTTCCGCCAATGACAAGCAGATGTATGACTGGATCTGTCACAACGGATATGAGCCGGTGATCATCGCGACCAAGCTTGACAAGCTGAAACGCAGCCAGGTGGCAAAAAGCCTGAAGGAGATCCGCATCGGACTGGGCCTTCCGAAAGAGGGAAAGATCCTTCCATTTTCTGCGGAGACGAAGCAGGGAAGAGACGAGATATGGGCACTGATCGATGAGTTGACCGGCCTTGGTGAACCGGCAGCTACAGAGGATTAAGGAGAGCAGAAAAGATGGGAATTATCAAGGCGCTCAAGCTGGGATTTGACTATCAGAGATACGATGATGACGGCAATGTGGTAGACATGCAGCGTGCAGTCAATGATGTGGACCTGGACATTAAAGCAGGAGAATTTGTGGCAGTTCTGGGACATAACGGATCCGGAAAATCCACACTGGCGAAGCATATGAATGCGCTTCTGATCCCAACAGAGGGAACGATGCTGGTGGACGGGATCGATACCGCCAGAGAGACCAAACTCTGGAAGGTACGCCAGAAGGCAGGAATGGTATTTCAGAATCCGGATAACCAGATCATAGGAACCGTTGTGGAAGAGGATGTAGGCTTTGGTCCGGAAAATATGGGAGTTCCTACAGATGATATCTGGAAACGGGTGAATGACAGCCTGGAAAAAGTCGGTATGACAGCCTATCGTTATCAGTCCCCAAACAAGCTTTCCGGAGGGCAGAAGCAGAGAGTGGCTATTGCAGGCGTGATGGCCATGCGCCCGCGGTGCATCATTCTGGATGAGCCTACCGCCATGCTGGATCCTAACGGAAGAAAGGAAGTCCTGGAGGCAGTGCGGGAGCTGAACCGTAAGGAAAAGGTAACAGTCATTCTGATCACCCATTACATGGAGGAAGTGATCCATGCTGACCGTGTTTATGTCATGGACAGCGGAAATGTTGTGATGCAGGGAAATCCCAAAGAGATCTTTTCCCAGGTGGATACCCTTAAGGCGTATGGACTGGATGTACCACAGGTAACACTTCTTGCATATGAACTGAAGAAATCCGGCGTGGATGTTCCGGATGGAATACTGACTACAGAGGAGCTGGTGAGCGCATTATGTCAATCGAATTAAAAAATGTAACCTATACCTACAGCCCCGGGACAGCCTATGAGAGCCATGCGCTGAAGGATGTCAGCCTTGTGATCCCGGACGGCCAGTTTATCGGGATCATCGGACACACAGGAAGCGGAAAATCCACGCTGATCCAGCATCTGAATGCGCTGGTACAGCCAACATCCGGCCAGGTTCTGTATAACGGAGAAGATGTGTGGGCTGAGAAATATGACCGGAAACAGCTCCGCAGCGAGGTTGGTCTGGTGTTCCAGTACCCGGAGCATCAGCTGTTTGAAAATGATGTGATCTCGGATGTATGCTTCGGACCTATGAATCAGGGACTTTCCAGGGAAGAAGCAGAGAAAGAAGCGAAGCAGGCGCTGACTCAGGTTGGAGTAAAAGAGTCCAATTTCAAGAAATCACCCTTTGAGCTTTCCGGAGGCCAGAAAAAAAGGGTAGCTATTGCAGGGGTTCTTGCCATGAACCCGAAGATCCTGATCCTGGACGAGCCCACAGCAGGGCTTGACCCGAAGGGCAGGGATGATATCCTGGATCAGATCGCAGAGCTTCATAAGGTGCGAGGGATAACCATTGTTCTGGTTTCCCACAGCATGGAGGATATTGCGAAATACGTGGAGCGCCTCATTGTTATGAATCACGGAGAAGCTGTATTTGATGATGAGCCGAAGAAGGTTTTTTCCCATTATAAGGAACTGGAAACCATGGGACTTGCCGCACCGCAGATCACTTATATCATGCATGCGCTGAAGGAACATGGGCTGCATGTGGATGCAGATGCCACAACGGTGGAGGAAGCCAGAGACAGTATCCTTGCCGCACTTGCGCAGGCGAACTCTCCATTACTGAACAAAGGAGGGGCGGAAAAATGATCAGAGATATTACCATTGGCCAGTATTATCCGGCCAAATCCGTTCTTCACAGACTGGACCCACGGACCAAATTTCTGGGAACTCTGGGATTTCTGATCTCTGTGTTCCTGTTCCATACATTTCTCGGATATGCGGTGGCAACAGCATTTCTGGTAGTCATGATCGCAATATCCAAGGTTCCGGTGAAATTCATGTTCAAGGGTCTGAAAGCCATCGTTATGATCCTTCTGATCACGGTTGTGTTCAATATCATCCTGACGCCTGGCGAAGTGCTGTGGCGTTTCGGGATCATCAAGGTCACAAGGGAAGGCCTTGTTCTTGCAGGAAGAATGGCAATCCGTCTTGTTTACCTTGTGATCGGATCTTCCATCATGACATTGACTACCACGCCGAATCAGCTGACAGATGGTCTGGAGAGATTGCTCCGTCCGCTGAACAAGATCCGGGTGCCGGTACATGAGATCGCCATGATGATGTCCATTGCCCTTCGCTTTATCCCGATCCTTCTGGAGGAGACGGATAAGATCATGAAAGCACAGATCGCCAGAGGTGCAGATTTCGAAAACGGAAACCTGATCCAGAAGGCAAAAAATATGGTACCCCTTCTTGTGCCGCTGTTTATTTCGGCGTTTCGTCGTGCCAATGATCTGGCAATGGCCATGGAAGCAAGGTGTTACCATGGTGGAGAGCACAGAACCCAGATGAAGCCGCTGCATTATGAAAAAAGAGATTATGCGGCCTATGGAATCCTTGTGGCATATCTTGCGGTGGGTGTTGCATTCCGTGTGGCGGGACTGTAGCCAAAGCCTGCCGGTACTCAGACATGGAACGGTCCGAAGCTCTGCATTTTGCACAGCGGAACTGTAACCGGATCAGGCAGGCATTTTGCAGGACGGTATGTCTGTTTTGGGATAGAAAGTACTGCAGGGATGTCTGTATCAGGAGGGAATATATTTTATGAAACGAGTAGGACTTGTTGTAGCTTATGATGGAACCAAGTACTCAGGCTGGCAGACACAGCCAAATGGAATCACCATTCAGGGCGTTTTAAACGATACCTTAAGTGAGCTGCTTGGGGAAAAGATCGAGACCATCGGTGCCAGCCGTACAGATGCAGGAGTGCACGCGCTTGGAAATGTGGCGGTGTTTGATACCGAATCCAGGATCCCCGGGGAAAAATTTTCCTATGCACTGAACCAGAGACTTCCGGAGGATATCCGTATCCAGCTTTCTGAGGAGGTGGAGCCGGATTTTCATCCCCGTTACTGTGACAGTGAAAAAACATATGAATATCGTATCCTGAACCGGAAGTTTCCGGTGCCAACGGAGCGTTTGTACTCTTATTTTTACCATTATAAACTGGATGTGGATAAGATGAAGGAAGCAACATCTTATCTGATCGGACGCCATGATTTTGCCAGCTTCTGCGGCTCCGGCGCACAGGTGAAGACCACCATCCGTACCGTGACCTCCATGGACGTGTGGAGAGATGGTGACATGGTGACCATCCGCATTTCAGGAACAGGTTTCCTTTACAATATGGTGCGTATCATTTCTGGAACCCTGATCGAGATCGGAAACGGTCAGTATCCGCCGGAACGCATGGACAAGATTTTAAAAGCCTGTGACCGTGCAGTAGCAGGACCAACAGCTCCTGCTCAGGGTCTGACGCTGATGGGAATCGAGTTTTTCTGAAAACAGGAATTTTGTTGAAAATTACAGGAAAAAACAGTTGACAGGCAAGGTGCCTTATAATATAATAACTCAATGTGACGTAGTGCGAAGATGCTTGAGCCAATAGCCCCGGCGACGGCATTTTATCAGCGGTTTCGGACATTTCCGCGATTTATTTTGCACCCGCGTTTCCATTTACTTTTTTTCGCGGAAGTACCGCGGTTTGAGAAACATTATCGTTGATAAATAACAGGAGGTAGGACCATGCAGACTTATATGGCTAATCCGGATAAAATCGAAAGAAAATGGTATGTAGTTGACGCAGAGGGTTGCACTCTGGGACGTCTGGCATCCGGTGTTGCAAGTGTTTTAAGAGGAAAGAACAAACCTCAGTTTACACCGCACGTTGACACAGGAGATTATGTAATCGTTGTAAACGCTGATAAGATCAAAGTTACAGGCAAGAAGCTTGAGCAGAAGATTTATTATAACCACTCCGAGTATGTTGGTGGAATGAAAGAAACCACATTAAAAGAAATGTTAGCAAAGAAACCTGAGAAGGTTATCGAGCTCGCAGTTAAGGGAATGCTTCCGAAAGGACCTCTTGGAAGAGCTATGAACAAGAAACTTTTCGTATATGCAGGACCAGAGCACAAACATGAGGCTCAGAAGCCTGAAGTTTTAACATTTTAATAGGAGGTAGAAAACATTGGCTAGCGCAAAATTCTACGGAACAGGAAGAAGAAAGAAATCAATCGCAAGAGTTTACCTGGTACCTGGAACAGGTAAAATCACTATCAATAAAAGAGACATCGATGAGTACTTCGGACTTGAGACTCTGAAGGTTATCGTTCGTCAGCCACTGGCTTTAACAGAGACAGAGGGTAAATTCGACGTGATCGTTAATGTTCACGGCGGTGGATACACAGGACAGGCTGGAGCAATCCGTCATGGTCTTTCCAGAGCACTCCTTGAGGCAGACAAAGACTACAGACCAGCTCTTAAAGCTGCTGGATTCCTTACACGTGATCCACGTATGAAAGAGCGTAAGAAATACGGTCTCAAAGCAGCTCGTCGCGCACCTCAGTTCAGCAAGCGATAATTCCAATCGAATACGGAAATTTATCAAAACCTCGGAAAGCCTTGATTTTCCGGGGTTTTTTATATCTAAAATTTTCTAAAAAAGGGGTCGTTTTTGAAGTGTAGCACACAAAACACCTTAAAAAATATATTGAGTATATTGCAAAGAAAAATTGCGTATGATATAATGCCAGTAGGCGAAAAGAAATGACGAGTCCATGTGGACAAAAAGAATGAAGCCCTCAGTACTGCCAATACTGGGGGCTTCTTCTTGTTTGATTATAGTAGACAAGAAACTACTAGGTTAGTGCTGTCCTACTTGCCGCCGTCTAGCCATTTGCAAACATAATAGGCGACTATGCTTGCCGTGCAGGAGACAAGGAAAGAAATGACGATTTCCATATGAACTCACCTCCTCCCGTTGCCGGGTTTCGGTTGGATAACAATAGTATTATAGCATAGAACAATACGGACGGGAAGCAAATATATTTGCCCTTTATGGCAGTGTATTTGCAGGAACGGTGTAGCGCCGAAAAAATTGAAAGCAATGTATGAGACACTTTAATAGATATTTGATCAGACAAGGACTCTGATCGGACGAATGGGAGGTATGCTTCATGCCGTTACAGATTATCAGAAACGATATTACAAAAATGCACGTTGACGCAATCGTCAATGCTGCCAACACTTCTCTTTTGGGCGGCGGTGGTGTGGACGGCTGCATTCATCGTGCCGCCGGACCGGAACTGCTTGCAGAATGCAGTACGCTGCATGGCTGCGAGACTGGCAGCGCAAAAATCACAAAGGGATACCGCCTGCCCTGCAAATATGTGATTCATGCAGTCGGCCCGCGCTGGCGAGATGGCAAGCATCAGGAACAACAGCTTCTGGAATCCTGTTATCGGACATCTTTGAACCTGGCAAAAGAAAATGGCTGTCAGTCGGTGGCCTTTCCGCTGATTTCCTCCGGCATCTACGGCTATCCAAAAGACCAGGCTCTGAAGGTTGCAGTCGATACTATCAGTGCATTCTTGCTGGAAAATGAGATGATGGTCTACATCGTTATCTTTGATAAGAAGGCATATCAGATTAGCGGAAAACTGTTTGTTGATATCGCGGCGTACATAGATGACCGGTATGTGGATGAACATACCGACAGTCGAGTAGAACAGAGACGGCGGCTTGAAGCGTTGTCAGAGGAATCCTGCTTTGAAGCTGCATCTGCCCCGCTGCCGTCCGAAGCAATCTGTAAATCTTGCAACAGTCAATCTCTGGAGGAGGCACTGGGGCAGATTGATGAGAGCTTTTCGGAAATGCTGCTGCGGAAGATTGACGAAAGCGGCATGACGGATGTTCAGTGCTACAAGAAGGCAAACATTGACCGGAAGCTCTTTTCCAAAATTCGCTCTGATAAATTCTATAAGCCATCCAAACCAACAGTGCTGGCATTTGCTCTCGCTTTGGAGTTGCCGCTTGCCCAGATGCAGGAGATGCTCGGCAAGGCAGGATTTACCCTTTCCCATTCGAGCAAATTCGATATCATTGTAGAATATTTTGTCGAACGGGGAAACTACAATGTGTATGAAATCAACGAGGCATTGTTTGCTTTTGACCAGAGCCTGATCGGGGCATAAGGACAAAGAAATGTCGTTTTCTATGCGACCACTTCACAAAAGAAAATCGCTATATTATGGCTGTAAGGTACGAAACCGAGCAGCCATAATCTTTTGGGAGGACAAGCATATGAGAAAAAATTTAACAGAGATTGTTTTTATCTTAGACCGCAGCGGTTCCATGAGCGGATTGGAACGGGATACCATCGGCGGATTCAATTCCATGATTGAGCAGCAGAAAAAAGCAGAGGGCGAAGCACTGATCTCAACGGTGCTGTTTGACAATGTGAGCGAAGTCCTGCACGACCGTGTAAATGTAAAGGATATCCGACCGATGACTGACCGTGATTACACGGTTCGCGGATGCACGGCACTCTTAGATGCCATCGGCGGTGCGATTCATCATATTGGAAATGTTCATAAGTACGCAAGGCCGGAGGATGTGCCGGAACATACCATGTTCGTAATCACTACGGACGGAATGGAAAATGCCAGTCGCCGGTACAACAGCGAAAAAGTGAAGCAGATGATCGAGCGGCAGAAAGCGAAATACGGTTGGGAGTTTTTGGTCCTTGGTGCCAATATTGACGCAGTAGAGACTGCAAGCCAGTTCGGAATCGGTGCAGATCGTGCAGTCAACTATCAGTGCGACAGTGAAGGAACCGCGTTGAATTATGAAGTGGTCAGCGAAGCAATCAGCTCTGTCCGGTGCAGTGCCCCGCTGAGCGCAGACTGGAAAAAGCGTATAGACGAGGACTACAAAAAGCGTGGAGGCCGCAAGCACAAGTAAATACTTTTTGAAGCCGGGGCGATGATTCACTCCGGCGTTTTCTTTGGCAGGAATGCCGTTAAAGCATCTGGAACGGAGTGGAGACTTCCCCAACAAGCAGAAAATCGCTTTCGTGTCACGAAAGCCCTGCTTGCATAAGAGTGAAAAGCGTTTTGAACGCACGATTTTCTGTTTACTTAGAAGACGATAAGTGCTATACTTGAAAATAGAAAAATTATACCCATGGACAGGCTATTTTTAAACAGGAGGCAGAGGCGATGGCAGTATCATATAACAAGTTGTTCAAGCTGTTGATAGACAAGAAAATGAAGAAGAAAGAGCTGTGCGAGCTTGCCGGAGTCAGCGCAAGTACCATTGGGAAAATGGGGCGCGGAGAACCTGTTTCCGTTGAAATGGTCGAACGAATTTGTCTTGCATTAGAATGCACTCCAAATGATGTTTTGGAGTTTTACCGAGATGATAAAAAGCAGTAAACCAAAGGAGAAAACGTGATGATAGATTTTGCGCCTGGCATGAGAACCATCATTCGTGACGAGGAATGGATGGTCAAAAAAATTGAAACGAATAGTCTTGGCAACAAGACTTTATACTGCGTTGGTATTTCTCCGTTGGTTAAGGATAGAGAAGCGATTTTCCTTATGGATTTGGAAGAGATTCAAATCGTTGATCCTGCGGAGGTTAAATTGGTTGCGGATACTTCGCCGTTCTACAAACGAGCACTATTATATTTAGAAAGTCAATGGCGTCAGCAAATTCCTACGGATGCCAATTTACATATTGGTCATAAAGCGGCAATGGACTTAATGCCATATCAGCTTGATCCTGCAAAGCTTGCCCTGCAACGCCCGAGACAGAGAATTCTTATTGCGGACACTGTAGGTCTTGGTAAAACTCTGGAAGCTGGTATTTTGATGTCCGAGCTGATTGCTCGTGGTAAGGGTAAAAGAATACTGGTTGTTACCGTTAAGAGTATGATGACACAGTTCCAGAAAGAAATGTGGAACCGATTCACCATTCCTTTGGTGCGCCTTGATTCTAACCGGATTCAAAAGATTCGTGCCAACTTGCCGTCGAATTATAATCCTTTTTTCTATTATGACAAGACAATTGTATCTATCGACACTTTAAAGCGAGACGTTGAATATCGTACTCATCTGGAAAATGCATATTGGGATATTATTGTAATCGATGAAGCTCAGAACGTTGCAGAACGTGGAGATCATCAGGCGCAGCGTTCTCGTCTTGCAAAGCTGCTTGCAGATCGTAGTGACACAATGATAATGCTGTCAGCAACTCCTCATGACGGTAGAGCAAAGAGCTTTGCATCCTTGATGAATATGCTCGACCCGACCGCGATTGCAGACCCACAAAACTATACCCCGGAAGATATTAAGGGACTTTGCATTCGTCGTTTTAAGAAAGATGTCAAAGATCAAGTTAGTGGTTCTTTCTTAGAAAGAAAAATCACACTTGAGCGTTGCAATGCATCTGCAAAGGAAGAATACGCTTTTGATATTTTTGCTGAAATGCAACTGGAGATGGATTTGGGTAAAACCAAAGGTACAGGTCAGCTGTTTAAGACCAGCTTGGAAAAATCTTTGTTCTCCAGTCCGGCAGCTTGCATCAAGAGTATCGAAGCGCGTTTGAAGAAACTATATAAAAAATATACTGCAGATGACATCAAAGATATTCATCTGCTTGAAAACCTGAAAACTGCGCTGGAGGCAATTACTCCGGCAGATTTTACACGCTATCAGAAACTCCTTGATCTCATCAGAAGTAAGGAATACGCTTGGAATCCAGCAGATAGCGGTGACCGTGTTGTTATCTTTACTGAGCGTATCGAAACTATGAAGTATCTTGCCGAAAGACTTCGCAAAGATCTTGGACTGAAGGCAAACGCCATTCAGGAGATTTCCGGTGGGATGAGCGACGCTGAACAGCAACGCATTGTTGAGGATTTTGGCCGAACGGAATCTCCTGTTCGTGTTTTGGTTGCATCTGATGTTGCATCTGAAGGCTTGAATCTGCACTATTTGAGTCATCGGTTGATTCATTTTGACATTCCTTGGTCTTTGATGGTGTTCCAACAAAGAAATGGTAGAATCGACAGATATGGCCAACAGAATCGCCCTGATATTCGCTATATGCTCATTGAAAGTGATAACAAACGTATCAAGGGCGATATGCGTATCATTGAAATCTTGATTACAAAAGAGGAGCAGGCTCTGAAAAATATTGGCGATCCTTCTTTGTTGCTCGGTAAGTTTACCATCGAAGATGAAGAACTTGTTGTAGCTGAAACAATTGAATCTGGTTCGGATTCAGATGCTTTTGAACAAACATTGGATGCTGGTGAAGACGACTTTGATCCATTTGAAGCGTTGATGGCAGCAGCTGGAAAAGAGGAAGATGAGGACGAGAAAAAATCGGAGATTGTTTCGGACGAAACCTTGTTCTCTGATATGGATTATTTGTATCAGGCACTCACATATCTAAATCAGACAGAGAATCATCCGGTTGAAAGACTGAAAACAGTTTCCGGTTTAGATATTAGACTGACTCCTGATATGGAGCGGCGTTTGAAAGCACTTGTCCCAGAAGAAGCACTTCCGCAGGGAGAAACTCTCCGTGTTTCTGATGATAAAGCCTTCTGCATGGAACAGATGCGAAGCAGTATGCAGAAAAACATGGACGAGTCTGCCTGGCCGACTACTCAGTATTTATGGAAACTCCACCCCGTTCTGAGTTGGGTTAATGACAAAGCAAGTCTGCTGTTTAAGAGAGATGAAGCGCCTGTCCTTGGGATTCCTGGAGCGTTAAAGGCTGGCGAAAGCATTTATGTTGTAACCGGCAGTATGCCTAATCTGAAGTCAACTCCTTTGGTTGATGAATGGTTTGGTTTGTTGTACCAAGATGGCAAATTCGTTAAGGTGCTATCTATGAATGAAGTGGTACAGAAAACAGGATTGAGTAATTCCCAGATTCCGAATACGAATTGCATAGATGAAGATGAAATTTCTGCTGCAAGTTTCTTGCTGCGTGATGTAGTTTCCCAAGCAAAAAGGTATTTGGATGAACATTACAAGAGGTACCAGACGGAAATGAGTCCGTTGCTGGATGAAGAAGTTGATAAGCTGATTGAACTCCAAGAAAAGCATAAAGAATACTACCAGATGACCTTGTTCGAGCATGAGCGGAAGTTGAAAGAACAGGAGCGCCGGGTAGATGAACTCTTTGATCAGTTTATGAGCTGGGTGAAAGAAACTTTGACAATACAGAACAACCCGTACATCAGAGTTGTATCTGTACTGATGGGGGTATCGCAATGAGCATGGATTTAACAGGTATCACCAATAAAAATGAATACTATACCAACCATTATTTTTCCACTGTGTTTGAAGAAAACACGAGGGCTACTATCAGTGGTTGGAATGCAGCTGCAAGAGAGTCCGAAGAAATCAAAACTCCCTGGTCGCTTTTGCGTCAGAACGCACGACAGTATTATACGGCACATGATAAATTTGTCCGTTCTTCTGTAAACTTACAAGTGCTTGCTAATATCAAGGCGCTTGTAGGTAACTATCTGAAATCATTGGGCTATCCGGAAGCAAAGCCAGAAGTTGTGGCGGTGGACGATTCTCTGTCGGTTCCGGTTTATCTTGAAATGACAAAGAGCAATGGTGCACCATTGCTGTGGGTATTGTTGTCAGCATCTAAAGAATCCGATGCAGGCATTATGGAGAGCTTTGTGTTTAATGCCAATGATGTGGACGACGATGCTGCCGGTACACTTTACAAGGGCGTTTTGGGTGAGATAGCAAACGAGGACTTGGTTACAAAAATCCTCTTTGGCACAGCTGAACCACCTCGTTTTGTTATGCTGATTGGCATGAATCAGATCGCTCTTATCGATCGCAACAAGTGGAACGAAAAGCGCTATCTTCAGTTTGAACTTGAGGAGATTTTTTCCCGGCTGGAAAACACGACTTTGCAGGCAATGTCTGTCCTGCTTCATAAGGATTCTCTTTGCCCTGATGATGGAAAAGTTCTGTTGGATGAATTGGATGAACAGAGCCAGAAGAATGCTTCCGGTGTATCGCAAGACTTGAAGTACGCCCTCCGTGAGAGTATTGAATTGCTCGGTAATGAAGTTCTTTATGATATGAAGGCACGCCTTGGTCGTGATCTTGATGCAGAACCTGTAGATGCCGGACAGCTGACATTAGAGTGTTTGCGTTATATGTATCGTATGCTGTTTGTGCTCTTTATTGAGTCCAGGCCGGAACTTGGCTATGCACCGATCAAAGCACAGAGCTATTACTCTGGATATTCTCTGGAAAGTTTGCGAGATATTGCGGATAACATCCGTGATGATGTCAACGAAGTTGGTGATGGCTATTACCTGCATGAAACTCTGGCAAAGCTCTATGAGCTGATTTATGACGGCTATCCGAAAACGGAAGATGAGCTGAAAAAAGCGACAGGTTCCGATAGTTTGCACGATATGTTCCTGATTGCTCCGCTGAAGGCACATATCTTCGATCCGGAATATACCAAAATGATTACTGCGGCCAAGCTGAGAAACAGCTGTATGCTGCGTATCATCGACCTTATGAGCTTGACAAGGGCTACGGGTAGAAAAAATGGTCGCCGTGGCCGTATTTCCTATGCAAATCTGGGCATCAACCAGATGGGCGCAGTGTACGAGGCACTTCTTTCCTATCGAGGCTTTATTGCCGAACATGACCTCTATGAAGTAAAGAGAGCCGGTGACAGCTTCAACGAACTGGATGTTGGCTACTTTGTATCTGAATCTGAGCTTGAACAATATACCGAAGATGAGCGTGTCCGTTATGAACCTGGTGAAAAAGCGGGCAAGCTCCGTATGTATGAAAAAGGCACTTTCATTTATCGTCTGGCAGGTAGAGAGCGAGAGAAATCTGCATCTTACTATACACCAGAGGTTTTGACTAAGTGCCTGGTTAAGTATGCTCTGAAGGAGCTTCTTGAGGGAAAAACTGCGGATGAAATTCTCAAGCTGACCATCTGCGAGCCTGCTATGGGTAGTGCGGCGTTCTTGAACGAAGCAATCAATCAGCTGGCAGAAGCCTATATCTCCCGTAAGGAGAAAGAAACCGGCGAGATCATCAGCTATAAAAAGAGATTTAATGAATTACAGAAGGTCAAGATGTTCATTGCTGACCGCAATGTTTATGGCATCGACCTGAACCCTGTAGCTGTTGAGCTGGCAGAAGTTTCCCTGTGGCTGAACACCATTTATGAGGGCGGCTTTGTGCCTTGGTTTGGCACGCAGCTGGTGAACGGAAACTCCCTGATCGGTGCAAGACGGCAGGTGTATCGCATTGAAAACGCACAATCTACCTCAAAGGGGTTGCGTTGGTATGAGATGGAGCCTGATCGGGTACCGTTGGGAACAAAACGTATGCCGAAAAAGCAGGTTTATCATTTCTTGCTTGGCGATCCGGGAATGTGTAGCTATACCGATAAAGTTATTAAGCAGTTGGAGCCTGCAAACATCAAGGAGATGAAAGACTGGAACAAGAAGTTTATCAGTCCGTTCACTTACGATGAGGTTGTTACTCTGTTGCGACTTTCTGCGGTAATTGATGAGCTGTGGGAGGCGCAAATTCAGTTGCGTAAGGAAGTAGGCACTAAAACACAGGACGCTCTCTCTATCTTTGGCTATACCGATGATGCAGAGGATTCGCATACTACGATTCGCCAGAAGGACAAAATCTTCAGTGAACTCTATAAGAGTGAGCACATGAAAAATGCCGGTCCGTATGCCCGACTGAAGTTTGCAATGGACTATTGGTGTGCGCTGTGGTTCTGGCCGATTGACAAAGCGAATCTGCTTCCTACCAGAAGCGAATTTTTGTTTGATATGTCCTTGATTCTTGAGGGAACTACAAAATCTGTTCTTGTGACTGATACTACAACTGATAAGGAGAATATCTATGGACAGATATCTATGTTCCCGACAGAAATGCAAAAAATCGAAGCTAAAATTTTTGATTTATATTCAGATATCGGAGAGGTTGATATTCCTGCATTGAGAAAGCAAAACCCGAGATTGGATTTAGCCGCACAAATTGCAGAACAGAACAAGTTCATGCATTGGGAGCTTGAATTTGCGGACTTGTTTGCAGAGCGTGGCGGGTTTGATCTGATTATTGGTAATCCGCCTTGGATTAAGATTGAATGGAATGAGCAGAGTGTACTTTCTGATACGCATCCGATGTTCGCTGTGAAAAAATTGACTGCTACACAAACAACGCATAAACGTGCAGAAGCACTAGAGAATGCCGTAACACGCAAAATGTATTTTTCGGAATATGAAATGCTGTCTGGTGAGCAAACCTTCTTAAATGCAATGCAAAATTATGCAGATTTGAAGGGACAACAAACAAATCTTTTCAAGTGTTTTCTGCCGCAGTCTTGGATGTTTAGTAGCAAAAGCGGCGTTGCCGCTTTTGTACACCCTGAGGGCGTCTATGACGACCCGAAGGGTGGTGCACTTCGGGAAAAGCTGTATCCTCGTTTGCGTTATCATTTTCAGTTCCAAAATGAACTACTTTTGTTTCCTGAAGTAGCTCATCGTGCAACTTTTAGCTTGAACATATATGGCGAACCGCAAAATGTGCAATTTGATAGTATTAGTAATATATTTGGGGCTTCTTGCATCGAAGAATGCTATACTGGTGGCAACAAGGATACTATCCTAGGATTAAAAGATGCAGAAGGCAATTGGAACTGCCAGGGTCACCCCGACAGAATTATTCGTATTTCCCGGAAAGAGTTATCTGCATTTGCAAAATTGTTTGATGGTAGTGAAGAATGGAGGCAAGCAAGGTTGCCCGTTTTGCATTGCAAACAGTTATTGGAGAGTATGGGGTGTTTTGCAAAACAGGAAATGAATCTTGGTACAATTCAGGATTCTATCTTTACAACACAAATGTGGAATGAAACTGGAGCTCAGAATGAAGATATTATTGAGCGTAAGGTGCAATTTCCAGATACTAATCTACAGATGATTTACTCTGGACCGCATATTGGTGTTGCAACCCCTTTGTTTAAGACGCCTCGTGCTAAATGCGTGCTTAAAAGTGATTACGATTCAATAGATCTTACAAGCATACCGGAAATCTATTTGTCAAGAAGTATTTATGTTCCAGTGATGTCTTCCGATGAATATGCCCAACGTGCACCTGTAACACCATGGGGCAGCTATATTGAATCTTACAAATTGCTGACAAGAAGAATGCTGAATCAGAGCGGGGAAAGGACCTTGGTTCCTACCATTGGCATCCCTGGGAGTGGGCACATTCATACTGTATTTGGTTTGGCATTTAAGGATAATAAAGACTTAATCACTGCGGCAGGTTTGATGGCATCTGTTGTATATGATGGATACATAAAAATTACGGGGCGTTCTGATGTTTACTTTGAAACACTGTCCAACTTACCATATTTTAATAACGAATATGCTAATCGAATCAGACTCCTTTCTCTGCTTCTGAACTGCTTAACAAAGCGCTATGAAGAGTTGTGGAGAAAGTGTTTTGACCCGTTGCGCTCCGATAGTTGCTGGTCCAAATCCGACCCACGCCTTTCTAACACTCGTTTTAGCACTTTAACTTCGGAGTGGACTTGGAATACCCCACTGCGTACCGACTACGAGCGCCGTCAGGCACTAGTCGAAATCGATGTACTGACAGCAATGGCTCTGGGCATGACATTGGAGCAGCTAAAAACCATCTACCGCATCCAGTTTCCAGTTCTGCAAAGCTATGAGGCAGATACTTGGTATGATGCCAACGGTCGAATTACGTTTACCAACAACCGCAGCCTTGTGGGGGTTGGTTTCGACCGGAAGGAATTTGAGCTGAACATGAAGGATGCCCCTGCCGGGAAAAAGTTCTATCGCACGATCATGGACGACACCATGCCCGGCGGCCCTGTGGAGCGCACCATTGAGTATGTTGCCCCGTTTGACCGCTGTGACCGTGAGCAGGACTACGAGACCGCATGGAAGTTCTTTGAGGAGAAGTACGGAAGATAAAAAACAATTACGGAAGATAAAAAACAATTACGGAGGTGCTTGTATTGGACTTAATTTCTTTGTTTGCAGCTGAATTTAATATTCCCGTCATCGAAGATGAGCAAAAAGTTTGGTTTTTTAGAACGAAAGCAGGAAGGTTCTATCTTGACTTTCGGGTCAACAATTTTATAGGCCTTGGCTGGGAACAAGTCAGCCCAGATTTGATTACTGATAAGAGCATCACCTATGACAGCAAGAAGGAAAAAATAGAAGGCCTATACCCGGATGAAAAACGCCCCGGCTTAATACTTGGGCAAATGGATACCTTCTATAACAGAATGAAAGAAAACGATCTCGTTGTAATTCCTTCATCAGGAGGGAAGCAGATTGCCATTGGAAAAATTGGGTCGATTGTGGAGAAGGTATGCCACAAACAACAGTCCGATGACTACGCTAAGTGTGACTATAGCCACAAGAGATCCGTCGAGTGGTTAAAGGTAGTAGATTCATGGCAGGATATCTATCTGTTTAGAGCGCTAAGGGCACAGCAAACTATCTCTGATATCACAGAGGAAGCCCGACTTATTTTTCGCAATCTTTTCCCTGTGTATATTTCAGGGGATGCTGTACATATCTCATTTCATAAGGCAAGTCAGTCAGAATTAAGTCTTGCATACAATGTTGATTTGCAAGCAGGTCTTCTCGACATTATGGATGAAATAGCAAAGCTATATGGAAGGGATAGTTTTCGTGACAGAGTGAGCATCAAGACCGCGGTTGGTTCACCCGGATTTATTGAGATGATTCTCCCCCACATTCCAGTTGCAGTAATTTCAGTTGGTGCAGTCGCAAAAATAGTTATGGGTAAAATCAAAGGTACGGATGGCACTACTGCTTCGGGAATTGCAGCGATCATCTCATCAGTGAATATCTTGATAAATGATCATCATAATCGTAAAAAAACAGATGCTGAAATAAAGCAAATCGAAGCGAATGCGAGATTGACAGATGTTCAGGCAGAAAAAGAAAAGGCAGAGGCGGAAAAATTGAGAGCTGAAGCGGCCCTGTATACTGCACAAGCCCAAAAGACCACTGCTGAAATTCCTGCGTCGAGAGAAAATTTCGAGCAGGTGTACATGATGCCGTCTGGAAAAACAAATGTTCAAGAGGATGCGGAGCAGGAAGCATTGTCTGTCGCAGACGATGCGAAAGTTCAGACAGCGGTATGCCAGCTTGATAAGTGTGCAGGAAAGGTTTGTTTAGCAGCGTCTAAATGCGGCCTCACCTATAATGGTCAGAAAATTCAACGCATCGGATAATCATAAAATATTAGGAGGATTGCGGTATGTTACCATCCATACTTGCGAAACAATTACAGAAAGGTATCGGGGATTATATCGAAACCACATTTCCGATGACCAACGAACCGTTCAAAGGTTCCGTAGAGAAAATGCTGGCGAATAAAGGCTCTGTTTACCATGAGCCTTATGTTGCTGTACGCCTTCCGTTCCGTGTGGCAGCGGAAATGCCAACTTGTTTTGAAGCAATTCATCCTGCATATCTTCCTTATGTGCATCAGCAAAAAACTTTTGAGCGACTGACAGGAGATGATGGTAGATCCACGTTAGTTGCAACGGGTACTGGTTCCGGTAAAACCGAGTGCTTCCTCTATCCAATTCTGGAGTATTGCTATCAGCACCGTGGCGAGAGGGGAATAAAAGCACTTATTATTTACCCCATGAATGCCTTGGCAACGGATCAGGCGAAACGTATAGCGGAGCTGATCTATGGAAGTGATGAACTCCGTGGAAATGTGACTGTCGGTATGTATGTTGGTGGACAAGAGCATACGCCCGCCCGCACTATGAGCGAACATGGTGTTATTACAGATCACGAAACCATGCTGAACAACGCACCGGATATTCTGATGACCAACTATAAAATGCTGGATTATCTGTTGGTGCGTCCGAAAGATGCTCTCTTGTGGCAGGATAATGATTCTGAGACTCTGAAATATATCGCAGTCGATGAGCTGCATACATTCGATGGTGCGCAAGGCACAGATTTGGCTTGTTTGCTTCGTCGTTTGAAACGGCGCTTGGGCATCTATGATGGATACCTGTGCTGTGTCGGTACATCTGCAACGATGGGCTCTAAGGAAAACAACAGCAATATTTTGAACTACGCAGAAGAAATCTTTGGTGAGCCGTTTGACAAGGATGCAATTATCACGGAAGATCGTTTGAGTGCACAAGAGTTCTTTGCGGGTGCTGAAGTGACAGAATTTGCGTTGCCAACAGTAGAGCAGGCTATAGAGCTGGAAAAATTGTCTGAGGAAGATGAGCCTTCGGCCTACTTGCAGAGCGCGGTAAAAGACTGGTTTCCGAATTTTTCTTTTGATGTCCTTGACGATGAAGGCAGAATCCAGCTTGGATATGAACTGATGCATCACAGTTTCATGCAATCGGTTATCAATCTGACCGGCGGTACATATTATCAGGTTTCAAAAATTGCAGAAGATTTGGCTGTTCATTACCCGGATTTGAAAACCCTGCCTGATGCAGATGTAGTTATCAATTCTCTCTTTGCTTTGATTTCTCATGCAAGAACGGGAACGGTAGGAAAGCTACGTCCTTTTTTGAATGTTCAGGTTCAGCTTTGGATGCGGGAACTTCGTCGCTTAGTTGCAAAAGTAGACTCAGATGAAATCACTTATGAGATTGCTCATGATTTGAATAAACAACAGGCAAAGCAGTATCTTCCTGTTGTAAACTGTCGTGATTGTGGTATTACAGGTTGGGTATCCGTACTCAATGAACGTAGCAATGCCACCATGACAAATCTTGAATCGTTCTATAACCTATATTTCCGTGCGGATGAAAAAATCGTAATGATGTTTCCTCATTCTCATGATGAACGTGTTTCGGGTATGATTCCTGCAAGAATTTGCCCCGATTGTCTGCAAGTAAAACTTGGTGAGGATGGGACCGACGAGTGCGTCAACTGTGGTGCTGAAATGGTTGATGTAATGATTCCCAGCCCAATCAAGACTTCTGGCACTAAGAACCACAAACAATACGTTTGCCCCTGCTGTGGCAGTCGTCGTGGTCTGTCGTTGATGGGTCTTCGTAGCGCAACAGAAATTAGCGCAAGTATTTCACAAATGTTTGCTTCCAAGTTTAACGATGATAAAAAGACGTTGGCGTTTTCTGATAATGTCCAGGATGCTGCACACAGAGCTGGCTTTTTCAACTCAAGAACATGGCGTTTTGGCCTTAGAACTGCTATTCAAAAATACTGTACTGAAATAGGTTCTGGGAAAAACCTTGCGGATTTTCAGAATGGTTTTATTAAGTATTGGCATGAGCACATGACCGATGAGCAGTTTGTAAGCTTCTTCATTGCTCCTAATCTGACTTGGAAGCAAGCCTATGAAGATATGGTTGAGAAGCGCAGCTTGGGCAAGGATAAGCAGGCACAAATTTTGGTATATGAAGTAGAGCAGCGTATTAAATACGAAATCATGCTTGAATTTGGTCTTGCCGGTAACATTGGGCGAACGCTTGAAAAGTCTAATTGCTCTGTTATTTCCTTTGCTACTGAAGATATTATTCGGATTGCTGATGCCGTACAGGAAAGAACTATCAATGAACTTGGTGTGCTGACCTCTGAAAACTCGGATTCGTTCAAACGTATGGTTATCGGGTACTTGAACCTTATGCGCACAAATGGCGCTTTTGAGGATAAAGTGTTCGATGAATATACCATGGGCGATGGCAATGGCTATATGTTGTCAAACGACAGGAATCGTTGGCTGCCTGGCCGTCAGTCGGGTCGAAACACACCTCGCTTTATTGCTGAGCATATTGGCAATGGTCGCGCGTCTTTTGAGTTTGATTCACCTGCTGCTAATAAGTATGTGGACTGGATTGCTTCTTGCTGTAACGAAGTGCTGGTAGATGACAGTACTTTTCGGGCAATCAGTAAATTTATTTTGGATGAAGCAGTGAAGCAAAATGTAATATCTCTGGTTCCTTCTTCGGTCAATTATAAGATCTACGGGCTAAATAAGGAACGTGTCTTTATCACGGATGATGTGATGCAGATGCGTTGCGATAAATGTGGTTCTGTATATGCTGTTGCAGCAGAAAATGCAGAGCTTTGGCTTGGTGCGCCTTGCCAAAGGACTACCTGTGGTGGGTTCCTTGAAGAATACGAGTCAGGCGAAATAAATTATTATGGCCGCCTTTACAGTGCTGGTGATTTGGTTCGTATCAACGCAAGGGAACATACGGGTTTGTTAGAACGCCCCGATAGAGAGCAGCTCGAAATTGATTTTAAGCGCAGTAAGGATACTCAGGAGATTTGGGACCCCAATGTATTATCGTGTACTCCGACGCTGGAAATGGGTATTGATATTGGAGACTTGTCTACTGTCATCCTGTGTAGTATGCCGCCAGCTCAGAGCCAATTCTTACAGAGAGCAGGTCGAGCAGGTCGTAAGGATGGTAATGCACTGACCTTGGCTGTTGCAAATGCAAGACCCCACGATTTATATTTCTATTCTGATCCTTTGGATATGATTGCCGGTGAGGTCACTCCACCTAAAATATTCCTTCGAGCATCTGCTGTTTTGGAAAGGCAGTTTGTGGCTTTTTGCATGGATTCTTGGGTTAAAAAGGGGATTCCTGATGGTGCTATTCCTGATAAAGTTGGTATTGTTTTGAAAAAATTGGATGCCTGCCCGGATGATATGTTCCCATTTAATTTCCTGAATTATGTACAAAGCACGTTATCCCGTCAGTTAAACTCTTTCATGCAGATGTTTGCAGCGTACCTTGATGATAGTGCAAGAGACGAGCTGCAAATGTTCGCCAGAGGAAAAGACGCTAATGATAGTCCTATGTATGTCAAAATTCTGGATGCATTCGAGGATTTGAAAAAACAACAGGATACATTGAGAACAAGCGTTGATGCCCTAAAAGCGATGATTCATGATTTGGAAGATAAACCTAAAGATAGTTCCTATGATGAAGAAATCAAAGAACTAAAGCGTGAAGAAGCAGCGTTGCTTACGGTTCTTCAAGAAATTAGCAAGAAAAATATCTTTAATTTCCTGTCTGATGAGGGATTGCTTCCAAATTACGCTTTCCCTGAAGCGGGTATTATTCTTCGGGCAGTTCTTTATCGTAAGGAGGATGAGGAAACACCGGCTCAGAAGAAAAAATACGAGAAGATGGTCTATGAATATAGCCGCAGCGCTTCCTCCGCTATTAGCGAATTTGCTCCTAATAATAGCTTTTATGTAGACGGTCGTAAGCTGACCATAGATCAGGTTGATTTGACAACCGCTCAGACCGCAAGATGGAGACTTTGTCCGAATTGTTCTCATGCTCAGATTGAGGAAACTGGCAAGAATACATCAGCTTGTCCTCAGTGCGGTAGTCCTGCTTGGGCTGACGCTGGACAGGTTAGAACCATGCTGAAGGTTCAAATGGTCTATTCTAACATGGACTATACCAAGAGCCTAATTAACGATGAAAGCGATGATCGAAACAATGTTTTCTATTGTAAGCAACTCTTGGTTGATGTAGATGAGGATCACGATATTTCCAGCGCATATCGTATGGACAACGAGGAATTCCCGTTTGGATATGAGTTCGTTCGCAAAGCAACTCTGCGTGAAATTAACTTTGGCGAGAGTGACATGACTGGTGAAAAATTGTCTGTTTCCGGTGTCGAAGAAGTGCGCAAGGGCTTCAGAATCTGTAAATATTGCGGCAAAATCCAACCTGAAAACGGCAAAGCTAATCATAGCTTTGCCTGCAAGACAAGAAAGATGCCCATTTTAATGCAGGCTGACGCTTATGAAGAATGTCTGTTCCTGTATCGTGAGTTCAGCACAGAAATTCTCCGACTTCTTGTTCCGGCGACTACAATGGATTCTTCCTCTGTGAAAATGGAATCGTTTGTGGCTGCATTTATGTTGGGTATGAAAGAGTATTTCGGTAATGTTGATCATCTAAGGGCAACTGTCAGTGAAGTCCCTGTTCCCGATGCAGATTATCGAAAGCAGTATCTGGTTATTTATGATTCTGTTCCGGGGGGTACGGGCTATCTGAAACAGTTGATGCATGAAAAGAACGCTCTGATTGAAATTTTCGAAAAGGCACTTCATGTAATGGAGAATTGTTCCTGCAAGGATGACCCGCAGAAGGATGGATGTTACCATTGCTTATACGCCTATCGTCAGAGTCAGCAGATAGGTAACATTTCAAGGACTACGGCTATCAGAATTTTGAAATCAATTCTTTCTGGCAAAGATAATGTTCAGAAGATTGATAAGATCAATGATATTCCCGTTAATCCGTTGTTTGATAGCGAGTTGGAACAGCACTTTATGGAAGCAATTCGCACTAAGGTTGGTGCCGCCAATGTAAGTGACACAATCCGCAATGGCAAACATAGCTATTATGTGAAGATAGAGAACTTTGCTTGGGAAATCGAGCCACAGGTCCTTTTGGATGTTGGTTCTGGTGTTTCGGTAGATTGTAAGCCGGATTTTGTGTTCTGGCCAGTTTCCGCACCAGAGCACAAGCCTGTGGCTGTATTCACAGATGGTTTCCTATATCACAAAGATATCGTTTCCGATGACACAATTAAGCGAGAAGCTATTCGGAGAAGTGGTAATTTTCGTGTTTGGTCGCTGAGTTTTAAGGACGTTCAAAGTGTATTTGCACCACAGGGCGATTTTTATACAACAACACTTGAAGCAGAAAAAATGCCTTCCGGCAAGACGATGTACCAGAATATGATTAAGAAGCAAAAAGCAGATGTCATTGAACCGGCAAGGTTGTCGTCCTTTGATTTGCTGCTGGAATATCTTAAACTGCCTGATGCAGAAAGAGTTTTTAAGGGACAAGCATATGCATATTCGCTGTCCTTGTTGGAACCTGCTTTGATGAAGAACAATCTTGCTTTCAATAATTGGGAGATGATTGTAAAAGCTGTAAATGACCAGACACACTTTACTAATGCTAATTTCGTGTTTCTTGGAACCATATTCGGTAGCTGGATTCCGAGAACTTCTAATGCGCATCTGGCAATTCATTCTGCTATCCTTGCATCTGAACTTAAAGCAGGGGGTGCTGTTGCGGTTTGCGCTGTTCTCAATGACGAAAAGGATCGTAGAACAGACAAATATGAACAGGAATGGAATGGCCTTTGGAGATTCTATAATGTGATGCAATTCTCGGATGAGTTTATAGCGGTATCATCTGTAGGCATGAGCCACATGGATTACCTCGCACTGCCAGTTGCAATAAATGCTGATTCTGATATCGTTGCGCCTGTAGCCGCGGTTGATGATGCTTGGAATGCAATTAAGGAGCTTCTGTTCGATGATGATGCAAAAGCATTTGTCGAGATCGCAAAAGACGCTGGCGTACCGGCCCCGGATGAAGATAACATTGGTTACGAAGTTGAAGGCGATGAGGGAGAAGTGGTTGCTACTGTTGAAATTGCATGGCCTGATAGACGAATTGGTTTTATGACTGCTGAACAAGCTGAAGATAAGAAGAAACTCGAAAAATTGGGATGGAGAATCCTGAATTTGCTGGATATTGCGAATATGGATGTCGCAAGCTATTTTGGAGGTGATAACCAATGACAGATAATGTTAAAGTGGCAATCTCATCGGATTTTTTAACAGCATTTGCTCGTCTTCCGAGACAAGTACAAGGTAAAGTAACGGAGTTCGTAAATAAGTTCCGAAACAATCCGATGTCTCCTGGCATTAACTATGAGAAACTCAATTCGGGAATAGATAAGAAAATTTTTTCTGTTCGTATTGATGATACTTATCGTGGTATTGTTGTTCGTCAGCAAGAAGCTGGAGTATATCTGCTTTTATGGGTAGATCACCATGACGAAGCGTATCAATGGGCTGCTCGTAAACGATGTGAAGTCAACCCTAAAACAGGCGCAATTCAGGTGTTTGATGTTCAAACTGTAGTAGAACAGGTATCTACACCTGAAAAAGTTGCTCTATTTGCCCTTGCAAAAGATGATGATTTGCTTAGACTTGGTGTGCCTGAGGTTCAGCTTGATCTTGTTAGAAGTTTTGTTAATAGAGAGGATTTTTATAAATCGGAATCCGCTATGCCACATGATGTTTATGAGCATCTTTCTTGGTTGGCAGAAGGTTTCCCGATGGAAGAAGTATTAGAGCTCGTTTCTGAAGAACAAAACTCCTTTGCTTTCAGCGAAGATTTAGCAGCTGCTTTAGATGTTCCTACAACGCTGAAATCTTTTGTTGTGGTCGATGGAGAAGATGAGTTGCGTCGAATTATGGCAGAACCACTGGAAAAATGGCGTGTATTTCTTCATCCGACGCAGAGAAAAATTGTACAGAAAGAGTATTCGGGTTCTGCAAGAGTGCTCGGCGGTGCTGGTACTGGCAAAACCGTAGTTGCCATGCATAGGGCAAAACATTTAGCGTCCAAATGTGAAGGACAGCAGAGGATTTTGATGACAACCTTTACTGCAAATCTCGCAGCTGACATCCGAGAGAATCTTCGTAAGATCTGTACATTGGAAGAACTTCGAAGAATAGAAGTCATTCATCTGGATGCCTGGGTGAATCAGTTCCTTCGAGAGTCTGGATTCTCTGCTCAAATAGGCTATGACGATGTAATAAATCCCCTTTGGGAGAGAGCTGTTTTGTTAGCAAACATCGATTTGCCGTATGAGACTACGTTCTATGAAGAAGAGTGGAATAGAATTGTGATCGCACAAGAGGCTCTTACACTCGAAAAATATGTAAAGGCAACCAGAAACGGTCGTGGCACCAGACTTGATCGTAAAAAAAGAATGCAGGTCTGGAAGGTTTTTGAAAACTATCAAAATCTGATGAAAGAGAACCAGATACGTGATATAAATACCGCCATGTATGAAAGTACCAAACTGCTTCAATCTGCGGGCAGAAAACCAAGATATGCAAGTATTATTATCGATGAAGGACAGGATTTCAGCGACAATGCATATCGCTTGATTAGAGCGTTGGCAGGAGAGGAACATCCCAATGATATTTTCATAGTTGGTGACTCTCACCAGAGAATATATCGAAATTATCCGACCCTTTCTAAGTGTGGTATAAATGTCCGTGGTCGTAGTAGTATCTTGAAAATAAACTATCGTACTACAGAGGAAATCCGGAAACATGCTTTTGCGCTATTGAACGGTATTTCTTTTGATGATTTGGACGAAGATTTAGATCTTGGAGATAAGTGTCAATCCCTCACACATGGAGAAAAACCGATAGTTGAGAATTTTGAAAACGCTAATGACGAATTTGATTTTCTTCTCCGTGAAGTGAAGAAGCTAAAAGAAAATGGCGTTTCTCTCACTGATATATGCGTTGTAGCACGTACCAAAAAGCTAGTCGACGATTACATTGCGCTTTTTATAAGAGCAGGGATTCGGTCCTATGCAATTAAGAGAAACAAAGTTGATGATCGTAGTTTTGATGGACTACGAGTTGCCACTATGCACCGAGTGAAGGGCCTGGAATTTAAGTATGTATTTATTGCAGCTGTGAACAATAGGATTATTCCTCTGCCCTTTGCAATCAATAAGACTGATGCTGTTTCTGAGGTGGAATCTATTACCTCTGAAAAATGTTTATTGTATGTGGCGATGACTCGTGCGCAAAAAGGTGTGTATATTACTAGCTATGGAAGACCTTCGGAGTTCCTTGTATAGCTTTGTATTTTTATGGGGATGGGAAGATGAACAATAAGTGTATATTGCAAATCTATCAGGATGGAACTTGGAATAATTAACAGCGAAGTAAAGCTAAACGGCCTGAGTTCTGTGCATAGCATGGGATTCAGACTGTTTATTTTTTGGCCTAACTTATGAAGTTGATTTCATTGCCGAGGTATTCCTCTGTGCAATGATTTTATTTGGTAACGTAGGTGCTCAAACTGCCGCTTCCTTTTTGCTCAAGTTTCTCTGATTGCATCCTCTGTATAATCTCTTCTGTCAGTTCGATCCAGATCTGAAAAGGTTGCCTTTCCTTTCTTTTTCTTTCTTTCTCATTATAAACAAGAAAGAAAGGTCAACAGATATAAGATTTGATCTGGATGATTATGCAAGAGATGATTTTTTCAGAGCTTATACAACGGACTTGTCGCTGCTGATGGCGATGAAAGATTTTTCCTTGAAGCAGCATATTATAGAAAATACCTTGGCAGGAAATTCCAAAGGAGGAATATTTGAATGTGCTGTAGCAGATGCTCTTCATAAGAAGGGATATCAGTTATATTTCTATAAAAATGAGACAACGAAAAAAGAAATTGATGTAATCATTCAAAAAGATGGAAAAGTAGTTCCTATTGAGGTCAAGAGTGGAAATACACGTGCAAATTCACTAAAGTCGATCATGAAAAATAATAAAGATATAAGCTATGGATATAAGTTCATAGATGGAAATATAGGAACCAGCGAAGAGGGAATAATTACATTACCGCTCTATATGATCGCTTTCTTTGATAAAGTATCAGAATAACTGTAGACAGACTTGGTGTTGGGTGTTATGCTCAGCACCAAGTTTCTTATCAAGGAGTCTTGCGTAATCTTGCTCTGCTTTTCTTAACATGAATCTTTTGCAAACACTGTCTCTGGAACAAGAGGAAGTGCTTACGAAGTATTGCTATGAAATATTTGCCAGCGGAGCAGAGACAGAAGAGTTTTCCTATCGCCTAGTGATAAAGGATGGACTGAGATTAAAAAGTACGGTAAAATCTGTATTAGAAACGATGTCGTGAAATCTGAATTTGGAGGATAAAGCTGATGAACAGCAAAAAGATAATTATAGGAGTCACTATTGGAATAATTGCAGCAATACTTTGGAGCGTTGTTTTTATAAACGTATTAAATAGCATGGCTGGAATTGGAATTGGAATATGTCTGGGTATATCTTTTGGAATATCTGGCAGTCTTATTTTTTCAAAAAAAGATAAAGATAAATGATGATACAACTTCCAAATTGTATAATTTTGAAATTTAAAAAAGGAGGAATCGTGTACGATTCTTTAGGTATTTATCTATGAGAAGAAAAGATCGAGAAGTAACAAATATTATTGAAATTCTGCAGATTATTGAAAAAGCGAAGGTCCTGCATCTTGCTTTGTTTGATGCTGATTATCCCTACATCGTTCCACTTCATTACGGATACGAATATACAGAGGGTATCTTGATTTTCTACATGCACTGCGCAAAAGAAGGGCATAAGCTGGATCTGATCAGAAGTAATCCAAATGTGTGTATTGAGGTAGAAAGTGATGTTGAGCTTATATCCGGCGGAGATGTAGCTTGCAAATACGGAGCATCATTTGCATCTGTGATTGGACGTGGCCGTGCAGAATTAACAGAGGATGTGCAGGAGAAAATACGAGGCCTTTCACTCTTTATGAAAAATCAGACGGGTCGTGAATTCAACATCAATGAAGAGATGGCATCGACAGTAGAGGTCATCAAAGTTGTTATCTCAGAATTCACAGCCAAATCAAGATCGAACGCTTAACAGTATGAGCTTTACGTTTATGCTGATTATATGAATTGTACTGATCGGTGCAGGTACGCTGATAATGGTACTATGAGATAAATCGGGAAGTTGGAAGAATAAAAAGGATGAAGAAATGACGGTTCAACAATTAAAATATATTTTGAAGGTAGCAGAAGTTGGCTCTATTACCGAAGCGGCAAAACTGCTTTTTATATCACAGCCAAGTCTGTCCAATTCCATCAAAGAAACGGAAAAAGAGGCTGGTATCACTATTTTTCTCCGCAGTAGAATCGGAATTACTCTGACAAAAGATGGTGCTGAATTTCTAGGTTATGCTCGTCAGGTGATACAGCAGATGGAACTGCTGAAAGATCGGTATGTTACAAATCGTCCGGAGAAAGTGACATTTGGAGTATCTTCTTAGCACTATACTTTTACGGAAAACGCTTTTGTGGAGTTAGTTAAGCGTTTGGGACAAGAACGATACGCTTTTTATTATAATGAAACCGGAACACATCAGATATTGGATGATGTGAAAAATCGTGTCTGTGATTTAGGCATCCTTTATTTATCGCATGAAAACGAAGTCGTCATGTGGAAAGTGATAGAGGAAAAACATCTGGTGTTTACCGAGCTATTTTCAGCAAAGCTTCATGTTTTTTTGCAAAAAGATCACCCATTGGCATCGAAAAAAGTAGTTTCCGTCCATGACCTTTCACCTTATCCGCGGCTAAACTTTGTACAGGGAGAGTATGAATCTGTCTATTTTTCAGAGGAACTATTCAGCTCCATCCCGGTGGATAAAGAAATTCGGGTCAATGACAGAGGGGCTATTGTCAACTTCATGTTCGGACTGAATGCCTATACTATTTCAAGTGGCATTTTTCCGAAATATTTGAACGGAGAAAATATCATCTCCGTTCCGCTTGCAGAAAATGAAACAATGCATATTGGATATGTGCTGAATGAAAATCAGGAATTGAGTGAACTTGGAAAAAGCTATCTGGAAGAATTGCGGAAATATGCTCCAGCCAATCCATAGTTATAGGCTATGGATAATCATATAAAATAGGTGTTATGTATGTACCACTGTTTGCTGATATAATAACAGCAGAAAGGTGGTTGATGATTATGCCTATGGCGGTACTGGGCAATTTTCTGATTTATTGCGTTGTAAATGCCTTTACTCCGGGACCGGGAAATATTCTGGCATTAAATACCGTAACAAACTATGGATATAAAAAAGGAAAGCCGCTGTTCTTTGGAATTTTTGCAGGCTACTATGTAGTACAAATCATATGCGCAATTTTCGTATATGGGGTTAATTCTTTGCTTCCAAATGTAATGGGAGTGATGAAGTACATCGGAGCAGCCTATATCCTGTGGCTTGCGATTCATATTGCTTTCAGTAAGAAGACCTCAGAAAACACAGAGCAATCCGCATCGTTTCTGAAAGGCTTCATGCTGCAATTTGTCAATGTGAAGATCTATATGTTCGGAGTTACCGCACTAATGGGTTATGTTGTAGGATATATGTCCTCTTTTCCGGCTTTGCTGTTTTTTGAGCTGGTTATTGCAACGATCGGAACAATCGCAACCTGTACTTGAATTGGCTTGGGCGTACTGATTCAGAAGTTTTATCTGCGGCATTTCCGTGTTATTAACATTATCCTTGCATTAACATTACTGGAGTGTATTTGGGGAATGTTAAGATAATTACAATGAATAACGCCGGTGCGGGATTTTGATATTCAGTACCGGCGTTATTCATTCCTCGTATTTTGCAAATCATGATCGGTGGGCATGAGCGTTTCCTGTACAACGAAGATGAAAAATGGTTCGTTGAAGCAAAGGAGCAGTGCCTATGCCCTTTTGATTCAGGACAAGGTGTATGGGCGATTTTTAAGAGAAGATCAAATTGGAAATACAGGATTGGCCTGGAGCACAGGAGACTGTGCAGGAAATCCTGAAAGGGGACGAGTAGAAAAAAGAGCAGCTGCATGAGCAGTAAGTGCAGCAGGAAGAAGAAAATAGACAGAGCAGTTGATGATGAGGTCTACAGCGAACTGTTGCCTGCTGATAAGGTAGAGAAAGTAGAAGAGCTAATTCAGATCAAATCGGAAAAGGAAAATATGATTTGCGTTTTTCAATATAACTCTGAAGCCAGTTGCTGTTGAGAAAGTGTCAATAGCAATTCGGAAAATAAAAACGGAAAATACGTTTTTACAGGAGGACAACCCATGAAAATACTCCGCACCACCGCACAAAATATCTTAAAAAGTATACAGAGTATATTGCGAAGAAAAATCGCATATGATATAATGCTCGCAGGCAAAAAAGAATTAAAGTGTTTATAACAGAAAAAGCAAAAGCCCTCGAAGTTGCAGCTTCCAGGGCTTTCTTCTTATTTCATTTTTTATTACAGTGGATAAGTAACCACCAGGTAAGAGCTGCGCTGTTTGCAGTACAAAAGATAATTGTTGAGTTTACTACGAAACAGGAATATTCAGTTAGGCTTACGCACAACAGAAAATTCTCATTCAATGCAGAAAGGGGCGGTTTTATGAGGCAGGATACACTGGAGGGCAGAGCAAAAACGAAAAACGGTGTCATTCGATTATGCTTTTCGGTGCTTTGTATTTTATTGGAAGCAGCTTTTATCATTATCGTGATCACAAGGCTGAATGAATATGCGGAGATCGTTAATCTGCTGACTAGAGTCTTTGCAGGAATTCTGGTTCTGGCACTATATGCATCCAATCAGACCTCTTCCATGAAAATGCCGTGGATCATTCTGATACTTGTGTTTCCGATCATGGGAGTAGCGCTGTATCTGCTGATCGGATTAAATGGCGGAACCCGTAAAATGCGAGAACGATATGCGGATATCGACAGAAAGCTTCTGCCGCTTCTGCCGGATAATCGGGAAAAACTGGAAAATATCAAAAATAAAATCCCCAAAGCAGGAAATATCAGTGAGTATATTTGGAAAAATGCAGGTTATCCCGTATACCAGAATACGGATATTGTTTATTATGATGAGGCGGTAAAGGGATTAGAAGCACAGTTATCAGCACTGTCAAAGGCTGAAAAGTTTATTTTTATGGAATACCATGCGATAGAAGATGCAGAGGCCTGGAAAAAGATCCAGAAAGTGCTGGAGGAGCGTGTACAGGCAGGCGTGGAAGTGCGAGTATTTTATGATGATATGGGCTCTATTGGCTTTATTAATACGGATTTTGTAAAAAAGATGGAGCGGATCGGAATCCACTGCCGGGTATTTAATCCGTTTATGCCGGGTCTGAATGTATTTCTGAACAACCGTGATCATCGAAAAATAACCGTGATCGATGGAAAAGTAGCTTTCACAGGCGGCTATAATCTGGCAAATGAATATTTTAATTACACCAATCCTTACGGACAATGGAAGGATACCGGGATCCGTCTTGAAGGCGATGCAGTTCAGTCGCTGACAGCAACATTCCTTGAAATGTGGAATGCAGCCAATGACAGGAATAATAATGAGGATTTCAGCAAATATTTTATAAGATCAGAATATAAGGCAGCTCAGAACGGATTTGTACAGCCTTATGCAGATAGTCCAATGGATGATGAACAGGTAGGAGAGGAAGTTTATATCAGTATGGTCAACAAAGCTGAAAAATACTGCTGGTTTATAACGCCATATCTGATCATTACGGATGAAATGACACATGCGCTGTGTCTTGCTGCAAAGAGGGGAGTTGATGTCAGGATCATTACACCGGGAATCCCGGATAAAAAAATGATTTACAGTGTTACACGTTCCTTTTATCATGGACTGGTTAAAAATGGAGTGAGGATCTACGAGTGGACACCTGGCTTCTGTCACGCCAAGATGAGCGTGGCAGATGACTGTATGGCAACCTGCGGAACTATAAATCTGGATTACAGAAGTCTTTATCATCATTTTGAAAACGGATGCTTTATGGCAGACAGTCCGGCTGTATTATCCATAAGAAATGACCTGGAAGAAACAATGAAGGAATGTCGTGAAGTAACAGAACAATACCGGACAGGACGCAGTGCATATCTTCGTCTGGGACAGCTTTTCATGAGATTGTTTGCAGGATTATTGTAAGGAAGAGGTGTAGATCTATGTGTACAGCAGCAACGTATCAGACAAAGGATTTTTATATGGGAAGAACTCTTGACTATGAGTTTTCCTATGGGGAAGAGGTGACCATAACCCCAAGAAATTATGAGTTCGATTTCCGATATGCAGGAAAAGCAAAAACACATTATGCTCTCATAGGAATGGCGTTTGTAGCAGGAGATTATCCGCTTTATTATGATGCGGCTAATGAAAAGGGACTGGGTATGGCAGGACTTAACTTTGTGGGGAATGCGGCATATGCAGATGAAGCAACAGAGGCAGATAAGGATCTTGTCCAGGTGGCGCAATATGAATTTATTCCATGGATACTTACCCAATGTGCTTCGGTGGCTGAAGCAAGGAGGATGCTTTCCAATATGAAGCTTATGGGAACCCCCTTCAGTGAACAGCTTCCAACGGCACAGCTTCACTGGATGATCGCAGACAAGGAGGAATGCATCGTTGTAGAATCTATGAAAGACGGAATGCACATCTATAACGATCCTGTTGGCGTACTTACAAATAATCCTCCATTCCCCGGGCAGATGTTTGCACTTAACAATTATGCGGGTGTATCCAGAAAGCAGCCAGAAAGTACATTTGCAGGAGTGCTGGAGCTGGATCCATACAGCAGAGGAATGGGCGGAATGGGAATTCCGGGAGATCTTTCAAGCCAGTCAAGATTTGTAAAGGTTGCATTTACAAAATTAAACGCAATATCCGGAGATGGGGAAAACGAAAGTGTCAGCCAGTTTTTCCATATTTTGGGCTCTGTTGATCAGCAGCGGGGATGCTGTGAGGTATCAGAGGGCGCATATGAGATCACGATCTATACTTCATGCTGCAACACGACAAAGGGAATTTATTATTATACCACATATGATAATCACCAGATAACCGCAGTAGATATGTATGCGGAAAACCTTGATTCAGACAAGCTGATCCGTTATCCGATCATATTAAACGGTGAGATCCGATGGCATAATAAATAAGAACAGGATTTTTACAGAAGATAATGAGGTAGGAAGATGGAAAATTATTCAATAGTATTCAGCAGCTTAACCGGTAATACAAAAAGCTGCCAGTCAGCCGATCGTAGTGTATACAGAGATTTGACTTTACAGCAGAGAAAAATATCAAGTATAATACTATAGCATTATTAAAAATCCCTTCCGGGAAAACAGAAAAACCACAATGATAAAGGAATATAACAAATGAGTATTTTAAATGTAGAACACCTGACCCACGGGTTTGGAGACAGAGCGATTTTCGAAGATGTGTCTTTCCGGCTTCTTAAGGGAGAACACATCGGACTTGTAGGCGCTAATGGCGAAGGAAAGTCCACATTTATGAGTATCGTGACTGGAAAACTGATGCCGGATGAGGGCAAGGTAGAGTGGGCAAAAAATGTCCACGCAGGCTATCTGGATCAGCATGCAGTTCTGGAAAAGGGGATGACCATCGGCCAGGTGCTGAAATCCGCTTTTGATCCTCTTCTCAAAAAAGAAGAACGGATGAACGAGATCTGCGACAAGCTGGGAACTGCAGATCCTGACGAGATGGATGGTCTGATGGAAGAGCTTGGAACGATCCAGGACGAACTGACACTTCACGATTTTTATGCGATCGATGCCAAAGTGGAGGAGGTTGCCAGAGCTCTGGGCCTTCTGGATCTTGGGCTTGACCGTGATGTTACGGATCTAAGCGGCGGACAGAGAACCAAGGTACTTCTTGCGAAGCTTCTTCTCGAGAAGCCAGATATCCTGCTTCTGGATGAGCCTACCAACTATCTGGATGAGGAGCATATTGCATGGCTGAAAAGATATCTTCTGGATTATGAGAATGCCTTTATCCTTATTTCCCACGATATTCCCTTCCTGAATTCTGTAGTTAACATTATCTATCACATGGAAAATCAGGAACTGAACCGTTATGTAGGAGATTACGATCATTTTCAGGAGGTCTATGCGGTCAAGAAGGCACAGCTGGAGGCTGCTTACCGCAAACAGCAGCAGGAGATCAGTGAGCTGAAGGATTTCGTAGCAAGGAATAAGGCACGTGTTTCCACAAGAAACATGGCTATGTCCCGCCAGAAAAAGCTGGACAAGATGGATGTGATCGAGCTGGCAGCAGAGAAGCCGAAGCCGGAGTTCAAATTCCGTTATGGCCGAACACCAGGAAAAATGCTTTTTGAGACACATGACCTTGTGATCGGTTATGATGAGCCGCTTTCCAAGCCACTGAATTTTACGATGGAGCGAGGACAGAAGATCGCACTGGTGGGAACCAATGGAATAGGAAAAACAACACTTCTTCGAAGTCTTCTTGGACTGATCAAGCCTCTTTCCGGAAGTGTGGAGCAGGGCGAGAACCTTGAGATCGGATATTTTGAGCAGGAAGTTAAAGGTGAGAATCGAACTACCTGTATCGAAGAGCTCTGGCAGGAATTCCCGTCATTTTCCCAGTATGAAGTGCGTTCCGCGCTGGCAAAATGCGGCCTGACGACCAAGCATATTGAGAGCCAGGTACGAGTTTTAAGCGGTGGTGAGCAGGCAAAAGTGCGTCTTTGCAAGCTGGTGAACCGTGACACCAATATTCTTCTTCTGGATGAGCCTACCAATCATCTGGATGTAGATGCAAAAGACGAGCTGAAAAAAGCTCTCCGGGAATACCGCGGAAGTATCCTTCTCATCTGCCATGAACCGGAATTTTACCAGGATGTGGTAAATGAAGTCTGGGATATGAGCAAGTGGACAACCAAGATATTCTGATAATGGATATAGATATATGGCAGAAAAGACCGATATAATTCGAAAAGTACAATAAATAGGACATAAAGATGACAGCATAAGGGCAGCAGAGTCTGCCAGACAGAATACAGAGGACAAATAAATGAAAGAAACACAATTGAAAAAATTCAGTATCGTTATGGAGGGCGGCGGTATGCGAGGCTTGTATACAGCCGGTGTGATCGATGTTCTGATGGAAAATGAGATTTACGCAGACAGTGCGGTGGGCGTATCGGCTGGAGCTGTTTTTGGATGCAATTATAAGTCCAGGCAGATCGGAAGAGTTCTTCGCTATAACAAAAAGTACTGCAAGGATAAAAGACTTGCAAGCATCCGGAACTGGATCACCACAGGAGATGTATACAGCCGGGAATTCGGATATTATGAACTGCCCTGGAAGCTGGATATTTTTGACCGTCAGACCTACGCAGAAAATCCCATGAAATTTACAGTGGTGTGTACGGACCTAGATACAGGAAAACCGGTGTATCATGAATGTCCCAACGGAGATGTGGAGGATATTGAATGGATGCGTGCGTCTGCATCGATCCCGATAGCCTCCCGACCGGTGAAGCTTGAGGGAAAGAGACTTCTGGACGGTGGTGTGTCTGATCCGATCCCGGTTAAATGGATGCTTTCCCGGGGATACGAAAAAAACGTAGTGGTGCTTACCAGAGATGTGAAGTACCGAAAAAAAGCAAACCCGAAGATGCAGCTTTTTCTGAAAGCAGTATTACATAAATATCCGGCTTTTCTGAAGGATCTGGAGGAACGGCATATCCATTATAATGAAACACTGGAGGAACTGGCTTCTCTGGAAAAAGAGAGGCGCGTTCATATCATCCGTCCGAGCAGTCCCATCCAGGCGGCGATGATCGAGCGTGATGAGAGCAATCTGGAGCGGATCTACCAGACAGGAAGAGCAGATATGAAAAAGGATCTGGAGAAGCTGAAAGCCTACCTGGATTCCTGAATCACAGACCGAAACAAAATTCGACTTATACCCCTTTCTATGTTATCCAATGCGTCGTAAAACCCCTTGCTTCAGCTATGGGGATATAAGACGCGTCCAT
>OFMX01000362.1_pt1 | contig 46083 bp, 34 predicted proteins | sample 1541901 | NCBI WGS metagenome assembly OFMX01 (sample SAMN04209222, study PRJEB22552) | human gut metagenome | biome: gut; material: feces | host: Homo sapiens | place: USA: Oklahoma | reverse complement strand
AATCAAGCCCTGCATCATCTTCTTGTGAGTAGTCCTCCGGCTTTTCATCCATTTGTTCAATATATTGGATAGTTGGAGCGCATATAATCACACCTGCCGATTCACCGATCATCAGTTTTCCCTTTTCCAATTCCTTCTTCAATAGCTTATCCGTTCCCGTTTTACGGAGCTGGTCCATGAGGAAAAAAGAATTTCCACCGGTAAAATAGATCACATCCGCATCTTCAAAAACGGACTGTATCGTAGAATAAGCTGCCGTTGAAATATCAATTTCAGTTACGGCTGCTCCCAGTTTATTGAATAGCTTTCGAGCCGAGCCGACATAACCGGTATAGCCTTCACGCAGCGAAGCTGTGGGAATAAATGCGACTTTCTTGTTATCAATTTCTTCTTTTATCAAACTTCCTACACTTGAAAAGTGCGAACATAAAAACAGTTTCATCCATTTCCTCCTTAATAAACTTGAATTCGCACCACCCAAATATTTCACCCGTTATTAGCGGTTATAAACGACCGTCAAAATCGGCGCAAAGCATTGAAATCATTGGATTTATTGAGGAATCAAAACCACCCGAAATTATCTTCTTTTATACGCTGTTACCCTTGACCGCGTGAGCTGATAAGGGCAAAATCAAGGGAACCCCCCGTGCGGGAAACACAATTATTTGACAAACGGCTGACAGTGATGTGTTAAGTCAAACTGAATAAGAATCCACCGGTAGGTCCGGTTACGGTAAGGGAGCATTGCGTGTCAATGCTCCCTTTTACCATACCACAGACCGCCGTTGAGAGATATAAAAAACTGTGGCAGAACGGAGGTGTCAGATATGCCGCAGGCGATCTTTGCGTACCATCTCGGCATGGACGCCGAGCAATACGCCTTTTTCCGCATCCCCAAGCTCCTGATCACCGAGCCGTACTTTCGACGGCTCTCCACCGACGCGAAGCTGCTGTACGGCCTCATGCTGGACCGCATGAGCCTGTCCATGAGAAACGGCTGGATGGACGATGACGGCCATGTATATATCTATTTTACGCTGGAGGAGGCGTGTGAACAGCTCTGCTGCAAGACGGATAAGGCGGTCAAGCTGTTCGCGGAGCTGGACAGCGCCAAAGGCGTGGGCCTCATAAGGCGGGTCAAGCAGGGGCTGGGCAGACCGGCGAAAATCTATGTTCTCCGCTTCATGGGTATAGAGGACGAACCAGGCGAGGATACACCGGAACCGGAGCCTCCGAGCTGCCGAAATCCAGACTTCGGAAAAACCGAAGTCAAGAGTTCTGAAAAACCGAAGTCTGGACCTCGGAAAATCAGAAGTCAAGACCTCGGAAAAACCGAGTGTAATAAGACTGATAAGAATAATACTGAGTTGAGTAATACTGATTCATCTATCCATCCGGGCGCGCAGCCGGAGGAGGTGATCGAGGAATACCGAAAAGAGATTCGGGAAAATATCGAGTACGACCACCTGCGCCGGCAGCATCCCTACGACGACATCGACGAGATCGCGGACCTCATGCTGGAGGTCCTCTGCACACAGAACAGCTTCATGCGGATCGGCGGAAAGCAGCTTTATACGGCGTTAGTGAAGGAGCGTTTTCTGAAGCTGGATTCCTCCCACATCGAGTATGTGCTGGACTGCCTGCGGGAGAGCACCGCGGACATTCGCAACATCAAAGCCTATCTGCTGGAGATGCTGTTCAACGCCCCAGCTACCTGCGGCAGCTACTACCGCGCCAAAGTGAATCACGACTTCCATGACAGCGGATAGGCAGAGCGAACAGCTCTGCTTTTTTGAAACCCATTTTACGACTGAAAGGAGCATCGAACCCGTGAAAACAATCGCACTGGCAAATCAGAAGGGCGGCGTGGGTAAGACCACCACAGCCGCCAGTCTCGGCATTGGTCTTTCTCGGCAAGGTAAAAAAGTTCTGCTGATCGACGCCGATGCACAAGGCAATCTCACGCAGATGTTAGGCTGGTCACAGCCTGACGAATTATCCCCAACGCTCTCCACGCTGATGGAGAAGATCATCGCAGAGCAGCCCATCGCCCCCGGCGAGGGCATTCTGCCCCACCCGTCCGGCGTCCACCTTGTCCCCGCCAATATCGAGCTGTCGGCACTGGAGGTTACGCTGGTCAACACCATGAGCCGGGAAACGGTGCTGCGGCAATATCTGTCCACCGTGGCAGACCGCTACGATTACGCGCTCATCGACTGTATGCCGTCCCTCGGTATGCTGACCATCAACGCCCTGACCGCGGCGGACAGCGTGATTATCCCTGTGCAGGCGCAGTATCTTCCAGCCAAAGGACTGGAGCAGCTTTTGCGAACCATCACCCGCGTGAAACGGCAGCTCAACCCGAAGCTGGAGGTGGACGGCATTTTGCTGACGATGGTGGACAGCCGCACCACACTGGCGCGGGAGATCAACGCTCTTGTCCGCAAGACCTACGGCGGTCATGTGTTCGCAAGCGAAATTCCCCGTTCCATCAAGGCGGCGGAGATCAGCGTGGAAAACAAAAGCATTTACGACCATGACCGCAGTGGCAAGGCGGCGCTGGCGTATGAAAATCTGACGAGGGAGATGTTGAGCCTTGGCAAGCAAATTAAGCGGCATCGAACTGACCCGGTACGATGACCTGTTCAAAACGGATGCGGAGCGTGAGGCCGACCGGCAGGAGCGGATTCAGATCGTTCCCGCAGCAGAGGTTTTCCCGTATTCCCGCCAACCGTACACCATCGACCGTCCCACACCCGATTTGGTGCGGCTCATGGACAGCATTGAGCATATCGGTATCGCGGAGCCGTTGATCGTCCGCCCCCGTGACGCTGGCGGATATGAAATTATCTCCGGCCATCGGCGCGATTACTGCGCGAAGGCCGTGGGGCTGGACACCCGCCCCGTCCTCGTCCGCAATTACAGTGACGAGGAAGCGGACATCCTTGTTGTGGACTACAACATCAACCGCGAGGACTTGCTGCCCAGCGAGAAAGCCAAAGCCTACAAGCTGAAGCTGGACGCCATGAAACGGCAGGGGCAGCGAACAGATTTAACTTCTCTCCAACTTGGAGAGAAGTTAGGAAAGAAAACATCGGTAAAAATTCTCGCTGAGCAAGCAACTGACAATGTAACTTCAATCCAGCGATATGTGCGCCTGAATAAGCTGATCCCTCCGCTATTGGACGCGGTGGATGCGGGAACGCTCAAGTTCGTTCCCGCAGCGGATTTCCTCTCCCACCTGTCCGAAAAAGAACAGACCTACCTCCTGCTGGTCATGGAGCGCGATGAGGTATCCCCGTCGCTGGGACAAGCCCAACGACTCAAGCAGCTCAGCGGCGAAGGCAAGCTGGAAAACAACATCATCGACCTCATCATGCGGGAGGAAAAGCCGTTGGAGCGCAAAGTCACGATCCGCAACGACCGCCTGCAAAAATACTTCCCCGCCAGCTACACCCCGAAGCAGATGGAGGATGTCATCATCAAGCTGCTGGAAGGTTGGCACCGCAAGCGGCAACAGGAGCAGGTGCGATGAGGAGGTGCAGCTATGCGACGAAATGAATTACCTGATACCTGTTTTTCCGTTCTGCCTTCTACCGGGCAGCTTATTATCATCAAAAAAAGCGAGAGTGGCTACTATCCCTCCGAATGGGATACCGGTAACCGCGAGGAAAACCGCGAGATCGCCAGCAGCCACAATGCGCGGCGCGGCATTACAGACATTCAGGAGGCCGCCATGCTGGCAGGCTCCATGTTCGGCTGGAATACACCAGGCGCGAACCCGCAATGGTATTTGGATAACGAAAGATATGTGAATTCCAACATCGTCCAAGGCCATATCAAAGACCCAATCATGAGCGTGTACTATCCCATCAACAGCTTTCTGCTGCGTTATGAGATTATGGGCAAGCAGCACTTTTATCTGCCCATGGACAAACTGCCGCAAGAGCTGATGGGCCAAAGGTCGCAGTTCATCATGCTGCCGGATCTGGTGCGTGGAGTACCGGTCATGCCGGTGACAGCGACCTTTGCACAAAACGGGAGCTGCACCATCCAGTTAGAACACGGCAGCTATGTAGTGGGCGAAGCAGTCAATCAGGAATACCACATCACCGCCCGCATCCGCGTCGGCAGTGCCGAGTTTGTCATGGGCGAATGTGAAAAAGCCCCTGCCCCCTTTGTCACATGGCAGCGCAACTGCAAAAACGACGGGGACGGCCCACCCAATTTCTTTTGGGGGCATTACCGCTCTGACCGTGCTTCTTGCACCGAGGACTTCTGTGAACGGGCCGGAAATGAGTACAAAAAGCAGAGAGATTATATAACGCAGCAAGAACACCAGCACACCACGCTGAAGAAAGAACAAGGTGAGGCCAGATGACGAACTATCAGAAACGAAAAGAAAAGAATGACGAATATCGCAGCAAAATCATGAGATTTACTTTCCAGCTTTCCCTTGGCGATGGAGAAGTCCGAGATTGGTTTGAACAGCAGCCCGAAAAGGGCGCGTATCTCAAAGACCTTATCTTGCGGGATAAAGCGGAGCGGCTTGGGTACAGGGAGCAGAAAAGCGCAGAACCCGACAAAGCCGGTGACTACGAGATCATACAGTCCATTCGTATGGGTGGGCGCGTTCTGCTTATGGGGTTCAATCCAAATGACGAAACCTATATGACCTGCTATCAGCAGTACAATTTTCTCGGAGAAACAATGTATCCCGAAGCACTTGCCTGTAAGAGTTATCTGGAAATTGCAGAAACCTTTTTGAATCGCTTGCAGGCACAGGTCGAAAAAGTCAAAGCATTCCGTGCGGCCCGAAATGTCCCCTATGCCGTTTTAGGCGCGGAGGCTTGCCTTCCTCCATCAGAGGAATCTCTGCAAGGCAAGCTGATCGTTCTCCGCCCCACCAGCCTTGCTCCAGAATACCGCACAGCAGACTGTCAACTCGGCTTCGCGCTGAGTGGATTTGGCTGCACACCCGACGCACGCGGGCGTGCGGTTTACTTCGAGGAATTGTATTCCGGTGAACGATGCCGGTGGGACATTACCGATGTCCTCGGCGTTGCCAATCCAGAAAAGATACCGGATTGGGCGAAAGAAAAGCTGAGAGAATATGAAAAAAAGCGTACTGAGCCGAAAAAAGAAAGAGGTGTAGCCAGATGACTGACCGTGAGCCGGTAAACATCATGGGCGTTATCGCCTTTCCAAACCCCAACAAGGATGAGCGCGTGATCCGCTTCATCGACAGCGAATACCACACGCTCTTTACCATCAAGGACGGGGAAAGCATCGTCATCACCCGCTTTGACGGTGAAAAGATGGTTTTCCCTTGCAAGTACATTGACGATTGCCATGTCTGCATCGGTAATTCTGCCTATCATATCTGCGAGTTTGCAGAAATGCAGGAGCGCAATGGCAATATCTATGTTCCCAGAACGCCGAAAATCAGCGACGAGATCGGCACCTATGAAATCTACCAGATCCCCGCAATCGCTGATGTAGACTACTGTTTCCGATCTTACGCGGAGGCAAAGGGAAAACTCCAGAACGCTGATTATCAGCGTTCTTACGCCGGTATGTTCGCAAAGGAAAATTCGCTGGAGCATCTTTGGACAAAGCACAACAGCGACCACCGCCCCTTTGCCCGTCGGATGCATTCCCTGTCCGTAAGCGATGTGGTGGTACTGACACAGGCCGGAAAGAAAACTGCCTACTACGCCGATACCTTCGGTTTCCAAGATGTGCCGGAGTTTTTAGCACAACAGAGAGTGCAAAAGAAACACAGAGAACGAGGTGAAGCCAGATGAGCTATGACGCGCAGAAGGTGACCTACCAGGAGGTCACGATTTTTGACCGACCGGCATTGTTTACAGAATGCCGCATTGATCGGGCCACCGTGCCGGAGGGCGTATATCGCTACGAGCTGCGCCACGGGGATGAGGATTGGGGAGAACCGAGGGAGTTGGCCCGAAACCTCATGGTCAATTTCTATGGCACTGTCCTCACTCGTGAGCCGTTCCAGCTTCCTATTGATGGGTGGATTCCGCTGGAGAGCGGCAGCCTTTCCTTTCAAGATGGCGGATGCCGTACCCTTGCGGAATTTCAGGAGAAATATCCCGCCAGTGATAAGGATGTCATTGACTTTTACAGCGTCAATGAGCCTGCGCTGCACGCTCTCTATTTCTCCCGCAGTGAGGAACAGGACAAGTCTGCGGGCTGTGTGGGACACCTGCGGGGTGATTTTGGCAGCGGCAAGCAGTTTTACACAACATGGTGGCCCCACCAGCAGGATGCGCTGAACACGCCGGAGTTTAAGGCCGACATTGACCGTACCGTAAACTGGCTGCGGGAGCAGCCGGGCTCTCCGCTGCGGGACTTTGACAGCATGAAACGCTACTGCAACCGGTATGAGCAGATCTGCGCCATCAAGGGTGCGTTGCTTCCCTCTTGCGGATTCATGGCGAAAACACAGCGGTATGTGTATATGCTCCGCTGTACGCCAGTTAAAGGTGATTACCAGTTTTATATTTATTGCTATCAGCGGAAGCCATTTGAAAAGGCCCAAAAAGAACAGCAAAAGAATGACCGGCTTGCAGTAAAAAAGCGGGCGGAGCCGGAGAGATAGGAGGTGCCAACTTGCCTACAAAATTTCAGCTTATTACGGAGCTATATGACCAGACTGTGCAGAGCGTCACCGGCAGCTATCAAAGCTGGACGGGCTTTCTCCGCGCGGCCTGCTATAACTACAAATGCCCCTTCGATGATCAAATTCTGATCTACGCCCAGCGCCCGGACGCCACGGCGGTTCTTGAGATGGAGCGCTGGAACCGTCAGTTTGGCCGCTGGGTCAACCGTGGAGCCAAGAGCATCGCCGTATTTGGCGATGACGGTCAAAACTGCCTGAAGCTCTATTTTGATGTTTCGGACACCCATGCGTCCCGTTTTGCCCGTCCACTGCCCATCTGGACGATGCACCCGGCCTTTGAACCGGAGGTCATCGAAACGCTGGAGGCCACCTTCGGCAACCTTGCCGAAAAAGAAAATCTGGCGGATGCGGTGCGTTCCGCCTGCCACAATGCCGTGGCGGACAACTTCACGGACTACCTGCAAGACCTGCGGGAGTGTCGGGAGGACAGCCTGCTGGAGGAACTGGACGACCTCAATTTAGAGGTGTTCTACCGGGATGCGCTGGAGGTCAGCGTGGCCTATATGCTGATGACCCGGCTGGGCCTGCGGGCAGGCGATTATTTTTCGCCCGATGAGTTTGCCCACGTTTATGAATTCAACACGCCACCCACCATCAACGCCCTGGGCATCGCCACCAGCGACATCGCGGAGATGGGGCTGCGGGAGATCAGCCGAACGGTCATGCAGGCCCAGCGGGAACAATTATTTGCAAATGCCGAAAAGAGCGGATATGATAACAGCACAGAACACGAAACAACAGAACACGAAAGGAGCGAACATCATGGAAGTGACCTATCGGATGCAGGACGGCTATCAGGTGCCGAACCTGCTGATGCCGCAGACGCCGGAGGCACATCTGGGCAAGTACGCGGAGCTGCGGAGAGAATATCTGAAGAAGCGCCGCAGGGTGCTTTACACCAACCTGAAAACCAGCGGCAAGCTGACGGAGCATTTGGCGGAGATCGAGCAGACCGCGCGGAAGATGGTGGAGCAGACCGTGGCACGGATGGCGCAGGCCGAGGGCGTGACGGAGGAGCTGAAAGCAACCGATCCCCTGCGCTGGACGGGCCTGATGAACAATCTCCGGCACAGCGCGGAGGAACTGGCGCTGACCGACCTGATCTACGCCTGACAACCGAAGAACCCACAGAGGCAGGAAGTGATGAACTTCCTGCCTTTTCCTCTGCCGCCTCCCCTCAACCCACGGTAAAGGAGCTGTTTGCACAGTACAAACAAACCGTGGGCGACGCCCTGATGAAAGATGCGACGTTTGGAAACGCCTGCCGCAATTCAGACCGGGAGAACGCATTCTTGGAGGGGGCGGAGGCGATCCGGCGCATCGTCAGCGAAAGCGGCGATCTGCGGCTTGCCAAGCTCTATTACGATATGCCCGCATTCCATACCAGGCTGCATCAGGAACTTTTGGGCGAGACCTATCCCAAGCTGGCTGGCGGGGACTCGGCGGATCGCAGCGGGGACTACGCGCTGCTGGACCGTCTGCGCGCCGACTGCGACTACTTCCTCGGCGCTGGTGGCCGGAGTGAAAAGCACCTGTGGGCAGGCAGCGTTTACGCGCAGATCAAAAAAATGCGGGAGCTGTATGACGCCCTCCCGGAAAAACCGGAATGGCTGACCGCAGAAGCCATTGACCGATATGCCGCGCAGATGGCCGCGCCCTATCAGGTTGCGGCCTATCACCATATTGAAAACGGCTTTGACGATAAGCTGGACTATCAAACACTGGAAGAAGCGGAGGCCGCGGCGCAGGGCTATGTTGCCGGGACGATGGAGGCGGACGGCTTTGCCTACGACGGCGCTGCCGTGTATGACGCCGAAACACGCCAGTGCCTCCGCGTCTACGGTGATTATCCGGACGAAAAAGCGCAGGAGCAGGCAGCAGCCTTTGCGCTGGAGCACGACGCCGTAACCCCCAACGGTACGGAGCTTCCTGCTTTCCTGGATATGCACCTCATTGAAGCGAATCTGCTGGATGACGGTGGGCGTAAGCACAAGCGGCAGGAGATCTTTGGATACTTTCAGGCGCACAAGAGCCTTGCGGAACGGACGGAGTTCTTAAAAAACAGCTACAATGATATATGGGTGGAAGTCGTGACCGACGGTGTTCGGACAGGCTACCACGCCGAGAAAGACGGACTATTGATGTGGGAGGGCAGCTACCTCTCCCGCACCTCGGAGTCCGTTTTTTCATGGTCGGTCATCACCGAGATGACCGAGGGCCTGATCGAGCGCGGCGAGTACAAAATTAAGCTGGGCCTGCAAAATGCGCCGGTGATGGCAGAGCAGCTTGCCCTATTCGACATGGGCGGCGACGCCCCGGTGTACGAAGCTCCGGCAGACGCACCCTCCGGCATTCTTGCCCCGGCCCGCACGGTGCCGCAGGAGGTCATTGATCTGACGCTCTGCACAGGCGGCAATGAACCCAACAGTGCGGAGCGCATCGCCGTATTTTATATGCGGGAGCGGCCAGAGCAGGAAAATATCTCATTTCTGCGCCGGGAGTTCGGTAGGGCGAACGGGCGCGGCATTGAATACGAAGGCCGCAAATACGCCGTGTGGTTTCTGGAGGACGGCATCCACCTCGCCCAAGGGAACAGCATCCGCACCGGGTACAGCAAGACCATGGTCACATGGGAACAGGCATCGGCGCGGATTCTGGAGCTGCTGGAGGTGGGGACTTATCTCTCCGCGTCCGAACTGGCGCAGGCCCCGGACAAGGTGCTGCACGAAGCAATGGACGCGCTTTTGATGACGGCCCGTGACCTAAACGAAGAAGGGCGCGGGCAGGGCCTATTCCCGCAGACTTTGGCCATCCATGATCAGCACAAGGGCTACCCGGAGCTGGACGAGGATATGATGGCCTTTGCAAAGGCCGGGGGTGGTCTGCAAACGCTGGCGCAGGAATATCATGCTTTTCTGGACGCTTATGCCCAAGGTAACGACATTATGCATTGGAGATTATCCGCTTACAACACCCACCGGATCGGCGTTGTGCTGGATGGCCTCTCCTACCCGGAACGCAGTTTCACCGCCCAACCGAGCTTCCTGCGGCAGTGCAAAATGTTCATCACACAGGATGAAATCGACCAGTTCTTCCTAAGAGACAGTGTTGATAGACGACTGGCGGTGTACTCCCATTTCTGTTATCCCCACACGCCGGAGGAACACCAGAAATTCATTAAGAGCCAGTTTGGTGAGTACAGCGGTGGCGGATGTGCGGGTTACAATCACAGCAAGACCCATAAGGGATTGGAATATGTGAGGGACTACGGATTCAAAAAATATGATACCGTCCATCTGACGATTCCCAATGTGGTCAAGGAGTATGAGCACCTGATCGCGCAGAAACGATTCCCCGGCGAGGACGCTATCGCCAAAATCCCGGAATATGAGCGTGGGCAGTTGGCGCGGGCCATTTACTCCAGCCTGTACGATGCACCGGACAATGTGCCGCGTCCCTATTACATGGGTATGGATTATTATCAGGCAGTACCGCTGATTGAAGAAGAATTGCAGGATAAGTCCACTGCAATGTGGCTCAAGGACGCATTGAATGCCCGGTTGGGTGAAATGCAAAAAGATGACCGCCACTATGAATTTGTCCATGAAACTCATTTTCAACTTTATGCCTATGTAAACGGTGAGTTCAGCCTGTTCAATCACCGGCACGATGGGCAACTGACACCGACCGTACCCAATGAGCCGACAGCGGCGTTGGTGCGGGAAGCTGCGACACCCTCCGAGGAAACCATGCCAACGCCACCGGAGCCCGTAATGCCCATGGAACCGGAAGTCCCCGAACCGCTCTCCATCGGTACACGCCTGACCATAGATGGACGGCAGTTTGAAGTGGACAGCGTAGACGATCATACACAAAATGTATCGCTGCGGGATGTGACCTTTGAAGGCGGGACGGGATTTCCCATCTTCCGAAAGGAATCCCTCGACTATGTCCGCGCACACATGGAGCAGCCGGACATGGTGCGGGAAACCGCGGCACCGCAGACGGACGAGCCGCCTGCGGTACTCACCCCGCCGAAAAAGAAAAAGCAAAACGCGCTTGCCTATCCGCTGGACGCGGATGGCCGGAACTACCGCATCACCGATGACCATATCGGAGAGGGCGCACCGCTGGAGCGTTTTCAGCGCAATCTGGACGCGATCCGTACCCTGAAAACCGTGGAGGCGGAGAATCGCGCCGCCACAGCAGAGGAACAGACGGTGCTGGCGCAGTATGTGGGCTGGGGCGGTCTGGCGGACTTCTTTGACGAAAAAAATCCTCGTTACGCTGAACTGAAAGAACTGCTTACCGATGCCGAATACGCCGCCGCCCGTGAATCCACGCTTACGGCGTTCTTTACGCCGCCTGTGGTCATCCGCGGCATCTATGCCGCCCTGGGGCAGATGGGCTTCACGCAGGGCAATATTCTGGAGCCAGCCTGCGGCATCGGCAATTTTCTCGGTATGCTGCCGGAAAACATGATCGGCAGCAAGCTCTATGGCGTGGAACTGGACGATCTCTCCGGGCGCATCGCCCGCCAGCTTTATCAGCGCAGCAGTATTGCGGTGCAGGGCTATGAGAAAACTGCTTTCCCGGATAACTTTTTTGATGTTGCCATCGGCAATGTTCCCTTCGGTCAGTTTCATGTAGCAGATAAACGCTATGACCGGCTGAATTTCCCCATCCATGAGTATTTCATCGCCAAAGCACTGGATCAGGTCAGACCGGGCGGCGTCATCGCCGTTGTGACCTCCAGCTACACCATGGACAAGCGCACCGCCAGCGCACGAAAATACCTCGCGCAGCGCGCGGAGCTGCTGGGGGCCATCCGGCTACCCAACAATGCGTTCAAGGCCGCGGCAGGTACGGAGGTTGTTTCAGACATTCTGTTCCTCCAAAAGCGGGAACGAATGGTGGATATAGAACCCGAATGGGTACACCTTGCCACCAACGAGGACGGCATCCAGATGAACAGTTATTTCATCGACCACCCGGATATGATCTTGGGCGAGATGAAGATGGTGTCCGGGCCGTTCGGCCCCACGCCCACCTGTGAGCCGTACCCGGAGCAGCCGTTGGAAGCACTGCTGGCGGAGGCCGTTCAGAATATTCACGGCGAGATCACCACCTATGACCGGGAGGAAGAATTGGAGGGCGAGGATCATTCCATTGAGGCCGACCCTGCTGTCCGCAATTTTTCCTATACGCTGGTGGACGGGCAGATCTACTACCGGGAAAACAGCCGCATGAACCCGGTGGAGGTATCCAAGACGGCGGAGAGCAGAATCTGCGGCATGATCGAGCTGCGGGACTGTGTGCGGACGCTGTTGGAATACCAGACCGAGGACTATCCCGACGAGGAGATCAAGGCGCGGCAAGCCAAGCTGAATACCCTCTACGATGCCTTCACCCGGAAATACGGACTCATCAACTCTCGCGGCAACGCCATCGCCTTTGACCAGGACAGTTCTTACTTCCTGCTGTGTTCACTGGAAATTCTGGACGAGGATCGGAACCTGAAACGGAAGGCCGACCTGTTCACCAAGCGCACCATCCGCAGTCACAAACCCGCTGAAAAGGTAGATACAGCGGTGGAGGCACTGGCACTGTCCATCGGGGAGAAAGCCCATGTGGATATGGAATACATGGGCAAGCTCACCGGCAAGGACGAGGAGACGCTGTTTTCTGAGTTGACCGGCGTGGTGTTCCTGAACCCCGCTTACACCGGCGAGAACGATGGGCATGAGAAATACCTGCCCGCAGATGAATACCTCTCCGGCAATGTGCGTCAGAAATGGGCGGTTGCCCAAGGCAAGGCAAAACAGGACCCGCAGTATCAAATCAACGCTGATGCGCTCGCGCAGGTGCAGCCCACCGACCTCACCGCCAGCGAAATCTCCGTCCGGCTGGGCGCTACATGGCTGGACACTGAATATGTGCGCCGATTTATTTTTGAAACGCTGGGTACACCCCGCAGCGCACAATGGGGCATGAAGGTCCACTATTCTAAAATCACCGGTGAATGGCGCATCGAGGGTAAGAGCAAGGATCGCGGCAATGTCAAGGCCATTAGCACCTACGGCACACAGCGCATCAACGCCTATGAAATCATCGAGGACACCCTGAACCTGAAAGATGTCCGCATTTTCGATTATGTGTACGATGACGATGGCAGGAAAACCGCTGTCCTCAACAAGAAGGAAACCGCCATCGCCCAGAGCAAGCAGGAGCTGATCAAGGATGCCTTTGCTGAGTGGATCTGGAAAGACCCGGACCGGCGCGAAGCCATCTGTAAGACCTATAATATTCTGTTCAACAGCAACCGTCCCCGTGAGTATGATGGCAGTCACATCAGCTTTTCAGGCATGAACCCGGAGATCACGCTCCGCAAGCACCAGGTCAACGCCATCGCTCACATCCTCTACGGCGGAAATACGCTGCTTGCCCATGTGGTGGGCGCGGGCAAGACTTTTGAAATGGTAGCTGCCGCCATGGAGAGCAAGCGGCTGGGCCTGTGCCAGAAATCCCTCTTTGTGGTGCCCAACCATCTGACGGAGCAGTGGGCCACCGAGTTTTTGCAGCTTTATCCGGCAGCGAACATCCTTGTCGCTACCCGTAAGGATTTTGAAACCAAAAACCGCAAGAAATTCTGTGGTAGGATCGCCACCGGCGACTATGACGCCATTATTATCGGGCATTCGCAGTTTGAGAAGATCCCTATGAGCGTAGAGCGCCAGCGGGCCATTCTGGAACAGCAGATCGACGAAATCATGATGGGCATTTCCGAAGCCAAGCGAGAAAAAGCGGAGAATTTCACCATCAAGCAGATGGAGAAAACCAAGAAGGGCCTGCAAGCCAAGATCGACAAGCTGAACGACCAGAGCCGCAAGGACGATGTGGTCACCTTTGAGGAATTGGGCGTTGACCGTATCTTCATCGACGAGAGCCATTATTTCAAAAACCTCTTTCTCTACACGAAGATGCGCAATGTGGGAGGTATTGCCCAGACCGAAGCGCAGAAATCCAGCGATTTATTTATGAAGTGCCGCTACCTCGACGAGATCACCGGAGGGCGCGGCATTGTCTTTGCCACCGGCACCCCTATTTCCAACAGCATGGTGGAGCTTTACACCATCCAGCGTTACTTGCAGATGTCGGCGCTGGAGGAGCAGGGCTTACAGCACTTCGACGCATGGGCGGCCAACTACGGGGAAACCGTCACCGCCATCGAGTTGTCCCCGGAAGGCACCGGCTATCGCGCCAAGACGCGCTTCGCCAAGTTTTATAACCTGCCGGAGTTGATGAGCGTATTCAAAAATGTGGCGGACATTCAGACGGCGGATATGCTCAAGCTCCCCGTGCCGGAGGCACATTACCACAATATCGCCCTGAAACCATCGGAGTACCAGAAAGAGATCGTGGCGTCGCTGGCGGAGCGCGCTGAGAAAGTCCGCAACCGCGAGGTGGACAGCAGCGTGGACAATATGCTGCTCATCACCAACGATGGCCGTAAGCTGGCGCTGGATCAGCGGCTGGTCAACCCCATGCTTCCCAGCGATCCCAACAGCAAAGCCGCCAAGTGCGCGGAGAATGTGTTTGAGATCTGGCGGCGCACCGCAGACCAACGCTCCACCCAAATGATCTTTTGCGACCTCAGCACACCGAAGGATGACGGCACTTTCAGCGTTTATGATGATATTCACGCAAAATTGTTGGAATTGGGTATTCCCGAAAACGAGATCGCCTTCATCCACAACGCCAAGAGCGAGGTACAGAAGAAAGACCTGTTCGGCAAAGTGCGGAGCGGTCAGGTGCGTATCCTGCTGGGCAGCACCCAGCGCATGGGCGCTGGCACCAACTGCCAGCAAAAGCTCGTCGCTTTGCACCATCTGGATTGCCCGTGGCGTCCGTCCGACCTTCAGCAGCGTGAGGGGCGCATTATCCGGCAGGGCAATGAAAATAAGGAAGTGGACATTTACAGCTACGTCACCGAAGGCACCTTTGACGCCTATCTTTATCAGCTTGTGGAGAGCAAGCAGAAATTTATATCGCAAATTATGACCAGCAAATCGCCTGTCCGTTCTGCCGAAGATGTAGACGAACAGGCGCTTTCTTATGCCGAGATCAAGGCGCTGGCCAGCGGTAACCCCATGATCAAGGAAAAGATGGATCTGGACATTGAGGTGTCCAAGCTGAAGCTGCTGAAAGCCAACCATCTTTCTCAGAAATACGCGCTGGAGGATGCCATCAGCAAGGGCTTTCCGAAACAAATCGCGGAAACGCAGGCGCGGATCACCGGGTATGGCGCGGATATTGCCACGGTCAAGGAGAATACCCACCCAAACGCGGACGGCTTCTCTCCGCTCACGCTGACGGGCGTCACCCATGCCGACAAGAAAGAGGCGGGCGCGGCGCTGCTGACCATGTGCCAAACGATGCTCTCCCCGGAGGCGACACAGGTCGGCAGTTATCGCGGCCTGACGCTGGAGCTGGCCTTTGATACCTTCGCACGGGAATACCGCCTGACCATGATCGGGCAGCTTCGGCATACGGTGACGCTGGGAACTGATGTGTTCGGCAATTTGCAGCGCATGGACAATGCGCTGGAGGGACTGCCCATCAAGGAACAGGCTTGCCGGGAGCAGCTTTCCAACCTGCAAACGCAGTTGGAAACCGCAAAGGCAGAGGTACAAAAGCCGTTTCCCCGCGAGGCAGAGCTGAACACTAAAACGGCACGGCTGGAGGAATTGAACACCCTGCTGAATTTAGACCACAAGGAGCCTGAGATCGTAGACGCCGAGCCGGACGAGGACCAAAGGCCGCCGGAGCGCCGCAGACCGCAGTTGGAGCGGTAAAACCAATAGAAAATGGAGGAAATTATGGGTTATCAGGAAAGCTGGCTCTATATCGAGCCGCAGCACAAATTCAAGAAATTGATCCAGGCATACGAAAAGGCGGAGCAGTCCGGCTACTATGAGGTGGCCGGGGCGGAACCACATTCTGTTATTGTTTTGAAGCAGCCCTTTGGAGATATTCCCGCAGGAAAGAAACTGCTTTGGGTGTGCGGCGACCGTGGCTTTCACTGTGCCGCAGGGGTATTTGGCGGGGAGCTGAAATGCTCCGGCAGGCTTCGCGTGATCCCGGTGGAGGCGGTGCTGAACGGCACCGACGATCCCCGCATGAAGGGGCTGGACTTTGACAGTCCGGCCCCCAGCGAAAACGCCTATATGAAACGATACAGCGTCGCCAATTACGCCCACCGGATGCGGGCGGGATTGGCAAGATGAAGGGAGGTTTACCATGACAAAGGAACAGTTGGAAAATAAACTCTATGAGCGTATGTCCGCGGAAAACGAGACGTTTCTGACCGATCTGAAAGCAAAGCCTGTGGATGAGATCATTTCTCATGCCTATGAAATTGCCTGCCGGGACAACCTGCTGATGCTTTTTGAGGATGAAACAAGCCTCTCCGAGCGGCAGCTTACGGTGCTGAACGAGTTTGAGCATCCCCTGTCACAGCTTTATACAGACTGGCTCTCCCGCGATACGGATGAGATGGATGCCTTTCGAGACAGCATTGCGTGCTGTGCGGATGATATTCTGCGGAAAAGAGTCGAAGAAAAATATCGAGATCCCGCGCAGCCCATATATCCTAATACCCGTTCTGAGGCCGTGGCTCGCGGAGAGGTCTTTGAGTGGATGGCCAGCCGGGATCGGACGCTGACCTGTGCGGGAACCTTTGAGAAGGACGCGACCAACGCCTACAACGATGGAACGCTGCCTGCTTTTTTGAAGGAGTGGACAAACACCTACGGCAAGGATCGCTGTATGTTCGTGCTGGCCTGCACCATGCGGCAGCGTGGCGGAGATGAGCGGTTTTATCTGCCGGCGCGTCAGGCTGCGGGGCGATTTGCGGCGCTCCAGAAGCAGATGGGCGGGCATACGGACATTTACGCTGTGGACAATCACTCATGCGTGATCAATGCCGCGATGGAGCAGCTTGCCAAGCCGGAGCGCAGTGTGGAGCGAAAGGCGGTGAAAAAGGACGCGCCGGAGCGGTAAAATCGTTTTTGAAATAAGGCAAAGGAGAAAATGGCCTTATTTCAGGAAGTGCCTGTGTTTCTGAAATAAGGCTGTATTGGAGCGTTGTTTGAGAGTTTTCTGATGCACTAATTATAAAGGGCTTTCTAAAACGGATTTCACGTGCTATAATACTTGAAAGAATAGGAGTGATGCTGATATGACGGTTGCAGCAAGAGAGCGCAGAATTCAGGCAGTAAAGCTGGCAGATGCCTTAAATGCCATTGAAGGCGTTCCCGTTTCGGAATATGCCAAGATGCTCTCACACTGCTGGGCGAACGGCGATTTGACTGGCGAGCAAATGAAAGAGGCTCTGCTGGCATCCCATCGCAAGTTGGCAGCACAGGAGAATCGCGCCCATGCCTGATCCGTATTTGTACGAAGATGTTCCTGTTTTGCGGAACAAGTTAGGCATCAAAACAGAAAAGATATTGGATTTGGTGGAAGCGGAACAATCCAGAGCGAATATGATGCTGCTTTATGAACGACCCTTTTCCAGTTTTTCGCCTGCAGGACTGAGAGAAATTCACCGCTTTCTGTTTGGCGACATCTATGATTGGGCTGGTGAATATCGCATCATCAATATCCAGAAGGCAGAGCGGCTTTTAGGCGGGCGGAGCGTGTGGTATTCCAATGACGATGATATTGCACGGGATTTAGACGCAGCTTTCCACAAAATTCAGATATTCCAATGGGATACTTGCAGCCGTGAGGAGTTCGTTGCAGCACTGACCCGATTGTTTCCTCCCATCTGGCAGGTGCATCCTTTCCGCGAGGGAAATACCCGAAGCGTCGTGATGCTGATGACCCTGTTTGTGGAAGCGCACGGCTATTATTTTGATAAGGACCTACTTGCGGCCAGCGCCGGATATGTGCGGGATTCGCTGGTAATGGCTTCTATTGACCAAAACTCAGAATATGAGCATTTGGAGCGCATTTTGATGGATGCCGTTTGCACTGATCCTATTGAAGCCTTGGACGGAGATAGACCCGTTGAGGAAGCTGCAAGCAAGTATAAAAAATATCAGAAAGAGCCGTATACTCCTGCACCACACACGGCGCGCTCTGAAGAAGAATGATTTTGAGGCACGAGCAGAAATGTTCGTGCCTTTTTATATCCGAAGGAAGGTGATGACTTTGCCCTACTTATCAAAAGACCAGATCGCCACCGCCCGTGAGATGGACCTGCTGACCTACCTGCGCCGCTTCGAGCCGGACGAGCTGGTCCATATCGGAGGGAACACCTACACCACCCACACCCACGATTCCCTGAAAATCTCCAACGGAAAATGGTGCTGGTGGTCACGGAATATCGGAGGCACAAATGCGCTGGACTATCTGACCTGCGTGGAGGGCACTCCTTTTTTGGATGCCGTGCAACGTATCCTTGGGGAACCGCCCCATGTGCCGCCCAAATCAGAGCCAACCGCACCGCTTTCGAAAACTGAATTTACCCTCCCACCCAAACACGCTGACAATCGGCGTGTTTTTGCATATCTGCGGAGCCGGGGCATTGATGCAGAGATCATCAACCACTGCATCAAGCACGGGCAGCTTTACGAGGACGCCGAGCGCCATAACTGCGTATTTGTGGGTTATGAACATGGAAAGCCTGCCTATGGTGCGCTGCGAGGGACGCTTTCAGAAACTACCTTCGCCGGTGAAGTACCTGGCAGCGATAAGCGGTTTTCCTTTGCCGTTCCCCTCCGCGCCGGTGGCAAAACCCTCTGCGTGTTTGAATCCGCCATAGACGCCCTTTCTTACCTGACGCTGCTGAAGCTGCGGGGGCAGGATTGGCGCGCCGCCAATACGCTGTCCCTCTCCGGCATCTATCAGCCACGGAAGGACGGCTCGATCCGATTCCCCGCGGCGCTGGAGCAATACCTGAAGAACAACCCTGGCGTGGCGCGGATCGTGCTGTGCCTGGATAACGACGGGCCGGGACGGGCGGCGTCTGCGGCCATACAAAAGAGACTTTCCGAGTATGAGGTCATCGACAACCCACCACGGCGCGGAAAAGACTACAACGACCAGCTCCGGCTTGTGAAAGGGATCAGCGGCAGGGTAAAGACCCGTGGCGGCGAGGCGCGCTGATTATCTTTTTCGGCTGGTTTAGGACTGCAAGCGGCCTGCGGCTGCTTTGCAGTCGCAAGCATAGCATTTTGACATCAAAATGCGCTTGTTAAGGGGCAAGCCCCCTAAAACCCCTAATTCAAAAGAAAGAAGTGAACTGGAATATGATACTTCCGCCTGAAACCTCCCCTTGGGGAAGCGTCCAGTATTGCGAGAAGGTTGCCTCCGGCATTTTCTCCGTCAGCACCGCCAGTCATGGCGGCATCATGGTCTGCTCTGAACTCTCGCCGCTGTTCCTGCCCACTGCATGGAACTGTGGCTTTTCTTTTAGCGGATGGCGTTGCTTTGAGGAAGATAGCGATGCTCCTATCGTAATACGGGAGTTGTTGGATCGCGGTATACTCTGTGCCCCTCACGGAATGAGCCGGGCAGAGTACGAACATACCATTAACCAGAGTATCCAGCATCATCATCCGAAATACTGGAATGCCAGAGTGCGCCATGAGGTCCGCGTACATACCGCGATCAAACGCGCAGAAGAAAAGTTTCGTTGAGGTGGGAACATTGAAACGCAATAATGTGAAACAGCTTACACTCCGCCTGACCGCTGATGAATATGCCCATGTCAAGCAGCTTTCTAAGAGCAGCGGTTTGAAGATGGAGCCTGCCATCCGCGCCCTCGTCATGGGCGTAAATCTATATCCCCGTCCGCCCGACGAATACGCCGAGATTCGCCGCCAGCTTGCCGCCATCGGCAACAACATCAATCAGATCACCCGCGCGGTCAATGCCCGCGGCTTTGCCACAAAGGAGGACATTGCCGCGATCACGGCGGCGCAAGAAAAGATCTGGAGCATTACGGAGCGGCTTTGATATGGCGTACACAAAAATATTTGCCATCCGCGCAAGGCTGGATGACCGCGTGAAATACGCTGTCAATGCTGAAAAGACCGAGCTGAACGAGAAAATCGGTTATGCGGCAGATCTTGTGAAAACCAGCTCTGTCCGCTTTGTAACCGCTCTGAACTGCAAGTCTGCTGAAACCGCCTTTGATGTCATGCGGAAAACCAAGGAGAAATTCGGAAAGACGGGCGGCGTCCTCGGCTATCACTTCATTCAATCCTTTGCCCCCGGTGAGGTGACGCCGGAGCAGGCCCATGAGATCGGGTGCGAGTTTGCACGGCGTCTGTTCGGCAATGATTATGAGGTCGTCATCGGGACCCATTTAGATAAGGCCCATCCCCATAATCACATCGTGGTCAATTCTGTCTCCCGCACGGACGGCCACAAGTACCATTCCAGCCCGGAGAGCTACTACAACGATGTGCGCGGTACTTCGGACGCGCTATGCCGGGAGAATGATTTATCCGTCATCGCCCCGCAGGGCAAGGGCAAGCATTACGCTGAGTGGAAGGCGGAGCAAGGCGGCAAGCCCACCGTGCGCGGCATCATCCGCGCCGACATTGACACGATCATTGGGCAAGCCTACACCTATGATTCCTTTCTCATGCTGCTGCGGAAGAACGGTTACGAGGTGCGGCGCAGCCCCAATCGGAAATACACCACCGTCAAGCCACCCGGCGCTAAGCGGGCGATCCGACTGGACAGCTTGGGCGAAGGGTACACCGAAGCGGATATTATGGCGCGGCTCTCCCGCCAGCGGCACAGCGGCATGACCCCGCCGACCGTCACCCATGCCGTCAAGCGTTACCGCATGAAGGGTAAGCTGTCCACCGTCCGAAAAAAGAAAATTACCGGCTTTCACGCCCTATATCTCCGCTACCTCTACCTGCTGCGTGGGGGCAGGCGGAAAAAGCTGCCGCCCAAGCTGCCCTTTTCCGTCAAGCGGGAGGTCATTCATTTGGAGCGATATGAGCAGCAATTCAAATACCTTTTATCAAGCAAAATCACCGCAGCCACAGAACTGGAGCAGCGTATCCGTGTGCTGGAGTGGGACATCCGCTTGTTGGAGGAACAGAGAAAACCACTTTATCAAGAAAGGAGGAACACCAGCGATGAAGAAGCACAAGCCAAGTACAGCGCGGAGATCCAACAGCAGACTGCCGCCCTGCGTGAAAAGCGCGGGGAGCTGCGTCTGTGCCGCAGGATACAATCGGACATTCCGCGGGTATCCCAACAGTGCCAGCAGGCGCAGGCTGAACGGCAGGAAAATCTAAAGAAGAAGGAGGAACACGAGCATGAGTACCAACGGTGAAACCGCTGACCTGATGGTGCGTGAGGGCATCCAGATCACCGAGAGCGCCCTCAAGCTGGCGGGGCTGGGGGCGAAAAATCTTGCCGCCCTTCTGATTGCCCTTGCCAACGACAATCAGAAGCTCGCCGGCAAGACCAACCTCAAGCGCCTGATCCACGACGGCGAGGAGCTGACGATCTTTTCCGTCAAGCAGGAGGACTTGAAGGGCTTTCAGATGGAGGCCAAACGCTACGGAGTCCTGTTTTACCCCATCGTCAATAAGGTGGAAAAGACCGGGACGGTAGAAATTATGGCAAAAGCCAAGGACGCCAAGCAGATCAACCGCATTTTTGAACGCATGGGCTATCCCGCCCCGGTGAAGGAGGACGCTGCCACAAAAAAAGAGAACGCCCGCGCTCCGTCCGGGAACAGCTCCAAGGAGCGCGGGACTGGTGCGAGAGCGTCTACGGAACCGGCTACGGAGAAGGCTGACGCCCGCCCCTCCGTCCGCAGCCGCCTGATGGCGCTGCAAGCGGCAGCAGAGCGGGACGGCACAGCTCCCACTAAGGACACCGTGCGGGAAGCCATTCAAAAGGCTATGCCTACGCGGGAATAAATTGATTTTGAGAAGGAGAAACGAACATGGCAAAGTTAGACGATTTGATCCAGCAGAAGCAGCAGAGGGACGAGGACTGGAAGGCAAAGAAAACAGCGGAGCGCGAGGAATTGGGGCAGCTTTCCGACGATGCGGTCATGCACGTCACCAGTGAACCCGGCGCATACCTCCACTATCTGGACACGCAGGCCATCAACCCGCGATACAGCGCATCCAATGTGATGCTGGCGATGGCACAAAACCCGGAGATCACCTACATCAACAGTCTGGAGGTGTGGAACCGGCTGGGGCGCAGCGTCAACCGCGATGAGAACGGCATGAAGATCCGCGTGTCGGATACCTATGTGAAAGACGGAAGGGAGTATCACGGCTATAAGATTGGGCGTGTTTTTGATGTGACGCAGACCCACGGCAAGGCCGGTGTTCCGGCGCTGAGCCTGAAAGACAATACACCGGAAATGGACGCTGCCCTGCGCCGATTGCTGGACAGCTCCCCCGTTCCCGTGGTCACCAGCAGCACCATGTATCAGGATGCCGTTTATGATCCTAAAACGCAGAGCATTACGGTATCCAGCCGCCTGATCGACAGCAAAATCTTTGCGGCGCTCTCCCGCGAGATCGTCCACGCCGGCATCCATGACCACGGGCGCTATCCCTACTATACCCGTGAGGACTGCGCCATGGACGCCGAGAGCGTCAGCTATATGCTCTGCCGCAATTTCGGCGTGGAGACCCCGCAACCTGATGTGAGCCGCGTGGGGCAGGTGTTTGACGGTATGGAGGTGCAGGATCGCCGCGGCGTGGTAGACAGCCTGCAAAAGTTTTTTCGTAAGCTGCAAAATGACATCCAGCGTGAGATCTCTCCGCAGGAGCGCAAGCAGCCGGAACAGAACCGGTCCGTTCGCTGAGGAAGGAGGACGAAGCGTGAAAAAGAAAGTTTCGTTTGCTCTCTGCACGGCGCTGATGCTGTGCAGCATGAGTGTCGCGGCGCTGGCCGCAGAGCCCATGACAGAAGCCGATACGGTATCCACAATGATTTCTGCCGCAGATACACTCCCCGGCATTTCCGCCTATCCCGCCGAGGTCAGAGCCAGCGAGGAAAACGGCGTCTACCGTTTGGAAAAGGTCTACTACCTGACCGCGAAGGATGATCCCGCCACGATCCCCACCGCTGATTTTGAGCGCGAGGGCCACACCTATACGCTCCTTGATTTGCTGAAAAACGACCAGACAGAAACGGACACGCGGGAGCATATCGAGGTGGTCACGCTGGAGAGCAAGACCAAGGATATGGCGGAAATCCTGAAAATGCTGGAGCCGAAGCTGGAGGTCAAGACCGAGGACGGCTATGAGGGCGTCCTGTCCCTTGACCACACCACCATTCAGGTGGAGACAGCGGGCTACGGGATCAGCAGCCGCACGGTGACGGCGGAGCGCACCTATCCCAACCTCTCCGACGCAGATGTGTCCCTTGTTCCCAAGTCCGTGAACGAAAATGGCCGCACCCTGACCCTTGCCGATGTGAGCTGGCAGGAGGCGGCTGTTGATCCTACGGACGGCTATGACATTCCCATTCGCTACACTGCTGTGGCAAGCTACACCGGCACCGCCACCAGCAAATACGCCACCGGCTACACCGTTACGGCGGACTATAAGGGTGACGTCACCCGTACAAGCTGTGATACAGTGGTCTACACCGCAGTCTTTTCCAGCGTCGGCGCTGCGGCATCGGCAAAGAGCGGAGTTGATTTTAACTGGCTGTGGCTGCTGATCCCTGTGGGAGCTGCGGCGCTGGGCGGCTGCGGCTATGCCGGTTATAAAGGCTACAAGCACTACATCAATAAGAAAAGAGGGTATGCCGCATGAAAAAATATCTGACCACGCTGCTGGCCGCCTGCTGTATGCTGGCGGCTTTTTCCATGCCTGCATCGGCATTGGAGTATCACTTTGACGGCCCGGACGCAGGACTGTTCGGACGCCCCACCTCGGACGATACCATTTATGTCACGATGGATAAGCCTGTGAATACCGACCGGAGCAAAAACGCCGCCTATATCCCACCCGCCTTTGGCTCGCCTACCTCTTATACGCTGAATGCCGGGGAGCTGCTGACACCAAACCTTGTGAGCGGTTCAGTCGCGGGAACAATCAGCGGCACAGGCGGTGTGACCGTCCTGCCGCCTATGACTTCCGGCAGCACCGCTGGTGGAAATACCGGCTCCTATACGCCGGTAAAGTACACTGCGGTCACAAAAGACCTCTATTATAGCGGTGGCAACCTTGGTACGCTGAAAATCCCCACCCTCGGCCTGTCCGTCAAGGTGTATCAGGGGACGGACGCGGACGCGCTTCGCAAGGGCGCGGGCCATTTTGCCAGCACCTCCATTTGGGAAGGCAATGTGGCGATTGCGGGCCATAATCGGGGCGTCAACAACCACTTCGGAAAGATTCACACCCTTGATATTGGGGACGTCATCAAGCTGACCACCCAGCTTGGCACACGCAGCTATGAGGTGTATTCTGTCAGTAAGATCGGCGTGGATGATACCGGTGTCCTGAGCGACAGCACGGAGAACATCATCACCCTTGTCACCTGCGTGAAGAATCAGCCGGATTACCGCTGGTGTGTGCAGGCACGAGAAAAATGATGAGATACTATGATGGTCATTGATGTAAAAACTTTTACTGAGCTCCAACGCCTCCATATTTTTTGACACCCACCAACTTTTACGATACCATGAACCCATCAAAAGACTTTGGAGGTACACCCTATGAAGCGAGGAAGTTTTGCAGCCGGTTTTCTTACCTGCCTGCTGTTGGCTGGCATCACTACCACGGCGTATGCTGCCGGGATCATGGCCGAGCGCAGCACCCATCGCATCTATGTCGATGGACGGGAAGTACAGATGGAAGCCTATGTCATCAACGGCAACAACTATGTGAAGCTGCGGGACATTGGCGAACAGGTCTGTTTCAATGTTTATTGGGACAGCGACAACGGCTGTGTGCAGGTGGAAAGCGGAAAGCCCTACACCGGAACCGCACCCCAGCAGACTGCCGCAGCCCCCACAGACGGTTCTCGGTATGTTCCCAAGGTGGGTGATGTGATCCGCTGCGACGATGGTACGGACTACACTATTAAAGATGTATCCCGCTGGGATAAAAACGCTTTTTCCAGCGCACCGCTGGGAGAACTGCCTGCCGCCACCTGTGACTGGAGCAAGCTGCCCCAGCCGGAAATGCCGCAGGCAGAGGCGCGCCATTTCACAAGCGGCGGGCAGGACTACCTATTCCAGCGCAATCTCTACGAAACACGCCGGATGCTCTATACCTTGTATAATGCCATCGGGGACAACCCCGAAACATGGCAGAACGGCCAGCCGGTGAAATTCCCCAGCGGGAATGACAAGGTGAAGATCAACCTGACCATTCCCGCAGAGGTAACGCCGCAGAGCTTTTGGCCGTGGCGCGCGGAGCAGATCACAGAGCTATTCAATTCCTGCCCTCCGGGGACTTACTCTCTGGAGGCATGGGATGTCTACAAAAACGGCGTGTTTCAATACACTGAGTACAGCATCTATGTGAGCTGACAACTTCATATCTCAACGCGGGCGGTATGCAAAAGCATACCGCCTTTTCTGTTTCCCAAAATCAATAAAAGGAGAAAATGCACATGAAAAAACGAATGGTTTCCATGCTCCTTGCGCTGGTAATGGTGCTGGGGATGCTCCCAGTCACGGTCCTTGCCGCCGGCAGCGAGGAGGAGGCTTTGGGCGAGGTCAATATCTACAACGGAGAACAGAAGCTCTCCTACCTCTCCATCAACGGGCGAATCCGTGAGCTGATCTATACTTATTTCAACCATGTGGACAGCAACGGCAGGGCAAAGGAGATTCCCGCGTACTGCGTCAATCCGAATACAACGGGTGTGCCGCAGACGGTAGGCCCCGGCGAGAGTATCAAATACATCGCCAAGGAAAAGGGCAGCGATCCGAAGGTCATGGGTATCATCGCCAGCGGCTACCCTACCTGTGGCCTATCGGAACTGAAGCTGGAGAACAAGTACCACGCCTACTATGCGACCAAGATGGCGCTGTGGTGCTACCTGCTCCCCAACTGGAACATCAACAACCTGAAGGTCAATCCCAATCTCACCGGAAAAGAGCTTCAGCGGGCGCAGGCCATTCTCGCCGCCGCAAAGGACATCTATGTGCGTGGCACGGCGTGGAGCAAGGTGCTATCGCCCCGCGTCACCGCAGCGGCTGACCGGGACACTGCTTATGCCGTTACAGTAGACGGACAGCAGTACAAGCAGCAGGTGTTTACGGTCCACTCGGATACCTGGGTGTGCGACTATGCCATCCGTGTTGCATTTTCGGACCCTGCTTCTGTTCCCGCAGGAACGCGCATCGTGGATATGAACAACAAGGATATTACGACGATCACCACCTCCGGCACCGGAGATGGCTATGATGGAAAATTCAAAGTCCTATATCCCGCCGCTGCGGTGGCAGGCAAGACCGGCAGCGTCCAGCTTTCCTTCTCTACTAATGTCTATCAATATGCGGTGTTCTATGCCACCTGCGCCGAGGTCAACAAGTACGGCCAGCTCCAGAATTATATGTGCGACACCGACCCAACTACCACAATGAAGCTGTCCACATACAGTAATTACAGCGATGGTGAGAAACCCGAAGTGCCTGACACCGGTCTGAAGCTCATCAAGCTGGAAAAGGGTACGGATACCCCGCTCAGCGGCGCGGTCTTTGAGGTGGTCGATCCTGATGGAGCCACTGTCGGCACCTTCGCTACCGGCTCGGATGGCACCGTGACCATCCCCCTGACGCTGGCGGGCAACTACACCGTGTACGAGCGTGTCGCGCCTTTGGATCACCTGCTCAGTGATACGCCCGCACAGAATATCAAGGTGGAATACGGGAAAGTCGCAGAAATCACCTTCTGGAATGAGCCATACGGAACCCTCCGTATTGAGAAGCTGTCCGACACCGGAGCGCACCTGCCCGGTGCCATGGTGCAGATCAAGCACATCGAGAGCGGCGTGACCTACACCGCCGAAACCAATTTTGCGGGCTATGCCATCTTTGACAACATCAAGCCCGGTGCTTACGAGATCAAGGAGATCACCGCGCCCTCCGGCTGGCTGAAGGACGATGCCACCTATACGGCTTCCGTGGCCACCGGCGAAACGACGACCTTTTCTCTCGTGAACAAGGAGCTGCCCGGTCTGCGGATCATCAAATATGATCGTAAGAACATGGTTGCCATGCCCGATGTCACCTTCGAGATTTTCCGTGACAGCGTTTCTCTCGGCAAATTTAAGACGGACGAGTTTGGCGAAATTCTCCTGACGGACGCTGCCCCCGGCACCTACCGCGCCGTGGAGGTGGATACCGGCAGCGACGGTCACATCCTCGACACCACGCCGCAGGAGGTGGAGCTGTCCGCTGGTGATGGCATCAAGGAGCTGCTGTTCTTCAATGATGTGAAGCCCGGTATGCGGCTCATCAAGGTAGACAGCACCGACCCCAGCAAGGTCGTTCCCAATGCAGTTTTTGAAATTAAGTCCGTGGCTGGTGACTACGGCCCCCAGGAATTTACCACCGACCAGAACGGCGAGATCGACCTCTCCAAGCTGCCCACCGGCGCATATGTGGTAACGGAAAAAGCCTGCGAGGGCTATATCATCGACCAGGCCCAGCGTATCATCCAGCTTGACGCCAACGAGGACGCACAGTTCGTATTCACCAACACCATCAAGCCCTCGTTGCAGATCATTAAGACCAGCTCGGACGGGAGCCGCCTGAAAAATGTACATTTCCGCATCGCCAAGATCGAGGATGGGACGCATTATCTCGACCGCACCACCAATGAACAGGGTGAAATTTTGATTGCTGATTTGGAGCCCGGCGTGTACTCCGTCAAGGAAACCGCCACGGATTCCTCGCATATCCTCGACCTGCGGGAGTATCACATGGAGCTGTTCGCAGGCCGAACCAGCACCCTGACCATTGAAAATCAGAAGCGCCCCAACCTGACCGTCTACAAGCACGACGCCGATACCGGTGAGCCGATTGCGAACACCGTGTTTGAAGTCCGCGCCGCAGACGGCCACAGTGTCGACCAAATCAAGACGGACAGCGAGGGTAAGGCGGAGCTGAGGAACCTGCTCCCCGGCGTGTACGAAATCTCGGAAAAGTCCGTGCCGTCCCCGTATCTGCTGGACGCGCCCTCTCAGCTTGCCACCCTCTACCCTAACCGAGATCACACCGTTTATTTTGAAAACCATCAGAAGCCCGCACTGACCGTTAAAAAGGTGGACAGTGTGACCGGCGATCCCTTGCAGGGTGCAAAGTTCCATGTTACCTACGCCAGCAACAATACCGGCAGCGGCGAGATCAATGACCTTGGCACTTTCTATACCGACGAAAGCGGCCAGTTCCAGCTTACCGGTCTGCGGGACGGCTGGTACAAGGTAACGGAGCAGGAGCCGCCCACGGGGTACGCCATCAAGGAGGCCACGCAGGAGGTCTACATCAAGTCCGGCACCGGTAAAGTGCTGATCTTTGAAAATGTTCCCCTTTCCGCGCTGGTGGTGTGGAAGTACGACAGCGTGACAGACAAGGCGGTGAGCAACGCCGTATTCCAAGTGAAATACCTTGGCGGCACCTCCGGCACAGGCGGCACGGTCATCGGCACCTACAAGACTTCCGCCAACGGCAGCTTTACCGTGACGGGGCTGAAAGAAGGTACTTATATCGTCGAGGAGCTTGCCAGTGACAGCGGCCATGTGATCGACTCCGCACCGCAGACGGTCTACATCAGCGGCAAGCAGCAGGATGTGGTGCAGCTCTATTTCGGCAACAGCCCCAAGGGCAGCCTGCTCGTCAAGAAGATCGACAGCGCGACACACGCGCCGCTCTCCGATGTAGAATTTTTTGTGACCACTGCGGACGGAACGGTGGTGGGCGACGCCAACGGCAAATTCGTGACGGACAGCGCAGGCAGCTTCACAATCAGCAATATCAACCCCGGCACAACGCTGGTGGTAAAAGAAACCCGCGCCAAGAGCGGCTATGTACTGGACGATACGCCGCAGACGGCCACCATCAAAGCGGGCCAGACGGTGACGCTGGAGTTCCGCAATCAGCCGCAGGGTTCTCTCATCATCAATAAGCTGTCCAGTGCGGATAAGAAAACACCCTTGGAGGGCGTGCTATTCCAGATCACCTATTCCGATGGCAGCTTCGTGGACAATGGCGCACTTTCCAGCAAGGGCTTGTACCGAACGGACAAAAACGGCCAGATCATTCTCAGCGGCATCACCGGAACGGTGGTCGTAACGGAGGTGGAAACCATCAAGGGGTATCGCATTGACGATGCCTCCCGCAGCCAGACCATCGAAGTCCGCGCCAATGATACCCAGCAGCTCTGGTTCTACAATGCTCCCATCTCCCGAATCCTGCTCCACAAGGTAGACAAGGCCACCGGCAAGGGCATTTCCGGTGCGGTGTTCCTGCTGTATGACAGCAATCACAATCCCATCGGGGAGTATGTAACCGATCAGGACGGCTACATCTACGCCGACGAGGGACCGGCCGATGGCCGCTATTATCTGCGTGAGATCAAAGCCGCCCCCGGTTATGTGCTTGATCCTGAACTGAAAACGATCTATGTCCGCTACGGCTCCACCACGGAAATCGAATGGAGCAATACTGCGGAGTGCGGTCAGATCCAGATCATCAAGAAATCCGCAGACGATAACGCCACCAATGGCCTGCCTGCCGGGACGCTGCTGGAGGGCGCGGTGTTTGAGATCTACGACAAGGCGGGCAATGTGGTGGATACCATCAAGTCCGACCGCAACGGACGCGCCATTTCCAAGACGCTGCCCCTGTCCCGCTATACCATCCGGGAAATCAAAGCGCCTGCCAATTACGCCATCAATCCCACGGTGATGACCGCCTATCTGGAGTTCAACGGGCAGATCGTGACCTTTGAGGTGCAGGACAGCAGCGTTTCCACCGGCGTATCCATTAAGAAAACCGGCCCTGTGCAGGCTGTCCCCGGTCAGCCTATCCGCTATGTGTTTTCCGACATCAAGAACAGCTCCAACGTTGCCCTCGACTCCTTCTATTGGCGCGATCAGCTTCCCGCGCAGGTGACGCTGAGCAAAATCGTCACCGGCAGCTACAATCAGCCGCTTTCCTACAAGGTGGTCTATAAGACCAACCTCTCCGGGGACTACCGCACTTTGGCGGATAATCTCAGCACCGGCAAGGTTTATGTACTGGACGCCCGCCCCGCTGTCCTCGGCCTTGCCGCCAATGAGCGTGTTACCGAAGTCATGTTCGTGTTCGGAAATGTAAAGGCGGGCTTTGCACAGGTAGAAACGCCTTATATCTACGCCACTGCCCGCAGCGGTCTTGCCAACAATGCCAGCATTGTGAATGTGGCAGATGTGGGTGGCTTTTACAATGGGCAGTGGATTCAGGCAGTGTCCCGCTGGCTCACTACCGTCTACACCAAAACAACGGTGAAGCTGCCCAAAACGGGGTACTAAGCCTTGCGGCAGAATGACTTTCGCAGCGCTGCCCCTGTGTGGGCGGCGCTCTCCCCGTTGGTCCTCTGGCTGGCGGCAATAGCCGCCTATGCCTACGAGGACGGTATGAACCTCTTTCAATGGATGGGGCGTTTCAGCCAAGTGCTGGAGCGCCCCTTTGCCATTGGCTGGACGCCCTACACGCTGAAATATATGATTGGGAGCCTGCTGCTTTACGGCTGTGGCATTGCGCTCTACTACTCCAGCCGGGAGAATCGGCGACCGGGCGAGGAGTACGGCAGCGCTAAATGGGGCAATCCCAAGGAACTGAACCGGAAGTATATGGATCACCAGCATAAGGACGCCAACATCATTCTGACCCAGCGGGTCCGGCTGGGTATGGACGGCTATATCACCCAGCGCAACATGAATGTTCTGGTAGTGGGCGGCTCCGGCTCCGGCAAGACCCGCTTTTTCTGCAAACCCAATATTTATAGCGCAAATTGCTCCTATCTTATCACAGATCCCAAGGGCGAGCTGCTGCGCGCGGCAGGCACTTTGTTGGCAGCGCAGGGCTACGAAGTCCGGGTGTTCAACCTGATCGACCCCAGCCAGTCTGACGGATACAACCCCTTTTCGTACATTCACAGTGAAAAGGATGTGCTGACCCTCATTGATAACCTCATCAAAAATACCACGCCTCGCAACGCTTCCAGCAACGACCCCTTCTGGGAGAAGGCGGAGATCGCGCTGGATTCAGCCCTCATGCTCTACCTTGTCAGCGAAGCGCCCCCGGAGGAACAGAATTTTGAAATGCTGATCTACATGATGAACTTTGCCGAGGTGCGGGAGGAGGACGATCAATACCGCAGCCCGCTGGATATGCTCTTTCGGGCATTGGAAGAAGAACAGCCCAACCATGTGGCGGTGAAGCAATATAAGGCTTTCAAGCAGGCGGCGGGCAAGACCGCGAAATCCATTTTGGTAAGCGCCGCCGTGCGGCTGGCCACCTTCAATATCCAGCAGTATGCCAGAATGACAATGGTGGATGAGATGGACTTTGGCAGCCTGGGTGAGAAGAAAAAAGCCATCTTCTGCGTGATCCCTGTTGATGACAGCAGCATGAACTACCTTGTGGGAATGCTCTACACCCAATGCTTTCAGGCGCTTTACCGCAGGGCGGACGAGAAGCACAACGGACGGTTGCCTGTGCCGGTGCGTGTCATTCAGGACGAATGGGCGAATGTGGCCCAGCCGGAGAGCTATCCGAAGATTCTGGCTACCTGCCGCAGCTACAATATCGGGCTGAACATCATCGTGCAGAACATTCAGCAGATCAAGGCGCTGTATGAAAAGGAATGGGAGAGCATCATCGGCAACTGCGATACGCTGCTGTTCCTCGGCGGCGGCAACGAACCGACTTCGTTGGAGTTTATCGTGAAGCTGCTGGGCAAGGAGACCATCGCCACCCGCACACGAGGGCAGACGAAGGGCCGCAGCGGCTCCAGCTCTACCAACTTCCAACAGACGGGCCGCGACCTGATGACCATTGACGAGGTGCGAAAATTGGACACCCATAAAGCAATCTTGTTTATACGAGGGGAAGATCCTGTACTGGACAAAAAGTACAACATCAAGCGCCACCCAAACATTAAGCTGACAACAGACGGTAAGGCAAAGCCTTATATCCACAAGCCGCAGGGCGCGCCGGATTACGCGCTGCCTGACCTGCCCTATGCGTTCAAATCACTGGACGATTATGATTTTATTGACGTGGAGGAACCTGAACATGAATTATCTGAAAAAGAAAAAGATTTCAAACCCGACAAGACTGAGTAAGGTGAAAAAATGCTATTGGACGGCGGCTGGGGCTGCTGCCCTCTGCCTTTGCTGCGTTACGCCCGCGATGGCGGCGGGCGGCGATCCGCTGGATATTGTAAATAACCTTTCCGATTTTATTTTCAGCATCATCAAGGCGCTGGGCGTGATCATTCTCGGCTGGGGCATCGTGCAGGTGGGTATGTCGATCCAGTCCCATGATGCCAGCCAGAGAACGCAGGGCTTCCTCTGCCTGTTTGGTGGCTTAATGATCGCCTTTGCAAAGGAGATTCTGACCGCCATCGGCGCGATCTAATGAAAAGAGCTGGGAGATACTGCCTTGCGGCGGATCTCCCGGCTCCTTTGTGGGAGGTGATTTTCATTTGGATAACAACTGGATCGTAGAAAATCTGATCAACGCCTTTGGCGTTTGGAATAGTAAAATGACGGAAATGTGGTCATTGCTGACGGAATCGCCCCAGACTTTCAAGGGTGGCACCATCTGGCAGACCATTGTGACCATCAACGGTGGGATGCAGGCCATCGGCTACGGGCTGCTGGTGCTGTTCTTTGCCATCGGTATCTTTCGCAGTGCATCCGGCTTTCGGGACTTTCAAAGGCCGGAGCACTTGCTGCGGCACTTCATCTACTTTGTGCTGGCAAAGCTGGGTATCACCTACGGCATGGACCTGCTGGTAAATATATTTGATGTGTGCAGCGGCATTGTGGCAACGGCGGCGGGCAGTGTGGGCGGCTTGACCGGCGCATCCGTGGCGCTGCCGCAGGAAATCGCAGACGCCATTGGGGATGTAGGCTTCTGGCAGAGTATCCCGCTCTGGCTGGTGACGCTGCTGGGAAGCCTGTTTATTACGGTGCTGGCCTTCATTATGATCCTCACCGTCTATGGGCGCTTTTTTAAGATCTATATGTACGCCGCGCTGTCCCCGGTGGCGCTGGCGTCCTTTGCCGGAGAGGGGTCTTCCCACTTTGGCAAGGCGTTCCTTCGGAGCTATGTAGGCGTGTGCATGGAGGGTGCGGTGATCGTACTGGCCTGCATCATCTTTTCAGCCTTTTCCTCCAGCGGTACGCCGGTGGTGGATAGCAGCGCGTCCGTGGTGACGCAGGTGTGGAGCTATTTGGGTGAGGTCATATTCAACCTGCTGGTGCTGGTAGGATTGGTGAAGTCCGCCGACCATATTGCAAAGGAAATGCTGGGATTATGACTGCGCTTTTCTGGCCTTACGCCGAGCCGCCTTCCGGTCACGCTTTTCTTCCATTTCACAAAGCCACACGCTGACCGGCGCTTTCCACGGCTCACTTTTGCTGGGAATATTCTTAATAAGACTGCGGGGGTTCAGACCCAACCGCTTCGCACGGGCAATGTCATCATCCGTCAGACGGCATTTCTTTTTGGCGTCCTGCCAGAGCTGTTCACTATATGCCATAGGGAAGAAGTTTCCTTTCATTTTTTCTTTATCGTACCACATCGTACATAACAAAACAACACGGAGGAATTCAATGGAAATCAAAATCAATAAGGAAATTCGCGCGTACCGCGAAACGCTCTTTTTCGGCCTGTCCGTGCGGCAGTTTGTATGTTCCGTTTTGGCGGTGGGCGTTGCTGTGACGCTGTATTTCAGTTTGAGCCGCGTGCTGGATCGTGAAACGGTGAGTTGGGTGTGCATTGTCGGCGCGGCTCCCGTGGCCGCTGCCGGATTTTTTCAGTACAACGGTCTCACGTTGGAACGGTTTTTATGGGCATGGCTGAAATCGGAGGTCATCATGGCGGGCAAGCGCGTTTGGAAGTCAGAAAACTACTATGAAGAAGCGATGAAACGAGAGGTGAAAAAACATTGATCCTTTTCAAGCATCGGCGCAGCGCAGAACGGGACACTTTTTCCGTTCCCCGCAGCGTCCAGAAATCCATTCCCATCAAACGCATTTATCAAGACGGCGTGTTTCAGGTAAGCGGCAAGTTTTCAAAAACTTGGCGCTTTTTTGATGTCAATTATGCCGTGGCCTCCCCGGAAAAGCAGCGGGAACTTTTTATGACCTACTGTTCCTTCCTGAACTCACTGCCCATCGGAGCCACGGCGAAGATCACGCTCTTTAACCGTCAGCTCAATCAAAAGGACTTCGGTCGGACGCTGCTCATGCCCATGCAGGGCGACCGCCGCGACCTTTATCGGAACGAGTATAACGCGCTTGTTTTGGGCAAGGCGGCGGAGAGCAACAATCTCATTCAGGAGAAGTACATCACCGTTTCGGCGGAGAAGAAAAGCGTGGAGGAGGCCCGCGCGTTCTTCTCTCGTGTTGGGACTGACCTTACCACAGGGCTTTCCCGTATGTCCTCCAGTGTTCGTGAGATCACGGTCAATGACCGCCTGCGGCTTCTGCATGACTTCTATCGTCCCGGCGAGGAACAGCTATTCCGCTTCGATTTGGAGGACACCATACGCAAAGGGCATGACTTCCGGGACAGCATTGCCCCGGACTGTATCTCCTTTCAGAAAAATCACTACGAGCTGGGCGATCATGTGGGCCGTACCCTGTTCCTGCGGGAATATGCCAGCTTTATTTCCGACGAGATGATCACGGAGCTGATGGACTATCCCCGGAACATGATGCTTTCCATTGACATTATCCCTGTGGCGATGGACGAAGCAGTGAGCGATATTCGCAAGCGCATTATGTCCGTAGAATCGGATATTACCCGCTGGCAGCAGCGGCAGAATCAGAGCAACAATTTTACCGCCAATATCCCCTATGACTTGGAGCAGATGCGGAGCGAAACGAAGGAATTCATGGACGACCTCATGAGCCGCGACCAGCGCATGATGCTGGCTTTGGTGACGCTGACGCACCTGGCAGATAACCTTGAACAGCTCGATCAGGACACCGAGGCATTACAAGCCATCGGGCGGGCGCGGGGCTGTCAATTTAACATTCTGCGCTACCAGCAGGAGGACGCGCTGAATACGGTGCTGCCTCTCGGTCTCAAGCGCATTGAGGCTACCCGCACCCTGACTACGGAATGTACCGCCGTCCTTATGCCATTCAAATCGCAGGAAATTCAGGACGCAGGCGGCATCTACTACGGCGTCAACGCCGTGTCGCACAACCTCATCATCTGCAATCGCGGAAACCTGCTCAACGGCAACGGCTTTATTACCGGCGTGTCCGGCTCTGGTAAGTCGATGGCAGCCAAGCAGGAAATCTCGGCGCTGGCGCTTTCTACCGACCATGACATTATTATTGTCGATCCCGAACGCGAGTACGGTGAGCTGGTCCGAGCGCTGGGCGGCGAGGTCATCACCATTTCTGCCTCTGACCCAAATGGCTGCCACATCAATGCGCTGGATTTGTCCGAGGGGTATGGGGACGGCAAAGAGCCGCTGGTGATGAAGTCCGAGTTTATCATGTCGCTCTACGAGCAGCTTATGGGCGCGGATAAGATCGAGCCGCAGGAGAAGTCCATCATTGACCGCAGCGTGGGCAATATCTACCGAGAGTACATCAAGAATTTCCAAGGTCAGCCGCCTACGCTGAAAGACCTCTATGACGATTTGATGAAGCAGGTCAACCCGGAGGCGCACCGTATCGCGCTGGCATTGGAGCTGTTCACGGTGGGCAGTCTGAATGTATTTTCCCACCAGACCAATATCAACACAAAAAGCCGTATCCTCTGCTTTGACATTCAGGACTTGGGTGAAAATCTGAAATCTGTGGGCCTGTTGGTGATGCTGGACGCCATTTACAACCGCGTCATTCAAAACCGCAAGGCGGGGAAATACACCCATGTCTACATCGACGAGATCTATCTATTTTTCGCCAACGGGAGCGGCAGCGGACACAGCATTACCAATTACAGCAGCGAATTCCTCTACAAGTGCTGGAAGCGATTCCGCAAATACGGCGCGACCCTTACCGGTATCACACAGAATGTGGAGGAATGTCTGCTATCCAACACGGCGCGTATGATGTTCGCAAACTCTGAGTTTCTGCTGATGCTCAATCAGGCCACCACCGACCGGGAGCAGCTTGCCCGCCTGCTGGGGGCATCGGATACGCAGATGAGCTATGTAGACAATGCCCCTGCCGGTCATGGGCTCATCAAGGTAGGCGGGGCCATCGTGCCTTTCGCCAATGAGCTGCCCAAAAATACGGAGCTGTACCGCCTAATGTCAACACGCCCCGGTGAGGAGTGACGCCATGCGGGACTTGAAGATCAAACCCGGCATGGACACGCCAAAGGCAAAGTTGAAGAACCCCGCGCCTAAAGACGCCGATTCCCTTCTGAAACAGCACATGGACAAGCGGCAGCGGGAAAAGGAGCCGGAAAGCCGCGATCCCGTGCGCTACGCCACCGACCGCGTGGAGAAAAATATGCGCCGTGGCGCGGCTGGGGCGACGGATACCTCGCGACGCATGATAAAGCACTACCGAGGAAAGCTGCGACAGAGTAAAGAAAATGTGGTGGGAGGTCACAGCGCGCCAGATAGGGCGATTGGTTCGGAAAGTGTTTTCATCGACACACCGATGGAATATGCCTTTTCTCCGGTAGAAACCGCTGCACGAAATGAAGTCGGAAACCGGACCATTTCTCCGCAAAATTGCGGAGGTCCAAAAAGCGCAGATGCCGCCCCGCAGGAGCGTGGGCGGCAGAAAGCTGCGCGGGACGCGAAAACCGCCTATCGGCGGAACCTTGCCGAGAAAAGAACAGCGGAGCGGCACATTGTACCTCCACCGTCCGACCGTGGAGGTACAACGACCCCTCCGCATAAAAGCAATCAGGGCGCATCGGTCAAGGGCGGTCCTGCCCAAAAGAGCGGGCAGGTCATGACCAAGGCCACGCGCATCATGCGTGTTCGACCAACTGACCACGCAGCGCCGAACAATGCAATTATCACGCACCGCGCAAGGGCGGCGGCGCAGAGAAAGGCACAGCGGGCGATGCTTCAGGATTCTGTAAAGAACGGTGGAAATGCTGCAAAGAAGCTGAGTGGAACAGCGGTGCAGGCGATAAAGGCCGTGGGCCGGGGTGTGGCATCTGCGGTCAGCTCCCTCTTGACCGCAGGCGGCGGTGCAGTGGTGCTGGTGCTGCTCCTGACGGTGATCCTTGTGGCGGCAATCGTGGCATCACCCTTCGGCATCCTTTTTTCCAACGAAAGCCGGGAGGCAGGCGTTGTGCCGCTCTCCGCTGCGGTGGCGCAGGTCAACTATGAGTTCAATGAGCGGTTGGAAACCCTGCAAACGGCAGATGATTATGATTCCATCTCTGTTGACGGACAAGCCGCCGATTGGATCGAGGTACTGGCGGTGTTCGCGGTGAAAGTGGCAGGCAGTAACGATGCGGACGCCGCGGACGTGGCCACCATGGATGCCGACCGCATCGCTCGCCTGAAAGCCGTCTTTTGGGACATGACCACCATTGCACACCGCATCGAGGTCATTCACCATCCCGGCAGTGGCGATGATGACGGATGGACGGAGCGAAACCTCTATATCACCATTACCGCAAAAACGGCAGAGGAGATGAAAACCGAGTATCATTTCAACCGTAACCAGATCGCAGCGCTGGACGAGCTGCTGGAGCAGCGGGGGCTTCTGCTGGAGCTGTTGGAGGATGTGTGCTCCGTCAGCGGGGATACGGCGGCGCTTATCCGCAGTCTGCCGGAAGATCTATCGCCGGAGCGCGAAGCGGTGGTACGCACCGCCTGTTCTCTTGTCGGCAAGGTGAATTATTTTTGGGGAGGAAAATCCCTCGTGATCGGCTGGGACGCCCGATGGGGCGAAGTGCGGCAGGTCACTGCGGCAGGCAGCTCCACCACCGGAACTTACCGCCCCTACGGACTGGATTGCAGCGGTTTTGTGGACTGGGTATTTTACAACGCCACAGGCGGGGACTACATCATCGGTCACGGGGGCGGAGCGATGATGCAGCATACCTACTGCACCCCAATCTTATGGGAGGACGCACAGCCGGGAGATCTTGTCTTTTACCCCGAAGATAACCATGTTGGCATGGTGGGCGGTTGGGATGAGGACGGAAATATTTTAATCATCCACTGTGCCAGCGGCTATAACAATGTGGTCATCACCGGCAAAGAGGGCTTTACCTCTGTCGGACGACCTGATTATTATGTACAGCGGGAGTGATTGGAACGAATATGTAATTCTTTGCCTGATTGTCAATGCTCTTGAAAAAACGACCCGATTCGCATATAATACATGACGATGTGACAGCGGAAAGGGGCGTGGGCGGCATGATCTCCGACGAAGAACTTTACAGGCAATATCTGCACGGTGATGAAGCTGGACTTGAAGCTCTGATGAAAAAATACGGCGATCTGCTGACCCTCTACATCAACGGTTATCTGCATGATGTTCACGAGGCGGAGGACTTGATGATTGAAGTCTTTTCCTATCTGTTCACGAAAAAGCCCCGTATCCGGGACGGCGGATTTAAGGCTTACCTCTATAAAGCGGCGCGGCACATGGCTTTACGCCACAAAAGCAGACGGCGACTTTTCTTCAACCTGGATGACCTGACCGAGGAGCCGGACGGACAAACGCTGGTGGATGAGGTCATCCGTACAAAGGAACGGGATCAGATTTTGCATTTCTGCATGGATGAGTTAAACCCGGACTATCGGGAGGCCCTTTATCTGACCTATTTCGAGGGCATGAGTTACTTGCAGGCCGCCGAGGTCATGGGAAAAAGCGTGAAGCAGATTACTAATATAGTATACCGGGGGAAAGAGCGTCTGCGCGGATTATTGGAACGGGAGGGGATCACAAATGTTGAGCCATGAGGAACGGATTGCAGAAGTAAAACGGCGTATCGCGGAAAAAGAGCATCAAAAAAGGCTGCGGCAGGCACGGATCGCCGCCGTTTCCGGCGTGGCAGCGTGTCTTGCGGTGATTGTGGGTGTTTCCCTGTTCATGCCCGGTATTGTGGAGCAAATCGAGCTGGGAATTTCCTCCGGCTTTGAAACAGCGGCAACGATGTTCGGCGGCAGCGCCACGCTGGGATATATCGTCATCGGTTTGCTTGCCTTTGTTCTCGGCGTATGCGTGACGATTTTGTGTTTCCGAATCCGTCTGCTGAACAAAGAGGAACAGACGGAGGAGCAAAAGGGGGACAATGCGGATGGAACTTGTCAGTAACCTTTTGCAATTCATCGTTACCCTGCTGGGCTTTAGCCTGAGCGGAATCCGGTATCTGAAAAGCCGGACACAGGCGTATTTCCTGCTGACCTGCTTTTATGGCTGCTTTGCCCTCGGCTCTCTGTACTGGACGCTGTATTTGCTTTTATATTCTGAAACACCGCAGGTCTTTTATGTGTCGGAGTTTGGCTGGGTAGCCAGCGTCATTTTTCTTTACATCCTGCAATACGCGCTTTCCTCCGCGGAGGAAAGGGGCTTTGCGTGCCGCAAAGCCCTAATCGCCCTCTTGATCGGCGTTCCGCTGTGCGTGCTTTACTGCACCTTTGGAGACATCCTCTCCAATCTGCTCTGGTGCGGTTTGATGATCGTTGTTTCCTATCATGCGATCCGTGGCCTTGCTTATGCTCGGGCGCAGGTAGGGACAGCACGCGATATGCAATATTTTCACATTGGGGTGCTGTGCTATGTGGCGGCGGAATATGCTCTTTGGACTTCCGACTGCTTCTGGCCGGGGGATTCCATTTCCAGCCCCTACTGCTGGCTTGACTTTCTGCTGACGCTCTGCATCTTCGCCCTGTTGCCAGCCACAGGAAAGGCGGTGCGGGAATGACCTATATTGAAAATGTATTTATCTGTATGGCATCGCCCCTACTGATCGCCGCCCTGTGCATGGGAAAGCGGCGGACAAAGTTCTTTCTGTTTTGCCTTGCGGGAATGGGTGCGTGTCTGCTCTCCGCTTACATCAATACCTTTCTCGCCGCACTTTATGGGGCGGACACCTTTGGCGCAACTGCGGAGATCGCACCGGTGGTGGAGGAAGTGATGAAGCTTCTGCCGCTGCTCTTTTACCTTCTGGTATTCGAGCCGAGGGCAGAACAGATCAAGATCGCCGCCGTGATCACTGCGCTTTCCTTTGCCACCTTTGAAAATGTCTGCTATCTGATCCAAAACGGGGCCGGACATTTTTCCTTTATTTTCTTCCGGGGCATCGGAACGGGAGCGATGCATGTCATCTGCGGGGCCATCGTCGGAGGAGGGCTTGCGTATGTGTGGCGGCGGATGTGGTTGAAGATTGCCGGAACCTGCGGCCTGCTGGGAGCGGTCATTACCTTTCATGCGATCTATAATCTGCTGATTGCCTACGGCGGCGCGGCGCAGTATATCGCCTATCTTCTGCCTGTGCTGATTCTGACAGCGGGAAAGTCGCTTGCCCGCCGTCTGACACCATAATGAAATAGATTTTTCTCTTTTGGGAGCTGCCTTTGTGCGGCTCTCAAATTTTTTTGAAAAAATTTGATTTTGGGGTGAGAGTTTTTCTGTGTTTTTGTACCTATATAAGTGAAAGGCTTTTTAAGCCGAGTTTTCAGAGAGGAGGTTTTGCGTGTATGTACGATACAGAAAAGCGTGTTGCGATAGTAAAAAAGCGAATAGCGGAACACCGCCGCAGGCAGGCGCGGCGAAGCATCCGCAGTTTGTCTGCCCTGTGCGTCCTGCTGTTCCTGTCCCTTGTGGGAACGGTGGGAACGGTAGGGACGGTACGGGGCCAGCCGATAGATGCCGCAGGAATGTACGGCGCGATCCTGCTGCATGAGAGCGCGGGCGGATATGTGCTGGTGGCGGTGGCGACGTTTATGCTGGCCGTGGTGATCACGGTCGTCTGTATGCGGCTGCATGAACGGGAGAAGCAAAAACAGAAACAAGAACAAGAACATAAGGAGGACGCAACATGAAAAAAATCCTGTCCCTGCTTTTGACCCTCTGCCTGCTGCTGGGCGTTCTACCCTCTCAGGCCCTCGCCTATGTGGGGGACATTATATCGCCTGGCAGTACAAATGTGCAGACGAGCACGAACAATAATTCGCTCGTCCTACAAAACGACTATATCCGTGTGACGCTGAACAGGCAGACCGGCATCCTCACGACCGCTCCGACTGCGGCATCGGACAGCCCCGGCCAGCAGAAGCCCTACTGCGAGTTCATCACGTATGATAACGGAATCGGTTACAATAAGAAAGAAATCACACATCCCGCAACGCTCAGTCTGAAAAGCGCATCGTTTGTGGAGAAAACGCCGAACGGCGACACAAAGGCCATTAAGGCGGAGTATGCTCTGACATTCGAGCTGTCCGGGAAATCTGTTTCCGCAACGACTGCGGTTTACTATGAACTGGTGCAGTGCGGAGAAAATAAGTCGTCAGCAGACGCATGGGGCGTGCTGACGTCCGTTGATAACATCAAAATCAACGCCAACAGCTTCGGCGACCTCAACCTGGCTACCGATATGAGTGCTTGGTGGGGCTATACCCTCGACGGCTTCAGCGGTATGGGGCACGCCAACGCCACAGACGGCCCCGCCATCAAGATGAGCCGCACCGTCGTCAAGAATGAGGCAGAAGAGGAGATTTCAACCGAAAGCTCCGTCATCACCAGCAAGGTGGATGATTTGGATACCTGGCAATCTTTCTCACAGGGGACGGATTGGTGCTACAACTACATCACCGAGGTCTATGTGGACGGCTACGCCTGGGCCAATCCCTTTGTAGGACTGTCGGGCTACTATAAGAATAAGACCATCAAAGCCTATCTGCCCGATACGGTCAGCGTCACGCCGGGCAATAACCCCAGCAGCACCCGCGTGGAGTGCAGAAACGATATTGGTTACTATTTCAGCGGTGACGAGAGCTATCCGAATTCAGGACGCTTTCTCTGGGGCTTCCGCAATCTGACAAAAAATGCGGCTGATGTTCCATCAGAGCCGGACAAGGTGGAAGTATCCATCAACGCCAAGCGGCTTGCTGCCTTTGCTGACGGGAATGACGGCGTAACGGTGGAATATGTTGCCGATGACGCGGCGCTGAACGCGCTGAAACAGCGGTACGGAAATCCCGTCGCCCTCATCAGCGGCGACTATGAGAGCAAAAACGGCACGGACTTTGCCTTTACCGGCGGGGCGGCGCTGCTCTCGCCCTCTGTGACGGCGACATGGGGAAATGGCGGTGAGCTCGTCATTCACAAGGACGGAACAATCACCCACAGTGGCCTGAGCCTGAATGCGCCCAGCTTCAAGTTCTATCAGCCGAACAGCGGCGCGGGCGAGGAATTGAAAATCAAGCTCACACAGGACGGCTTTTTGTTTGAGATCGACCCCGAAAAGAACGACGCCGTGATCTATGTGGACATCCCCTATGCCACGGCGAAGCTGGAAAAGGTCACCGCTGATGCCGCGGGAAACCTGGTGTTCGCCGGCGGGATCAGCTTCCAGACGGTCTTTGAAGGGGCGAGCTTCACCTTGAAAGAGCTGGGCTACGGCTTAAATGACAAAAATGAATTTACGGTCAATGGCGTCCATGCCACGGGCAGCTTTGACACGGCCAAGACGCTGTCGCTGGAGCTGGCGAAGGTCAAGGGCGAGGTTAACACCTTCAAGGGGAAGGAGAAATATGCGTTCACGCTGGAACTGAACGCCTTTGACCTCTTTGAGACTGAGGCGGAGCTGGAGCTGGTGCGCAGCAAAAAGGACGGCAGCCTGCTCCCCAATACGCTGTACTTCTTTGTGTCGGCAAGCCCCGGCATCCCCCTCATTCCTCCGGTGCCCATTGGGCAGCTCAACGGCGGCGGTGCGGGCTTCAGCAATTTGGCCGACACGGTGAACGGCGATTATTTCGCCATCCCGCCCCTCAAGCTGCGGGGTACGCTGAAGGGCACCTATCTCCACCTCATCGAGGGCAAGGGAGATGTGGTCATCGGCCCCAGCGAAATTTCCCTCAAGGCGAGCGATGTGGGCATCGTGGGGACGAACGCGTCCATCATCGACAGCTTCGGCTATTCTCTCCAGCTCAACGGCCAGGAGCGGACCTATCATGGAACGACCTACAAGGGCATTTACTTCGTCGGTTCCGAGACCCTTGAATTGGATCTGCCAAGCACTGAGATAGACGTATTTATCCTGGATACCTCCATCGAGCTGGGCGCGTTTGGCGGAACGGGTACGAAAAATGATACAAAGCATTTGTATCTCGGCGTGGGCGCCAACGCCGTTGTCAAAAGCAAGGTGCAGGTCCCAAGCGATGTGCCCGTGATTGGCGGTTGGAAGCTTGGCAGTTGGGACGTTGACCTCATTGTGGGCGGACAGACGGAGTTCCCAATCGAGGACGTCAGTGTTGACGAGGGAATGAAAAACGCTTTCAAAAACATTGACGTGTACCTGGGCGCGATGACCGGGGTGTATGCCGGTGTCATCGACGCGCGGCTGTGGGTGCTTGTGCCGAATATCGTGGAGACCAACTTCCGCAGGGGCGGCGGCTGGGATGTTGAAACCAAATGGTTCGGCAGACTGCCCGAATGGGACTGGTCGGAAAAGGGCGTTGAGCCAGTGGTGCAGTCCATGCCGTCGGAGGACAGCGGCGAGGCCGTCCCCATGCTGCTTGCGGCGGAGCCCGTTGCGCTTGCAGCCAGCGGCGAGAACTCAACGACTATCACAGTAAATGCCGGTACAGACGAAACGCCGTATATCCTGCTGGCATTTGACAAGAACATCACCGAGGACGAAATTAAACAAGCTCTGTCTGTTACAAAGAGTGGTGAAACCACCCCGATCCAAATCAACTGGCTGGGTAATAGCTACGAAATCAATTCCAGCTACGCCATCAACGCAGACACCGACATCATACATAACAAGAAGGACAACAAGGACTACCGCGTGGCGATCCTGCGGCTGAAAGAGGGCGGGACTTATCAGGTCAACCCGGGCTCGCTTACGCTTGACACGCAGAAATCCCAAGGCGTTTCCATTGCTCCGTTTGAAGAACTGGCTTTGTCTTTGAACAGCAATCAGGTGTCCGGTGAAATCAAATACGCCGAGGAAAATACAAAGTATGTGCTTCGTACCTATTTTGCCAATGAAGAGGGCGGCGCGGATTATCTGATCGACGAGCAGGAAGTAACGGATGCAAGTAAAATCTCAGTCACGATCCCGCAGAGCGGTGCGCTGGCCCCATCGGGCGAATACTATGTGACCTCTTTCCTGATGGCGAAAAAGAGCGTGGAAAGCTTCGACGAGAACGGCGAAAAGGAAACCCTGACCGGCCTTGTCGCCATCGACCATCAGCAGTTTAATACTCAGGTAAGCTATCAGAACCAAAACCAGCCGACCGCACCCCAAACTGTTACGCTGGAGCTGGCCGGAAACGAGGTCATGACGGCAAAGTGGGATAAGGTGGACGATGCTGCCGGCTATGCCGTGACGATTTATCAGAAAAACGGAGGCAAATGGATCGACACCGGCTTTGGCTATGACCTTAAAAAATCTGAAAATGGGCAGCCGCCGGCCACCTCTATCGACATGGCGCTGACCGTGGGCGGGGAGGAAACGAAAAACTCCAAAAATCTGTCCCCCAACGAGACCTATAAGGTTGGCGTGAGAGCCTACAAGGAGGAACCGTACTTCACGGAGAGCACGGAGACCGGCTCCACGGAAGGCGAGGAGACAGGCGCTGCGGAGGGCGTAGAGGGCAGTACCGCCGGGAGCGGGGGAACCAGTGCCCAAAAGGCTCTCACCGCGAAGTATTACAGTGAAGAAACGCTGTCTGACAATAGCGGAGTGTTTCTGCCAAAATACACGGCATTGGATATGACGCTCGCCGTGAACGGCACCGCCATCACCGCGGACGAAAACGGCGTGTACCACGCCTATGTGGGCGAAGATCCCGGCACGCTTACCGTGGATTGCGCAGACGCCGACAGTATCACCGTCACGCGGATGGATACCGGTACCAACATTGTACCGGATGAAACCGCCTCCAACACCTTTGCCATCCCCAATTTCACCGGCAGCCTGATGCTCAAGATCGACGGCAAGCAGGGAATGGACGTGACCAGCGTATTCCTGCTGGTGAGCCGCGACGAAACGCCCCCCGTGCTGACCCTCTCCGACCCGGTGTTCTTCGCTGATCGGGACACTGGCGAGTACACCGTCACCGGCACGGCGGATGCCGGCAGCGAGATCCTTTACGGCGGAACGGAAAAGATCTATGCCAACAGCAAGGGCCGCTTTACCGTCCCCGGTACGCTGGATACAAACTCCGGCATCCTCACCCTCTGCGCGAAGGACAGCGCGGGCAACGAATCCGCACAGCAGCTGGCGCTGATCACCCGGCAGACCCGGTACGCCGTCACCGTGAACGGCAGCTATGACGCGCAGAACTCCGGCGCGGGCAGCTATGCGGCAGGCCGCGTTGTCACCGTCCGCGCAGGCAGCCGCAGCGGCTACACCTTCAACGGCTGGACGTCCGGCAGCAATGTTGTCTTTGATGATCCCAACGCCGAAGAAACGACCTTCATCATGCCGGAGGGCAGCGTGACCGTCACGGCGAACTGGTCGAGGGACGGCGGTTCGTCCTCGTCTGACCGGGACAGCTCCGATCCCAGCTATGCCGTCGGAATTCCGGATAAGACGGAAAACGGCAGCGTGAGCGTCAGCCCGAAGAACGCCAGCCAGGGCGACCGTGTGACCGTCACGGTGAAGCCGGACGCAGGCTATGAGCTGGACAGCCTCAAGGTGCTTGACAAAGACGGCAAGGAGCTTGCGCTGACCGACAAGGGCGATGGCAGATTCACCTTCATCATGCCCGCCGGAAGGGTGGAGGTCAAGGCTACATTCACGGAGGAAGTGAAGATCAGTCCCTTCCGGGACGTTTCCACCGATGCGTATTACTACGAAGCCGTGAAGTGGGCACAGAAGAAGGGCATCACCGGCGGCATCGGCGACGGCCTGTTTGGCCCTAATCAGCCCTGCACCCGTGCCCAGATCGTTACCTTCCTGTGGCGTGCTGCCGGTTCTCCCGAACCCAAGGCTATGAGCAGTTTCG